>ERZ890510.1433-NODE-1433-length-15491-cov-4.953161_pt1 | contig 15491 bp, 13 predicted proteins | sample MGYA00521265_ERZ890510 | MGnify/ENA primary metagenome ERZ890510 (study PRJEB32303, sample SAMEA104408624) | aquatic metagenome | biome: Brackish water; feature: Chemocline; material: water | place: Baltic Sea | collected 2014-10-26T21:54:00 | depth 110 m ...
ACAGGATACACCTTAATTTAGCTGCCAACCTGTCCAAACAAACAGGACCACCTCAGTTGGTGGGGAAATCACTTATTCCCTCACCCTAGAGCGCATCATTGCTGTTTTTATTGGCATCCACCGTCTGGTAAATCTCGCTGCCTTCGTTTTTGAATTTATCGGACATTTCGGCCATGCCGCTATTGGCGAAATCGCGTACTTCTTGGCTGATTTTCATGGAGCAAAACTTAGGCCCGCACATGGAACAAAAATGCGCCACCTTATGGGCTTCTTTCGGTAATGTCTGGTCGTGATATTCCCGTGCCTTTTCCGGATCAAGGCCAATATTAAATTGATCAATCCAGCGAAATTCAAATCGCGCCCGCGACATGGCATCATCACGTAACTGTGCGCCGGGATGACCCTTGGCAAGGTCGGCGGCGTGAGCGGCGATTTTATAAGTAATCACCCCCACCTTAACATCATCACGATTAGGCAGACCCAAATGTTCTTTCGGTGTCACATAACATAACATCGCACAGCCAAACCAGCCGATCATCGCCGCCCCGATACCGCTAGTGATATGATCATAGCCCGGGGCAATGTCCGTGGTTAGTGGCCCAAGGGTATAAAAGGGTGCTTCGTGACATTCTTTAAGTTGTTTATCCATATTGATCTTGATTTTATTCATGGACACATGACCCGGCCCTTCGATCATCACCTGAACCCCTTTGGCCCAAGCGATTTTTGTAAGTTCGCCCAAGGTTTCAAGTTCGGCAAATTGTGCTTCATCATTGGCGTCGGCCACACTGCCGGGACGCAAACCGTCACCAAGGGAGAAGCTAACGTCATAAGCGGCCATAATATCGCAGATGTCTTCGAAATGAGTATATAAAAAGCTTTCGGTATGATGAGCCAAGCACCATTTAGCCATGATCGAACCACCGCGACTAACGATGCCCGTGACCCGTTTTGCAGTCATGGGAACATAACGCAGAAGAACGCCCGCATGAATGGTGAAATAATCAACGCCTTGTTCGGCTTGTTCGATCAATGTATCGCGGTAAACTTCCCATGTGAGGTCTTCGGCAACGCCGTTTACTTTTTCCAGAGCCTGATAAATGGGAACGGTACCAATGGGAACTGGTGAATTTCGTACAATCCATTCACGGGTATTATGAATATTGCGCCCCGTTGATAAATCCATAACATTATCCGCGCCCCAACGGGTCGCCCAAACCATTTTGTCTACTTCCTCTGCCACCGATGATGTGATGGCGGAGTTTCCGATATTGGCATTGATTTTAACAAGGAAATTACGACCGATAATCATCGGCTCTGCTTCGGGGTGATTAATATTACGCGGAATGATCGCGCGGCCTAAGGCTATTTCGCTTCTGACAAATTCTGGAGTAATCTGATCAGGGATATTGGCGCCGAAATCTTCGGCGTAAGGATCGCGTTTATAATCCTCGCCCGCGTCAACGCGTGACATATTTTCACGAATGGCGATATATTCCATTTCTTTGGTAATGATGCCGGCCTTGGCATAATGATATTGGGTCACTATTTTACCCGGCTTTGCCCGAAGTGGATTATTTTTAACGGGAAATTCTTGAGCAAGAAATTTACCCGATGCGCCGCCGTTATCTTCTGGTTTAATATCTCTACCTTGATATTGCTCTACGTCACCGCGCTCAGTAACCCACGATTGGCGATCTCGCAAAAGGCCCGCATTAATATCAGTTTTAACCGCATCGTCCGTATAAGGCCCCGATGTATCATATACACGCAAATCTTTCTCATTAGCCGAGGGATCAAGCTTAATAGAGCGCATAGGCACCTGAATACTGTCATCAGAGCCTTCTACATATATTTTGCGTGAGGCAGGAAGTGCACCAGTGGTGACTTTAATTTTTTCGATTTTTGTTGTGACGTTCATAATAAATGTCTCCATAAATTCTTAAATAGAGATCCAGATAGGTCGGGCGGCTAAGAAGGCAAATATATAATCATTTGAATTCCTTCCCTCCGCCGGAATAACCCGGATCAGGTTCTAAGGGTTACTATTAAAAAATAATAGAATCTCAGTCCAATCAACTCCCCTAGGAATGTCTCTATGCTGATCTAAAAGTCATCATAATACAAGTAGAATTATCATTTGATTATCTGTATAAGCATGTCCATGGAAATTGAGATTAACCAAATAAATTCTCTTATTAAAAAAGACCAACGATTACTTGGGCTTGACCTTGGAAGTAAAACCATAGGCATCGCCCTATCGGATATTGGCCGCACCATTGCCACGCCAATGGAAACCATTAAACGAGTGAAATTTACCAAAGATGTCGAACGTTTATTGACCATTATCGAACAACAAAATGTCGGTGCTATTATTTTAGGACTTCCTAAAAACATGAACGGCTCCGAAGGGCCGCGCTGTCAATCCACAAGGCAATTTGCAAAAAACATGGCGGAAAAAACCCAAATCCCCATTGGCTATTGGGACGAACGTCTTTCAACCATTGCTGTGACCCGAACTTTACTCGAAGCAGACACCAGTCGCAAACGCCGATCTGAACTTGTCGATAAAATGGCGGCGTCCTATATCTTACAAGGCGTACTTAACAATCTTTCAAAAGATTAAACTTTCAAAAAATCACTTGCCTTAACAATTCATTACATCTATATACTTGATTTTCAGAACCTTATAATAAACATGAAATTAAGGACTGAATATGTCATCTGCCAAGGCCACATCACTGCCCGCCTTTAATCACAAACACCTGCTTGGTATTGAGGGTTTAACAGAGGCCGAAATAACACAAATTCTTGATCTTGCCGATCAATATGTTGATCAAAATCGCCAAACAGATAAGAAAAAAAATCTCCTTAATGGCCTGACGCAAATAAATTTATTTTATGAAAATTCAACCCGAACTCTCATGTCCTTCGAACTTGCGGGAAAAAGACTTGGGGCTGATGTTATTAATATGTCAACGTCATCTTCTTCCATTAAAAAAGGCGAAACCCTGCTTGATACGGCCTCTACTTTAAATGCCATGCACCCAGATTTACTTGTGGTTCGTCATGGCTCTTCAGGGGCGGTAAAATTGCTTTCGCGCAAAGTTGATTGTGCAGTTCTCAACGCTGGTGACGGTAAACACGAACATCCAACACAGGCTTTGCTTGATGCTTTAACTATTCGCAGGCGCAAAGGAAGATTAGCAAGATTAACTGTGGCTATATGCGGTGACGTCCTTCATAGCCGCGTGGCCCGATCAAATATTCATCTTTTAAATATTATGGGCACCAGAGTGCGGGTTATTGGCCCACCAACCCTTCTTCCTGCGGGTGTAGAAAAAATGGGTGTGGAGGTCTATCATGATATGATACAAGGCTTAAAAGGTTGTGATATCATCATGATGTTACGCCTGCAAACCGAACGCATGCACGGCGCATATTTTCCCACAATCAGTGAATATTTCTCCCTTTATGGTCTTGATGCGGAAAAATTATCCCACGCTAAGGAAGATGCGCTAATCCTCCATCCCGGCCCAATGAACAGAGGTGTTGAAATTGATGCCGCCGTTGCCGATGATTTAGCCCACAGTGCCATTCAGGAACAGGTAGAAATGGGCGTTGCCGTGCGTATGGCATGCCTTGATTTACTGACCAGATCCAAAAGGGAGACAAGTTGATGAGTAAATTCACGCTCTATAAAAATGCCCGTCTTCTTGACCCTGCTAGCGGCCTTGATCTTAAAGGGGAGCTACTGACTGAAGATAATAAAATTCTAGCGTTTGGCAAAACTGTTGACGCTCCCAAAAATGCGGTATCCATTGATTGTCAAGGCCATTGCCTTTGTCCTGGCTTCATTGATATGCGCGTCTTCATTGGAATTCCGGGTGCCGATTATAAAGATACCATTGCCAATACTGGTGACGCCGCCGCCGCCGGTGGTGTGACGACGGTATGTGTGCAACCAAATACTGATCCGATTATTGATAGTATTGCCCATATCGAATATTTAGCTCTTCGTGCTAAAGATGCCCTTGTCAATTTCATTGCCATGCCTGCAGCGACCAAGCAATTAGAAGGTAAGGAAATGACCGAAATCGGCCTTATGTCAAATGCTGGATATAAGACTTTTACCGATTGCAGTTCGACCATTGATAATGCGGCGATTATGAACCGTATTTTAAAATATGCCGCAAGCTTTGATGCTTTGATCATTCAACATCTTAGTGAGGCTAACCTTTCTAAAAACGGCTGTATGAACGCAGGGGCATTGGCTACAAGAATGGGACTTTCTGGCATACCAACGGCAGCCGAAACCATTATTCTTGAGCGGGACGTGCGACTTTTAAAATCAACCAACTGTCGATATCACGCCTCTCAAATTACCTGTAATGACAGTATAGAAGTGATATCCCGGGCAAAATCTGATGGTCTTAAAATAACGGCAGGGGTCGCAGTGCCTCATTTATCCTTAAATGAATATGCCATCGAAGATTATAAAACATTTACCAAACTATCACCGCCCTTGCGCTCTGAAGAAGACCGCCTCAGCATCATTAAGGCCCTTAAAGAAGGTATTATTGATGTTATTGTCAGCGGTCATGACCCTCAAGACCCAGAAAGCAAACGCGTCCCTTATGAACAAGCCGAAGCCGGCGTTATTGGCTTGGAAACTTTGCTTAATGTGTCCTTAGAAATGTATCATAATGGCAGTCTTGAATTACTTGATATTCTAGCAAAAATCACCTGTAATCCCGCCAAAATCATGGGCCTTGAAAGCGGGATATTAAAAGAGGGCGCACCGGCGGATCTTTGTTTGTTTGATTTAAATACACCTTATTGTATTGATCCTGAAAAAATGATCAGTATCACAAAAAATACACCTTTTGATGGCCGCCCCGTGCAGGGACGCGTCTTAATAACAGTAGTCGGCGGAAAAAGTGTTTATAAATATAATGACTGATTATTCCTTTATATACATAATATGCGCATTGCTCGGTGGTTATCTATTGGGGTCGGTTCCCTTTGGCCTCGTCATTACTAAAATGGCGGGACTTGGTGATATTAGAAATATCGGTTCTGGAAATATTGGTGCAACCAATGTCCTGCGTACTGGGCATAAATCTCTTGCTTTACTCACATTAATTTTGGATATAGGCAAAGGGGCGGCAGCGGTTATCATCATTGAATATTTTTACCCGGGGCTAGGTTTATTTTCTGGCGGTGGTGCATTCCTTGGCCATGTTTATTCTATTTTCCTTAAATTTAAAGGCGGCAAAGGGGTCGCCACTTTCCTTGGTATTTTAATCGCTTTAAACCCTGTGGTCGGATTATCCTGTGTTGCTATTTGGCTCCTTTCAACCCTGATATTTAGAATTTCTTCATTGTCCGCGCTTATGGCAGCACTGGCCTCACCGATTATTAGTTTTTATTTTGCTAATTTAAACCTTGCTATTCTTGCGAGCATATTGTGTATATTAATATACCTAAAGCATAAGGATAACATAAAGCGACTGATCAAGGGATTGGAACCAAAAATAGGGATCCACTGAATTTACAAGTATTTTTAAGGTCAATAAATTAATGAGTTTTTCTTCAAAACCACTATCCACAAAAGAAAAAATAGCGCGCCTTACTCTGATCCGAACTGAAAATGTTGGACCTGTAACTTTCAGACAACTGATATCACGATATAACTCCGCACAAGCTGCCCTTGAAATATTACCAGAGCTTGCTAAACGTGGTGGTCGCAAAAAACCGCTTGTGGCATATCCCCTCTCAAAAATTAATAAAGAACTTGAAGAATTAGACAAAGCGGGTGGCCATCTTATTGTCCTTGGGGATAGCCTTTACCCCACGCCTCTTGCCGCGACCGAAGACGCGCCGCCTATTCTTATGGCTTTCGGTCATGTCCATTTATTAAAACAGAAATCTTTTGCGATTGTTGGGGCCAGAAATGCCTCTGCCGTCGGTCTTAAAATAGCCCAGTCATTTTCCCATAAACTTGGTCAAGCGGGTTATGTCATAAGCTCTGGTATGGCGCGTGGCATTGACGCGGCAGCTCATAAAGGAGCGTTATCAACAGGTACTATTGCCGTACTTGCGGGCGGTATCGATGTAATATATCCCCGTGAAAATACTGAAATTTACAATAACATAAAAGAAACTGGCCTTATTATTTCCGAAATGCCGCTCTCTACCCAACCCCAAGCAAGGCACTTCCCGCGTCGGAACCGAATTATATCGGGCCTCTCTCTAGGAGTGCTTGTTGTTGAGGCCACTCAAAAATCAGGAACTCTTATCACAGCAAGACTTGCATCAGAACAAGGACGAGAAGTTTTCGCCATCCCCGGCTCCCCCCTAGACCCTCGTTCTAAAGGAGCTAATGGTCTGATAAAACAAGGAGCACAGCTTACTGAAAGCATCGAAGATATTATTGATGTTTTAAATATAATGAGTGCTAGATCCATATCAGAACCACAATATGATCTTTTCCAAACGGCTGTAATAGAAGAGGAGGCAACTGAAAATTTAGATCACGCATTCCAAGAAATTAAGGAAAAATTAAGTCATACTGCATTAGCTATAGATGACTTAATAAGACTAACAGAACTACCACCCGCCACCGTTCAAACAGTGCTTCTAGATTTGGAATTGGCAGGAGAAATTACAAGACATGCAGGAAACAGGGTATCTTTTTGTTAAAACATTCTATAAAAGCCCCATTATGTAATAAAATTTAAACTCGATTTTAGTGGTGATATAAACGCAATGAAAACAGTAGTTGTTGAATCTCCGGCAAAAGCCAAAACGATAAATAAGTATCTTGGTAAAGATTATAAAGTCTTAGCCAGCTTTGGACATATCCGCGATCTTCCATCAAAAGATGGCTCGGTCGATACGGAAAATGATTTTGCTATGAAGTGGGAAATAGATAGTGATTCTAAAAAACGTATGAAAGATATCGCCGATAGCACCAAAGGATCAGAGGAGTTAATACTCGCAACCGACCCTGACCGCGAAGGTGAGGCTATTTCATGGCATGTCTTAGAAGTTCTCAAAGCAAAACGCGGTGTCATGAATAATGTGACCGTTAAGCGCGTCGTATTTAACGAAATTACAAAAACCGCCATTCTTAAAGCCATGGACGAACCACGGGATGTGGATATTGAAATGGTTGACGCCTATCTTGCGCGCCGCGCCCTTGATTATCTTGTGGGCTTTAATTTATCCCCTGTCCTTTGGCGTAAATTGCCCGGTTCCAAGTCCGCCGGGCGCGTACAATCAGTAGCTCTACGCCTGATATGCGAACGTGAATTAGAAATTGAAAAATTCATTTCAGAAGAATATTGGTCAATAATAGCTAATCTAAAAAATGCCACTGACCAAAAATTTAATGCAAGGCTGACAATATTAAACGGTGAAAAAATTGAAAAATTCACCCTTAATAATGAAACCGCCGCCCACAATGCAAAAGCCGTGGTTGAAGGGTCTGAGTTTACCGTAAATGATGTGGTCAGCAAGCCGGCAAGAAGATTTCCTTCCCCTCCCTTTACCACATCAACAATGCAACAGGAAGCCTCACGCAAGCTTGGCTTTAATGCCCTACGCACCATGAAAACTGCCCAGAAATTATACGAAGGCATTAGTATTAATGGCGAAACCACGGGTCTTATTACCTATATGCGTACGGACGGCGTTAATATTGCTGCGGAAGCCATTAATAGTGCCAGAAGTGTGATCGGTGATAAATACGGCGCTAAATATGTTCCTGCTAATCCAAAATATTATAAAAATAAATCAAAGAATGCACAGGAAGCCCATGAAGCTGTCAGACCGACAGATATTTCGCGTTTACCAGAAGATGTTGCAAACCGCTTAGACGAAGATCAACGCAGGCTTTATGAACTTATTTGGAAAAGAACCATTGCCAGTCAAATGGAAGAGGCGCAAATGGAACGCACGACGGCAAATATTGTCTCTGCTGATGGAAAAACCAGCCTTCGTGCGACGGGAACTGTGCAAATTTTTGATGGCTTTCTTACCCTTTATCAGGAAGGCCAAGATGACGGAAAAGAAGATGATGATGATGAAAAACGTCTGCCAAAACTGAACAAAGGTGAAGGTGTTAATAAGGATAAAATAGAAGCCAACCAACATTTCACCGAACCACCGCCGCGTTTCTCAGAAGCGAGCTTAGTCAAACGTATGGAAGAGCTTGGCATTGGGCGTCCCTCTACATACGCGTCTATCCTTACTGTTCTGCGTGACCGCAATTATGTGATCATGGATAAAAATCGCTTTATTCCAGAAGGAAAAGGCAGGGTTGTCACATCATTCTTAGAAAATTATTTTAATCGTTACGTTCAATATGACTTTACCGCAGCCATGGAATTGGAACTTGATAAAATTTCTGAAGGTTTAATTTCTTGGAAAGAAGTTGTCGCTAATTTCTGGCTAGATTTTAGTAATGCTATTGGTGAGACCAAAGATTTACGGGTATCGGAAGTTCTTGATGTTATTACAGACGCCCTAGCACCGTTTATTTTCCCACAACGCGAAGACGGATCAGATCCTAGATCTTGCCCGAAATGTAAAGAAGGCGGATTAAGCGTTAAAACTGGCAAATTCGGAGCCTTCATTGGTTGTGAAAATTATCCAACCTGCAATTATACTCGACAAATTCAAGATAGTAAGGACAGCGAAGGTGAAGCTGACGGCCCTAAAACATTAGGTATTGATCCTGTCAGCGGCATGGTCGTAACCCTAAGAAGCGGTCGTTTTGGCCCTTATATTCAACTTGGCGAGCCGGTTGAAAAGGAAAAGCCAAAGCGCGCATCCATTCCAAAAGGAATGTCGGAAGATACTATTGATTTTGAACGCGCCTTAAAACTGCTAGCTCTGCCCCGTGAAGTAGGCTCACATCCTGAGGACGGTAAGATCATCAAAGCGGCAATTGGTCGTTTCGGTCCTTATCTATCACACAATGGTGCGTTTGCTAGCTTAAAAGACCCTGAAGATGTCTTTAATATTGGTATTAATCATGCCGTGATCGTACTCAGCGAAGCGGCGGCAAAACGCGGCGCAAAAGCCGAACCTATTAAAGATTTAGGCGCGCACCCTGATGGCGGCGAAGGGGACGGCAATATATTGGTTATGGACGGACGCTACGGGCCATACGTTAAATATCAACGTATCAATGCGACAATTCCAAAAGATAAAGACCCTAAAGATATTACCTTGGAAGAAGCTATTATATTAATCAAAGAACGGGCCGAAAAAGGCAAGAAACCTAAAGCCAAAGCTAAAGCAAAACCTAAAGCCAAAGCCAAACCTAAAACAAAAGCCAAAGCTAAACCTAAACCTAAAGCAAAGGCCAAATAAGGGAAATTATGGCAAAAGAGAAAGCCCCCTTTCCAGAACCACAACAAATTCTTGAGTTTATTCGCCAAAACCCTAGTCGCTCGTCTAAACGAGAGATCACCCGAGCCTTTCAGGTAAAAGACGAAGATAAAATCAGGCTTAAAAAATTATTGCGTAAAATGACCACGGAAGGTCAGCTTGAAAAATCCCATAAATCAAAAATGCATGTTTCTGGTGATCTGCCTTCTGTATTAGTGGTCAATATTAACGACATTGATAAGCACGGCGATCTTTTAGCACGCCCTGATGTTTGGCAAAACAAACAAGATCCTCCTAAAATATTAATGTTTGCCCATGATAAAAGTAATAAGCTCGCTGTTGGCGACAAAGCATTAGTACGCCTAAACCCCAACCACAATAAAGGTGAAAGCGGATATATTGCTAAAGTCATTAAAAAACTTGAACAACAATCATCACAATTTATGGGAATATTTAAATCAGACGATGAAAATATTGCTTTTGTAAACCCCACCGATAAAAAAGACCGCAACCATTATCTTATTGCTAAAAATGACTGGAATGGTGCCAAAGACGGCACCTTAGTTCTTATTCAAATAAAACCAAGCAACCAAAGGTCACGCCACGGCCAAGCCAAACCCGCTAAGGTTCTTAAATGTTTTGGTTCAATAGATGATGCAAGATCCATTAGCCTGATTGCCATTATTTCCCAAGGGATCCCCACAGAATTTTCAGACGGCGCTTTATTAGAAGCACAAAAATCACAGCCACCAAAATTAGGCTCACGAACCGACCTTCGTCATATTCCATTGATCACCGTTGACCCATCGGACGCCCGAGATCATGATGATGCCATTTGGGCCGAAATGGACGACAGTCCAAAAAATCAGGGAGGTTGCCATATTATCATTGCCATTGCCGATGTGGCTGAATATGTAAAACCTGGCTCCGACCTTGATATTGATGCACGAAAACGTGGCAATTCGACTTATTTTCCCGATCGGGTCGTCCCCATGTTGCCTGAGAGCCTCTCAAATGGCCTATGTTCCCTTCATGAAGGGGAAGATCGTTATACCATGGCCGTTCACATCTGGTTTAATAAAGACGGCAAAAAAATAAAACATCAATTTGTGCGCGGTTTAATGAAGAGTGCGGCTAGTTTATCTTATGAAGAATTCCAAAGCGCTAAAGATGGCGTCAGCTCTGAGCGAACAGCCCCAATACTAGAAACGGTTATTAAACCGCTATATCAAGCTTATGATATTTTACAAAAAGGGCGCGCCCACAGGGAACCCTTAGAACTTTTTGTTCCAGAAAAGAAAATCAACCTAGATCAACAAGGTAATATTTCATCGATCGTTAATCGGATAAGTTTATCAGCTCATAAGCTTGTTGAGGAGTTTATGATCCAAGCCAATGTGGCCGCGGCTGAGGAATTAGAGGCCAAAAACACCCCGTGTATTTACCGCATCCATGAACAGCCGAGTTTAGATAAGCTTGAGACTTTGAGATTATTTATGAAAAGTCTTGATTATAATTTTGCAAAAGGCCAGGTCATTAAACCTAAAATTTTCAATAATCTCCTTAAAACTGTAAAGGGAACACCTCAGGAAAATGTGGTGGGAACCATTATTTTACGCACACAGATGCAAGCTAAATACAGCCCCGATAATCATGGTCATTTTGGCCTGTCCCTTACAAGATATGGCCATTTTACATCCCCTATTCGCCGTTATGCCGATATCCTTATTCATCGCGGCTTGATTAAGGCGTTAAAACTTGGCAATGACGGGTTGAGCAAAAATGATATTGAACATTTATATGATACAGCAGAGCATATCAGCACCACAGAGCGCAACTCTATGATTGCGGAACGAAACTCTATCGAGCGGTATGTTGCCCATTATATGAGTAAAAAAATTGATGAGATATTTGAAGGTAAAATTAACGGCGCTATTGGTGCGGGATTATTTATCACTCTATATGACACGGGCGGCGAAGGATTTATTCCCATTTCTACGCTGGGCAATGATTATTTTCATTATGATAAAGAACATCAACTGATTAAAGGCGAACATAGTGGGTTGACCTATCAATTAGGTGATTCTGTCAATGTTCGCTTAAAAGAGGCTAATCCAATAACAGGGGGCCTCATTTTTGAGCTAATTGATGAACAATTATCAAAGCTACAGGGCCGAAAAAACGCAGGTAAAAAGCATAGAAGGCCTACAAGACGTAAAAGAGGGTAAATATTATAAAATTTACGGACTTTTACTTGACTTAAACAATAATCACTGTATTTTCCCAAACGTAATTCATGAAATTTAAGAACGGAAGCTAGTAATGGCCAAACCATCAAATGTTAAAATTAAACTCGTCAGTACAGCGGATACTGGTTTTTATTATGTAACAAAGAAAAACCCGCGCAATATCACTGAAAAAATGGTTATGCGTAAATATGACCCTGTCGTGCGTAAACATGTTGAGTTTAAAGAAGCAAAAATTAAATAATTTTTATCTTTAACCTCTAATAAAATTATTAAAATGGCGGCTTTCATTAAAGCGGCCTTTTTTTATGCTTTTGATTTCCACGTTAGATGCACTTAATACCGCAGACCTTGTTACGACCGCTTTCTTTGGCTTTATATAGGGCTTTATCGGCTTCAGAGAGTAGCTTTTCTTTTGTATCACAGCCTTCGTTTACAATTGAAACACCAATGCTGACGGTGATAGAAATAGGCTCAGCTGATCCTGAAATTTCAAAGGGCTTATCACTAATTGTTTTTCGAAGACGCTCAGCGATATATAAGGCAAAGTCAGCATCCGTGTCGGGCATAACAACAACAAATTCTTCGCCGCCATACCTTGCGGCAAGATCAATACTGCGAAGATTGTTAAAAATACGTTTTGAAAATTCAAGAAGCACTTCATCTCCCGATGCATGACCATAAGTATCATTGACCAACTTGAAAAGATCAATATCAAGCATAAGTAAAGAGACATTGGCCCCTTTTTCATTCTCAGGGGAGAATATATTTTCTAAATGAGCATCTAAGAAATGGCGGTTATAAAGATTAGTAACAGCATCTGTGACAGCCATTTCCATGTTTTTCTTCATATTGCCGCGTAAATAATCGGCAAAGCGTTTATGCCTGATTTGTGCTTTAACTCTGACGACCAGTTCATTACCATCTATAGGTCTATTGACATAATCCGTAACACCAATATCCATAGCTTGAATAAGTCGTTCTTCATCACCATCATCAATTAAAATAAGCACGGGCGTATGCCGGGTGCTTTCATTTGATCTTATAGATGAACAAAGTCTCAAGCCATCGACATCTCTGAGGCTAAGACTGATAATAAAAAGATCATATTGTTCAAGATTTTCTGTGCTAATCGCACCATTACTAACATCATCAATATCAATAGAGCTGGTCACTCCCTCTAAATATCCAGCGATTCTTCGGGCAACCCTTTCATAATCTTCAATCACGAGAACTTTGGCATCATCTAACTTTATGGAGGGGTTGCTTTCAAAGTGGCCATTATTGCTTAAGGCTTTTCCTGTGGAGTTTCTGACCCTAAGCTCATCCATTAAGACTTTTAAGCGAACGAGAGAGCGTACACGGGCAAATAAAGGTAAATCCTGAATGGGTTTGGTCAGAAAATCATCCGCACCCGCCTCAAGACCTGTAAGGCGGTCCTTGGGTTGATCAAGTGCTGTAACCATAATGACGGGGATATGGGCACTGACGGGATTAGCTTTGAGGCGACGGCAAACTTCAAATCCGTCCATGCCTGGCATCATCACATCTAATAATATAATATCGGGCTGTTCTTTTTCGATGATTTCTAACGCATCAATGCCGTTCATCGCTGTCAATACTTCAAAATATTCACTGCTCAACTTCGCTTCAAGAAGTTTTACATTGTGAAGCACATCATCAACAACAAGCACTCGAGCTGACATTTAAGAAATTATCCTACAAATTTGCGAACTGTTTCGATAAAATGACTTACTGAAATAGGCTTGGCAATATAAGCCTCGCAGCCACCTTCACGAATTTTTTCCTCGTCACCCTTCATGGCAAAAGCGGTAACCGCAATAACGGGGATAGATTTTAATTCATCATCTTCCTTAATCCATTTGGTCACTTCAAGACCAGATACTTCAGGTAATTGAATATCCATAAGAATGAGGTCTGGCTTTTCCACTCGGGCAAGTTCCAAGGCCTTCATTCCTTCTTGTGTCTGCACTGTTTCGTAACCATGAGCTTCTAATAAGTCGCAAAACAGTTTCATATTTAGATCATTATCTTCAACTACCAATATTTTTTTGGGCATAAAAAATCTCTTAATTCGTTATATTTCTATAATGTAAAATTCTACATAAACATAAAGTCAAATATACTATTAACAGTAGGATATGAAAAAGCAGTTAATTTTTCGAGTTAATCATACTATATTAATACCCCAGACCAATATAATAAAGAGGAAATATTTAATGGATAATGATAGAGCCGAAATAATTGCATTAAATGGCCTGTCATTTATCGCTGGCGAAGAAAAATGCCTTGAAGTATATCTGAATTTTACGGGCGTTAATATTAAACAACTTAAGAAAAATATTTCGAATCCAAAAACTATGCCTGAAACTTTAGCCAGTATTATTGATTTTTTACTACAAAATGAAAAATACCTAGTGGATTTTTCGGATCAAAATAATATAAACCCCATGGATATTCAAAAAACGCGCCAATATTTTCCTGGTGCTACGCTGGATAATTAACCCCTAAAATATGAATTTTATCAATGAGCAATCAAGGACGAAATATAGAAACTGCTTTCTGCCGAGACTGCCTAGATGATATTGAAAAATTTCAGCAAAATATGCTTTGTCCAAATTGCGCAAGCCCCCGTATCGTGTCCCATAGTGAATTGAATGATTTAAACATCGCTCATATTGATTGTGACGCCTTTTATGCCAGTGTAGAAAAAAGAGATGATCCTCGTTTAAATTCAAAACCACTGATCATTGGTGGCTCTACGCGCGGTGTTGTTGCCACTTGCTGTTATATTGCCCGCACTTACGGTGTAAAATCGGCCATGCCTATGTTTAAGGCAAAAAAATTATGCCCCTCCGCCGTTGTTCTGCCCTCAAATATGAAAAAATATTCCGCCGTATCCCAAGAAATAAGAGACATTTTCAATCAACTGACACCCTTAGTTGAGCCAATTTCTATTGATGAAGCCTTCCTAGATTTATCAGGTACGCAAAAATTACATGGTATGAGTGGGGCTAAAACCCTTAGTAAAGCTGCAAAAAGAATATCAGACGAAATTGGAATAACAGTTTCTATAGGACTTAGTTATAATAAATTTCTGGCCAAAGTCGCGTCTAATCTTGATAAACCACAAGGATTTTCGGTTATAGGAAAACAACAGGCAAAATCATTGTTAGCACCGTTAGCCATTGATAAAATATGGGGAGTTGGATCGGTCCTCAATAAAAAAATGAACCGATCAGGTATTCGCAATATTGGCCAGTTACAAACAATGGAATTAAAAAAACTTGTCAAAGATTATGGCGCTATTGGCGAGCGACTATATTATTTCTCACGAGGCATAGATCAACGATCTATCTGTCCTGATCAAAAAATAAAATCTATTTCAAACGAACATACCTTAGAAGAAGATCTGAGTGATTATAATATGTTAAAGAAAATTCTTTGGCCTTTATGTGAAAAGGTGTCTTCACGTTTGAAAGAAAAAAATATTTCAGGAAAAACCATCACTTTAAAACTTAAAACCAAATCCTTCCGCACAATTAGCCGTGCGATCAGCTTAACAGGCTCGACCCAGATGGCAGAAACTCTCTATGAAAATGCGACACGCCTGCTTAAAGAGCAATGTGATGGTATGGAATATCGCCTGATCGGCATCGGCGTCTCAAAACTTGTCAGTGATCAAAATTCGGATTTACCGGATTTACTTGATCTAACAAACAATAAATCATTAAAAACCGAAAAAACTATCGATAAAATTCGCAATAAATATGGCGCTGATATAATCAATAAAGGACGTAAATTTACTTAACCTTTCATTAA
>ERZ890510.1434-NODE-1434-length-15489-cov-4.170273_pt1 | contig 15489 bp, 13 predicted proteins | sample MGYA00521265_ERZ890510 | MGnify/ENA primary metagenome ERZ890510 (study PRJEB32303, sample SAMEA104408624) | aquatic metagenome | biome: Brackish water; feature: Chemocline; material: water | place: Baltic Sea | collected 2014-10-26T21:54:00 | depth 110 m ...
CAGTTTATCTTGCTGCTAAATCATTATCAATTCCTGTAATAATTCATGAAGGCAATAAAAAACCAGGTATTGCAAACAGGCTCGGGGCTAGATTTGCGAAGCAGGTTTACCAAATGTTTGATGGATCCATTGCTGGGGCAACCACCATTGGAATGCCTTTGCGAAAAGAAATTAAGGAATTAAATCGAGATTCTCGCAAAAAAGAAGCACAAGAATTTTTTAATTTAGATTCAAACAAACCAACTGTGCTAGTTTTTGGAGGCTCCCAAGGCGCCATGTCAATCAATAAAGCTATCTCGGAAGCAGTACCAGAATTAGATTCGGCTGGAATTCAAGTCCTACATGCTTTGGGTAAGAAAAATCAAGTATCAGATAATGCTTTAAAGTTTGGTTCCTATCACCACGTTTCTTATATTGAAAGAATGGATTTAGGTTATGCCGCAGCAGATCTAGTTGTTTCCAGATCTGGAGCAATGACAATCGCAGAACAAACCGCCTTGGGAATTCCTGCTATTTATATTCCATTCGCCATCGGTAATGGGGAGCAAGCAAAAAATGTTAAGGCATTAATAGATGATGGTGGTGGAGAAATGATTTTGGATGGTGAACTTAATGCCCAAATTTTGGTCACCAAAGTAAAAAAAATGATTCTCGATAAAGATAAACTATCTAAAATGAGTGAAAGAGCTATCAGGCATGGGAAAACCGATGCGGACGCTATTTTGGCAAATTCGGCAATAAAATTGGCTCATGAGTATCAGGACAATGTTTAAATGACTTCCAAATCTGAACTTAAAGAGATAATTGGAAACGTTCACATTCTGGGCTTAGGTGGTGCAGGAATGTCTGGCATTGCCAGAATTCTTTCGGCTCAAGGTCGGGTAGTTAGTGGCACTGATGTAAAAGAATCTAGAAGGTTGGAAGGTTTAAGGAAACTAGGGGTAAAAGTTTTCATCGGGCATGCTCCAGAAAATCTTACTGATAGTCAAACTGTTATTTACTCAACTGCTATTAAAGATAACAATCCGGAGTTACAAGCGGCAAGAAACAAAAAGCTTAACGTTCTAAATCGCTCAGATGCCATAGGTGCTATCACAGATAAATTTGAAACGATTGCGGTATCTGGGACACATGGGAAAACCACCACTACGTCAATGGTTACCGTTGCCCTCCAAGCTTGTGGTGTTGATCCTAGTTTTGCTATTGGAAGTGAATTATCAGAAACTGGTTCTAATGCACATTTAGGTGCTGGCAAAAATTTTGTTGTTGAAGCTGACGAATCAGATGGCTCTTTCTTGCATTTAAATCCTCTGGTTGCTGTAATCACAAATGTTGAAGCCGATCATCTGGATTATTGGAAAAATCTTGAAAATATTGAAAAAGCTTTTATTGATTTTTGTCTTTTAGCAAAGAAACAAAATGGCTTTGCTGTTATCTGTCAAGATGACGCTGGTGCCAGAAAATTAGCAGAACACGTAAGAAAATTAGGGGTAGAAGTCCTAACTTATGGACAAAATGAATCTTCAGATCTACAAATAAAGAATTTAGTTGTTGGCCTACCAGGACCCAGTTTTGATTTGAGCTATAAGGGAAAAGATTTAGGTAAAATGAGTTTGAAGGTTTTGGGTACGCATAATGCACTCAATGCAACAGCAGCCATTGCCGTTGGTCTTTGTTTGGGTAAAGATTTAGAAAAATTAAAACATGGTATTTCTAATTTCTCTGGCACTAGACGAAGATTTGAATACCGCGGAATGTTTGATCAAGTTCGGGTTTATGACGATTATGCACACCACCCAACTGAAATTGCAGCGACTTTAAGAGCTGCAAGAGATGTTGCAGGCGAAGGAAAAATCGTAGTGGCTTTCCAAGCACATCACTATTATCGAACAGCCTTGTTCAATAAAGAATTTGGTGAAGCCTTAGGTCTGGCAGATCAAGTGGTTGTTTTAGAAGTTTTTGCACCAGGGGAGGAAGCAATTCCTGGAGCAAGCGGTAAAACAATGGCGTCGCTAGTACCCCTTCCAGATACACAAGTTGTTTTTGAACCATCGTGGTCCAAAGTTGCTCAGCAATTAGTAGATAGAGCCAAACCAAATGACATAATAATGACACTTGGAGCTGGTGATATTGGTTTGTTGGCACCAGAGGTTTTAAACTTGTTAGAAGCCCGCCAGAAATCGTGATAAAGAAACATATTAAAAGACGTATCTTATTTGTATTAGTTTTGCTAACCGCACTCACCACAACTGTGATTTATATAGCTTGGTATTCAAATCTGTTAATAGTAAAATCAATTGAAGTACGAGGAAATAATTTAATAACTAGTGAACAAATTCAGGAAGTGTCACAAATTTCATTAAATAGTCAATTAGTTAAGTTACCAATTAGTGATATTAAGCAAAGAATCCTAGAGATTAGTCAAATTGGAACAGTTGAGGTAAGACGAGGTTGGCCTTCAAATGTGGTCATACAAATCAGTGAACGAATCCCTTTAGCAATTACTAACACTTCTCAAGGTGAATTTTTGGTTGATGTGACAGGAAAACCATACATTAGTAGAAATCCTAATGATAATTATGCTTTTATTACTGGCCCAGATGATTCATCCCGTGCATTTGCAATAGCAGTCTGGCAAACATTTCCTGATTGGCTAAAAGCCGAAGTGATTAGTACGAATGCAGATAACCCGAGTTCAATTTGGATGATGTTAAATAATGGCAGGAAAGTTTTATGGGGATCAATCAATCAAGCAAACGATAAAGCCGCGGTGCTAAAAGTTCTTAGAAGAATGGCTGGTTCTGCCTATGATGTTTCGATCCCAGAGACTCCGGTAGTTCGACCTTAATTAAAAAGGAATCTCTTCTTCATTACTATCTGATTCACCAAGTGATGCAGCTAAACCAAGTGCTTTCGCAACACTTTTAGAGTTGCTATCGAATGTGGTTCCAGGTGCTTGAATAATTTCACCAGTTCGTAAGTCAATTTTTAATTCACCAATTTCAACGTTAACTTGTTCTGCATTTGCAAATTCGCACCATTGACTAACTTTGCACCAAGAACAAGGGGGATTTGGGGAAGGGGGGAAAAGGGTTTCGCTAGCCCAATTATCAACTTGCTCAGCTAATTGCGACCAGGCTTTTTCTCTGGTTGATTCTTGATTACAATCCCAAATAATTGTTTGAGTTTTTTCAGGCGAAATGAGCTCTAGTTCAACATATTTATTGTTGTATTTTCCAAGTTTTTCTGAAACCTGGGTGGGAATGCAATCTTCCACGAGCAATCTGATTGCAAGAGGAATCTGTGGATAGACATCAAAGTAAATGTCTTTTTCTAAATCTTGAATATTTGCAACAGTTTTAACTTCTCTCCAATAGAGTTCATTATTTTTTGTATACAAAAGATCTGGTCTTGTGCTGACGGTGATGTCGGCATCTGAATCAAGTGCCTCTATTGCAGCTTCTGTCACTACTTGGCTTTGATCGTCAATAGGACAGTTTTTTATATGTTGTTGCAGGTAGGGCATTGCTACTAAAGCATCAGCAGCAGACCAGCCAAGTTGATTTGCAATTAAACCAATTTCCTCTGCAGAAGGTAAATCGGTCTCGCTACATTTTTGAATTCTTAGGTGAGCTGTTTCTAGCCATGCGTGAACCAAGATGCCTCGTTGCTGTGCCGAAGAATTAACTTCACGTTTAGTTTTTAGCCCTAATTCCTCTTGTAAGAAATACTGCCTAGGGCATCGACGAAAGGTATGAAATTTACTTGGCGAATAAGATTTTGGCCACGGAGAATAAGCAGTAATGCCCAGTAAACCTGGTCTTTTCGCTAAGGCCGGGCAAAAAGTATTAGCTTTACAGCCCCTGCAGTTTGGACCTGGTTTTTGTTTACCACCAGAAATCAATTCATTAACTTGGGAAAAAATTACTGGATCAAATTTTTTCTGAGCCTCAGCAATTGAAAAATCAAATAATAAAGCATGCCCAGCATCTAGTGCGCTTAACTCACGAATTCTGACGCGACTAGGGGAGGGCAAAATGTTTTCTATTGGATCCCATGAGTTACCCCAACTACTTTCGGCATAGGAGACGCCTTCAACCAAAATTTTGCAAATTACTCCCACACGAATTGGTGTTATTTCAGTTAGGCCAGCACCAGAAATTTTTAACATACGAAATTCACGGATTGATCTGTCACTATTGGAAAGATAGATTCCCCAAGCAAACCATTCTGTGTGATTAGATCCATCGATATCGAATGCTTGGATGTTGATTATTTCAGATAAATCAACCCCATTTGCTATGTCGACCTCTCGACATTGCTGCCATGCTTTAAGTAGACCAATTAAAGCGTCGTTTGCCCACTTGATCGTTGAAACCTCAACATGATTCTTTTTGGAGGAAATAATATTTCTAATTGCATTTTCAGCGATTTCTTCAAGGTCTTCAAATTCATGAACAACCTTGTCATTGTTTACCAAATGACTTAAAGCATCTTTAACTATTCCTAAAGGAAAAGATTCAAAAGGTGTATATCTGGGAGGTATATATTGCTCACCAATTTTTGTAGACGGTCTCGATTTAATCGCTATGAAATCTTCACAAATACGATGTGGATTAGCTCCAACTTGAGATGCACTAATCCTTAAAAAACCACCGACAGTGGCTGGATAGTTGGGTTTCCATTCCAGGGGTATAAAAGTTTTCATTGAGCGCTCTCGCCAAAGGGCAACATTTCCATCCCGGAATTTTCTATTGAACTTTTATTTCTGACACGTTTCTCTAAGTTAAAAGTTGCCAATAATTCTTCAGATTCAGGTGAGCCAGGAATTGGTGCTTTGCTTGTTTTAGCTGGACACGCTTTTAGAAAAGAGCATGACTTGCAGGCACTTCCTGGATTAGCCATCCAAGTTTTAGAAGTTAAGGAAGAGTCCATTTTTCTTCTGGTAGTTACCAAATGATGCACTGCTCGGTCTAATGCCGATTTGTAGGTGGGTCTTCTGACTCGATCTCTTCCAGGTAGATAAATTAATTCGACTTCATCAACAGTTAAACCATTTTCTTGTAAACCTGCTGCATAAAGCATTACTTGTCTCAAAGAGTCGGTTAAATATTGTGGAGCAGGTTTTTTAGAGGTTTTATAATCGGTGATTCTTACAACTCCATCACGTGTCATTCGATCTAATCTTCCATAAAGTTTTACTGATTCAAAAATGGCTGTGACAGGTCGTTCGATGTCATCAATTAATACTTCAAGTGAAGCTGGGTCTTCTAAATCGAAGTATCCTTTTAACGATTCGGCACTTTTGTCTTTTAAGGTCACAATGTCTTCATCGGTCAACCAACTTTTATTACTATTTATTACAACTTCACCAGTTTCTCTGAGTAGATTCCAGGCAGTCTCTTTGGTTCTTTTTTCAGGTTTTAGTTTAAGGAAATTTTCTAAAACATCATGTACAAGTGTGCCAATTATTTGAGGTAATCCGGCGGGTTCGCGCCATCCTGCAACAGAAGAAAACCAGTAAGCCAAAGAACAACGATCAAAGCTAGATAATTGGCTCGGAGAAACATGTTTTGGAAGTTCTGCTGAAATATCTGCAACTAATACAGGTACTAGTTTAGTTTCTGCCATTTAAATGATATTTCTGTAGAAAACTTTCATCTACATATTCTTTACAGCAGCAACAACCTTTGACAATGAATCTTTGGCATCACCAAACAATAATGTTGTTTTATCATTAAATAACAATTCGTTCTCAACACCAGCAAAACCAGGTCGCATTGATCGTTTCATAAAGACGACTTGTTCTGCTTGATCAGCATTCAAAATAGGCATGCCATAAATCGGAGAGTCTTTATGAGTTCGAGCAGCTGGGTTAACAACATCGTTTGCCCCAACAACAACGGCTACTGATGTATTTGCAAATTCTGAATTTATTTCATCCATTTCTTTCAATTGTTCGTAAGGGACATCTGCTTCTGCAAGTAACACGTTCATGTGTCCAGGCATGCGGCCAGCTACTGGATGAATTGCATATTCAACTTCAACACCTTTAGAGATAAGTAAATCGACTAATTCTCTAAGTGACTGTTGGGCTTGGGCAACAGCTAATCCATAACCTGGAACAATTATTACCTTGCTGGCATAGGTAAGCATGATTGCAATGTCGTTTGGTCCCGCACTTTTAACTGGACGATCTTGAACTTCTCCACTAACTTTTGTTGCCTTCGCGGTGAACGCTCCAAATAGGGTGCTGGTTAATGGTCTTCCCATAGCTTTTGCCATTAACTGTGTAAGCAGTGTTCCAGAAGCACCAACCAAAGTTCCTGCCACAATTAGCAAGACGTTATCGAGGACATATCCACTTGCTGCAACTGATAAACCTGTGAATGCGTTAAGCAAACTGATCACAATTGGAACATCTGCACCACCAACTGGAAGAACAAACAAGATACCTAAAGCTAGTGAAAGTCCAACCAATGTCCATAGCGCCCAGTTGGCAGGATTAACAAATAAATAAATTGCCATAAAAATAGTTGCTGAAGCAGTACCAATCGTGATGAATCTTCCAAGTGGTAGCACTACTGGTCTAGAAGTCATTAGTTCTTGAAGTTTCATAAAAGTAACAATGGAGCCTGTGAATGAAACAGATCCGATAACTATCGTGAACACTGTTGCAAGAAGTGCAATAAAATTTTCTGATTCACCTGCTCTTAAAAATTCTATGGAAGAAACTGCCATCGCAGCACCGCCACCGACACCATTGAATAGTGCAACCATTTGTGGCATTTGTGTCATTTGAACTTTTCGGGCTGCAATAAATCCGATTAGGGTTCCAATACCAATTGCAACTAAAATCAAAGTTAGATGTTTTAAATTACTTTCAGCGAAGAAAATGATTCCTACTGCTGCAGTGGCACCAATAGCACCAACTCTGTTACCTAGTCTTGCAGTTTTTGGTGTTGACAAACCTTTGAGCGCAAAAATAAAAGCTAGTGCTGCAGCTAGGTTTGCTAATTGTGACCAAACAGGTGTCATTTGTCTTCACCTTTATTAGTTGGTTTTTTAGGTTTGAAAAGTTCTAACATTCGATCAGTTACCACAAATCCGCCGACCATATTAATTGTCGCTAAGACCACAGCGGCTAAACCTAAATAAAGTTCCAGATTATTATCGGCATGCCCAGTTACGATGATTGCACCAACTAAAATAACACCGTGAATCGCGTTTGCTCCCGACATTAGGGGAGTGTGCAAAATAGTAGAAACTTTAGAAACAACTTCAATTCCCACAAAAATACTCAAAACAAAAATAGTTAGAAGCGCTATTCCTACGTCCACTTATTTCACCCCTGTCCTAATTCAGTTTTAACAAAATCATTTGTAACTTCACCATTTATTAAAAGCGCACTTCCAGAAACAACTTCGTCTTCCTGATCAATAACAATTTTTTCTTCTTTAACGATAAATGATAGTAATGAAATAACATTTCCTGAATATAAGAAAGAAGCATCAGGCGCCATTGCACTAGCAATATTTAAACCGCCCCAAATCTTGACCCCATTTAATTCGACGATTTCGCCAGGTACAGATCCTTCAACGTTTCCACCGCTTTCAGCCGCCATGTCAGCAATTACAGAACCAACTTTCATTCCTTTAAGCATTGCTGCAGTAACAAGTCTTGGTGCAGGTCTTCCAGGGACTGCTGCTGTTGTTACAAGTACATCAGTTGCAGAAATGTGTGGAGTTAATAATTCTTGTTGAAGTTTTGTTCTTTCTTGATCCATTTCTTTGGCATATCCGCCACTTCCTTCAACAACAGGTAAATCTAATTCAATGAATGTTGCGCCAACAGATTTGACTTCATCCTTGCTGGCTGTTCTTACGTCATAACCTGAAACTATGGCACCAAGTTTTTTAGCTACTGCCATAACTTGTAAACCAGCAACGCCTGCTCCAATAACTAGAACCCTGGAAGGTCGAATTGTTCCAGAGGCAGTCATAACCAGTGGAAACATCTTTGGCAATAATGAAGCCGCAGTGACCATTGTGTGGTAACCGGAAACAGTTGCTTGTGACGTTAAGGCATCTGCACTTTGTGCGCGAGAAATTCTTGGTACAAAATCAAAAGAAAGTAAAGTTGCTTTAGCATTCTTAATTGCTGCAATACTTTCTTTATCGCGTTTAGCTTGTGCGAATGAAAGACAGACAGCACCACTCTTTAAGATTTTTGATAATTCAGGACTTAATATGGAAACGGATGCAACCACATCTGCATTTTTAACTGCACTAGCAATATCTTTTGTTATTTTCGCGCCTGCTTCAAGATAATTTTCATCACTATATAAAGACGAAACTCCGGCATCACTTTCAATAACAACTTCGAATCCAAATTTTGTTAATTTTGAAATATTGGCTGGAGTCGCTGCAACTCTGCGTTCGCCTGATCTTGTCTCTTTAGGCACGACTAATTGCATAAGTTATTAACTCCCAAAAATCTATTTGTTTAAGTAAACTCTAGCCACGACTTGAATTGAATAATGCACGATAGTTTGACTATTTATATGTGTGCAACACGCCGACCAGCGTGCTTTGTTAAGTCCTAATTCGCATCTAAATTCTCTTTGCTTAACAATTAACCCAAGTTTTAGCCTCAAGTAGAGGTTAAGGCTTAAAATTTAGGAGAAATTTAAGTGGTTTCCCCACAAAATTATTTAGCTGTCATCAAAGTTGTTGGTATTGGTGGGGGCGGTGTTAATGCCGTTAATCGAATGATTGAAGCAGGTCTTAAAGGTGTTGAATTTGTAGCCATAAATACAGATGCACAAGCTCTCTTAATGAGTGATGCAGATGTAAAACTTGATATTGGTCGTGAACTAACCAGAGGTTTAGGAGCAGGCGCTGATCCTGCAGTTGGCAGACAAGCAGCAGAAGATCACATAGAAGAATTAAAAGACGTTTTACGTGGCTCTGACATGGTCTTTGTAACCGCAGGTGAAGGAGGCGGTACGGGAACAGGAGGCGCTCCGGTAGTTGCAAGAGTAGCCAAAGAAGTTGGTGCGCTAACTATTGGCGTTGTTACAAAACCATTTAATTTTGAAGGAAAACGTAGAATAAATCAGGCAGAAAATGGCGTTGAAGCTTTAAGAAATGAAGTCGATACATTAATTGTTATTCCAAATGATCGTTTACTTTCTTTGACCGATAGAAATATTTCTGTTATCGACGCATTCAAACAAGCAGATCATATTTTATTGCAAGGAGTTAGTGGCATAACAGATTTGATAACAACCCCAGGATTAATAAATCTAGATTTTGCAGATGTTAGAAATGTTATGGCAGGAGCTGGTACAGCTTTAATGGGAATTGGTACTGCTAGAGGTGAGAACCGGGCCGCGGTTGCTGCACAAAATGCAATAGCTTCACCTTTGCTAGAAGCAGATATTCAAGGTGCTAAAGGTGTTTTGTTATCGGTTGCTGGTGGTTCTGATCTAGGACTATTCGAAATCAATGAAGCAGCTCGATTGGTACAAAATGTGGCTTCTGTTGACGCAAACATTATTTTCGGTGCAGTTATCGATGACACATTAGGTGATGAAGTTCGTGTCACTGTAATTGCAGCAGGTTTTCAAGAAAGTGAATTAGCAGTTGCCAGGAAAAGACTTAGTTCCTTATCAGTTGAAAAAAATGAACCAGAAATCCCATCTTTTGTTGCCAAAAATGTTGAAGATGCTAGCCCTCAAAATGGGGTTGGTAATTTTTTTGATGCCTCAGATGCACCAACGCCAAGAAGAGTTGTATTTGACGACTCAAATGCTGATGATCTTGACGTCCCAGATTTCTTAAAGTAATAAATTATGTCGGTGCCTAAACCGATTTCGGCAAGCCATGTGGGAAAAATCCATTGGAATTTCTATGGCAAAAATGGTGGAGTGAGTAAAGGAAAATTTACTTCCTTAAACATAGCTGAGCATGTTGGTGATGATTTAGCTGATGTTGAACAAAATAGAGAATTGATTTCTGACACATTGGATATTCCGTTGGTATTTATTAACGCCACTCATTCAGCAAATGTAGTTCAGGTACTTTCTGAAGTTCCCAAAGTTCATGAAAATACAGATGCTCTTGTGACGAGAGAAACTGGTCTGGGCATTGTTGTTATGTCTGCTGATTGTGCACCTATTATTTTAGCAGATCCCATCGCACATGTTGTTGGAGTTGTGCACGCTGGTTGGCAAGGCATGTTAGCCGGGGTTGTAAATAGCGCTGTTGAGGCAATGCTTGAATTAGGTGCTGAGACTCAGAACATGACTGCAACAATTGGTCCAAGTGTCTGTGCTAAAAATTTTGAAGTTACTCAAGAAAGGTTTGACAAAGTCCTAAACCTTATACCTAGTGCTGCTATCAAGTTAAACAATGGAAATCTAGCAGTCGATATAACTAAAGGAATAAAGAAGCAATTAGCTAGTTTTCAAATTAAGACTCTAGATCTGGGTATTTGTACTTTTGAAAACAGCGATGTTTTCTCATACCGAAGAGATAAAGAGACAGGTCGCAATGCCACAGTAGCGTGGATTAGTTGATGACTAAGTCAAGACTTGAACAAATTCAATCTAATCTAGAAAATGTAACCTTGCGAATAGAGCTGGCTTGTACGAAAGTAAATCGTAAACTTTCCGAAATAACTTTAATTGCCGTTACTAAAACTTATCCTGCAAGTGAAGTTGAAATCTTGGCTTCATTAGGGATAAAAAATGTGGGGGAAAATAAGGATCAAGAAGCTTTCTTGAAATTTGAGCAAGTAAAGGCCCCTCTGAAATGGCATTTTGTTGGTCAATTGCAAAGCAATAAAGTTAAGTCAGTTGTTAACTATGCCAACTTAATTCATTCAGTAGACCGATTAACTTTAGTTAAAGAAATTCAGAAACAAGCGCAAAAAATTAATAAAATACAGCCCTTATTGATTCAAATAGATCTGGATGAAAGCCCAGCAGACGAAAACCGTGGTGGAGTAAGTAAGGAAAATCTAGTCAATTTGGCGAATCAAATTGCTCAATTCCCAAATCTGGATCTTCAAGGTTTAATGAGTGTGGCCCCTTTGGGCTTAGATCCTGAAATTGCTTTCGACAGATTAAGAGATATTCAGAGGCATTTTTTAACACAATTCCCTAATGCCCAAATTCTGTCTGCTGGCATGAGTGAAGACTTTGAAGTGGCAATTGCGTATGGCGCGACACACCTTCGGATTGGCTCTGGATTGCTGGGGGAAAGGCCCCAAATCGGGTAAATTTATCAATAGTCACAGGGGTAACAGCGGCACCTTTAGTTGTTTATTGTGACAACCAAATTTTACTCAGGAGGACGATATGCCAAAGAGCTTTCGCAAAATGGCTGTCTATTTAGGTCTAGTTGAAGACAACTCAGGACATTACGAAGAAGAAATAGAAGAATTTTATGAAGAAGAAATCCAAAGTGTGCCAGCTTGGTCACCAACCCCAAGAGCATTTTCAACATTAGGGGCAACCGCCTTAGCTGAAAGACCAGAAATAAGAACTCAAGTACGACCACAAGTTCAAAGGCAACCCGAAGTTGCTCCCGTATCAAGAATTACCACTTTGCATCCCAGAGCTTTTAATGATGCTAGAAGAATTGGTGAAGAATACCGAAATGGAACACCGGTAATTATTAACTTGTCTGAAATGGAATCAAGTGATCAAAAAAGAATCCTTGATTTTGCTTCAGGACTTGCCTTCGCATTAAGAGGAACTATTGAAAGAGTAACAAATTCAGTGTTTCTAATTTCGCCAGCAAATGTTGATTTAGGAGCAGAGGCTCGTCAACAAGTTGCCCAAGACGGTTTCTTTAATCAACTTTAAAAAAACGGTTTAATTATGGGTGCAATTATCTATCAAGTCCTGTGGCTTTATTTGATGTTGATGATTGGTCGTCTAGTTTTTGATTATGTGCAGATGTTTGCTAGAACTTGGAGACCATCTGGCTTTATGTTGGTTTTAGTTGAATTAATTTACTCTCTAACAGATCCTCCATTGAAGTTCATTCGAAGATTCGTTCCACCGCTAAGAATCGGTAGTGTTTCCCTTGATATCTCTTTCTTGATTGTCATCATTGGTATTCAAATTGCTATGAGTCTTGCCGCTTCTATCTAGCACCCCTTTGCTTTAAAGGATTTAATAGATTAATATCAAAGTCATAAGCCTGAGGAGCAAAAATGTCACTTAGTCCAGAAGATGTAGCAAATATTGTATTTGACACAACTCGTTTGAAAATGGGATATGACGTAGCTCAAGTTGATGCTTTCTTGGAAGAAGTTCAGGACACAATAAATAAATTGCAACAAGAGTTAGTTGAAGCGCGAAATGGTGAAGCATTATCAAATGTACACAACGCTGACACTAAATCGCCAGTTGAAGTATTGGCCTTAGCCCAGCAAGCACTCACCGCAGCAACTTCGGAATCAGAAAGACTTGTTCGAGATGCGCGTGCTAGAGCTGCAAGTATTTCTTCAAGTATTGAATCTGAAAGAAATCAAATTGAAACACAAATTAAAAGACTAGAAGCTGTAGAAATTGATTATCGTAACCGTTTGAGAAACTGGTTATCGGTAATGCTGCAAGACCTTGGGGGAGAGATAGAAGCAGGAGCTCAAAGCACTGGTCCGGTAAATGTTATTACCAGCTCTTCAGAAAATCAGTAACTATTTTTTAGTAATCCAGATTTTTAATTCTAGCTCTTGTTCAGTAGTGGTTGGTTCAGATTCACTAGTTTGATTATCAAAACTGACAGCCAAAACCTCACCGGTTATGCTTTCTTGATGAGTGGTGATTGCTTCTAAAGTTTCTGAATTTGAAGTTTGGAAATTTATTTTTATTCGATCAGATACGTCAAGACCAGTTGATTTTCTGGCTTCTTGGATTAGTCTTATGATTTCTCGAGCGGTACCTAGACTTTTTAGTTCTTTACTTATCTCTAAATCAAGAGCGATCGTTTCACCATCGGCACTCATCACAGCCCACCCTTGCCTTGGGGTTTCGGTGATGATGACGTCTTCCATGTTGATTTCTAAAGATTTATCTCCAACTTGAATATGAGAGGAGTTCTTATCTCTTAATTCTTGAACTAGTTTTTGTGGATCACTTAGCACAATTGCTTTTGCTAAAGCAGGGGTATCGGTGGCGTATCGTGCTCCCAGGGTTCTGAAGTTTGCTTTCACGCTGACATTTACTAAGTCACCTGTGATGTCTAGTGATTGTAAATCAAGAATATTTAATTCATCGGCTAACTGATCCCTTAAATCTTGGGGAATATTTTTCCAGTTTCTTGCAGAAACTAAAGCTCTTGAAAGTGGTTGTCTATTTTTAACTTTGGCTTCAGCACGTGCGCCTCGACCTAATTCAACAAGTCTTCTAATCAATCCCATGTTTTCAATCAAGTCTGTACGAATTTGTGACGTATCTGATACAGGCCAGTTAGCTAAATGCACAGATTCTAAATCACTATCAGTGGTAGTTCTAAACATGTCTTGCCAAACTCTTTCAGTTATAAATGGAACAAAAGGAGCCATTAATAAAGTAATTGTGCGAAGTGCTTGATGAAGAGTTTCTAAGGCAACTGGATCCCCATCCCAAAATCTTCTTCTGTTTCTTCTGACATACCAATTAGACATGTCATCCACCACATCAGCCAAAACTCGTCCAGCTTTTTGGGTATCAAAATTTTCTAAGGCATTTGTTACTTGTATTACTGCATCATTAACTAAACTAATTAACCATTGATCTATTTCTGGTCTTTGTTCGATTGGAGCAACTTTTTTACCCGGTTTATGTTCTGACAAACGTGTGTAAAGAGATAAGAATGAAGCTGTATTCCAGTAAGTCAATAAAACTTTTCTTGTTACTTCTTGGATGGCGCTGTTGCCAACTCTTCTGGCTTGCCAAGGTGAACCAGAGGCCAACATGAACCATCTGACTGAATCTGCCCCGTGTTCATCCATTAATTTAATTGGTTCCAAAACATTGCCTAAATGTTTACTCATCTTGCGACCCTTTTCATCCAAAATATGACCTAGGGTAACAACATTTTTGTAGGAACTTTTATCGAATACTAAAGTTCCAATTGCCATAAGAGTGTAAAACCATCCACGGGTTTGATCTATTGCTTCGCAAATAAAATCAGCTGGATAATTTTTCTTAAACAACTCTTGATTTTCCTGTGGGTAATTTAGTTGGGCAAAGGGCATTGCTCCAGAGTCATACCAACAGTCAATAACTTCAGGAACTCTGGTGGCAACTTTTTTACATTCTGGGCAATCAAAAGTTATGTCATCCACATAAGGTCTATGTGGATCAGTGTTAGTTACATCCTTTTTTGATAATTCACTTAATTCTTTTAAAGATCCAATGGCAGTTTGATGTTTGTTTTCACAAATCCAGATCGGAAGGGGGGTACCCCAATATCTATTTCTTGAAAGCGCCCAGTCAATATTATTATTTAACCAATCTCCGTAGCGACCATGTTTAATTGTGTTAGGAAACCAATTTGTTTTTTCATTTTCTCTTAAAAGTTCATCTTTAATTGCAGTGGTTTTGATGTACCAGGAAGGTTGCGCGTAATACATTAAAGGTGTGTGACATCTCCAGCAATGCGGATATTGATGTTGGTAAGCTAATTCTTTGAATAATATTTCACGTTTCTTTAAATCTTTAATAATGTCTTTGTCCGCCTTTTTGAAAAACTGCCCGGCAACAAGTGGGGTAGTGGGTGCAAAATAACCATCAGCTTGAACAGGGTTAATGACTGGCAATCCATATTTTCGACAAACCAGTAAATCTTCAGCACCAAAAGCTGGAGATTGGTGAACGATTCCTGTTCCATCTGCTGTTGTTACATAGTCAGCTAAAACAACACTGTGTAGAGCTTCAGGTTTTTCCTCAAATAATTCATCGCCATATGGAGCTTGGTAATGAATACCTTCTAAATCTTTTCCTTTAACACTTGTGAGTATTTTTGCTTCTTCGCCTAAAAGTCCAACTAGTTCTTTAGCGATAACGAAATGCTCATCACCCAGGCTTGCTACAACGTAATCAATTTTTGGCCCCACGGCAGCAGCTGTATTGCTGATGACTGTCCATGGAGTAGTTGTCCAAACTAGAAGTGAAAGATTTTTATATTTATTGAATAGTTCACCATCTGTAAGAGGAAATTTTACATAAATTGATTGATCAGTAATAGATTCATAACCTTGGGCTAATTCGTGGTCAGAAAGCCCAGTTCCACAACGTGCACAATATGGACTAACTCTGTAATCAGAGACTAGTAGACCTTTTTTGTGAATTTCTTTTAGTGACCACCAAACAGATTCAACATATGAAGGATTCATTGTCCAATAGGCTTTATCAAAATCAACCCAGTAGCCCATACGTGTCGTCATAGCCGTAAATTCGTCAACGTTTCTTAAAACAGACTCTCTACA
>ERZ890510.1436-NODE-1436-length-15477-cov-6.553949_pt1 | contig 15477 bp, 16 predicted proteins | sample MGYA00521265_ERZ890510 | MGnify/ENA primary metagenome ERZ890510 (study PRJEB32303, sample SAMEA104408624) | aquatic metagenome | biome: Brackish water; feature: Chemocline; material: water | place: Baltic Sea | collected 2014-10-26T21:54:00 | depth 110 m ...
GGTCGCCTAAATCTTGGCAACAAAATCTTATCTCACATCTATCTGAACTTATTCAAAATTCACCGACCACTTTACTGGTATGGCAAGCGCGTCTGGGATTTGCTAACAACACGCCAGTGAACCTTGGCGAAACTGGACTTCCATGACCCCTAAAGAAATGATGCGAGCGGCCGAACAGGCGATGAGGTCGGGCGATCTGGCAACGGCGGCCACTTTGTACCGCGCGATACTGGTGAAATTGCCGCAACATGTGGCAGCCAGAAAGGCCATGCAGAAGATCGCTAATAAAATTCCGAAGGTCGAAATCGGGGCAGGCGACGTTCAGGCAATGATTGCAATGCTCAATCAGGGGCAGTTCAAGCAAGTCGAAACATTGGCAAATGAAATGATTGGCCACGCGCCAAAAGTTTCCGGCCTTTATAACATACGCGGGTTGGCGCAGACAAATCTGCAGAAATCTGATGCAGCTTTGGCGAGTTTTCGCAAGGCGATCCAGCTTGATGCGCAAAACTATGAAGCCTTTAACAATCTCGGCTTGCGGCTGAAAGAATCCGGCGAGCCTGAGTCAGCGAAAAAGGCCTTAGAAAAAGCGTTGCAAATCAATCCGCAATATCCACAGGCGTCGTATAATCTTGGCACAGTTCTGGTTCAATTGGCTGACTATGACGCGGCCGAGGCGATGTTTGAACAAGCCATCGCTGCCGTGTCAGGGTTTGCGCAAGCTTGGTTCGAGCTTGGAAAACTACACGCATTGCGCGGTTACCGCGAGGCAGCAATCAGCAGTTTGGAACAGGCGATCAAGCTTGATCCGGCCTATGCCGCCGCCTATTCGACTCTGGCCTCGGTCAAGCGGTTTGATGCCTCTGATCCGATGATCGGCGCGATGGTCAAGCTGGTTGATGGTGGAAAAATCCTTGATTTGGAACTGGCGTCATTGGCTTTTGCGCTTGGCAAGGCGTTTGAGGATGCAGGTGCGATAGACCGTAGTTTCAAGTATTATGAACTTGGAAATCAAACGCAGGCAAGGTTTGGGACTTATTCCGAAGATGACCAAATTGCGGAATTTAAGGAGCTGAAATCCGCTTTCACCAAGGCCTCGCCAATGTTGGCGGCAAAGCCCGCAAAACCACAGCCGATCTTTGTCGTCGGGATGAACCGGTCGGGCACAACTTTAGTGGAGCAGATTCTTGCAAGCCACAGCCAGGTCGAGGCAGGCGGCGAAATTGAAAGCATCAGTCAGTTTGCGGAAAGCCACCGAACACAGATGGCCAGTTTGCGCGATAAAGACCTGAACCGTTTCAGATCAATCTATCAGTCGGGCTTGCGAAAACTGGCACACGCGCCGTTTGTCACCGACAAAATGCCGGCGAATTTCAAGTATATCGGGTTGATCCGCAAATTATTCCCGGATGCGCCGGTTATTTGTCTGGAACGCGAGGCGCGTGATTTGTGCTTTTCCAACTATAAGGCGGCGGTGGAAAGTACTGGCCATATGTACAGCTATGACCAACGCGAACTCGCACGCTATTATCTTATGCATCGTGATCTGATGGATCACTGGCATGCGGTTTTTGGCGATGGTTTGTATCGTTTGTCATACGAGAAACTGACCAAAGCCCCGGAAACAGAAATCAGGGCTATGCTGGCTTATGCCGGTTTGGATTGGGAAGACGCGGTTATGTCGTTTCATCAATCAAACCGTGCGGTCAAAACCCTCAGTCAGAGTCAGGTCAGAAACGCCATCAACCGAGGCTCGGTTGGGGCGTGGCGCAAGTTTGAAAGTCATTTGTCCCCAATGCTGGAAGAACTGGCAAAAGGTGGGGTGGTTTAGGCCGCTCTGGCCTTGACAAGAAGGCGGCAATCCCCGATACACCGCCATCTTGCGGGGCCGTGCCTTGCTTGCAATGAAATCTCGCCCCCACGGGGCGCGCTGTCCGAGGCGCCGCTTGCGGCACAAACACCCGGTTCCGGGGGCCACAGAGACGCGGGTGACAAAAGGATGCGAAAATGTTCGCGGTTTTGAAAACTGGTGGCAAACAGTATAAAGTGGCCCCGGGCGACGTTCTGAAAGTTGAACGTCTCGTCGGTGAAGCGGGTGAAACCGTACAGTTCAATGAAGTTCTGATGCTGGGTGGTGACACGGTTACCGTTGGCGCACCGATGATCGCTGATGCAGGCGTTCAGGCGACAATTCTGGAGCAGGCAAAAGCGCCGAAAGTGATCCACTTTGTCAAGCGTCGTCGTAAGCACAGTTCGCAGCGCACAAAGGGCCATCGTCAAAAACTGACCGTTCTGCGCGTGACCGAAATTCTGGCGAATGGTGCCGGGAAATCTGGTGTGCAGGTTGCTATTGGTACAGGTTCGGCGCCAGCAGTTGCTGTCGTGGCTGAAAAGCCCGCCGCAAAGAAAGCTGCCGCACCGAAAGTAGCCGCACCGAAAGCCGCCGCAGCGAAGGCTGAAAAAGCCCCTGCAGCAAAGAAACCGGCCGCCAAGAAAGCGGCCAAACCCGCAGCTGACAGCGAATAAGGAGCAAGCGATATGGCACATAAAAAGGCAGGCGGTTCCTCCCGCAACGGTCGCGACTCGGCTGGTCGTCGTTTGGGCGTCAAAAAATACGGTGGCGAAGCCGTGATCCCCGGCAATATTCTGGTGCGCCAACGTGGCACTCGTTGGTTCCCGGGCCAGGGCGTTGGCCTTGGTCGTGATCACACCATCTTTGCGACGGTTGAAGGTCAGGTGAAATTCCACAAAGGCCTGAAAGGCCGCACCTTTATTTCGGTTCTCCCAGCGGTGGAGGCCGCCGAGTAAACCGAAACCAAAAGGAAACACACAGTTTCAGGGGATCGGTTGTAAGACCGGTCCCCTTTTCTTTTATGAGCGCGAGGAGGCCCTCATGGAAAGTCTTCGTTGGCTGATTTTACCACGGCTTGATCAGCCGTTGTGGGTTAACGCACGAGGTTTGTTCCGCGCTGGTCCTGCTATTTGCCAGAAGATAATCCGGGCCGTATAATGTCAGTTCAAGCCTTTGAATTCCTGGTCTTTGCTGCCGCACAAGTGGGTACGCCGGGTCCTGCTAACATGACGTTACTGGCAACTGGCGCACGCTTTGGCTTGCGCCCGGCCTTGCCGTTTGTTGGCGGTGTTATTCTGGGCAAGCAATTGATAATCTGGCCAATCGGTTTTGGTGTCATGGCGTTGTTGGGCGCCTATCCATTGGTTTTTGCGGCGCTTAAATGGATATCGGTTGCCTATATTCTGTGGCTGGCCTGGCGGGTGGCTTTCATGTCGCTTAATCCGAAAACGCCGCTGACTGCGATACCGGGGTTTTTCGCCGGATTATGGGTTCATCCGCTGAACCCCAAAGCCTGGGCAATGATTATTGCAGGGTTTACAAGTTTTGTTGAACCCGCAACACCCTTGCTTACGGCCACGTTTGTCGTCGCTCTGACATTATTAGCAGTTCAAACAGTATTACATCCTATGTGGTGTTTGGGTGGTGAATGGTTAGCCCGTCGTCTGGTAGGATCGCGCCATGAACGAACCCTAATGGTGACACTGGCGGCGCTTACCGTTGCCAGCATTATCTATGTGTTGATCTTAGGAGGTCGGTAATGAAACTTGAAACTATTGAACGGCAGTCGAGAATTCCTGCCGGTCGGTTTGATCTGCGGCCATTGCTGCCATCGGATGCGGGCCATGTGGCGCAATACGCAAACGACCAACGGATCGCATTGATGACCACATCAATCCCGTTCCCTTTGTCTTTTGAAGCCGCCGAAGAATTTGTTACACGTTCAACAGCAAAGGACCGGGACGAGGATGTCTGGGCGATTGACGCAAGCCTGCAAGGCGGGACGGCATTGGTCGGCGTCATTTCGTTGAAGTATCTTGATCGAGACCAATCTGAGGTCGGCTATTGGGTTGCGCCGGAATTCTGGAACCAAGGCTATGCGTCAGAAGCGCTGGCGGCGTTGGCCCACGCGAACCCGCATGGCAACCGATCGATGGTTGCGTGTGTGTTTCAGGACAACCCTGGTTCGGCCAAAGTGCTTGCCAGCAACGGTTTCGTCAATTTGGGTGCGGCCGAGGCTTTTTCGCTATCGCGTGCCGCGCATGTGCCAACATGGACATTCCTGAAAACAATCCAGTGATTGTCAGCGCCCGCCAGACCGCATAGGTAGGGCACGAAAAGGTGGAATTATGAAGTTTCTAGATCTGGCGAAAGTAACGATACGATCCGGTGCGGGTGGCAACGGCGCGATCAGCTTTCGGCGTGAAAAATATATCGAGTTTGGCGGCCCTGACGGCGGTAATGGCGGCAAGGGTGGCGACGTTATTGTCGAATGCGTGGATGGATTAAACACGCTGATCGATTTTCGCTATCAACAACATTTTTTCGCGGCCAACGGTCAATCCGGCATGGGGCAGGCGCGCACCGGCAAGGATGGCACCGACATAATTCTAAGGGTACCCGTCGGCACAGAAATTCTGGATGAGGACGAAGAAACCGTCATCGCTGACCTAACCCGTTTGGGGCAGAAAGTATTGCTGGCCCGGGGCGGCAACGGTGGCTTTGGCAATCTTCATTTCAAATCGGCCACCAATCAGGCACCACGTCGCGCCAATTCCGGCCAACCCGAGATCGAGCGCGAAGTTTGGCTGCGTTTAAAGCTGATCGCCGATGCGGGCTTGCTCGGCATGCCGAATGCAGGAAAGTCGACGTTTCTGGCGGCAACATCGAACGCACGACCCAAAATTGCGGACTATCCGTTTACAACATTGCACCCCAATTTGGGCGTGGTCGGCATTGATGGTGCCGAATTTGTTGTGGCCGATATTCCCGGCCTGATCGAAGGCGCGCATGAAGGTCGCGGTATTGGCGACCGGTTCCTTGGCCACGTGGAACGCAGTGCGGTTTTGTTGCATCTGGTCGATGGCACGTCTGAAACCATGGTCAAGGACTACAAAACCATCCTGAACGAACTGGTTCAATATGGTGGCGAGTTGGCTGACAAGCCACGTGTTACGGTGCTGAACAAAATCGATACGATGGACGCCGAGACACGTAAAAAGAAAATGGCGGCTCTTAAACGGGCAGGGGCCAAGGATCTAATGGCGATGTCCGGCGTGTCCAAAGAGGGTGTCATCGAAGTTCTGCGCGCCCTGCGCACCAAAATCACCACACGCAACAAGGTCGAGGCTGCGGCCTTGCAGGATGTTCAAACGTGGCATCCCTAGGCGATTATTCCTCGGCCAAGCGGTTGATCCTGAAAATTGGATCAGCTTTGTTAGTGGATAAAGTTAGTGGTCAGTTGCGGCTTGAATGGCTGCACGCCCTTGCGGTGGATGTGGCCGATGCCAAATCCAGGGGGCAGGATGTAATTCTGGTGTCGTCAGGTTCAATTGCTTTGGGGCGACGGGTTTTGAACTTGCCAAAAGGCATCTTGTCGCTTGAACAAAGTCAGGCAGCGGCGGCGGTCGGTCAGATCCGTCTGGCGCGCGCCTATGAAGAAGCTTTGGCACCCCACGGCATCACCGCCGCGCAAATTCTTGTAACCCTTGAAGACAGCACAAACCGCCGCCGCTTTTTGAACTCGCGTGCAACGTTTGCAACTTTGTTGGATCTGGGTGCGGTTCCGATCGTGAATGAGAACGACACTGTGGCAACCGACGAAATCCGCTTTGGCGACAATGATCGCCTGGCCGCCCAAGTTGCAGTTATGTCTGCGGCTGACCTTTTGGTGCTGCTGTCGGATGTGGATGGGCTCTATACCGCCAATCCCAACCTTAACCCAGCGGCGGAACATCTTGCAAAGGTTGAGAAAATCACCATCAAGATCGAAGCAATGGCAAGTGCGGCGATCAGCGAGACCTCTAAGGGCGGTATGGAAACCAAGCTGATGGCAGCCAAAACCGCAACCTCGGCGGGGTGTGCGATGGTGATTATGCAAGGCGACGTGATACGTCCACTGTCGGCCTTGCTGGCAGGTCAAAAGCACACGTGGTTCGCGCCGCTCGGTGATCCGCAAACCGCGCGCAAGAACTGGATAAATGCGATGAAGCCCAAGGGAGAATTGCATATAGACGCAGGCGCTGCGAAAGCTCTGTTATCGGGAAAATCCCTGTTGTCAGCTGGTGTTACGTCGGTGGCTGGCATATTCCAACGCGGTGATCCGGTGGCGATACTTGGCCCGGAAGGTGAAAAGCTTGCCAAAGGCTTAACAAGTTATGACCAAGCCGAAGCAACTGCGATCAAGGGCTGCCGCAGTGGTGAAATCAGCTCGATTCTTGGCTATCCGGGACGCGCCGCTTTGGTCCACAGGGATGATATGGTGCTATGAAAGACGCTGCAGACACCCATGATTTGATGGCAAAAATCGGCCAAAAGGCTCGCGCGGCCAGCCGAATACTTGCCTATGCCACGGCCGAGCGTAAATACGCGGCCCTGATTGGAGCCGCCGAAGCGGTTTGGACACGCCGTGCTTTCATCATTTCCGCCAATGAACGTGATCAGGAATATGCCCGCGAAAAAGGCTTAAGCGGCGCAATGATGGACCGGTTGATGCTGAACGAGGATCGCATTCGCGGCATCGTTGACAGTCTGCGCGCGATTGCTGAACAGGCTGACCCTGTTGGCGAGGTCATCGCCGATTGGGATATGCCGTCGGGTTTGAATATCCGCCGTGTGCGTACACCACTGGGTGTAATCGGCGTGATTTATGAAAGCCGCCCGAATGTGACCGCTGATGCGGGGGCCTTGTGCCTGAAGGCCGGTAATGCCGTTATTTTGCGCGGTGGGTCTGAAAGTTTTCATTCCTCGGGCGTTTTGCATGACTGTCTGGTTGATGGGCTTATCAAGGCAGGCCTGCCTGCCGACGCGATCCAGCTTGTGCCAACCCGTGATCGTGCAATGGTCGGTGAAATGCTGACGGCAATCGACTATATCGACGTGATCATACCACGCGGCGGTAAAGGTCTGGTTGGCCGCGTTCAGGCCGAAGCCCGCGTGCCGGTGTTCGCGCATCTTGAAGGTATTTGCCACATTTACGTGGATCAGGATGCCGACGTCCAGAAATCGCGCGATGTCGTGGTCAACGCGAAAACCCGACGTACCGGCATTTGCGGGTCGGCTGAATGCATTCTGGTTGACCGGAGGTTTTATGACACCCACGGCGCACCATTCCTGAAGGATCTTCTGGATCTGGGGGTTGAGGTCAGGGCCGAGGGCGACTTGCTGACGATCCCGGGCACCGTCAAGGCAAAACCCGCCGATTTCGGCCACGAGTTCCTGGATATGATCATCGCCGCGCGGATCGTTGACGGCATAGACGGCGCGATTGAACATATCACGACGTTTGGCAGCCAACATACAGACGCAATCATGACTGAAAATGATGCAACCGCGGCACGGTTCTTTCAACGCCTGGACAGCGCGATCTTGCTGCGCAATGCGTCAACTCAATTTGCCGATGGTGCGGAATTTGGCATGGGGGCTGAAATTGGCATCGCCACCGGAAAACTGCACGCACGCGGCCCGGTTGGGGCAGTTCAGTTGACGTCGTTCAAATATCTGGTGGTTGGTGACGGTACGATCCGCAAATAGTCCAAAAACAAAAAAAGGCCCGCTGTTTCACGCGGGCTTTGCTTGTTTTCGACTGAAAGAGGCGGCTAGCGGCCCCACGTCCTTACAACGCCGCAATCCATGTGGACGAAGTTTGAACGTGAATAAGTGCCAACGCCACCGGAATTACAGGCCATGCCAGCGCGGGCCATTTGTCCGACGGAACGGCTTTGAAGGCGAAGATCGGCGGCCATCCCCTTAATATGAAGCGAATTTTTGGCAACTGCACGGCTGCGGCTACGCAACATCGCGTTGGTGCCGGGGCTGCGATAGCCGGACAATAACTGAAAAGGTTCGTCCGTTTCCAGCAAGCTGTGTGCAGCCGCTATGATATCCACGTTCCGGTTGTCCATCACGATCGTACTGTCTTCACGCCAATCACGCATGAAATGGTTAATTTCCTTGAAGGCTTCCTTGATATACTCGCCTTCGATCCAGTAAATCGTTTCTAGGCTTTCGCCAGTACGGCCCGAACGCATTGATATCCGGCGAATGTCACCGGCGCCTTTCAATAAACCAAAGGTTTTTGAGTAAACCGGGGCGGCCGTTACCGTCATTGCTGCGAAAGCCCCGAGCAGAGATCGCCGGGAAATAGTCGCATTCAAGAGTTGTACCATGCCTTTGCCTGTCCCATCTTTGTGCTGCTTGTCGCAGCCTTCGTGCAGTATGCTCCGGGTTTGTACGGTTTTATGTCACGAATCGATTCGCCATCCAAGTATAACTTTTCCGTCAGACGTCCTAATTTAAGGTTTAGGCAGTTTTTTGCCAGTTGTGGTGTAATGACAGCAAATGCGCTAATGTGACTTTCTTGGCTGGTTTGTCTCTAGAATCAACGAGTTTTAGCGAAAATGTGAATGGACTCCGGCGCTTGGCACTACAATACATAGATGATGGGCTTGTTTTTTTGGGAGGGGGAGTTTAGCAGATGCTCGATTTTAGAAGTGATTTATCGACGAGATTCGCAGAACGCCTGTTTGTCGCAATACTTTTAACCGCCGCGTTGGTTTTGTTTTTAACCGCAACGGCAAATGCGCAGACGATAGCGTTTAAGCAAGCGGTGGCCGCCGCAGCGCTGGACGATGTCGATATTGCGGCTTTTTATCAAGAACGCGACTATCGCCCGATTTGGACTGGCGACGATGACCAAGAACGGCGCAAAGCCTTTTTGGCAGCCGTCGGAACAGCCTCCGACCACGGCTTACCTGCGGGGCGTTACGACGCTGAGCAATTGATTGCAGATTTTGGCGCGGTCAAAACGGCACGTGGACGTGGATATCTGGAAGTCGAAACAACAAAACGGTTTTTGCTTTTCGCGCACGATATACAATCAGGAATTCTTGACCCGGATAAACTTAGCGAGGACATCGCTGTTGTCGCGCCGCGTCGTGACCGCCTTGTGATGTTGCGCGAATTTTCCGAAAGTGTACCTTCGGCCTTTTTGCGAAATTTGCCGCCAAAGCATCCCGATTACGCGCGTCTTCTGAAAGAAAAAGCCCGACTGGAAAATATTCTGGCGACCGGCGACTGGGGCGCAACAGTTAATGCCAACAAGCTCAAACCGGGCCGCAAACACGAAGCCGTAGCTGCGATGCGGAACCGTTTGTATTTAATGGGGTATGTGTCAGCAAGCGAGTCGAACGAATATTCTGATGATTTGGTTCTGGCGGTCCAGCAATTTCAGACCGATCATGGTTTGACGGATGATGGAGTGGCTGGGAACTCGACGATCGATGCCTTGAACGTTTCGGTTGAAAGCCAGCTAAAACAGGTGATTATTGGACTCGAACGGCAGCGCTGGCTGAACCTAGATCGCGGAAAGCGCCATATTTTCGTAAATCAGGCCGATTTCAAAGCTTACGTCTTTGACGACGGCAAAGCCACGTTTGAGACCCGGGTTGTGGTTGGAAAAACCTCGTCGCAGTACCGCACACCGGAATTTACCGATGAAATGACGCATCTGATCATCAATCCGACCTGGCATGTGCCGCAATCAATTGCCCGCAAGGAATACCTGCCAATGTTGTTGCAAAATCCCGGCGCACTTGGGCGTCAGGGTATTGTGATGACAGATATTAGCGGTCAGAAGGTTGACCCATCGGAAATTGATTTCACCCAATACAGCACATCCGATTTTCCGTTTGACTTGAAACAGCCGCCGGGTTCTGCAAATGCGTTGGGGAAAGTAAAGTTTATGTTTCCTAACAAGTTCAATGTATATTTGCATGACACACCGTCAAAATCGCTGTTTGGTCGGGATATTCGCGCATTCAGCCACGGTTGTGTGCGTGTTCAGCGGCCAATGGATTTGGCCTATTTCCTGCTGGCGCCGCAAAGTGACGATCCAGAAGGTTTGTTTAATGGTCACCTGAAGTCTCGTCGCGAGACGCAGGTTGATTTGGTGACCCCAATTCCGGTCTATCTGGTTTATCACACGGTTTGGGTGACAGCGCAGGGACGTGTTAATTATCGGCTCGACCCTTATGGGCGTGATAAACTTGTGTTTGAAGCGCTTGAAAAAGCCGGGGTAGAGTTGCGCGCGCCGCGCAGCTAAGTCAATATGCGCAATGACATGAAAGGGCGCGTCGTCATCGGCCGCCCTGACCACTCGGCAGGAACAGTGCCATGCGCCATTCGATTGCGGACATTGCAAAATCAATCGGCGCCCGCTTCGCTGGTGACGGGACGCTGACGGTTAGTCGTATCGCAGAACCAGCCGCGGCTTCGGTGACTGATCTGGCTTTGGCGATGACTAAAGTCTACGCAGCTGATTTGCACAAAGGCAGCGCGGAAGTCGCGGTTTTGTGGGAAGGTGCCGACTGGACGGCTTATGGCTTGAAAGCGGCAATTCTTGTAACGCGTCCGCGTCTGGCAATGGCTGGAATTACCGCAATGTTTGAAATTGCTCCCGCTGCAGTCAGCGGGATTGCCGCCACGGCTGAAATTGACGCGACGGCTTTGATTGGAAAGGGTGCATCGGTTGGCGCATTTTGCGTGATCGGCGCACAGGTAAAAATTGGCGATAACGCCAAAATTTTACCGCATGTCACGATTGGTGAAAACACCACTATCGGCGCAGATTGCCTGCTTTATTCAGGTGTCCGGATTGGCAGCCGCGTGCGTATTGGAGATCGCTTTATTGCGCATTACAATGCCGTGATTGGTAGTGACGGTTTTTCGTTTGTGACCCCCGAGACCGGTGCCATCGAGGCCGCAAAATCAAGCCATACCAGTACGTTATCTGCGAAACCTCAACCTTATAGCCGAATCGCCTCGATCGGGTCGGTGGAGATTGGGGATGACGTGGAAATCGGCGCGCTTTCTTCGGTTGATAAGGGAACTGTTGCGGATACCAGAATTGGTCGCGGAACTAAAATTGATAATCATGTCCAGATTGGCCACAACGTGCAAATTGGTCAGGATTGTCTTTTATGCGCCCATTCGGCGGTTGCTGGGTCATCCATTCTGGGGGACCGCGTGGTTCTGGGCGGACAGGCCGGGGTCGCTGATCATATCAAACTGGGCGATGGTGTGATTGCGGGCGGCGCCAGCGCGATCTTGTCAAACGTGCCAGCCGGTCGGGTTGTGATGGGGTATCCGGCCGTAAAAATGGATCAGAATATCGAAACCTACAAAGCCCTTCGCCGGTTGCCCCGGCTGATGGCCAAGGTTGAATACTTGCAGAAACTGGTTTCTAATCTGAACAAAACCGGCTAAATTGCAACCCTTCATCACGGATTAAAAATGACGCAATTGGTCAAGCAAAAACTGCGCGAAATCATCGCGGCACAGGCGATGGTTGACGTCGCTGATATTTGCGACGCCACGACACCGCAACAGCTTGGTCTGGATTCAATTGGGTTGGTCGAGGCGGTTTTTGCAATTGAAGAGCATTTTGATATTCAGGTTCCCTTCAATGCGAACGAGCCTGATGACCCGCGTTTTGACATTTCGACGGTTGGCGCAATGACCAGGGCTGTAGAGGCTTTGATCTCCCAAAACTCGGCTTAAGGTATTGAAGCGCGTCGTCATCACGGGACAAGGCACCGTTAACCCATTGGGAAATAACGTCGCTTTGACGCGTTTAAGTATGCAACAGGGGCGCTTGGCGATTGGCCAGCTCGATATTTTGGATGTCGAGAGGCTGACTATCCGCATCGGTGCTGCGGTTAAAAGCTTTTCGCCTGATGTCCATTTCACAAAGCTGGAACTGGCGTTCTTAGACCGGTTTTCCCAGCTCGCACTGGTCGCCGCGCGCGAGGCGATAGCCCAGTCCGGCTTGCTGTTTTCAGGCGAATTGGCGGAAAAAACCGGTGTCATATTGGGGTCTGCCGGTGGCGGCATGCAAACGCAGGATGAGAACTACCGCAATGTTTACCAAGACGGCAAAAACCGCGTGCATCCTTTTGTGGTTCCGCGTCTGATGCACAATGCGGCGGCCAGTCAGATATCCATGGCCTTCAATTTGCTTGGGCCGACCTATTGCGTTGCCACGGCTTGCGCCAGCAGCAATCACGCGATGGGGCAGGCTTTTCATCTGATCCGCTCGGGCGCCTGCACGGCCGTGGTGACAGGTGGAACCGACAGCATGTTAACCTTTGGCGGCATCAAAGCATGGGAAGGCCTGCGTGTTTTGTCGCCCGACGGGTGCCGCCCATTTTCTGCCACGCGCAACGGAATGGTCTTGGGTGAAGGTGCCGCAGTTTTTGTCTTTGAAGACTATGACCACGCGCGTGCGCGGGGCGCGGACATTTTGGCCGAAGTCGCAGGTTTCGCAATGACATCTGACGCGGCAGACATCGTGACGCCTTCGAAATCTGGGGCCGCACGCTCGATGCGACTGGCGTTAAAGGATGCGGCCCTTAATCCCGAGGATGTTGGCTATATCAACGCGCATGGGACCGGCACAATGGCGAACGACAAAACCGAAAGTGCGGCGATACTGGACGTGTTCGGGCAACATGCCGAACGGCTGATGGTTTCGTCAACCAAAAGCATGCACGGCCATCTGATCGGCGCGACCGGCGCGGTTGAACTTTTGGCGGCCATCATGGCGTTACGGGATGGGGTGATTGCCCCGACCATTGGCTATCAAATTCCAGACCCGGATTGCCCTCTTGATGTTGTACCCAACACCGCCAGATCCGCAACAGTCCGCGCTGTTTTAAGCAACGCTTTCGCATTTGGCGGGCTTAATGCTGTGTTGGCATTGAAGGCGATCTGAATTGGTGGCGACAGCGCTACTTCTTAACCAGAACTGCCTTAAACCCTTCGGAAAATCCGTCTAAGTTCATTGACAAAACAATTGGTTGGCTAGGATTGACGATGGCACTAATGGTGATCGTGGCATCTTTGGATTTTTTCAGGCTTTCAAGTTCCAACCCGGTAAAGCCGACTTTGGCAATGCAGCCAATCGCTTCGCACCAGCCAAAAGCATAGGCTTTGGGGGCCTCGCCACCGATCGAAAGCATAACTTGATTTTGCAGCAAAGTCCCCAATGGCGTAATTATGTTTGCTCCGGCCACAGCAGCCCCGCCGCCTGGCAGATGGAAAATATTCACTTCTGCGACCGAGTTACCTTCGCTATCCTTGAGCAACTGATAGATAAAACACGATTCCGGTTCTACTTCGGCCTTCACACAGCGAACTTGCCAGCTGCCTTCCTGTTTCAGGACATAGGGCTGACCAATCTGTACGTCCGGGGACTTGCCGATCGGGAATTCTTCGGTTGTTGCCGTGGTTGTGTCCTGCGCAAAGGCGGGGATGGCTGCGGCTAGAGTTACAGCGGCAATGGCAGTTAGAATGAGGTTTTTCATGCGGTCTCTCGTTTTTGGCGATTTCTTCGGGGTCTAACCGGATTTGTCCTGCCTGTCAGTGCAAAAATTACGGCACTCTGTCGTATCGGCAGTTTCACGCTAAATAGCACGCCGAATTTCAATGCAAAAGGGAGTCCCATAAAGAACCCCCTTTTGTTTCCGCATTCGCGGTTGTCTCCCTGCCGGACCGGCCGACTTATTCATGCTGCAAGAATACGACGACGACATATGCCGGTCAACGAGTAAATCTTCGTTGCTGGGCAAATTCGTGGTTTCCAAACCTTCACATTAAAAAAAAGACCGCACGACATGCGCGCGGCCAGTCAACAGGGAGGAAATACCATCACTGGAACAACTGTACCAGCAATGTAAATCCACCATGGCACAGACGGGTTAACATTGTATGTTGGCTGAAACAGCTCTGAGGACTTTAAGATGATGATTGATCAAACCCGGATATTTGTTGGCGGCGGTGGAGTTGACTATGTTGAACCCGAATACCTGACGGTCAAATACGCCAACCGCCACGGAATGATCACCGGCGCGACCGGCACTGGTAAAACCGTGACGCTGCAAATTCTGGCCGAAAGTTTTTCCACACTTGGCGTGCCAGTGTTTCTTGCCGATGTCAAAGGTGACTTGTCCGGGTTGGCCAAGGCGGGGTCGTCGGATTTCAAACTGCACGAAGCATTTACCAAACGCGCGACCAAAATCGGCTTGGATGATTATGGCTATGACAAGTTTCCGGTAACTTTTTGGGATGTGTTTGGAGAAAAAGGCCATCCGGTGCGCAGCACAGTCGCCGAAATGGGCCCGTTGCTGATTTCGCGGCTTTTGGAATTATCAGAACCACAGGAAGGCGTTTTGAATATCGCCTTTCGGATCGCTGACGAACAAGGTCTGGCATTGTTGGACCTAAAAGATTTGCAAGCCATGCTTGTCTGGATTGGTGAGAATGCCAAAGAAATATCCCTGCGTTATGGCAACGTATCGGGGGCGTCGGTGGGGTCAATTCAGCGCGCGTTGTTGGTCCTTGAAAATCAGGGGGGCGCGCAGTTCTTCGGTGAACCGGCATTGCAGTTGGATGACCTGATGGAGGTGACCCAAGGCGGGCAGGGGCGGATTAATATTTTGGCTGCTGACAAACTGATGTCATCGCCACGCCTTTACGCGACTTTCTTGCTGTGGTTGCTCAGTGAATTGTTTGAAAACCTGCCCGAAATCGGCGACCCGGACAAACCCAAACTGGTGTTCTTTTTTGATGAAGCGCATTTGCTGTTTGACGATGCCCCCAAAGCATTGACGGACAAGGTTGAACAGGTTGCGCGCCTGATCCGGTCCAAAGGTGTTTCGGTGTTTTTCATCACCCAAAGCCCCGATGACGTGCCGCAAGATATTCTGGGGCAGATGGGCAACCGGTTTCAGCATGCCTTGCGCGCTTTTACACCGCGCGATCAAAAAGCTGTTCGGGCTGCGGCGGAAACATTCCGGCCAAATCCGGCGTTTGATACAGAAGACGCTATTCGTGATGTCGGTGTGGGCGAGGCTTTGGTGTCAACTTTGGTCAATAAGGGCGAGCCTTCAATGGTGCAGCGGGTCTTGATCCGACCGCCGTCTTCACAGCTTGGCCCGATAAGCATCGCCGAACGGGATGCGATCATGGCGGCTTCACCAGTTGCCGGGATTTATGACACAACGGTCGACCGCAAATCGGCGTTCGAGGCCTTGGCCAAACGCGCAAAAGATGCGGCAGATGCTGTTGCAAAGTCAGAAGAAGAAGCCGCCGAACCTGATGCACCGCGCGAGTTTAATACCGCACGGCGCTATTCTGGCAATACTGTGTCAAAATCCAACTCCACCCGAGCCAATTCTTCGCGCCGGAGCGATAGCGCAAGTGATGCCTTCATGAAATCCATGGCGCGATCCGTCGGCACGCGGGCTGGCAGCGCTTTGGTGCGTGGAATCCTCGGCAGCCTGTTCAAGTCGCGTTAACGCGTGGTTAATTTTTTACCAACAACTGGGTCAATCCATGAAAATGGTATC
>ERZ890510.1437-NODE-1437-length-15474-cov-7.323692_pt1 | contig 15474 bp, 17 predicted proteins | sample MGYA00521265_ERZ890510 | MGnify/ENA primary metagenome ERZ890510 (study PRJEB32303, sample SAMEA104408624) | aquatic metagenome | biome: Brackish water; feature: Chemocline; material: water | place: Baltic Sea | collected 2014-10-26T21:54:00 | depth 110 m ...
CGGACGTCCATCAGAGTGTTAAGAAAACCGGAGCCCACGCGGCGAGGATTCGATGTAGCAATTGCGGCAGGTAAGATTGCACAGCGTGCCGGTATTGAACCAAAGCGTTGCGAGCGACCCGAGCGGTACGCTCGCCCGCTGCTCGCCCTTTGCAGTGATCGAGGGATCCTTGAACTTTTTTGGATCGAGTTGGGTCGGCGGCGCCAACGCGGTAAGCGACATGATTTGGTCCCTGAACATGCGTGCCGTCAGCACGGTAGCACGCTCGTCCATGCTGGCGGAATTCGCCAGGTTTCGCGACGGAAACTTGCGCACGATCACGTCAACTCGACCAAACGTGAAACCTCCGATACGGTCTGCCGGACGACCAAGGGGATCGCAATGCTCGATGACAACGCACTCGACAAGATTTTACGCGACGCGCGGACGCACAATGGCTGGCTGCCGAAGCCCGTTACCGACGATCAGCTGCGCGCGATCCACGAGCTCATGAGGTGGGGTCCGACGTCGGCCAACTCCCAGCCGGCGCGGATCGTCTTCGTACGTACCAGAGAAGGCAGGGAGAAGCTTCGGCCAGCGCTGAGTGCCGGCAACACCGAGAAGACGATGTCGGCGCCGGTTACGGCGATTGTTGCCTACGACACCCAGTTCTACGAACACCTGCCGAAGCATTTTCCGCACGATCAGACCGCGATCACCTGGTTCAAGGGTGAGGGCAAGGAAGCGGTCGCGACAGCGACGGCCTTCCGCAACGGCACACTGCAGGGCGCCTACCTGATCGTTGCTGCCCGTGCACTCGGGTTCGATTGTGGCGCGATGAGCGGCTTCAACAATGCCGTGGTCGACGAGGCTTTCTTTCCCGACGGCCGGTTCAGGTCCAACTTCCTGTGCAACATCGGCTATGGCGACGCCTCGAAAGTCTTCGCCCGCAGCCCTCGCATGACCTTCGACGAAGCCTGTACGCTGGCTTGAACTAGAGCCCGACCATCCGGGCGATATCCTTCCACGGCAGCGGTGCCAGCGAGATCAAGGCCGCCAGTCCGAATCCCATGATGATGGCGCCCGCGCAGCGGTTCAGCCACAGCAAGCCGGTGCCGGTAAAGCGGGCGCGCAAGGCGACGGCGACGGCACAGAGGATCGTCCACCACGCCAGCGCGCCGCAAAACACTGCCGCCACCAGAAGAGCCGCGTCGGGCAGGCTGGCGCCGACACCGGCAAGGTTGCGTCCGGCAAAAGCCGCGCCGAAAGCCATCACGGTCAGCGGGTTGAATACGGTGATGAAGAAAGCCGAACTGGCGTAATGAAAATGCGTCGCCACCTGGTGCTCGACATCGTCGGCAACCGGATCGCCGACAGTACGTGGGCGGTGGCGCATCGTCGTCCACCCCATGATCGTCAGCACGATGCCGCCGACGCCGAGCAGCCAAGCTTCGCGCCGGGCAACGAAATCTTCGACAAAGGAAAGACCGAAGGCTGCCACGGCACCGAATACCGCGTCACCTAATGCGGCCCCGATGCCGGTCATATAGCCTGCCACTGCGCCGACGGTGATGGAGCGGCGGATGCAGAGCGCCGCTGCCGGCCCGACAGGAACCGCGATCATGAAACCGATCGCCGCGCCCTCGATCGCGATTGCGATGGGATTGAAAGCAAAGCCCGGGACGTTCATCGCTTCACTACAGTTTCTCGGCGGTGAAGCGGCGCGGCGGCGTCACCAGCCGGTCTTGCGCCGCCACCAGTTGCAGTTCGCGCTCACCGAGTTCGCGTGTGGTCTCCAGCACGGCAAAGATAGACGACGCCGCCTTGCCTAGCGCATCGGCGACGTCGCCGCCGGCCAGCCAATGGGCCGAGAACAGGGCGGCGACAGTGTCGCCGGTGCCGTTCGGCGCGATCTCGAAGCCGATTAACGGCGTGGCGATGCGCCAAGCCGCGTCGCGGCTCACCGCCACCATTTCGATGCGGTCAGCCGGCGCATCGGCGCGGCGCAGGCTGGTGATCAGTGCCAGCCTGGGACCAGCGAGCAGGCTGCGGGCCGCCACCAACGCCTCGGCCATGGTCGACACCTTGCGTCCGGTGAGGAGTTCCAGTTCGAAATGGTTGGGTGTCACAAGGTCGGCCGCGGGGATGGCACGCTCGCGAAAGAAAACGTCGATGCCGGACTTCACATAGATGCCGGTGTCGATATCGCCAAGCACCGGATCGCAGCACCATATCGCTTTGGGGTTCGCCGCCCGTACCCTGGCGGCAGTGTCCAGCACGACGTCGGCCAGGGCGGCATCGCCGACATAGCCGGTGAGCAGCGCATCGCAGCGTGGCAGAAGGCCCAGCGCCTCGATGCCCTGCACGATCTCGGCGACCTGGCCTGCAGGAGCCGTGCGGCCTCGCCAGGCGCCATAGCCGGTATGATTTGAGAACTCGACGGTATTCACCGCCCAGACCTCGTGGCCCAATCGTTGCAAGGGAAACGTTGCTGCCCGATTGCCGACATAGCCGTAGGCAACATGGCTCTGGAGCGAAAGGAAGCGCATGGCCACAGTCAGCTTGCCACAAGGAGGCCCGTCATTATAGTCCGCCGCGTTTTGGGGGAGCCTTGAAATGTCGAAGACCGTTCGCCCGCGCCGCAGTGTACTCTATATGCCCGGCGCCAACACGCGCGCGCTTGAAAAGGCCCGGACCTTGCCGGCCGATGCGCTGATCTTCGACCTCGAGGATGCAGTGGCACCCGACGCCAAGGAGGCCGCACGCAGCAACGTCGTCGCGGCCGCCCAAAGCAGGGGCTATGGCAAGCGCGAGATCGTGATCCGCTGCAACGGCCTGGCCACTCCCTGGGGCAAGGCCGACGTTGCCGCTGTCGCCACGTCGGGTGCCGACGCGATTCTGGTTCCCAAGGTCGAAAGTACGGCCGATGTCGCCAGTATCGTGGCACTGCTGGATGCTGCCGGTGCGCCGGCTTCGATGGCGGTGTGGGCGATGATGGAAACGCCCCGGGGCATCCTGCGCGCCGAGGAGATCGCGGGTTCGCATCCCCGACTCGCGCTTTTCGTCATGGGCACCAACGATCTCGTCAAGGACATGCGGGCGCGCCACACACCGATGCGCCTGCCGATGATCGCCGCCCTCGGAATCGGCATGCTCGCCGCCCGGGCCCATGGCCTCACCATTCTCGACGGCGTCTACAATGACATCCAGGATGCCGCAGGCTTCCGGGCCGTTTGCCAGCAAGGACTGGAGATGGGCTTCGACGGCAAGACCTTGATTCATCCCAGTCAGGTCGAGCCTTGCAATGAGGTTTTCGCGCCGTCGATGGCCGAGCTCGAGATGGCCGCCAAGGTCGTTGCGGCGTTCAGGCAGGCGCAGGCGGAAGGCAAGGGCGTGGTCACGGTCGATGGCCGCATGATCGAGAATCTGCATGTCGAACAGGCCGAGCGTGCGCTGGCGCTTGCCGCCGCGATCAAGGAGCTGCAGGCAGCATGAGCAAGACAAGCGCCGGCAACTTCTTCGAGGACTTTAGGCTCGGCCAGGAGGTCCGGCACGCCACGCCGCGCACGCTGACCGAAGTAGACGCGGCGCTGAACATCGGGCTCTACGGTTCGCGGTTTGCCATCAACTCATCCGATGTCTTCGCGCGTACGCTTGGCCTGCCGCGGGCGCCGCTTGATGATCTGCTGGTCTTCCATGTCGTGATCGGCAAGACCGTGCCCGATATATCGCTGAATGCGGTTGCCAATCTCGGTTACGCTGAGTTTCGTTGGGGTGTGCCGGTCTATCCCGGCGACACGCTCTCTGCGCATTCCAAGGTTCTCGGCTTGCGCGAGAACTCCAATCGATCGAGCGGCGTGGTCTGGGTGCGCTCGACCGGCGTCAACCAGCGCGGCGAGACGGTGCTCGACTACGTGCGCTGGGTGATGGTGCACAAGCGCGATCCGGCTGCGGCCGTGGCCGCGCCCTCGGTGCCGAAGACCGCTGCGTCGGTGGCGCCGTTGGATCTGGTGATACCGTCTGGTCTGTCATTAGCCGCCTACGACGATGTCGCGGCAGGCTCACCGCATCGTTGGCAAGACTACGCGGCCGGTGAGCGCATCGACCACGTCAGCGGCATGACCCTTGAGGATTCAGATCACATGTTCTCGACGCGGCTCTACCAGAACACCGCGCGCGTGCATTTCGACGCCTATGCCGGCAAGGATACTCGCTTTGGTCGCCGCCTCGCCTATGGTGGGCATGTCATTTCACTGGCCCGTGCGCTGTCGTTCAATGGTCTTGCCAACGGCTTCCGCGTGGCCGCCATCAATGCCGGCAGTCACGTCGCACCGACCTTCGGCGGGGACACGATCTATGCTTGGTCGGAGGTGCTGGAGACGGCGCCGCTGCCCGGCCGCTCCGACGTGGGTGCGCTGCGCGTACGCACCATCGCCGCCAAGGACTGTCCCTGCGGCACATGGCCGGGGAAAGGCGCTGACGGCAAGTACCATCCGGCGGTCGTGCTCGATCTCGACTATTGGGTCCTGATGCCGCGCCGGTGACGAATTTCGCAGGGAAATCCGGGACTTAGAGCGCCTGCGCGGCCGACATTCGTTGACTTGCCGCCGCCGCGCGCTAAAAAGCAGAGCCGATCTTGGCTAGTGAGGGTCCCACGCGATGAGCGTCGCCAATCGTCCGGTGCATCGACCGCTTTCTCCGCATTTGCAGGTCTATCGACCACAGCTGACGTCGGTCCTGTCGATCCTGCATCGCGCGACCGGGATCGCGCTTTCGGTCGGCGCGCTCTATCTCGCGACTTGGGTGATCTACGCTGCGGCCAGCCCGGAGGCCTATTCCCTGTTCCAGAGCTTCAACACCTCGATCGTCGGCCGCATCGTGCTTGGCGGCTGGCTGTTCTGCGCTTTCTATCACCTGTCCAACGGCATCCGGCATCTGTTCTGGGACGCGGGCTACGGTTTCGAACTCAAGGATGCCTATCGCAGCGGCTGGATCGTGGTGGCCGTCTCGCTCATCGCCACGGCGGCATCGTGGGTCGTCGGCCTGCGGCTGTTGTGAGGAGACACGGATGAGCGACCTCAGAAGCCCTCTCGCCCGCGCTCGCGGCCACGGCTCGGCCCGTGACGGGCTGCATCACTGGTGGGCGCAGCGCCTGACCGCAATCGCCCTGATCCCGCTGGTCGTGTGGTTCGCGATCTCGCTGGTGATGCTGAGCGGCGCCGACTACGACATCGCCCGGGCCTGGATCGGCTCCCCGCTGGTCATGGTGCTGCTGATCCTGACGATCTGCGTCGGCCTGCACCACGGCCAGCTTGGCCTGCAGGTGGTGATCGAGGACTACATCCATGGCGACGGCTGGAAACTGGCGCTGATCGTGGCGATGAGGTTCATCGCGGTGATTTTCGGATTGGCCGCCATCGTGGCCATCCTGCGCATCGGATTCGGAGGCTGAGCATGGCGGAGTCGAGCAGCGGCAAGAGTAACGGTGCCGCGCCGGGGACGGTCAGCGTCGGCGGCCGCTCCTACACCGTGATCGACCACGAATACGACGTCGTGGTGGTGGGCGCCGGTGGCGCCGGGCTTCGCGCCACTCTCGGCATGGCCGAGAAGGGCCTCAAGACTGCCTGCGTTACCAAAGTGTTCCCGACCCGCAGCCATACCGTGGCGGCGCAGGGTGGCATTTCCGCCTCGCTCGGCAACATGGGGCCCGACGACTGGCGCTGGCACATGTACGACACCGTCAAGGGGTCGGACTGGCTGGGCGATCAGGACGCCATCGAATACATGGTCCGCGAGGCGATTCCAGCGATCGTCGAGCTCGAGCACTATGGCGTTCCCTTCAGCCGCACGCCCGAGGGCAAGATCTACCAGCGCCCGTTCGGCGGCATGACGACCGAGTTCGGCAAGGGCATCGCCCAGCGCACTTGCGCCGCGGCCGACCGTACCGGCCATGCCATCCTGCACACGCTCTACCAGCAGTCGCTGAAGCATCACGCCGAGTTCTTCATTGAATACTTCGCCCTCGACCTCATCATGGACGAAGAGGGTGTCTGCCGCGGCGTCATGGCGTGGAACCTCGACGATGGAACCATCCACCGCTTCCGCGCCCACATGGTGGTTCTGGCGACCGGCGGCTACGGACGCGTCTACTTCACCGCCACTTCGGCCCACACCTGCACCGGCGACGGCGGCGCCATGGCATTGCGTGCCGGCCTGCCGATCCAGGATATGGAGTTCATCCAGTTTCATCCCACCGGTGTCTACGGTGCCGGCTGCCTGATCACCGAAGGCGTGCGCGGCGAAGGCGGTTACCTCACCAATGCCAGCGGCGAACGATTCATGGAACGCTACGCGCCGTCGGCCAAGGACCTCGCCTCGCGCGACGTCGTCAGCCGCTCGATGACCATCGAGATCCGCGAAGGCCGCGGTTGTGGCGCGAACAAGGACTACATCGAGCTGCATGTCGAGCATCTCGACCCCAAGGTCATTCATGAGCGCCTGCCGGGCATCTCCGAGACCGCGCGCATCTTCGCCGGTGTCGACGTCACACGCCAGCCGATCCCGATCCTGCCGACCTGCCACTACAACATGGGTGGCATCCCGACCAACGTTCACTGCGAAGTGGTGACGGTAAAGGATGGTGATCCGAATCACGTTATTCCCGGCCTGATGGCCGTAGGTGAAGCAGCCTGCGTTTCGGTCCACGGTGCCAACCGGCTTGGCTCCAACTCGCTGCTCGATCTGGTGGTCTTCGGCCGGGCTGCGGCCATCCGTGCCGGCAAGGTGCTGACGCCGGGCGAGGCGCATCGCCAGATGCCGCATGCCGGCGAGGCCGCCATCGCCCGCCTCGACCGCCTGCGCCATTCAGCGGGCAATACCGGCACCGCCCAACTGCGCAATACGATGCAGCGCACGATGCAGAACGATTGTGCGGTGTTCCGCACCCAGCAGAGCCTCGACGAAGGCTGCGCCAAGATGGACAAGGTATTCGAAGGTATCGCCGACATCCGCGTGAAGGACCGCTCGATGATCTGGAATTCCGATCTCGTGGAGACGCTGGAGTTCGAGAACCTGATCGTCCAGGCCCAGGGCACCATCCGCTCGGCCGCCAATCGCCACGAGAGCCGCGGCGCTCACGCCCGCGAGGACTACCCGGACCGCAATGACAAGGAATGGATGAAGCACACGGTCGTTTGGGTCGAGGAGAACGGCAAGACCCGCATCGACTATCGTCCGGTCAACCTGCAGCCGATGTCGAACGACGTGCAGTCCTTCCCGCCCAAAGCTCGTGTGTATTAGAGGCACAGATGGCTGAATTCGCACTGCCCGCCAATTCCAAGATCGGCGTCGGCGAGACCTACAAGGCGGCGGCGGGGACCAAGAACGTCAAGACGTTCAAAGTCTACCGCTGGACGCCGGACGACGGAAAGAAGCCCAGCGTCGACACCTATGAAGTCGACATGGACAGCTGCGGCCCGATGGTTCTCGACGCGCTGATCAAGATCAAGAACGAGATCGACAGTTCGCTCACCTTCCGCCGCTCGTGCCGCGAAGGTGTGTGCGGCTCCTGCGCCATGAATATCGACGGCACCAACACGCTGGCCTGCACCAAGTTCATCGAAGAGGTGAAGGGCGACATCAAGATCTACCCGCTGCCGCACATGCCGGTGGTCCGCGATCTGGTGCCCGACCTCAACGTGCCCTATGCGCAGCTTGCCTCGATCGAGCCCTGGCTGAAGTCGAGCACGCAACCGCCGACGCGCGAGCGTCTGCAGTCGCACGCGGAGCGCGCCAAGCTCGATGGCCTGTGGGAGTGCATCCTGTGCTTCTGCTGTACGACCTCGTGCCCGAGCTATTGGTGGAGCGGCGAGCGTTATCTCGGTCCCGCCGTGCTGTTGCAGGCCTACCGCTGGATCGCCGACAGCCGCGACGACGCCATCGGGGAGCGGCTCGATGCGCTGGAAGATCCGTTCCGGCTCTACCGTTGCCACACCATCATGAACTGCACCAAGACCTGCCCCAAGGGCCTCAATCCGGCCAAGGCCATCGCCGAGATCAAGAAGATGATGATCGAGCGGACGATCTGACCGGTCTAGCCGTTACGTTGGAACCGCATCCGCTTGATGCGGCCGGTCGAGATCTGCAGCGCTACGATGCGGCCGGTGCGGTCTCGTTCCAGATGGCCGAGCTGGGTCGCGGTAATCCATCCCGCCGGACTCGCGATTTCGACCGTGTCGGCGTCGATGCCGCGCACCTGCCAAGGCGGACCGCCGGCAACCAGCGGACCCCGGACCGCGACGGCATAGTGCGCGCGGTCGCGTTGGATATGCCAGGTGGCGCCTGAGTCGGATGAGACGTAGGTCCCGGCGATGGCGGCTCGCGGTGCCGTGCGGCGCTCGAGCTTCCTGAAGGCAAGCACGCGGCCGGCGCCGAGATCGACGCGGAGCGTCGCGGCACGGCCAGGCTTCAGGGCAAATTCGAACGATCCACGTTCGGCTGCGAACCAACCGTTGGCCCGTCGGCCCAGGGCGAAGGGCATGCCATTCTGCGTTACCACCGGCTCGCCATTGCGCCACACCAGGTCGAACAAGGCAGGCTCGTCGGCGTTGAACCAGGTACCTGCGATCGGTTTGATCTCGGCCTCGGCTATCGGCGGCAAAGCAGGACCCAGCCGTTTGTCGCCTTCCAGCGCCAGCGCGGCCACGGCGCGCGATAACCGCCACGGATCGAGACTGCCGAGATTGGCGATCACCACGACAGTGAGATCGACCTCGGGCAGGCGCAGGAACTCGGTGCGGAAGCCTGGCCACAGCCCACCATGGCCGATCGTGGCCAAGCCGCGCAGCTCATCGGTCTGAACACCACGCCGGTATTTGTTGGTGTGCCCGCCGGCGAGCGGCGCGACGGCGGCAAGTTGCGCCGGCAGCGTCTGAGGCGCCAGCGTTGGCTGGTCGAAGTGCCGGCTCCAGATCAACAGGTCCTCGACCGACGAGGTGAGGCCACCCTCGCCGCCTTGCGGGTAGGCGTGCGCGGCGCGGCGGAAGCCGGCTGCGGGGTCACCAAGATAGCCCGTGGCGAGACCGGGAATCACCGTATCTATCTCCGGCACCAGCATCGTGCGCGTCATGCCGAGCGGCTTGAAGATGCGTTCGGCCAGCAAATTGCCGAGCTTCGTCTTGGCGACCTTCTCGACGATCATGCCGAGTAGCAGGAAATTGCTGTTGCTGTAGAGGAAACGGCTGCCGGGCGTAAAATTGAGATGGTGGTTGCGCACGCAGGCAGTCAGCAGGTCGGCCGGCCGCGCCGGCTTGTCGAGGCCGTGCCCACCCAGTCGCAGCAGCTCGAGAAAATCGGGCAGGCCGCTCGCGTTGCGCATCATCTGGTCGAGCGTGATCGGCAGTGGCGGCAGCTCGGGCAGGTATTTGTGCGGCGGGTCGGCGAGGTCGAGTTTGCCCTCTGCCGCAAACATCAACGCAGCCGTGACCGTGAACTGCTTGCTGACCGAGGCGATGCGGAAGCGCGTCGTGGGGCCGATCGGTACGCCGAGTTCGATGCTGGCAAGGCCATAGCCCTTGCACAGTGCGATCGTGCCGCCCTGCATGACGGCGACGGCCGCGCCTGGCGACCCCGCCGCGGTGTAGCGGGAGAACAGCGCGTCGACCTGGCGTTCGAGGATGATGGATCCGATGGATTTCGACATGACGGCCAGTCAAGCCAAGCGGCTCGCCGTTGTAAAGCCGAGGCGCTAGGGTCGGTCCGAATCTGTAGGGGAAGATACGCCATGAGCCGCCAGTTCGTGAAAGTCGAAAAGGGCCTGGGTCCGCAAGGTCGCATTGCCGTCGTGCGTTTCGACCGCGGTGACGGCATCAATGCGCTCAGCCAGCAGGCGATGCGTGAGCTGCGCGACGTGCCGCGCGACTTCGAAGATGATCTGGAAACCTCGGTAGTGATCCTCACCGGTTCGGCCAAGGCCTTCTGTGCCGGCTTCGATCTCAAGGACCCGGAGGGCCGCCAACGCGACGGATTGTCGGTCGGCGAGCGTATCCACCGTCAGCGGCTCGGACCGAAGATGTGCAAGGCGTGGCAGGATATGGACCAGGTCACCATCGCTGCGGTCGAAGGCCACTGCATCGGCGGCGGCGCGGCGCTGGTCGTGGCGCTCGACTTCCGCACCTGCGGGGAGAGTGCGCATTTTCGCATTCCCGAAATCGAACTCGGCATGAACATGAGCTGGGGCTCGATCCCGCGCATGCTGGCGCTGATGGGTCCGGCGCGGACAAAGCAGGCGGTGATCCTGGCGTCGGACCGCATCGCCGCCGCCGAGGCGCTGGACTGGGGCCTGGTCGAGAGCGTCGTCGAGGATGGTCAAGCTTTCGCGGCCTGCATGACTTTCGCCGAGCGCATTGCCTGCCAGCCGCCGATCCCGGTGCGCATGACCAAGAGCACGGTCAATCGCCTGGCCCACGCACTCGACGATCTCGGCGCCCACATGGATGCCGACCAGAACGTGCTGACAGGCCTGACCGAGGACTATACGGAGGGAACGGCCGCCTTCCGCGAAAAGCGCAAGCCGGTGTTCAAGGGCCGCTAAAGCTTGCGGCCCGGGAGCTGGTCGATGATGGCCTGACGTTCAGGGTCGGCGAGCATGGCCCAGCGGCCGATTTCGTCGATCGTGCGCTTGCACCCGATGCAGAGGCCACTTTTCTGATCGAGCTTGCAGATTCCGATGCAGGGCGACATGACGCGCCGCAACATCGACGTCGACGGATCGGCCACGGGGATATCAGGGCTTCTTGCTGAGCAGCGCGAGCTGGCTCTGCAATTCGTCGAGTTTGCGCTTGAGATCGTCGATGACGACCTCGCCCTGCGGTGCTGCATCGGGCGCAGTCGACTCCTGGGGCTTGGCGTCTTCCGGTCCGTTGGCCGCGGGCTGTGCGGTTCCCGGCTGACCGGGACGGAAGGGATTGAACATGCGCATGGCCTGCTCGAACATCGCCATGTTCTGCTTGCCCATGGTCTCGAACTGCTGGAACGGGTTAAAGCCGAAGGCGTTTTGCAGGTAGCTGCGCATCTGGTCCTGATTGCGGGCGAACTGCGACATCGACATCTCGAGATACTGCGGCACCACACCCTGCAGGCTATCGCCGTAGAAGGAAATGAGCTGGCGCAGGAACGGGATCGGCAGAAGCGTCTGTCCGCCCTTGCTCTCTTCCTCGAAAATGATCTGAGTCAGGACCGATCGTGTGATCTCGTCGCCGGTCTTGGCGTCGTAGACGACGAAATCCGTCTTGTCCTTCACCATCTGTGACAGATGTTCGAGGGTCACATAGGCGGAGGTTGCCGTGTTGTAGAGCCGCCGGTTCGCGTACTTCTTGATCACTACCGGAACGGGCTTCGGTCCGCCCTCGGGTACTGCCTGCTCGGCCATTACGCGTCGCTCCTCTGGCTCCCGGACGATAAACGCTCGTTCACGCCAGGGCAGTGACATTAGCGCCGATACCGCAGTGCGACAAGAAGGGCTTAGCGCCTGCGAAAGCGGTATCCGCAGCCCGATAGGCTATAGTGGCAGGATGGCCTCTGAAAACGACGAAACGCCCGTCGACAGTGGCGTCGATCCTGGCGCCGATTTCGACCGGCTGGCCCGGCGCTATCTCGACCTCTGGCAGGGCCAGCTCGCCGGGCTTGCCGCCGACCAGGCGTTGACCGAGCAGATCGCTCGCCTGTTCGCCGCCGCGAATGCCCAGGTCGCGTCGGCGATGCAGGCGGCCCAAGGAGCACATCATGCAGCCACGCCCGCTTCCTCAACGGCTGGGACCCCGCCCGCTGCCGCTTCATCTGGGCACGGCGCTGATGACCTGGGCGAGCTCCGAAGGCGCGTGGAAGCACTGGAAAGCCGGATCGCCGAGCTCGAAGCCAGACTCTCACGTTCCTGACGCCCCCATTCCTGACGCGATCGCCGCCCTTCTGCCCGAGATCGCCGCCCTTGAGGCTCGGGCCGGCGCGGGCCAGTTCGAGAGTGCGCTACGGCGGGAAATCACCCGCCGCCTGCACCGGCTCGCCGATGGCGTCCTTGCCTACCGGCAGCACGTGGTTCACCGCACGCTGGAGAACCCGCCGGCGGTGTGGAGCGAGGGCAACACGCAACTGCTCGATTACGGCGCCACCCACCGGGTGGCGCGGGTTCGGCGCACGCGTGCGGTACTGGTGGTGCCGTCGCTGATCAATCGTTGGGAGGTCCTCGATCTTACCGCCGAGAAGAGCCTGCTGCGCGCCATGGCTGCCGCGGGGCTCAGGCCCTATCTCGTCGATTGGGGAACCCCCAACGAGGAGGAGCGTCGCTTCGACACGACAGCCTATGTCGCCCGCCTCGAGCGGGCGCTGGCGTTCGTGGCCAAACGGGCGCGCCGCGCGCCGGCGGTGATGGGCTACTGCATGGGCGGCACGCTTACCGTGGCTCTGGCGGCGCGCCAGCCACGTCGTGTCGCCGGTCTCGCCCTGCTGGCGGCGCCCTGGGATTTCCACGCCGACCGGACAGGCCATGCTTTCCTGGTGGCGGCGGGCCCGCTGCTGGCCCAAGTGGCCGACAGGGTCGGCGAATTGCCGGTCGATGTCCTGCAAACGTTGTTCTGGTCGCTCGATCCGTGGCTTGCGATGAAGAAATTCGGTCGCTTCGTCGGCATGGATCAGGAGGGTGCCGGGGTCCGTGAGTTCGTGCTGCTCGAGGATTGGCTGAACGATGGTGCGCCGCTGGCCGGCCCGGTCGCGCGCGAATGCCTTGTGGGTTGGTATGGCGACAATGTCCCCGGGAGCGGCAAGTGGGTCGTGGGCGGGCGGCGCATCGTGCCATCCAAAATCAAGGTGCCGTCGCTGGTCATGATTCCCTCAGGTGACCGTATCGTGCCGCCGCTGTCGGCCGCCGCCCTCACCGATCCCAGGCGTGGCTTGAAGCGCGCGACGCGGCTCGATCTGCCGCTCGGTCATATCGGCATGGTGGTGAGCGGTCGCGCCCGCGATCTCTGCTGGACGCCGCTGATCGACTGGCTGCGCGACATTCCCGCAAAAGGACGCTGATGACGGCGCAGGAGAAATCCTTCGACTGGCGCGTTCCGGCGATCTGGGCCGCCTTGTTGACGGTGTCGCTTTTCGCGCAGACCTATGTCCAGATGGCCGATGAGGCCCGCCGCGGCAACGCCATCGGCTTCGCCCGCAGCTTCATTATCGAGGGCACGAGCCATCTTGTGACCGCGGCGCTCGTGCCCGTGCTCTATTGGCTGCATCGCCGGTGGCCCATCGGTGCCAGGCGCCGCAACATCGCGATTCATGTGCTGGGTGTCCTGCCGTTCAGCCTCGCTCACACTGCCGGCATGGCGGCGTTGCGTCTGCTTTGGTTCAGTGGGATTGCCGGCGAGGCCTATACCTTCCCGCTCACCCTCGACCGGCTCGGCTACGAATTCGCCAAGGATGTGATCTCCTATGGCATGCTGAGCCTGGGCGTCGTCGTACTTGGCCATCTGTTGCATGGCCTGCCTCGGTCCGTGGAGGCGCGCGCGCCATCCGGCGGTCCACGTCCCGAGCGGTTCGCGGTGCGCAAGCGCGGCGGCACCGAGATCATGGTCGAGGTGGCCGACATCGACTGGATCGAGGCGGCCGGTAACTATGCCGTCCTCCATGTCGGCGGCGAGACCTTCGAAATTCGGTCGTCACTGACCAGACTCGAGACCGAACTCGATCCGAAGCGGTTTGTGCGGGTCCACAAGTCCCACATCGTCAACATCGCCCGTGTGGCCGAGGTGACCCCATGGATCAGCGGCGACTGGCGTATCCGCCTGCAGGACGGCGCCGAAGTAAACCTCAGCCGCCGCTATCGACAGCGTTTCGAGGCATTGGCTCCAGTCCACCGCTGACTGGTTATCGCGGTGCCGCCACCGGTCGTCCCATGGCTCTTGCCGGTCGTCACAATTCGTCGTTCGATCAAGGCATTGGAGGATAAGCCCGGCCCTGTCATGCCACCGCCTGGAGGACTGCCATGAACCGCCGCGACCTGCTCAAGTTGACCGCAAGCCTGCCGCTGATTTCCACCGCTTCCGCCCAGACTGCCAAGCCTGCCTTCCGGCGCAGTCGGCCGGGCGATCCATCCTGGCCGACGGACGCACGCTGGCAGGAACTCAAGCGCCAGGTCGGCGGGCAGCTCGTCCGCGTGCGTTCGCCGCTTGAAGCCTGTACCACAGCGCCCGGCTCGGCTGCCTGTGCCTCCGTCTTCAAGGGCCTGAAGAACCCATATTACATCCGCGACGACGTGGCGTTGACGCAAACCAGCGGCTGGGCCGACGCCTGGACCTCGACGGCCAGTCCGTGGGCGGTAGCGGCGCGGAATGCCGCCGATGTGGCCGCCGCGGTCGACTTTGCCCGCCAGCACAGGCTGCGGCTGGTCGTGAAAGGCGGCGGTCACAGCTACCAGGGCACCTCGAACGCGCCCGATTCACTTCTTGTATGGACGCGGTCGTTGGACAGCATCGTTCCGCATGAGGCGTTCGCCGGCCGCGGCTGCACGACGCCCCCGCAGCCGGCCATCTCGCTCGGCGCGGGCACGATCTGGCGCGATGCCTATGCGGCGGCGGCCAAGGCCGGGCGCTATGTGCAGGGCGGCGGTTGCCTCACCGTGGGTGTGGCCGGTCTCATCCAGAGCGGTGGCTTCGGCAGTTTCTCCAAGCGCTTCGGACTCGCTGCGGCGGGATTGCTGGAAGCAGAGGTCGTAACCGCCGACGGCAAGGTCTCGGTCGCCAATGCTTGCACGAATGCGGACCTGTTCTGGGGATTGAAGGGCGGCGGCGGGGGCAGTCTGGGCGTCGTCACGCGCCTGACCTTGCGCACCCATGATCTGCCGAATTTTCTCGGCGGCGTCTTCCTGACGGTGAAGGCGGGCTCCGATGCGGCCTACCGGCGGCTGATCCAGCGGTTCATGAGCTTCTATCGCGAAAGCCTCTTCAACCCGACATGGGGCGAGTCGGTGAGGTTCCGTGCCGACAATACCCTCGAAATCTCCATGGTGTTCCAGGGGCTCGATCAGGCGGCCGCCGCCGCGGTTTGGAAGCCGCTCTTCGACTGGGTCGCGGCGTCACCTGGTGACTTCGCGTTCGCCACGCCGCCGATGATCGTCGCGGTTCCCGCCCGCAATTTCTGGGACGCCGCGTTCCTCAAACAGAACGCGCCTGGCGTGGTGTTGTCGGACGATCGTCCCGACGCGCCGGCCGACAATGTCTTCTGGCGGGGCAACCTCGGCGAAGCCGGCTGGTTCCTGCACGCCTATCAATCGGCCTGGATGCCGGCCGTGCTGCTGGCACCGGAACGCGAAGCGGAACTTGCCGACGCCCTGTTCGCAAGCTCGCGACACTGGACCCAGTCGCTGCATTTCAACAAGGGGTTGGCCGGTGCTCCTCCCGCGGAGGTCGCGGCGGCCCGCGATACGGCGACCAATCCGGCGGCCGTCGAGGCTTT
>ERZ890510.1438-NODE-1438-length-15466-cov-4.377523_pt1 | contig 15466 bp, 11 predicted proteins | sample MGYA00521265_ERZ890510 | MGnify/ENA primary metagenome ERZ890510 (study PRJEB32303, sample SAMEA104408624) | aquatic metagenome | biome: Brackish water; feature: Chemocline; material: water | place: Baltic Sea | collected 2014-10-26T21:54:00 | depth 110 m ...
TCGCTCCGGCGCTGGCTGCAGCGCGCCGGGCCGGTCTGCGTGTTGCCTACGTGCACAATGATCTACGACTGGTCGCGGACGAGGGTAACATCGTCGGTGAGTTCTGGGGCAAAACGAAATACGCCGATGGCAGAAACGCTCTCCAGCCCTGGCGCGAGATGGGGACCGATTACGCACCGCAGTACCTGCCGTGTGTCGCCCCGCAGGCGGGTGAGCCGAATTTCCCCAAGTGGATCTGGAGTGGCTTCCACGACACATTTCTTGATCAGCATCTGCGCAGCTGGGGCATTCGCACGCTGTTCATCGTCGGCTACAGCCGCCGCGCCTGCATGCACTATACGTGCGCCGAAGCCGTGGGTCGCAACTACCGGGTCGTATTGCTGCGCGACTGCTCCAACGGCGCCGAGATCGAGTTTCCCGATACGGTCGATGACTCTCTGCCCGAGGGTGGCTGGCTGAACAGGATCGTGCTGCGCAATTTCGAGCATCTCATCGGCTACACAACAACGGCAGAGGAGTTTGTCGCTGCCTGCACGCAGATTGGGAGTGCATCATGAAAATCACCGACATCGACACCGTCATGTACAACTCACCAGGGCGGAAGTGGACCGTCGTACGGGTGCACACCGATGCCGGGATCACCGGCCTTGGTGAGGCGACCTACTCCAACAAGGAGCCGGTGGTCTGCGCCGCCGTGGAGCACATGAAACAGGAGCTCATCGGCCAGGATCCGGCGCGCATCGAATGGATCTGGCAACACATCTATCGCCGCTCGTCGTTGAGTGGGATCTGGCGCATGGCCGGCCCTGTCTGGATGAGTGCTCTCGCCGGTATCGATATCGCCCTCTGGGATATCAAGGGCAAGGTTGCCGGGCTGCCCGTGTACGACCTGCTCGGCGGTGCCTTCCGTCGCCAGGTCGATCTCTACACTCACTTCGGGGGTAACTCGCCACAGGACTCGGCGAGCATGGGGAAGGCCAAGCAGGAGGAGGGGTTCTTTGCCCTGAAAGGGGGAGCCAGCTGGCGTGATCGTACGGGCCTGGACTGGGACACCTATCTCGACGACGGACACCCCGATAGGACGGTGGCCCATTTCGAGGCGGTGCGCGACGCAGTGGGACCCGACGTGAAGCTGTTCATCGACTGTCATGGACGATTCACTGTGGCCAACTCTATTCGTCTCGCGCGACGGCTGGAGCATCTGGATCTGTTCGCCTACGAGGATCCCGTGGCGCCGGATGATCTGACGGCCTATGCGAAGATCCGCAGCCAGATCGCCATCCCGGTGATGGGATCGGAGCGGCTGAACACGAAGAGTCAGTTCCGCCGATTGCTTGAGCTGGATGGCATCGACATTGCCCAGCCGGATCTGATGTACTCCGGTGGCATTACCGAAGCCAAGAAGATCGCGGCCATCGCCGAGACTTTTCACGTGCCGATCTCGTTCCACAACACCAAGGGTCCCATCGGCATTCTCGCGGCGGCCCATGTGATCGCGTCGATCCCGAATGCGGCTCCCATCGAGTTTGTTACCGGCATCGATTGGCGGGATGACATCATCGATCACCCGCTGGATGTGCAGCAGGGCCGCCTCGTGCTGTCGGACCGGCCCGGCCTGGGGGTCGAACTCACCGAGGCTGGTCTGGCACACCATGGCTGGTCGGCGGCGGATCCGCGATGAAGATCGCTGTGCTGCACGGCCCTCGGGATCTGCGCATCGAGGAGCGCAATCTCGATACGACTCTGGCGCCACATCAGGTGCACGTAAAAACGCAGATCTCCGCCTTCAAGATTGGTACCGACCGCGGCAACTATGAAGGAGCCGAAGCGGTCCCCGGAGCGCCCGACTACCCCAGGCCGGTGGGAGACAGCAATCTCGGCATCGTGCAGGCGGTGGGTTCGGCAGTGGTGGATCTGCAACCCGGCGATCGGGTCGTGTCTCGTGCCTGGCATCAGTCGGAATACGTTGCCGATCCCCAGCTGAATCTGGTTAAGGTGCCCGCAGGCATCGATGCCGAAGACGCCGTCTGGGCGCACCTCTACACACTCAGCGCGCAGTGCTATCGCAAGGCCTTGTTCACGCCGGGGGAGAACGTCGCCGTCGTTGGCCTCGGGGTTCTTGGTCTGGGCGCTGTCGCGCTTGGGCCGTTTCTTGGGGCTCGGGTCATCGGGCTTGGCAACCATCCGGGGCGGCTGGCGATGGCGACGAAGATGGGAGCCGAGGCGGCGTTTCTGTCAGATGATGTGGATCTGGCGCAAAAACTTGATGCCTTCACCGAGGGGGCTGGTGTTGATCTCGTGATCCTCACGGCCAATCCCTGGCCGGCGTGGCGGACGGCGTGCCAGGTTGTGCGCCGCAATGGGCGTGTTGCCGTGGTTGCCCTGCCCGGGCGTGGAGAAGATGCACTCGACTTCAATCCGCTGTCGATGGAGTGGTTCTACAACAAGGGGATCGCCCTGATCGCGGTATGCGGCCAGGGAGGCTACCTGTTCCCCACGCCGGGCGCCGACCGTTTCGACGGCGTACGTGGCTGCACACACACGCTGTCACTCATGGCCAGGGGGCTGTCGCCGAGCCGCCTGATCACGCATCGCCTGCCGTACACCGATATGGCTCTGGCCTATGAGATGGCTGCTTCGCGGAATAAAGAGATGCTGGGCGTCATTTTTCAGTGGCCGGAGCATTGACCCCGGGTTGACACGGGCTATCAACCCCGCGGCATGCGCTCATCCGCGGGTATGGGTGCTATATCCGCCATGACATCCAGCCAGCCATGCGCGAGGGTTGGAGCTGCACCGTCGTTGCTGAGCTGGTCCCGCAATTCTTGCGGATCTGCCTGCATTACATCCGCACCGAAGAGTGCCACCGCCGTGCCCGCCGCCTGCCCGAGGACCATCATCGTGCGACTGAGACGGCAGCTGGAGGCGCCGATGGAAGAGAAGCTGGCGCCGCGGCAGGCGACGATCAGGTTGTCGACCTCCTTCGCTAGCAGGCAACGGAAGGGGATGCCGTACGGGCCATCGACCTCCCGGGACGGACGCGCGCCGTGGAAGTCGACGGAGTGGTCTGCGATGGCGATGATATCGTCGTGGTCCTGTGCCGCCAGACCGGCGTCCAGATCCTGCTCGCGCAGGACGTAGCGTCCCACAAGGCGATGTGTCTCACGCACCCCAAGGGCCGGGCTCATCCAGGTCCTCTTCCAGGCACCAAAGGTATCCGCATATCGGCTCTGCAGAACGTGCCAGTGCAGACGCGCCCGGGCAAAGGCGACCTCCCGCGCCCGCGCACCCAGTTCGAAAGCTTCTGCTCCCGTCATCAGGTGCAGGGGGTTCATGTTGAGGTCACCATTGGGGTACGTACGGATGCTGGTGACGGGCCGGATGTCCTGCAGTGCCACGTCGCAATCGGCTGGTTCCGGCTCAAGGCACGGGTCCTCACCGTCGGCGACAGGGGAGACGCGGTAACAGGGGCTGGCATTGTTGAGCACGAGATGCGCATCGGCACTGGCGGAACGTTCGCCGTAGACCCGGGGCCCCTCCGGGCCGATGGTATGCTCGCAGCCAAGCCCACGGGCCAGATGAATGTCCGCCGTGGCATCGATGAACATGGGCGCCTCAATGCGCAGATCCCTGCCATCGACGGTCTGCGCCAGTACCGCCTGCAGGCGCCGTCCGCCACGATCGACGACGGTCTTGAGAAAGCGGGTGCCCAGGTGCAGGTCACAGTTTCCTGTCGCTGCCAGCAGGTGGCGCATGACATCGTCGAGGGCCTGGGGCTCGAAGGTGATGGGCACACCCGAACGCCGGCTCAGGCTCAGACGGTAGTCCGAATTCTGCAGGTCCCTGTCATACCAACCCCAGGGCCGGTCCGGGTGGTAGCTGTATTTACGTGCCTGCAGACAGGCTGCCTGCGGCAATCGACGCAGTGATTCATACAGCTCGGTGCACAACCCGGTGCCACCGGCGACGGGCTCCCAGTTGTTGACGCCCGCCCAGGTGCTGGTGCCGCCGACGCCGTCGGCGGCCTCCAGCAGGATGACGCGCACCCCCAGGCGCGCCGCGCTACAGGCGGCGGCGAAACCACCGCTGCCGGCACCGACAACACACAGATCGGCCGTCAGGGTCGTCGTCACCGGGGCGTCAATCAGTACCTGTCGGGCACGAAGGTCTGGTCAACGATCGGTGGACGGACGTAGCCATCATCCTTCTGCCGTGGGGGCAACTCCAGCTTCGGCGGCTGCAGGTCCTCGTGCGGGATCAGTTCCAGCAGGTGGGAAATGCAGTTGAGACGCGCCCGCCGTTTGTCGTCGGCATTGACCACATACCAGGGCGCCTGTTTGATGTCGGAGTGGCGAAACATGTCGTCCTTCGCCTTGGAGTGATCGACCCAGCGCACGCGCGCCTCAAGATCCATGGCGCTCAGCTTCCAGCGTTTGCGGGGGTCATCCATGCGCTCCTGGAAGCGCGCTTCCTGCACTTCGTCTGACACCGAGAAGTAGTACTTCACGAGAATGATTCCGGAGCGTACGAGCATGCGCTCGAATTCCGGGCAGGAACGGAAGAACTCCTCGACATCCTCCTCGCTGCAGAAGCCCATGACCCGCTCGACGCCAGCACGGTTGTACCAACTGCGATCGAACAGCACGATTTCACCCGCTGCCGGCAGATATGATACGTAGCGTTGAAAATACCACTGGGTCCGTTCGCGCTCCGTCGGAACACCGAGGGCCACCACACGAGCCACGCGGGGACTCAGGCGCTCGGTGATCCGTTTGATGACGCCACCCTTGCCGGCAGCATCACGGCCCTCAAAGATGACGACCACCTTGAGACCCTTGAATCGCACCCACTCCTGCAAGCGCACGAGTTGCTCCTGGAGTACGTCCAGCTCATCCTCGTAGTGATTCTTTTTCAACCGGCCCGTTTTTCCCGTCGGCAATGGGGCGTCGGCAGTCTTCTTCTTACCGTTCTTTTTTGTCATCGATCGATCACTCCTCGGTCGGAAACTCCAGGTGGGCGATGACCTCATGCTCGGGGTCGAGGGGAAAGATGGGTCGCGGGCAATTGTGGTACGGTAGGCTGTGCAGATTGGCACTGGTGGATCCCGGAACATCCACAGGGACGATGCGCGCAGCGATCGACTCGAAGTGCACGCGGAAGCCATTGGGCGATTTCATCGACACGAGGTCGAATTCCTCCGGGTTCAAGCCATGGGCCAGGAACAGGCGGCGGCCCATGACGTGTACGTGCCGTTCGGTCACCAGGACGTGAATGCCGCCACCCGCAAGGGGAGGCCCGCCGATGATGAGCACGGCTGTCCGTCCGCCATGGGCGCGGGTGCCATCCTCGTAGGAGAACTCTCCATCGCCAATGGACTGCACGTAGGCCTCGACCTGCAGGGGCGGGTGCCTGACCGGATCGAGACTGCCACCCAGGGTCAGTGTCGTATTTGTCCCTACACCGGCATCGATCGCCGCCACCACCGCCGGTGCGTCGACGATGGTAAGCAGCGCCCGACGGGGGAAGTGGTCGGTGACCAGGCCACGAAGAATGTGATTGCTGTCGCCGGAGGCGCCGGATGACGTCGCATCGGCGGCATCGGAGAACACACACAAGCCATCCGTATCACGCGCCAGGCGGATCGCTTCGTCAAGCGTCGTCAGGGGCGCCTGCAGGTGCTGGCGCCGGGACCACAGGAAGCGGGCGATGCCCAGCGCCTCCGCCTGGGCCCAGTCCTGGGCGTCGGCGCTGGCCGCAACGTCGACGGTAAGCACGACATTCGAGCGCAGATCGGGCACGTCGGTGAAGGGGTTGCCAATGAGCACCCCGGCGGCCAGTCCGCGGGCGTCCTGCTCAAAGCGCTGACAACGACGGATGGCCTCACCGAAAAGCCCCGTTGCCGTCAGCAACTCATCGCCGCGCACGAGCATGGGCAGGCGGATGCGAACCACGCGGGCCTGAGCCCCACCAAGCAGCCGCAGAAGCACCCGGGCGGCGCGTTGCCCGGTCTCGATGTGATCCGTATGCGGATATGTGTGGAAAGGCAGGATGGCGCTGCTGAGGGCCACCATGCGATCTGTCAGGACGCCGTGCAGGTCCATGGAAATCACAACCGGTACGTGCTCCCCCACATGCCGACGGACAAGCGTCAGCAAGGCACCCTCCGGGTCCATTTCGACCTGACCTGCCATGGCACCGTGCAGGATGAGGCAAACGCCGTCACAGCCACCTGCAACAGCCCGGGCCATGGCGCCATCGAAGTCGACAAGCAACTGTTGCAGAGCCGTTTCGTGCACCGGTCCACCGGAACCGGACCAGGCCGCCATGGCTGGAAGCACGTCGACGCCAGCTGCATCAAACACGCGCAGAGCCCCGCCGATTTCCGTCGCCGTGGGACCGAGAACTCCTCTGATGTCAGCCCCTGAACAGGTCTGAAAGTCTGCCAACTCCGTGAGTACGGGGTTGAAGGAGGAGGTCTCCTGAATGAAGCCGGCCAGCAGGATGCGGTATGCCATGACCGGTAAGCAAGACAGGTTGGCCATCGGGGGCAAACGCCTTGATGCGGCTCTCACCCGCCGTTAGTTTGAGCCGCTTCCGGGAGATGCATCCCTTCACGCGCCAGCTGACTCTCACGTGACCTGACCATGACAACTGTTCCGACTGCGTCGAAGGGCCAGAATTCGGTGGACCGTGCCCTTGGCCGATCCGGCGACCTCGGTCTCGACGATCGCAAAGTGTTATGTCTACTCGATGGCATGGCTCTGGCCTACCGCAGCCACTTTGCGTTGATCAACAACCCCGTCCTGAACTCGGCGGGCATGAACACCTCTGCCCCCCTGGTTTTCATCAACACCCTCCTTGAATTTCTCGACAAGTTCGAGCCGACACATATCGCCGCCGTCTTCGACGCGCCCGGACCGACGCATCGACATGAGGCGTTCGCTGAGTACAAGGCAACACGGGAGCGTATGCCCGAAGGGCTGAGTTTGGCGCTGCCGTACGTGTTCCGCCTGCTTGAAGCCTTCCGCATCCCAGTGTTGCGCGTCGAGGGCTGGGAGGCCGATGATGTCATCGGTACGCTGGCACATCAAGCCGACAGCGCCGGCATGACCACCTATATGGTCACGCCGGACAAGGATTTTGCCCAACTCGTATCCCCGGGTACATGGCTCTACCGGCCGGGTCGGGCCGGCAAACCGGCGGATCTGCTCGGCGAGGAGGATGTGCTGGAGAAGTGGAAGATCCAGCGTGTCGATCAGATCATCGACCTGCTTGGATTGATGGGGGATGCCAGTGACAATATTCCCGGCGTTCCCGGTATCGGCGAGAAGACGGCGCAGAAGCTGCTGGCAGAATTCGACAGCGTCGAGGGCCTTCTGGGCCGTCTGGACGAGTTGAAGGGCAAGCGCAAGGAGACACTCACAGAGTTTGCCGAGCAGGCGCGGCTGTCGAAGCGGCTGGCGACGATCGACATCAATGTACCGCTCGATCTTGAGGTCGGGGATCTCAAGCGCACCGAAGCCGATCAGCTTGAACTGACAGGACTGTTCGCCGAGCTCGAGTTCAATGCCCTCGGCAAGCGGCTCTTTGGTGAGGACTTCGAAGCCGGCGTGCAGCGCATGCATGCCGGTGTGGAGGATCCGCATGAGGTCAAGACCATTGCCGATGTGGCACACGAGTACCGGCTCGTGAGTGATGCCGGGGAGCGGGCTGCGCTGATCGCCGATCTGCAACAGGCGCCGCGCTTTTCCCTCGATCTGGAGACGACGGGTCTCAATGTCAAGACCTGCAGGATTCTCGGTGTCGCCATCAGCCAGGCGGCACACACGGGCGCCTACATCACGTTGCCCGAGGATGCCGAGCAGAATCGGGCGGTTCTCGAGGAACTGCGGCCGTTGCTGGAGAACCCACAGATCGCCAAGGTGGGGCACAATCTCAAATACGACCTCATGGTTTTGCGTTGGCACGGCGTGTATCTGCAGGGCCCCCTGTGTGATTCCATGGTCGCAGCTTTCCTGGCGACACCGGATCTGCGACGCAACATGGATTACCTGGCGCAGGCGTTGCTCGGCTATCGACCGGTTCCCATCACCGATCTGATCGGCGAACGCGGCAAGGACCAGCAGTCGATGGCGGACGTGCCTGTTGAGCTACTCAAGGAGTATGCTGCGGAAGATGCCGACATTGCCCTGCAGTTGTGGGATCGACTCGAGCCCCTGCTGGAAGAGTCTGATCAGATGCGCCTCTATCGGGAGGTTGAGGCGCCCCTGATACCGGTGCTGGCCGCCATGGAGCATGCGGGCATCCGCGTGGACCCCGAAATCCTCAAGGCGATCTCACTGGATCTCGCCCAGCAGATCGAAACTGCAGCCATACGTATCGAAGAGCTCGCCGGCGAGCCCTTCAATCTCAACTCGCCACAACAACTGGGACAGATCCTGTTCGAGAAGCTTGATCTTGACCCCAATGCGCGCCGCACCTCCAAGTCGAAGCAGTACAAGACGGACGAGATGGTCCTCACGCGACTGTCACATGAGCATGAGATCGCCCGCCAGATCCTCGACTACCGACTGTGCACGAAACTGAAGTCCACCTACCTCGACATGCTTCCCGGCGCCATCTTCAGCCCCACTGGGCGAGTGCATACGAATTACGATCAGGCGATGGCGGCTACGGGGCGTATGCAGTCGAGCAATCCGAATCTGCAGAACATCCCGGTTCGCACCGAGCAGGGCCGCGAGATCCGTAAGGCCTTCGTTCCCAGCGGGCCGGAGTACACGCTGCTGTCAGCGGACTACTCGCAGATCGAACTGCGCATTATCGCCGAGATCTCCGGCGACGAACGGATGAACGAGGCGTTTTTCGAAGAGGAGGACATCCACACCGTGACGGCGTCGCGCATCTACAATGTGCCGCCTTCCATGGTGGATGCCGACATGCGCCGGCAATCGAAGACGGTGAACTTCGGCATCATTTACGGCATATCGGCTTTTGGTCTGTCCGAACGATTGGGTCTGCCGCGCAAGGTCGGCCAGCAGTTCATCGAACAGTACTTTGAAGAATATCCGGGCGTGCGTCGCTACATGGACGAGAGGATCGAATTCTGCCGGGAGCACGGCTACGTACAGACCCTCAATGGTCGCAGGCGGTATCTGCAGGACATCAATTCGCGCAACCGCCCGATCCGTGCCGCCGCCGAGCGCAATGCCATCAACTCCCCGATTCAGGGCACGGCAGCGGATATGATCAAGCTCGCCATGATCACCATCCACAAGCACCAGCAGGAGCGCGGCTGGAAGACCCGCATGCTCCTGCAGGTACATGACGAACTCGTCTTTGACATGTATCGCGACGAGGAGTCGGAGGTCCGCCAGGTCGTGGCAGAGGCGATGCGACAGGCAATCCCCATGAAGGTTCCCATCGTGGTCGAAATGGGGACGGGGGACACCTGGCTGGAGGCTCATTGAGTTGGCGTTGGATGCAGCGATAAGAGGATGGGGGCCGAAGTCGACGGCGTCGCTGCAGGGGGCGCTGATGGACATTCACTGGACCGAACTCGAAGCGACGGACGGGAAGACAACATGATCATCGACACCCACACACATTTCTACGATCCAACACGTCCTCAGGGAATTCCCTGGCCACCAGCGGACAACAAACTGCTCTATCGCACCGTCCTGCCGCAGCATCACCGCGAGTTGGCAGTGGCGCAGGGGATCACGGGAACTGTCGTTGTCGAGGCCAGTTCCTGGCTGGAAGACAATCAGTGGATCCTCGATCTGGCCGCGGCAGATCCGTGGATCGTAGGGTTCATTGGCCACATCGATCCAGGAGAGGGGTTCGCCGCCCGTCTGGCACGTTTTGCCGAACAGCCGAAATTTCTCGGGATCCGTCTCGGGGGCAGCCATTTCGACAACCTGTATTCGGGCACCATTCTGCCGGACCTCGAGGAACTGGGCAAGAACCTGCTCGCTCTGGATGTCCTGGTACGTGGCGAGCAGATCGACGCCGTCGGGGCCGTGGCGCGACTGTATCCGGAATTGCGCATCATCATCGATCACATTGCGCATGTACCGATTGATGGAAACGAGCCGGATGCCGCCTGGCAGGATGCCATGTCGCGCGTGGCAGAATGCCGCAATGTGTACTGCAAAGTATCAGCGCTGGCGGAACAGGCCGTCGTGCAACCGGCCCCCGCCGATCTGGCCTACTACCTACCCACGCTCGATGCCCTGTGGCGAATCTTCGGTGAGGATCATGTCCTTTTCGGGACCAATTGGCCTGTCAGTGACCGGGCCGCTGATTTTGCCAGCGTTGTCAGCATCGTACGGCAGTACGTGGACCGGTTGGGTGCTGAGAAGGCGGACAAATTCTGGCATGCGAACGGCCGCAAGGCCTATCGTTTTTCTGCGTGATGGAGATAGACATGCATCGTTCGTCTGACCCGGTGACCCCAGTACATCGATCCAGGATCCGCTCGCGGCTGGCCCTTGTCATGCTCGGGCTGGCTGCCTGGCTGATTCCCGGCGTGGCGTACGCCGATGGACTGGATTCCGGTGACACGGCATGGATGCTGACATCCACCGTGCTCGTCCTGTTCATGACGATTCCCGGACTGGCCCTGTTTTACGGCGGACTCGTGCGCGCCAAAAACGTGTTGTCGGTGCTGATGCAGTGTTTCGCCCTGACGTCGATGGTGACGCTCATCTGGGTCCTGTGGGGATACAGCCTCGCCTTTGACACGACAGGCATGGAAGCAGGGGTCCTGAACCTCAGTTCCTTTGTCGGTGGACTCGAAAAGGCGCTGTTGCGGGGTGTCGGCATCGATGCTCTCGTTGGCACAATTCCAGAGACGGTATTCGTCACCTTTCAACTGACCTTCGCGATCATCACGCCTGCCCTGATCGCCGGCGCCTTCGCCGAACGCATGAAGTTCTCGGCGATGATGCTGTTCATGGCGATCTGGTCGACACTTGTGTACGCACCCATCTGTCACATGGCCTGGAGTGGCGACGGGGCGTTCTTCTGGGACAAGGGGGTCCTCGACTTTGCCGGTGGTACGGTGGTGCATATCAATGCCGGTGTTGCCGCGCTGGTGGCAGCCATCCTGCTCGGCAAACGGCGTGGCTACCCCGAGACTCTGATTCCACCACACAGCCTCGTATTGACCGTTGTCGGTGCCTCCATGCTGTGGGTCGGCTGGTTCGGCTTCAACGCCGGCTCGGCCTTGGCTGCCAACGGTGCTGCGGGTATGGCCATGTTGGTTACGCAGGTGGCCACGGCTGCAGCAGCTTTCGCCTGGATGGTGGTGGAGTGGGTGAAACATGGCAAGCCGAGTGTTCTCGGCATCGTCACCGGCGCCGTTGCCGGCCTGGTCGCCATTACTCCCGCATCCGGCAGCGTCGGTCCCATGGGAGCCATCGCTATCGGTCTGATTTCGGGTGGTGTGTGTTTCTTGGGTGCAACCAGCCTCAAGTACAAACTGGGGTATGACGATTCCCTTGATGCTTTTGGCGTTCATGGCGTTGGCGGGATCGTCGGGGCCCTGCTGACGGGTGTCTTTGCTGCCGAATCTCTAGGTGGGCAGGGCCTTGCCGCGGGTGTGACGATCGGCAGTCAGTTTTTGGTTCAGTCTATTGGCGTACTGGTCACTGTCGTCTATGGCGGCGTCATGTCGTACATCATTCTGAAACTGGTTGATGGCTTCATCGGCCTGCGTGTTGCCGAGGACGAAGAGGATCGTGGCCTCGACATCTCGCTGCACAACGAGCAGGGCTACTACTCAGAGGTCTGACAGCTTCCGCAAGGGGATATCATGAAACTGTTGAAATGCATCGTCCGGCCCGCCGCGCTGGAGAAGGTCAAGGAAGCGCTCAGTGCTCTCGGAGTGATGGGTATGACCGTGAGTGAGGTCAAGGGCTATGGCCGACAGAAGGGTCACAAGGAAGTCTACCGTGGGGCCGAATACAACATCGATTTCACCCCCAAACTGGAGATTGAAGTCGTCGTCGGTGAGACGATTGCCGAGCGCGCTATCGACGCCATCAAAGAGGCGGCCAATACGGGAAACATCGGCGACGGCAAGATCTTTGTGCTGCCCGTGGATCAGGTTGTCCGCATTCGCACGGGCGAGATGGGCGACTCAGCGATCTAGCCGCCTGCCGGAAGTCGCTCCGGACAACACGCGACCGACATGGTGAAGATGACGCTCGAAGACAGAATTCTGCAGCGTGTGACGGGTTCCCTCGACCTCCTGGTGCGCCTCGGCGAGTCGTACGAAGGTCTGTTCCCGTCGATGATCGAGCCTCGCAGCCAGACGATGCTCGCCGTCGCCCCGACGCCCATCCCCGGGCAACGTGGTGGGGATCGGTCGTACTGTGGCAGCAACCTGATGCACGACGAGGCGACGCTGCTGACGATGTATGGGCTGGCCGAAATGCTGCAACGGCCGGACTATGCGATCGCTGCCGATCGCTACCTGAAACGCTTCGCCACGCACTGTGCAGACACGCCATCCGGGCTGTTCCCCTGGGGCGAACACTCCTATTGGGATCTGGCCAGGGGCTGTATCGGCGACAGCCGCTGGCACCACGAGCCAACGCGGCGCGGTCAGGCCATTCACGACCACCTGCGGGCGGCCCCTGTCTGGTTGTGGGACAAGCTGGCCGGATTCAACCCGGACTGTCTGGTGAGATTTGCCGAAGGCCTCGACAACCACTGGACGACAGGTGAGCCCCTCGAATACATACGGCATGCCTTTATCGAAGTACGGAAGCGACATCCTCAGGGGGCACGCTCCTGCGATTTTCCCCGACATGGGGGCTTTTTCATCGTCGACTGGGCCTGTGCCCTTCGTGCCACAGGGCGCCTCGATTTCCTCGAGCAGATTCAGCGTATGCTCGATTACTGGTGGCCCAGACGTGACGCGCGTGATCTGCTTCTGATCGAAAGTCGCACGCCCGCAGATGACGCCCATTTCCACGGCACCAATGCGCCGGCGCAGACACTTTCCCTCGCTGTCAGCCTGCTCGAAGCCGCCCCGCTGCTCGCCTCGGACCAGGTCGAACTGGCGGCGACGATGCGGGAGCGCGCTGCTGTCTACATCGAGGGATTCCTGCGAGCGCCACATGATCTCGACGCCGGTGTCTTTGTGATACTGTCGAAGAGCCACGACAACAGTGTACACCAGCAGATGCCGATATGGGGCAGTGTATACGGCGTCTGGCCCGCCTCGTACGTGGCCCTCACCTGTCTGCTCGGCTACCGGCAGACCGGGGATGAGCGCCTGCTGGCCTGGGCCTGCGCCGTGGGTCGTCGGTACCGATCGGAGCCGATTCCCGAGGGTGTGCAGGCGCCGGCGATGGACGCCGGCCTCGGCCTGGGCCTGCTGGCGGACCTGTATGACGTGACCGGTGATGACGACTGGCTCAGGGCGGCGCGACAACTCGCCGTATCGCTGCTGGACACCTACTACCCGGGTGTATCCGGCGACACAGCTTCGTTGCCTGTCGGCGCCTCGGGCATCGACTGGTACGAATCGCAGATGGGGCCTGGATTTCTGCTCCACGCGCTGGCTCGCACGGCGCTGCTCAGTGGCGGCGCCGGTCCGTCTCCCTTCGCCGCGGACTACACGGCGCGCTGAAGCCGCGCTGCGCTGGCGGCTCTCGCGGGGGGATGGGGCAGACGCTATATTCAGACCTTTCCACACCGACTGCACCACCGTCGGGTGTCCGCCAAGAAGCCTCCTGCACCTGCAACCATGAGATAACCCGCTATGGAAGACGCCGTCCGTCACAACTGCGGATTCTGCGTCGCCCACACGCTCCACGACGCCTACTCCTTCATCCGCTCGCTCCAGCATCGTGGACGGGAGGCCGCTGGAATCGCCGCGGTGGGGGAGGGACGGATCGACGTTATCAAATGGGCAGGAGGCGTCGACCGGTTCGACATCACCGACCTGCACAAGATCTTTCCCAGTCCGAACTACCACACCTACATGGCCCATGTGCGCTACGCTACGCGAGGCAGCAAGGACGAGATCCTCGACGACGCCCATCCCCATGTCCTTGGCGGCCAGGTCGAGGACCGGGGCAACCACATCCTGATCCGCGACTGCGAAATGGCCGCCGTGCACAATGGTCAGGTCGACCTGAGCCATTTCTCCGACCTTGACCTGGCACGGACCAAGTCATCCTGCGACACCGAGGCCCTGCTCTACCTGTATCGGCGGGATGGTGAGCAGGAATTCCTGCGCAAAGTCCCTGGAGCCTACAGCATGGCGATTGCCGACTGGCGCAAGCGCGATGTGATCGTCATGCGTGATCGTACCGGAATCAAACCTGCCGTGCTGGGCTGGAAGGATGGCAAGTACGGTGTGGCGTCCGAGGATATCGCCTTCCGCAAGAACGGCGGCGACTTCATTGAGGACCTCGACCCGGGGTCGATCTACTACCTGTCGCCGGAGGGTGATTACTCCAAGGAATCCATCGTCGAGCCGAAGCGGTCCCACTGCTTCTTCGAGTGGAACTACATTGCCGATGTCGATTCCAATCTCAATCATCTGTCGGCACGCCGTGTACGCGAGGTCCTCGGCGAGATCCTGGCGGAGGAGTTTCATCCGGATGATGCCGACGTGGTCACGTTCCTGCCTCGTTGCCCGGAAGTGGCGGCGCGATCCTACGCCCGCAGTGTCGGCCTGCCATTCGTCCCCATGTTCTACAAGATGCGGGGTGAGCGCTCTTTCCAGGGCTCGAATGCCAAGGATCGAAAGACTTCCATCGATAGCAATCTGCACGTCCTGCCGGGTCTGCGGGCCCAACTGGCGGGTAAGACCGTTGTCCTCATTGATGACAGCATTATACGTGGCAACAACTCCATTCGAGCGCGCCAGCTGTTGTATGAGCAACTCGGGGTGAAGAAGGCTTATCTGGTGTCCTACACGCCCCCCGTCGGCATCGTTGGTGACGACGGTGTGCCCCGCGGCTGTATGTTCGGCGTGGATATGCCCCCGGAGCCTCCTGAGGGCGAAGGTTTTGTCGCCCGGGGGCGTGACACGGATGAGATCAGCCGCAAGATGGGCATGCCCGTTGTCTATGTAACGGTACCAGGAATGCTGCGCGCCTTTGCCCGTCTGGGTCTGGGCAGTGGCGACCTGTGCACCTACTGCATCGGTGGCAGCCACCCCTTCATCGACTGTGAGCCAATCACGGTGGACAAGGTCCAGCTCGACCTGTTGTCCAGCCCCGCCAGGGGTTGAGCCCGTCGCCCTGCCGGCGACATAACACCCAGGAAGGCGGCAGTCCGGGCAAGACTGCCATCGAGGCCAAAGGGGCTGTGGCCGCCCCCAGCGTAGTAGTACGCCTCTATTGAGCCCCCCGCGTCGAGCATTGCCCGCACCAGTCTCTGTGTTTCCTCAACGCTGACGACGTCATCTGCCAGCCCGTGGTGCGCCAGTACGGTGGGCAAC
>ERZ890510.1439-NODE-1439-length-15459-cov-6.596793_pt1 | contig 15459 bp, 15 predicted proteins | sample MGYA00521265_ERZ890510 | MGnify/ENA primary metagenome ERZ890510 (study PRJEB32303, sample SAMEA104408624) | aquatic metagenome | biome: Brackish water; feature: Chemocline; material: water | place: Baltic Sea | collected 2014-10-26T21:54:00 | depth 110 m ...
TTGGTGGAGATGGGGGAGGGTCGAACTCCCCGTCCAAGAGACGCCAAGCTCGGATGTACTACAGGCTTGTCCGATGATTTTTAACGGTGCGTACAGTCCATCGGCAGACCACACGACCGCTTGCCTCTGATCTTAGGTACCCCTTAGCGGCGTCTGAGGTACAGCATCCCGACTATATAGCACCCTCAGCGACCGCCGGGAAAGGCCATCGAGAGCGTGGTCACGTGAGTTACGCGGCCATTGCGAGTTGTTTCTCGCCAGTTACTTTTTGTGCCACCTGATTAGCGAGTGGATGACAAACTCGGCCTGCAATCCTGCCCAACAAATCCCCTGTCGAAACCACGCATCCCCTTGGGCCCTACCATTCTACCATGAGGCCACTCCCGCCTCCGGAATGACACCCTTCTGGTATCCCGGTGCCTGTCCGGCACCGGCTACTCCCGGTGACGCATCGCCCGGTTGATCTCCCGGTCCGTCTCGCGCTGCTGGATAACCTTACGCTTGTCGTAGTGCTTGCGACCCTTCGCCAACGCCAGCTCAACCTTCGCGTAATGACCCTTGATGTACAGCCGCAGCGGCACCAACGTCAGCCCCTGCTGGCCCGCCACTCGAGCCAAGCGATGGATCTCCTTGCGGTGCATGAGCAGGCGGCGAGGGTGCACAGCCTCGTGATTCCACACACCGCCAGAGTCCCAAGGGGAGATATGTAGATTTTGCAGCCAGACCTGGCCGTCCCGGATCTGCGCGTACGCATCCCTGATCATCGCCTTGCCCGCGCGCACGGACTTGATCTCCGTTCCACTCAAGACGATGCCCGTCTCGACCTGCTCCAAAATCTCGAAATTGAATCGCGCACGGCGATTGTCCGCCACGGTCTTGAAATAGGGCGTATGTTCGGTCTTCGGCTTCTCAGTTGTTTTCTTTTTGCGTTTTGTTGGCATACGTCTATCAGTCTATCAACTTACGCAACTCAGAAACGGCCCTATCAAGCTGTTCATCGGTGAACGGCCCATCGCTGTTCGTTACGTCCAGCGTACAGAGGCCTTCCAGCGCCTCAGCGAACAGTTCCTGGCCCTCCAGATTGTCGCGCTCATCTGCGAACGCCACGCACAACGACTGCGTCAGCGTACCCAAGCGTTGCGCCGACTGCACGTCCAGGTTGGCGCCAACCACGATATCCGGCGTGATGCCGATACCGTCGATCACCTGGCCAGCAGGGGTGAACCACCGAGCGACCGTCACGTACAGCCCAGACCCAGTCTCCAGAGGGAGCAACAGATTCACGACGCCTTTACCGAAAGTCGTCGTACCGATGATCTGCGCGCGACCATGATCCTGCAGCGCCCCCGCAACGATCTCAGACGCACTCGCCGAGAAGCTGTTCACTAGCACCACCATAGGTAGATCGTAGGCCGATCCGTTCCCTGAGACCCGGTGCAGATCTTCATCGCCTTCGTCATTGGGATTGCAGCCCGTGCAAACGAGGCCTTCTTCCACGAATTCGCTCACCACGCCAACCGCAGCGTTCACCAATCCACCGGTGTTGTTCCGGAGATCCAGGATCAAGCCCTCAGCTCCGGTGGCTCGTAGATCAGCGATCGCTTGGACCATCCCTGAAACAGTGACCACGTCAAACGAGTTCAGCCGGATATAGCCCACGCCGTCCTGCTGCATCCGCGCCAGAACGCTCGTCAACTCGATCGTATCGCGCACAACCGAGATGTCCTGCGGCCGCAACGAACCCGCGCGCAGGATCGTCAGTACCACCGTCGAATCCTTCGGCCCGCGGATCAACTCCACCGCCTCCAACAGATCGAGTCCCTCGGTCGGTTGGCCATCGACCTCTAGCACTATGTCGCCGGGTTGCACGCCAGCCTTGATAGCCGGCGAACCCGGCAGCGGGCCAACGATCATCACCTGACCACCGCGAACCGACACCTCAGCGCCGATCCCTTCGAAAGATTGGCCCGCGCCATTCAGCGAATCCGTAAAGTCCGTGAAGCGCTGCGGGGCCAAGTACGACGTGTACGGATCATCGATGAAGTCCAAGATGCCCTGGATCGCAGCATGGTTGAGATCATCATCGGTGAGGGAAGCACGATCGATGAACAACTCGCGAAGCTGCTCGACGACCTCTTCGGTCTCGGCGAGCGTCGACGGCGGCTCATCGCTCCCGCATGCGCTCAGGAGCAGTACACCGATCATCGACAGAACTATAAAAGGGAATGCGCGCAAACCAAGACTCCTCACACGCGATCTGCAAGAGTCCATTGCCTCGCAAACGCACCATGACGATTTTAGCACGCACCCAGGCGTGCCCAACCTTTGGATGACGCCCAGCCAGGAGCGGCATTACACCAGAGGCTCAAAAACGCACGCAACGGCCCACACTCGACCTGGTGGACGATTCCAACGCCCACAGGCATGTGTTTCAGCAGGGGATCCCGAAGCTACGAGCAGAAGTCGAGAAACCCACCCGGATATTCCTTACTTTACATAACAACAATAGTGCGCAGTTAAGATAACCCGTGCAAAACATGCATATGAGGCAAGCGGGCCACCCGCTGCACAGCACCCCTACTGACTACAGCGTCCGCGCAAACCTCAACGACCCAACATGGCCAGAATCGAGATTCACGTCGATCTCCAAAACCGCAGCCTGTTGCGCGCATTGAACCTCACCCTGAAACCGACGGCCGCCACCAGTGCCGTAGCTGCTGGGCAACTCAATCTCTTCAATCACGTTATGTACGGGACACAGGATGGTGATCTTCACGCGGCCTCCCCATGGCAATCTCAAGTGCGTGCTGGGCATTCTCTCTGAATGAGATCACGTGACCACGTACTAAAGGGAGATATCGGACACAAGAAAACTTGATGCCCCCGCTAACGCGCAGCCATGAACCCCATGCCCGCGTTGCCGTCTTCGAGTCCACCCATGTACAGAAACTCGCCGTCGGGGCGCTGCACGCGCGCAAGCATCTCGGCGAAGTCTAGGTGCACGACCGTGTCGCCGTCGCACTCCACGCTCACGACATCGCCTTCGCGGCCTGCCAGCTTGAGCGGACGTTGCTCGAAGACGTTCCCAGGCCCCACTTGCAGCTTCAGCGCGGGCTCGATGGCCGTCAACGCCAGCGTATTGCGCATCAACGCGCCGTCCACGATCGAGAATCCGTCCTCCTCGCAGCTGAAGAAAGCCCTTGCCGGCAACGTGAACTCGTCACTCATCTCTAGCGTCGTCCTCTCGTGGCCTTCCGCCACTCTTCTTTATTCGGGCGTGTCCGCACCAAAGCGAACAACCCCACAGCGATGAACACCAGCGACATGCCCATGTTCGCCGTCAACAGGAACGCCAGCAGGCCCAGCACAGCCACTGTTTCGTTTATCGCACTCCGCATCAACTGCGCCGCCGCCAACGCCTCTAGCGCGCTCTGGCCGCTGTCCAAGGCAGAGCGAGCACCCGCCGTCGCCATCCGCTCTCGGACCACCAGCAACGCCACCGCGATTATGGCGAGTACGCTCAGCACGACCACGTGAGTGGCCTCGATCAGGTGTGGGAACATCTGCTTGTCGCCTAGAAACGCGATGACAAGCGCGAAAAGTACGGGCGCTATCATCAAAACCAGGTGCACCACAAAGGTCACCCGGAAACTCTTGTCGAATTCCTGATCGTCCTGCATCTAGGTCAGTAGCCGCCTTCTAAGTCGTCGTACCCACGCCCAACGCGTCCGTCGCCGCATGCGCCACCGTTTCCAGCGTCGCCAGGAGCTCATCGAGCCCCAAGCCGCTGACGACCGACGTCAACACAGCCTTCGTCCCACCAACATCCGCCATCAGGCTCATGTCAGCATCGGGATCCAGCAAGTCCGCCTTGTTCATCGCCAGAACGCGCGGTTTACCCGTAAGCTTAAGATCGCCGAGGATCTTCTCCACCACCTCAACGTGTTCGGGAGCGTTGGGGTGTGAGATATCCACGACATGCAATAACACAGTCGCTTCTTCCAACTCTTCGAGGGTCGCGCGGAACGCGGCGACCAGTCCAGTCGGCAGTTTCTGGATGAATCCCACCGTGTCTGTCATCAGAACAAGTGTTCCATCGCCCAGCATCACCCTGCGTGTCACCGGGTCCAGCGTCGAGAACAGTTGGTCCCTCGCAAGCACCCCCGCTTTGGACAAGCTGTTCAGCAAGCTGCTCTTGCCAGCGTTCGTGTAGCCCACCAGCGATATCACCGGGATGCCGCTCTTGGATCGTCGCTGTCGGTGCTGCTCGCGCTGCTTGCGAACCTCGTCCAACTCTTTCTTCATGCGGTGGATGCGAGCGCCGATCAACCGACGGTCCGTCTCGATCTGCGACTCGCCAGGACCTCGCGTGCCGATACCACCACCCAGGCGCTCCAAGTGACTCCACTGGCCCGCGAGCCTCGGTAGCAGGTACTCGGCCTGCGCGAGTTCCACCTGCAACTGCCCTTCCTTACTACGTGCGTGGCGTGCGAACACGTCAAGGATCAGCGCGGTGCGGTCGATGACCTTCACCTCACCTTTGAAGGCGCTCTCGAGATTCTGTTGCTGCGTAGGGGTCAACTCGTCGTCGCAGATCACCGTATCGAACCGCAAAGCCTCGCGGAGCTCCAGCAGTTCCGCAAGCTTCCCTTTGCCCAGGTACGTGATGCTGTGCTTTTCCAGGTTCTGCGTGATCGTACCGACCACTTCAGCCCCTGCGGTTGCGGCGAGTTGTTCCAGCTCACGAAGCGAATCGTCGAGCACCCACGGCGTCCGTTTGCCTTTGATGGCGATACCCACCAGCAGAGCCTGCTCTGGCTCTGCCTCGGTATCTACCGTCCCTTTTCGTACCTTCGCTATGAACTGTACTCCTGGCCTAGATGCCCGCAGCCGCTGCGGAGCTGCCCGCAGTCTAAGGCGAGCAGACCTCCGCGAAACAGATGATTCTTACTGATTCCGACGGCGATTATGGCTTCTCGGGCAAGCGCCAGCCCTCAAGCCTGCGCAATCCCTCTTCAACCCGGTCGTCCGGCGTCGTGAGCGATAGGCGGATGTACCCCTCGCCTGCTGCACCATAGCCTCGGCCAGGTGTCACCACCACCGCGTGCTTGTCCAGCAACTCAGTCGCCACCGCAGCCGACGTCCACCCTTCAGGGCATCGCGCCCACACGTACAGGCCAGACTTGGGTGTCGGCGCGTCCAGCCCGATCGCGTTCAGCACTTCAACCACCCGGTCGCGTCGGCGCCTGTAGATGTCGTTGTTGGCGTCGACCCACTCCTGCGGCGTGTTCTCCAGCGCCTCGATTCCCATGTACTGCACCGCGTTGGAGATTCCTGAGTCGATGTTGGATTTCACCCGCACGAGTCCGTCGATCAGCTGTTGGTTGCCCACGGCGCTACCGACACGCCAGCCAGTCATGTTGTAGGTCTTCGACAGCGAGTGGAATTCGATCCCAACATCCATCGCCCCCGGCACCTGCATGAAGCTCGGCGCGACATAACCGTCGAACGTGACCTCCGAGTACGCAGCGTCGTGACAGACCGCGATGTCGTGCTTCTTCGCGAACGCGATAACTTCCTCGAAGAACTCCAGCGTCGCCAAACCGCCCGTTGGGTTGTTCGGGTAATTGATCCACATGACCTTCGCCTTGTCGGCGACAGCAGCAGGGATCGCGCTGAGATCAGGCAACCAGCCGCGCTCCTCAGTCAGAGGCATCAGGTGCGTCTCTCCGCCAGCGAACATGGTGCCCACGGCGTAGACCGGGTATGCAGGGTCGGGAATCAGAGCGATATCGCCCGGGTCGATGAGGCACAGCGACATGTGGGCGATGCCCTCTTTCGCGCCGATCAACGGCACGATCTCCTTGTCGCCCAACGTCACATCGAACCGGCGCTTGTACCAATCGCCGATCGACTTCCGCATCTCAGGCAAGCCGTCAGACTCCGGGTAGCGGTGGTTCGGCGCATCCTGCGCCGTCTTCGTCAGCTCATCCAGGATGTGCTGAGGAGTCGGGATATCAGGGTCACCGATACCGAAGCTCACCACGTCCGCCCCCTGGGCCCGCTTCTCAGCGATCTTCCGGCTGATCTCCAGGAACAGGTACGGGGGTAGTTTGTCTAGCCGGTTTGCAAGCTGCATGGATCCTCCAAGGTTCGTGATAAGCGACGCCGATTATAACGGGCCAGCGGCTTTCAGGGGCCACAAAACTTGGCATCCTGGCCGCGGCAACGACTATCGTGCCCACTGCAACAACCGGATACGGCTCTACGTCTTCGATTTCAAAGCATGTGGCGAACACGTCTCATCATCTGCGCTCGTAGCGATTCGAGCCCATGATGGCAACGGGTGGGTGATATGGACTGGCTAGGCCTTCTTTTCGACAACCAGATTGATTCAATGATCTTCGCAGGGATAGCGGTGATCTCTTTTATCTGCCTTCTGGTAGCGATGATTGCAGACGGTGTTTTCGATTTTCTCGATTTCGACTTCGACACCGGTCTCGGGTCGCTTTTCAGCGCCCAAGGCATCCTCGCTTTCGCCACAGGGTTCGGCGCATCCGGTTGGATACTCACGGGCTACTTCGACATACCGGCTCTCTATTCCTCAGGGGTAGCCATCGGTGGCGGTGCCGCAGTGATGATTCCCGTCAGCCTCATGCACCGGGTGTTGATCCGCCAGGTTGGAGATACCAGCTTCGAGCCAAGCCGCACTATCGGCACAACAGCCATGGTCACGTTGCCCATCCCTGGTGACGCTAGCGGCCTCGGCCAGATCAGCATTTCGTGGGGCGGTGGTTCGCGGACAGTTCCCGCGCGCACCGAGTCCAACGAGGCGATTGCTGAGGGGAGATTAGTCCGTATCGTGACCATCGCCGGAGGCGTGTACTACGTCGATCCGACACAGCAGCCCGGCTAGTAACACCACCGCGCGGAATAAACGACAGGAGAAATCTATGAGTGGTATTGGTATCGCGATCCCGATCCTACTGGTGCTTTTGGCACTGGCGGTCATCCTCGGCACCTGGGCGTCCCGGTATGCCAAGGTGGGCCCAGACGAGGCCCTATTTATCTCTGGCCGGAAGCAGACGATTACATTGCCAGACGGAACACTCATGGAAGTCGGGTACCGCATCGTTATCAACGGCGGAACCTTCGTATGGCCCATCGTCGAGAAAGTCGGGCACATGTCCCTTCGCGTCATGGACACAACCGTGTCTACGTCAGGGGCGATGTCCATCGAGGGTGTCCCCATCGAAGTCGACGGCACCGCGCTCTTCAAAGTCTCGTCTTCACCCGAGGGAGTGGCCAACGCGGCAGAGCGCTACATGGGCGTCACCCAAGAAGAGATCCTGGCCGACGTCAAACAGGTACTTGAAGGTCACCTGCGTGGCGTCGTTGGCCAGATGACGCCGGAAGAGATTTACCGTGACCGGGTTGGCTTCCAGAACAAGATCGTGGGCGCGTGCCAATATGACTTGGATCAGCTGGGAATCATCCTCGACACCCTGACTCTTCGGGAGATCAAAGACGCTCAGGGCTACCTTGATGCCTTGGGCCAACGCCGCACAGCGCAGGTCAAATCAGACGCACGGATCGGACAGGCCGAGGCCGAGCGAGAGGCAGCCGTAGCGGAGGCAGAGAACCGTCGTCAGGCGGAGGTAGCCCAGGCTCAAGCGGACACCGAGATTCTGGAAGCACAGAAGATACGGGACGTCAGAAAAGCCCAGTTCGCAGCCGAGCGCAACGCCGAGGAAGCTAGAGCGGAACAAGCAGGCTACCTCGCGACCTCAGAAGCCGAGCAGCAGGTTACCGAGGCTAAGACTGAGCTTGCCAGGCGTGAGGCTCAGCGCAAGGAACAGGAACTTGAGGCTACCGAGATTCGCCCAGCGATCGCCCGCCGCCGAGCGATCGAGGAAGATGCAACTGCCGCACAGACGAAGCTCCGGCGGGAGGGTGACGGTGAAGCAGACAAGATCAGGGCGATCGGAGCCGCAAACGCTGACTCAACAAAGGCTGCGTTGCTGGCCGAGGCCGACGGCATACGTGCCAAAGCCGAGTCCATGGAGCGATTCAACTCCGCAACCATGGACCTTGAGCTAAGCCGCCAACTCATCGAGACCCTACCCCGCATCATCGAAGCCTCCGTGAAGCCCCTGCAGTACGTAGACAAGATCGAAATCGTTGACTTTGGCTCGGGCGGCAATGGAAGCGGCACGGGCGGCGCCATGTCAAAGTTGCTGAATCTGTCCCCGGAAGGACTGAAAGTCGCGGATGAAAGTGTGAAGCGCACACTTGGCGTTGGATTGCTGGAATTGATCGAGCGCATTCGCTCCGGCGATACCAGCGCGATTCGCGGAGCAGCTAAGGCTGCGTCGGAGAGCGAGACATAAGCCGCTGAACCCGCCTTGGGATCCATGCGTAGCTCACTAGCGCAGGCTGGTGAGCTACGCTGAAAACGTCCCGGAAAAGACCTCGACGGCGTCTCCCTCAAGGATCACCGGCCCATGGCCAGGCCAGGTGATGCCGAGCGTGCCGCCAGGCCATTCCAGCGACACGTGGTCGTCCACATAGCCGTGCAGGCGCGCCGCGACCACCACCGCGCTGACCCCGGTGCCGCATGCCAGGGTGAGGCCAGAGCCTCGCTCCCACGTACGACCCGTGATATGACTCCGGTCGATCACGTTAGCGATGCTGAAGTTCACCCGGTTCGGGAACGCGGCGTGGTGCTCTACCTTCGACCCCACGCGTTCAAGCTCGACGCTACGCACAGGATTATCCAAGAACGATATGAAGTGAGGGTTACCCATCGAGACGGCAGTTCCGATGATCGGCATGCCCTCGGAGCGCAACATAGCCTCGAACATCACCTCTTCGGGATCGACTCCAAGCGCTTTGACCAGTTCCACGTCCATGTAGTCCCGCACGGAGCCTTCGGTCTGCTCAGGATCCGCTGGCACATCCAGCGCACGCAGGATCGGCTCGCCCATGTTCACCCGAGCACCAACGACGCTCGACGACTCCCACAGCGGCTCCACCGTCAGCACGCCCGCGCCCGTCTCCACGTTCATCGACTCCCGGCCACCAGTGATCAGGTCGCGCTCGATGACGAACTTCGCGAAGCAGCGCAGCCCGTTGCCGCACATCTCGCCCTCAGACCCGTCAGCGTTGAATATCCGCATACGCACCGGCGCCGCACTCGTCTGCGACGGTGCAGCCAGGATTATCCCATCAGCCCCAACGCCGAAATGCCGATCAGACATCGCCTTCGCCAGATTCGGCCAATCCAACTGCTCATTGCGGGCGTCGATGAACAGATAATCGTTCCCAGCGCCCTGATATTTCGTGAATTCAATCATCATTACTCCAGGAGCGATTCTACCACGAGGCACGCGCCTGCCTGACCCTGCCTGTGATACATTCCGGGTCGATGCTACTCAACCGCGCCCGTCGTTTCATTCACAGCAAACTCCCACTGGCCATCCTGACCGTGGCGGCACTCGCGTTTCTGATTCGCACGCTGGCCGGCACACTGGATGTCGTCCTTTTTGGCGCTTCGGTTCTCTTCTGCGGCTGGTTCAGCGCAGCCGCGTCCAGAGCAATCGCGATCAGCCTGCGCGCGCGCTTCAACTTGAATTACCGTGTGGGTGCTGCCCTCACGTTCCTCGTCATCGTGGTCATCATGCTCGCGGCGACGTCAGACGTAATTTTTCTCGGTGTCCCCGACGCCGCCCATCAGATCTCAACCTTGGCATATGAGATCGATTCCTGGGCCTACGCAACCGACGCTCCTCGGAGTCTTGAGGGGATAGATTCTCCACAGGACATCATTCGGGAGCTCTGGATCAATTATGGTAGCGACGCCATGCTTTCACTTTCGAGCGACGTCAGCGATTCACTCCCATTCTTGCTTGGCCTCATCGTGGTCTGGCTACCCAGTGTTTTTCTCGTCGGGTTCTCGCTTCTCGTTGGCTGGCGTTGGGTCAGCGAATGGCTGGAACGATTGCTCCCCACCTGGCAATCGCAAGCCCCCTATTCCTACTCCGCCCTACAGGCTTCATATCTGCGGTGGATGGCCGGGATGACCGCTGTCGCTTTCGCATACACAACCGTCACCGCAACCGTGTTGGTTATTGCCAACACGCCGGGAGCGTTGTTCCTGGCCTCCGTCGCAGGCGGTTTCGCTGTCACTCCCTACGTAGGTCGCATCTTCGCTGTGGGCATCACAATGTCGGCCCTTGCCTTCCTCACGGAGACAGGCGTCCCCATCGTGATAGCGCTCGGCGGCCTAATGCTCGTCTTGAGCCTTGGGATGGCAACAGTCAACCGACCTGAACGACGTAAACCTACGGGGACGGGCCTTCCGGTGCTGGTTCTAGCGTCCACCGTTATCGCCCTAGCCCTCACGCCGATGTTCATGCTCCCGCTCGCGTTCCTAGTCATTCCCTTTGCGGGGTTTGCGTACTTCGTAGGTGTCGGCCTTGCAAGCCGGATCGATACACGTAACACGACCGTCGCCACAGCCCTACCCGAGCCTGATTAGCGTCCGGAGAGTAACTCTCTCACGAGATAAACCGAGCTCCCCCAACGCGCTAAAGCCTGATCAGCCCTGGCACCTCAGCCATGCTCACGAACACCTCGGCGCCCATGTCGCTCAGCCCCTGCCTATCGCCCTTCAGCGCATAGCCCAGCACACGCATCCCCGCCGCCATCGCCGCCTGCACGCCCGCCGCCGCATCCTCGATGACCACACAATCGCCGGGCGCGAATCCCATCGTCGACGCCGCGAACAGGAACAGATCCGGCGCAGGCTTGCCACGGCTAACGTGATGCGCACTGAACACGTTCCCTCCAAACAAGTCCCAGAATCCGGCAGCATCCACCTTCGCATTGGTCTCTTCCGGTGTGCCGTTTAATCCCACGCTCACCTCGCACCCCGCCGCCACGATCGCCTCGATCGCCTGACGCACTCCGGGGATCACTGTGATACCTGACTGGATGGCATCAACCATGCGCTGGTCCATTTCCGCCACGAAATCGTTAGGCAGCATCGCCTGCAACCGAGGCTCCACCAAACCCTCTATCTCCGTATTGGTGAGTCCCTTGAAAAGTACGGCCGCGTCTTCCGCTGACAACGAAAGGCCCAGTTCCTCCAGGTAATCGGCAGTCGCAACCGCCGACTGGCGCTCGCTGTCCACCAGCACGCCATCGCAGTCGAATATCACCAATCCTGGTTTGGCAGCCAACCTTCGCTCCTCATGCTCCAGACGTTAAAGCCCGATCAGCCCTGGCACCTCAGCCATGCTCACGAACACGTCGGCACCCATGTCGCTCAGCCCCTGCCTATCGCCCTTCGGCGCATAGCCCAGCACACGCATCCCCGCTGCCATCGCCGCCTGCACGCCCGCCGCCGCATCCTCGATGACCACGCAATCGCCGGGCGCGAACCCCATCGTTGCTGCGGCGTGCAGGAAAACATCAGGCGCAGGCTTCCCCTTGGCCACGTCATACGCAGTGAACACATGCTCACCGAAGTACTCAAGCAAGCCGACCGGCTCAAGCTTCACGCGGGTCCGTTCCGTCGTCGCACTGCTGGCCACACACAACGCCACACCAGCGCCCGCGATCCGACGTACCGCGTGCAGGGCCCCCGCCATCACCGGCACACCCTCGCGGTAGCGCACCATCTTGCGAGCCTCAACCCGCTCCAGGAACCCCACTGGCAGCGCAACGCCGTGCCTAACAGCCAGATCGTTGAACATGTCGGAGTCACGCGTGCCGAAGGAACGCTCGTGCTCCGCGAACGTCAGCGTGATGCCAAGCTCCGCCGCCATCTCTCGTGAAACAGAAAATGCGACGTCCATGCTGTCCACCAACACGCCATCGCAGTCGAATATCGCCAGTCCTGGTTTTCCCATGAGCGCGATGTTACTGATATCGTGACCTCTATGCACTCGGCCTTAGCACGACGCCTCCCCTTCTACTACGGCTGGGTCATCGTCATCGTCTCCGGACTCAGCGGCGCCTTCATCTCAGGCACCACCTCATGGGGCCTCGGCATCTTCGTAACGCCCATGCAGGACGAATTTGGGTGGAATCGCACCCTCTTCTTCCTGCCCCTCGCCGTCGGCGCCCTCATGTCAGCCGTCGCTGGCCCCCTCTTCGGCCCCACCTTCGACAAGCGTTATGGTGTCCGCATCGCGTTCGCCGTCGGCGTCGTCGTCTTCGCTGGGTCGCTGATTGCCATGCGCAACGTCAGCGGCTTCACGTACTACCTGCTCGTCTACGGAGTCCTGGGCGGCATCGGCCACTTCGGCCTCATCTCCACCCGCTCGATCCTGCCCAAATGGTTCATCCGCAAGCGTGGCCGCGCCTTCGCGACCGCCGGTAGCCTCACCAGTCTTGGCCCGCTCATCTTCCCCGCCGCTCTCCAGATCATGGTCAGTTCTATAGGTTGGCGCGATACCTGGATGGTCGTCGGCCTCGCCTTCTTAGCCCTGATGATCCCCGCGATGTTCCTCATCATCCGTGGCCCCGAAGACCTCGGCCTCCACCCCGACGGCGACACACCCATCACCCTCACGACCCCGCAGGCCAGCGCGCGCCCTGCCCCCGCCACTGAGATCAGCTACACGCGTCACGAGGCTGTCCGCACCCTCCGCTTCTGGCTGCTCATAGCCGCCGTCGTCGCAGGCACCGTCTCCATCCGAGGGATGATCCCCAACATCCACCCGTTCTTCGTCCACCAGGGACTGTCCGCCACCGCCGCGTCCTTCTCGTTCACCGTCTACGCCGTCACCACCATCATCGCCGCCTTCGTCTGGGGCACCTACGCCGACCGCCACGGCGCCCGCGTGCCATTCCTGGGGCTCACCATCGTCATGCTCACGTCCATGGGCGTCCTGTGGATCGTCAGCGGCCAGCCCGTCATGTTCGCCGCCATGGCGTACCTGGGAGTCGGCGTCAACTCCTTCTTCATCATGGGAGGCCTGTTCGTCGCCAACTCCTTTGGTCGCGCCCACTACGGCGCCATCAACGGACTCTTCCAGCCCTTCAACAACGCGGCCACCTACGGAGGCCCCCTCGTCTTCGCGATCCTCTACGACCTCACCAACGACTCCTACGGCGCGCTGTTCCTCGTCGCCGCCGTCCTCTGGGTGATCGCCTTCGCCACCGCGTACCTCGTCCGACCAGCCAAGCGCCCCGTTGCCTCAAGCCCCGTAGCACGGTAGCGTATGCCCCACTCCCATTCCTGACCCGTTCACCGAAAGACAACCATGAAATTAGCCCCCACCGACGCGCTGCTCATCCTCGACCTGCAGAACGACTTCTGCCTGGGTGGCTCCGTCGCCATCGCTGGCGGCCACGCCGTCGCCAAGCAAATGGCAAAGGCCGCCGCCTACTTCGAGGCCTCTGGCATCCCCATCTACGCCACCCAAGACTGGCACCCCGCAGACCACGCGTCCTTCAGGACCAAAGGCGGCCCCTGGCCACCCCACTGCGTGCAGGACACACCTGGCGCCGAGATCCACCCCGACCTCAACCTACCCGCCACCGCCATCATCGTCCGAAAAGGCACCACGCCCACCAAAGACGCCTACTCCGGCTTCATCGACTCTGACCTCGAAGAACGACTCATCGCAGCAGGCATCAAGCGTGTGTTCGTCGGCGGCCTCGCAACGGACTACGTCGTCCTCAACACCGTCATCGACACCATCGACATCGACATCGAGACCTACGTGCTCGTGGACGCCATCGATGCCATGAACATCGAGCCCAACGACGGCCTACGCGCCCTCCATCTCATGCAGACCACCGGTGCCCTCATCATCACCATGGCCGACCTCCTGGCGGACGACCAGGACGCGTCGTGACTGTCCGCAACATCGTCACCGGGGCCTTCAGCTACACCGGCAAACACGTCGCCGAGCGACTGCTGGCCATGGGTGAAGAGGTCGTCGCGCTCACCAACCACCCGGACAGGCCCGACCCGTTCAATGGCGCAGTCCAGGCCATTCCCTACGCCTTCGACGACCCCGCAGCACTCGCTGACAGCTTCCGGGGGGCCAAAACGCTCTACACCACCTACTGGATCCGATTCGCCCGGGGTAGCGCGACATTCGAGAACGCCGTAGCCAACACCCGCACCCTGCTCGCAGCCGCCAAGGATGCGGGCGTCCAACGCGTCGTCCACGTCAGCGTCACCAACGCCTCGCTCGACTCACCGCTGCCGTACTTCGCGGGCAAGGCCCAGCAGGAAGATCTCGTCCGAGCATCCGGCCTCTCCTACGCCATCGTCCGACCAACGCTGGTCTATGGCACCGACGACGTTCTGGTAACCAACATCGCGTGGTTCCTCCGTCGCTTCCCGGTGTTTCCCATCGCCAACGGCGATTACCGTGTCCAGCCCGTCTCCGTCGACGACTTAGCCGACCTCATGGTCAGCGTGGGCCACGAGAACACCGACCGCACATTGGACGCCGCCGGGCCTGATGTCCTAACGTTCCGCGCGCTGGTCGAGACCCTGCGAGACGCCATGGGCACGCGCTCCCGTATCGTCGAGATACCTGCCTCGCTGCTCAACCTCATCAGCAAAGGCGCAAGCTTGGCGACGCGCGACACCGTCCTGACTCCCGACGAGATACGCGGACTCACCGCATCGCTCCTCGTGGTCGACGGCCCGCCGACCACACCCACCAGGTTCGCTGACTGGGCAGCGGCTAACGCCACGGAACTCGGTCTCCACTATGCGTCAGAGATCCGACGTCACTTTTGATCCCCGCCACGCTCGCCCCCGCAAAGGAACAACCATGAACCGCAGCACCGACCGCATCCTCACAACCCACGTTGGCAGCCTCCCGCGTCCCGACGACCTACGCGAGATGCTCCAGGCCGTCGCCGCTGGCGAGCCTGTCGACGAGGCCGTCCTCGCAGCGCGATCCACCGAAGCCGTCGCAGACGTCGTCCGCAAGCAAGCGGCAGCGGGCATCGACATCGTCAGCGACGGTGAGCAGAGCAAGACCGGCTACCTGCCCTACATCCAGCAGCGCCTCACCGGCTTCGAAGGCGGCCACCGCATCAGCGTCCGTGGCGACTGGGCAGCGTTCCCTGAGGCGGGCAAGAAGTTCGGCCAGACCGCAGGCGGTCGCCCCTGCTGCAACGGCCCCATCGACTGGAAGGACCGCGCCGCCGTCCAGCGTGATCTCGATAACTATGCCACCGCTTTGGCAGGCGCTGGCCGAACCGACGCCTTCATGACCGCCGCGTCCCCCGGCGTCATCGCAACGCTCGTCGACAACGAGCACTACGCCTCTGACGAGGAGTACATCGCCCGCATCGCCGACGTCATGAAGGAGGAGTACGACGCCATTTACAAAGCTGGTTTCATCCTCCAGCTAGATTGCCCTGACCTCGGGATGTCTCGTCATTGGCAGTACCTCGACACCCCCACCAGCGAGTTCC
>ERZ890510.1442-NODE-1442-length-15442-cov-7.454085_pt1 | contig 15442 bp, 9 predicted proteins | sample MGYA00521265_ERZ890510 | MGnify/ENA primary metagenome ERZ890510 (study PRJEB32303, sample SAMEA104408624) | aquatic metagenome | biome: Brackish water; feature: Chemocline; material: water | place: Baltic Sea | collected 2014-10-26T21:54:00 | depth 110 m ...
CGATTGCCGGTTCTTCGATCGCTGGTGCTTCGGACGCCGGTGCTTCGGGCGGCGGAGCCGGTTCGCTCTCGCCAAACGCCGCGGCCACGATCGCCCATTCGCTGATTTCCTCGGTCGGCGAGGCCGTCACGGCGGCGGGGGCCGGCGGACGTGGCGTGAGTTTCTTTTTGTCCTGCTGGGCCCGGCGCGCGGCCTCTCGGCTCTCCCGTACGGCCTGTCGCGCCATCGCCGCCAGGCGTTCCACCATGTCGGCGCGGATCGCGTGGTTGCCCAGCGGCAGATAGCCGATGGTGGCGTAAAATTCGCGCTCGGCATCGCGCGGCAAATCCATCGAGGTACGGCCCTCGGCGGGTAGCGGCGGAATGGTTTCGCGGTTACGCGCGATCATCCAGAGCCCGGCCCGCAGGCGAATGGGAACCGGCTTCAGCATGCTTGGGAAATAGAGCGAGTAGACACCGACCCTGACGCCCAGTCGCGCCAGCGCCTTGCGATCGTCTTCGCCGAGCTGGGTGAGTTGATCCTCGATCGGCCGGCGCGGCAGGATGCCAAGGCCTTCGCAGAGCTGGAACACCACGCCCCGCGCCCCGCCCGGCAACTCCGCCGTGGCCCGCGCGTCCATCAACTCCGAGAGGCCGAGCCGTATGCGGGTGTCGACCCAGGTGGCGGCGCGTTTGCGCACGTCTTCGCGGGCCGGTCCGTCGAGCAGGTCGGTGGCAAGGGCCTCGATCTTGGGTGCCAGGCTATCGCCGCTCGGCAGCAGGCGCGCCACCGGCCCGCCGCCCCAACAGATGCGGAGCTGGGAATCGAATACGATTTCACCGTCGGCCGAACCGGCAAACGCCTGCAGGCGCGCCGGCAGGTCCTGACGCAGCGCGCGCAAGGCAGCACTCATCACGGCCTTCTGGTCGGCATGGCTCTCGGCCGCGTCGGGAACGAAGCGAAAGCCCTCAATACGTCCGAGATGCTCGCCCTCGACGGTGACTTCGCCCGCTGCGGCGACCGATGTCGTCATTTCATCCTCATCGCGCAATCTTCTTACAAGCAGGGCCGCCCGTCTATCGACAAACCTTTGCGTCAGACGCTGGTGCAGGACGTCGGAAAGCCTGTCTTCAATGGTTCGTGCGCGCTCCTGCCAGTGTGTCGCATGCTGAATCCAGTCGGGACGGTGGGAAATGTAGGTCCAGGTCCGGACGTGAGCGATGCGCGCCATCAGCGTGTCGATGTCGCCGTCGAAATGCTCCAGCCGTTTCACATGGCTGTCGATCCAGTCTTCCGGCAGGCGTTCGCCGCCCTGCGTCAGATGCCCGAAGAGCTGACCGAGCAGTTGTGTGTGTTCCTCGGTCATGGTCTTGCGGAAATCCGGCACCTGGCAGACCTCCCAGAGGAGCCGCACGCGCTGGGGCGTGCGCAGGCGCGGCAGGAAATCCGAATGCGCCGACAGCGTCTGAAGTGCCACTTGATCATCCTGCTCGCGCACCCGCTGGAGAGTGGCATGCGGTGGCGGCATGTTGAGGGAAGCAATCAGCGCCGGCACCGAACCGCAGTTGAGGTCGCTGTTGCGCCACTGCACGTCGAGTAACGGATCGAAGCGATGGTTCTCGATCGCCTCGACCACCTCCGGCTCGAGCCCGCTCACATCGGCCGTCGTCCCGAAGGTGCCGTCGTTCATGTGACGGCCGGCACGGCCGGCGATCTGCGCCAGCTCGACGTTGCGCAGCGGGCGCGAACTGCGGCCGTCATATTTGCGCAGGCTCGCGAACCAGACGTGGTTCACATCCATGTTGAGGCCCATGCCGATGGCATCGGTCGCCACCAGGTAGTCGACTTCGCCCGACTGGAACATGTCGACCTGGGCGTTGCGCGTGCGCGGGCTCATGGCGCCCATCACAATCGCCGTGCCGCCGCGCTGGCGGCGGATCAGCTCGGCGATGGCGTAGACCTCGCTGGCCGAGAAGCCGACCACCGCCGAGCGGCGCGGCAGGCGTGTTGCCTTCTTGGCGCCGACATAGGCGAGCTTGGAAAAGCGTGGGCGGGCTACGACGTCGACGTCGGACAGCAGCCGGTTCAGCACCGGCCGGACCGTGTCGGCGCCCAGCAGCATGGTTTCATTCGTGCCGCGTGCGTGCAGTATCCGGTCGGTGAAGAAATGGCCGCGCTCGGGGTCGGCTGCCATTTGCACCTCGTCGACGGCGAGAAACGAGACTGGCCGCTCGACCGGCATCGATTCGACGGTGCAGACGAAATAGCGCGCGCCGGGCGGGGCGATCTTTTCCTCGCCGGTGATCAGCGCCACCTGGTTGACGCCCTTGACCGCCACGATGCGGTCGTAGTTCTCGCGCGCCAGCAGGCGCAGCGGGAAGCCGATCATGCCCGACGCGTGGCCAAGCATGCGCTCGATCGCGAGATAGGTCTTACCGGTATTGGTCGGGCCGAGAACCGCGGTCAGGCGGCCGGAGGCGCTGGCGGGCGGCATCGGCGCACCTTCGCCTGCACCCGCGCCGGGCGCAAGGCCGCTGCCTAGCCCGAGTAGGCGGGCTCCAGCTTGTTGCAGCCGACCATCGGGCCATGGTCGGTCCGCTGCACCAGCACCGCCACGCCTTGATTGGGCTGAATGCGGTCGGCGGCGATCACCCAGCTCGCGGGCGAACCATCCCAGTGGCTGACCACCTCAAGATGCCGCACGATGTTGAAGTTTTCGAGTGTGCGACCCTGGTTCTCGCCGCTTCTTACCGGAGTGGCGTAGCGCCGGTCGTACACTGCCAGCACAACTTCGGCCGACCGACCTTCAAGCGGGAAGGCGGCAAGGCTGATGGAAAGCGGCCCGCCGGCGGTGCGTGCGAGTTCGGGCGTGGCGCGCTTGGGTGAGCGGCGCTGGGCCTCTGCAAGCAGCCTCTCGATGGGCCCGGGGTCGCGGCCGGTATCATGGCCGATACCGTCGACCACCATCTCCGGTGTGTAGACGTAGCGTTGCTTCAGTACGCGGGCGTAGGCGCGCTGCCGCTCGGTGGTCTCGCGGGAGGCGAAAGGATCCTTCCAGCCGATATAGTCCCAGTAGTCGACATGGAACGACAGGGCGACGATGTCGGGGCGCTTGGCGAGCTTGCCGAGGAAGGCATCCGCCGGTGGGCACGAATTGCAGCCCTGCGACGTGAACAGTTCGACCGCCCATGGCCCGTCGGCCGGAGCGCGCGCAAGGGCCTGCTGAGACCGCCCCGCCAGGATTGCCGCCCCGGCGGTCGCGGCGGCGCCAATCAGTACCGATCGCCTGTGGGGAATAGAAAACTTCACCATGATGGCAACATGCGCGCGGAACGCCGGCACTGCCAATCAAGAAACGGTTAACGAACGGTAACGCGCGGCTCTCGCGGCTCACTGGACTCCCCGGGCGTAATAATATAACAATACCCGCTGTCGCAACCCTTCTCGTTTACCCATGCACGAACCGGTTTCCCCTGGAACGACTCTGCTCGCCATGAGCGCTTCGGCGCGCATCGCAGCGGCGCTCGGCGTGTCGGCTCTGCTGTGGCTCTGCGTCTGGTGGGCGTTGTGAGGACGAAGTCGTGAGCGCGGCCCTTCGCCTGGTCGATCTGACCGTGAGCTACGACCGCCATCCGGCGGTGCATCACGTCTCGGCTGAAATTCCCACGGCCGAGATGACCGCCATTGTCGGCCCCAACGGTGCGGGCAAGAGCACGCTCTTGAAGGCGCTGCTGGGTCTGGCGCCCCATATCGAGGGCCGTATCGAGTGTTCGGCCAAGCGCATCGCTTATCTGCCGCAGCAGGCCGAAGTCGACCGCAGCTTTCCGATCTCGGTGTTCGACACGGTGCTGCTCGGCCGCTGGTCGCGCTTCGGTGGCTTCGGCGCGGCCAAGCATGCCGATATCCACGACACCCAGCACGCCATCGACGCCGTCGGGCTTTCAGGCTTTGAGCGCCGGCCGATCGACACGCTCTCTGTCGGCCAGTTCCAGCGCGTGCTGTTCGCCAGGCTGTTGCTTCAGGATGCCGACCTTGTCCTGCTGGACGAACCGTTCGCCGCTATCGACTCCAAGACGGTTGCCGATCTCATGGTGGTGATCCGGCGTTGGCGGACCGAAAAGCGCACCGTCGTTGCCGTCCTGCACGATCTCGATCAGGTGCGACGCGATTTTCCCAATGCGCTGCTGCTTGCCCGCGAGTTGGTCGATGCCGGCCCGACGTCGCAGGTACTGTCGGCCGAGAACCTGCTGCGCGCCCGCGCCATGGCCGAGGCATGGGACGAACATGCCGACGCTTGTGAAGCGCCGATGCGCTTGAGCGCCTGATCGCGTCGTTCGCCATGCTCTACGAGTACCTGATCCAGCCGTTCGTCGAGTTTGGCTTCATGCGTCGCGCCCTGGTGGCAAGCCTGGCGCTTGCCATCGGCGGCTCGTCGATCGGCGTGTTCCTGATCCTGCGCCGCATGAGTCTGATGGGCGATGCGCTTGCTCACGCGCTGCTGCCTGGCGCGGCGTTGGGCTTCCTGCTGGGCGGACTGTCGTTGCCGGCCATGAGCCTTGGCGGCTTTCTTGCCGGCATTGCAACAGCGCTGGCGTCGGGCGTCATCGCGCGATTCTCCAACATGCGCGAGGATGCGAGTTTTGCCGCCGCTTATCTTTCCGCCATGGCGCTCGGTGTGTTGATCGTCTCGATGCGTGGTTCGGCGGTCGATCTGATGAACATCCTGTTCGGCGCCATCCTGGCGGTCGACGACATGGCGTTGGTCCTGGTGGTCTCGACCGCCACGCTCACCTTGGTCGGTCTGGCCGCCATCTACCGGCCGCTGGTCGTGGAGTGCTTCAATCCAGGGTTCCTCGCCGCTATGGGCGTGCGCGGCTCGGTCTATCACTACCTTTTCCTGGCCCTGGCTGTGTTGAACATGGTGGCCGGCTTCCAGGCGCTCGGTACCCTGATGGCGCTCGGCATCGTCCTGCTGCCGGCGGTTGCCGCCTCGTTCTGGGCGCGCGAAGTATGGTCGATGACGATCGTCGCTGCCCCCATGGCTTTCGCGTCGGCCGCGATCGGGCTGCTGGTGTCGTTTCACGCCGGTCTGCCCTCGGGGCCGGTTATCGTGCTGTTCGCCAGCGCCTTCTTCGCCGGCTCACTGCTGCTGGGCTCGCGCTCTTCTGTACGCGCGCGGCTGTCACGTCCGGTTCACCTGCGCGGATAACCCAAATGACCGTTTCACCCGTTCCGGGCGTTACACTCGAGACGACCAAGGCCAACAATATCCATATGCGCTACGCCGAGGTCGGTCCCAAGAGGGCCGGCGCCCCTCTGGTGCTGTTCTGTCATGGCTGGCCAGAGAGTTGGTATTCGTGGCGCCACCAACTGCTGGCCGTCAGTGCCGCCGGCTTCCGCTGCGTGGCGCCCGACATGCGGGGCTACGGCGGCACCGAGGCGCCTGAGCCCATCGACCAGTACACGCTCCTCCATCTGGTGGGCGACATGGCCGAACTGGTGAAGGCTCTGGGCGAGACCAAAGCAGTGATCGTCGGCCACGACTGGGGTGCCCCGGTGGCCTGGCATGCAGCGCTGTGGCGGCCCGATCTCTTCCCTGCGGTGTGCGCCATGAGCGTGCCCTACGCGCCGCCCGGCTACATCGACGTTCTCAGCGCGTTGGAGAAGCTCGGAATCAACGACTTCTACCTGCAGTATTTCCAGAAGCCTAGTGTAGCCGAGGCCGAACTGCAAGGCGACATCCGTGGCGCGCTGCGACGCCTCTACTATACGGCGGGCGGCGACATGACGGAGACCGGCAAGGGCTTCGCCCGCCTGGCGGCCGGTACGCTGCTGTCCAACACCGTTGACCCCGAGCAGCTGCCGGCCTGGTTGGGTGAGGCCGATCTCGATTACTACGCCGGGGAGTTCTCACGCACCGGCTTTCGCGGCGGCCTCAACTGGTATCGCAATCTCAGGCGGAACTGGGAACTCGCCGGGCCGTGGCGCGGTCAGCCGATCCGTCAACCCTCGCTGTTTATTGCCGGCAGCCACGACGGCGTGCTGCGGTTTCCCGCCGCCCAGTCCCAGCTCGATGCCTACCCGAAGAACCTGCCCGGCCTGCGTGGCAGCCACATCCTCGAAGGCGCCGGCCACTGGGTTCAGCAGGAGCGACCGGCCGAGGTCAACAAATTGTTGGTCGACTTCCTGAAGGGGCTGTGATCCACTTCGGTTCCTGGAGGCGCCGATGACCCGACTTCTCAGTCTTCTCACAGCCGTTCTCTTGTCGACCATGGCAGTCATTTCGCCGACGCTGGCGCAGGTCTGCGACGACGGTCCGCCGCCGCCGCCGAAGGGCGATCAGCCGACGACTTAGACTCTAAGAGCCTATTTCTTTTCCTCGAATTTCATTGCAGCGCCGTTCATGCAATAGCGCTGCCCAGTTGGCGGCGGCCCGTCGGGAAAGACGTGACCGAGATGGCCGCCGCACTTGGCGCAATGCACTTCGGTTCGGGTCATGAAGAAACTGCGATCGGTCGTCGTGCCGACGCCGTCCGGCAGCGGCTGCCAGAAGGACGGCCAACCCGTTCCGCTCTCGAATTTCGTGGCCGAATCGAACAGCGGCTCTCCGCAACCGGCGCAGACGAACGCTCCTTGGCGCTTCTCGTCATTTAGCGGGCTTGTGAAGGCGCGCTCGGTGCTGTGTTTGCGCAGCACGTTGTACTGCAGCGGATCGAGCTGCTGGCGCCACTCATCGTCGCTCTTCTCGATGGCAAAGGTCTCGGTCTTCTTGCTCATGGCATGCTCCAGTGCGGCAATGATCGCGCGCTAGACAAGAGTCCGCAACTCGGCCGTCGCAACCGACAGCATGGCGAGATCGAGGGTGCCTGCTGCCGGCAATTCCTCCTTCAGGATCCGGTCGACCCGGTCGAGCGCCAGCTTGCGCGGCTCGCTCCAGCGCGCAAGCACGGCGTCCGGATCGGCCGCGCCGCCGGGTCCGGCGGTTCGAAGCGCCGAGGCCAGAAGGTCGGCCTGAAGGGCGGCGAGTTCGTCCTGCATGGCCAGTGCCGCTTGCGCCGGCCACAGCCCGTCGCGTGGCAGGCTCTGGGCGCCGGTTGCCAGGGTGGCAAGCGACAGCCGCTCGCCGAGGCGAAAATAGAGCCGCGCGGCATCGCCGATATCGCAGCCGTTGGCACGTGCCGCCTGCATCAGGTCCCCGGCGGCGGCCAGCGTCTCGAGCGCGGCGGCGCGGCGGGCGAGATCGGCGGGCGCCCCCATGGCCTCGAAGGTGGCGGCGCGCTCGGCAAGGGCGGTGCTTTCGGACGGTCCGATCAGCCCGGGTGGCAGATCGCTCAAGGCAGCCACTGCAGCACCGAGCTGCTCAGTCGCTGCCATGGTGTCGAGGGGTTGCGGCAAGCGGCGCAGCGTCCATTGCGTGGCGCGCGTCAGGAAGCGCTGTGACGCCACCAGCATCTTGGTCTGCGCCTCGGCCTTGAGTGAGGGGTCGAGCGCCTCGATATCGCCCCACAGGCCGCGCAGCTTCCAGGCGTCGCGGACCACGGCGAAAGCGCGGGCGATGGCTGCTGCCGGCACGCCGGTGCGCTGGCCGACGTTGCGCACGAAGGTCGGTCCGCAGCGGTTGACCAGAGAGTTCACCACCTGCAGGGCGGCGATCTCCCGGCGCAGCCGGTGGGCGCGAATCGCCGGTTCGTACTTTTCCTGAAGTGCCGTCGGGAAATAGCGCAGCAGTTCGGATTCCAGCAGCGGATCGTCAGGCAGATCCGACGCGAGGATCTCGTCGTTGAGGTCGATCTTGGCATAGGCCAGCAGAACCGAGAGTTCGGGTCGCGTCAGATACTGGCGGTTCTGCCCGCGGGCGCGCATCGCAGCCGTATCGGGCAGAAATTCGACGGCGCGGTCAAGTCGGCCCTGGCGCTCGAGGGCGCGCATGAAATGTTCCGTGCGGTGGTGTTCCTCGCCGGCCTGGGCCAGCGCGACACTGATCGCCTGGCTCTGCTGGTAGTTGTGGCGCAGCACGAGAGCTGCGATGTCGTCGGTCATCGAGAACAGCAACGCGTCACGGTCGGGACCGGCCAGCTGGCCACGGGAGATCGCATCGCCGGTCGCGACCTTGATGTTCACCTCGTGGTCGGACGTGTCGACTCCCGCCGAATTGTCCAGAGCGTCGGTGTTGATCCGACAGCCGGCCAGCGCCGCTTCGATCCGGCCGCGCTGGGTGAAGCCGAGATTGGCGCCTTCGCCGATCACGCGCGCGCGCAATCGCCCGGCGTCGATGCGCACGGCGTCGCTGGCCCGGTCGCCGGCCTCGGCATGGCTTTCGCTCGAAGCCTTCACGTAGGTGCCGATGCCGCCGAAATAGAGCAGGTCGACCGGAGCCGCCAGGATGGTGCGCATCAGCTCGGTCGGCGTAACGGTTGGCGCGTCGAGGCCGAGGGCGCGCCGGGCTTCGGCCGGGAGTGCGATCGACTTGGCGCCACGGTCGTAGATGCCGCCACCCGCCGACATCAGGGCCCGGTCGTAGTCCATCCACGATGAACGCGGCAGATCGAACAGCCGCTTGCGTTCGGCCCAGCTCGTGGCCGGGTCGGGCATCGGGTCGATGAAGATATGGCGGTGGTCGAAGGCGGCGACCAGCTTGATGTGGGGCGACAGCAGCATGCCGTTGCCGAACACGTCACCCGACATGTCGCCGACACCGGCGACCGTGAAAGCGGTGGTCTGGATGTCCTGCCCCAGCTCGCGGAAGTGACGCTTTACCGATTCCCAGGCGCCGCGTGCCGTGATGCCCATCTTCTTGTGGTCGTAGCCCGCCGAGCCGCCGGAGGCGAAGGCATCGCCCAGCCAGTAGCCGTAGTCGGCTGCCAGTGCGTTGGCGATGTCGGAGAAGGTGGCGGTGCCCTTGTCGGCGGCAACCACGAGATAGGGATCGTCGCCATCGTGGCGCACCACGTCGGCCGGCGGCGCGATGCCATCGCCGGCGTAGTTGTCGGTGAGGTCGAGCAGGCCGCGGATCAGCGTCTGGTAGCAGTAGATTCCTTCGGCCTGGACCTGCTCGCGCGTGCCCTCCGCCGGTGGCCGCTTGACGTAGAAGCCGCCCTTGGACCCGACCGGCACGATGACGGCATTCTTGACCATCTGGGTCTTCATCAGGCCGAGGATCTCGGTACGGAAATCCTCGCGCCGGTCCGACCAGCGGATGCCGCCGCGCGCCACCCTGCCGCCGCGCAGATGGATGCCCTCCATGCGTGGGCTGTAGACGAAGACCTCGACCGCCGGCCGCGGCGCCGGCAGGTCGTCGATGGCGCGGCTGTCGATCTTGAAGGAGATCCATTCCTTCGCCGCGCCGTCGGCCAAGGTCTGCCAGTAGTTGGTGCGCAACGTACAGTGCACGGCATTGACGAAACGCCGCAGGATGCGGTCCTCGTCGAGCGTGGCCACGGTCTCGAGCGCGGCGGCAAGGGCTTCTTCGACCGCCTCGACGCGAGCCTTGCGGGCATCGGACTGGGGGGTACCCAGAGCCGGGTCGAGACGCGCAACGAACAGATCGACCAGGCCGCGGGCGATCGCGGGGTAGGCCGCCAACGCACGTTCCATGTAGTCCTGGCTGAAGGGAACGCCGGCCTGGCGCAGATATTTCGCGTAGGCGCGCAACACCGTCAGCTCGCGCCAGCCGAGGCCTGCGCCCAGCACCAGGCGATTGAAGCCGTCATTCTCGAGCGCTCTGCCCAGCAGCCGCTCGAGCGTCTCGGTAAAGCGTGGCCCGGCGGCAGCGAGGTCGACCGCCGACTTGTCTGCGGTCTCGACGGTCAGGACCTGCAGCGCCACGCCCTCGGGGCCGCCCTTGCTCAGCAGGAACGGCGCTTCGCTCAGCACCCTGAGGCCGAGATTTTCCGCCGGCGGCAGGATGTCGGAAAGCGCTAGAGCGTCGTTTGGATGGAACAGGCGCAGGATGAAGCGGTGGGGCGGCGCGCCGGATTCGCGGTCGAGGCGGACGCCGAACGGCTGGCCGGCGAGCGTCGCCTTCAGCGGCGCGATATCGGCGGCAGCCTGCGATGCCTCGACGGTGTCGCGATAGCCCAGCGGGAAGAAGCCGCGCCAGCGGCGCGCCTCGGCGCGGCCTTCGGCGTCGCCGAGGCGTGCCTGCAGGGCCGCGCGCAACCGGTCGCTCCACGACGTCGCGGCCCCGACCAGCGCCTGCTCGAGGGCGGCAAGGTCGGGCGCCGGCGCGCTGGGACTGTTGAACTTCACCGTGTAGAGCGCCTGCACGAGGGCCGAATTGCTCCCGGCCGAGACGGCGACCGAGATCGTCTTGCCGTCCCAGGCCTGTTCGAGGATCGCGGCGAAGCGGGCGCTCAGCGCTGCGTCGAAACGCTCGCGCGGGGCGAACACCAGATTGGTGGCAAAGCGCTCGACGGCGTCGCGGCGGGTGAACAGTGCCACCCGGCGGCGTTCCTGCAATTGCAGGATACCCATCACGTGGTCGTAGAGCGTGTCCTCGTCGATCTGGAACAGCTCGTCACGCGGGTAGGAATCCAGGATCGCCTGCAGGGCCTTGCCGTCGTGACTTTCGGCGGCGAGACCGGATCGGCGGAGCATGATCTCGACCCGGCCGCGCAGCAGCGGCACGTCGGCCACCATCGCGTGGTAGGCGCCGGAGGTGAACAGGCCGGCCAGGCGTCGCTCGCCGGTGACCCGGCCATCGGCGTCGTAGGTCTTGATGATCACGCCGTCGGCCGGTCCGCTGCGATGAACCATAGCCGGTCGGTCCGTCTTGACGATCAGGATGTTGTCGGGGCCGGTGGCGAAGCGGGCCATGGCGTCGCCACTGCCGAGGCCGGCCTCGAACTGGCGGACCTCGTCGCGACCGAGGACGCCCAGCGCGGAGCCCGGCACCAGTTCGTAGCGGATGCCGCCGGGCTGCGCCGGATCGTCGACGTAACGGTAGCGGCGATGGCCGAGAAACGTGAAATGACCAGCCTCCAGCCAGTGCAGGAAGTCGGCGTACTCGGCCATGTTGGCCGGCCGGCCCGCGGCGAGGTCGTCGATCGCATCGAGGCAGGCCTGCCGCATCGGCCGCCAGTCCTCGACGGCCAGCCGGACTTCGGCCAGCACGCGCGTGAGCGCCGAGGCGATCTCATCGAGCTGGCCGGAGTCGGCCTGGCGATCGATCTCGAGATGCATCATCGATTCGGAACGGGCCCCCCTTTCACCCGATACGGCGCCGGCCTCGGGACCGAAGCCCGCCAGGTCGCCATCGAGGTCGCGCCGTACCGGCAGCACCGGATGGGCGAGCATCTGCACGGCGATTTCACGGCGGTTGAGCTCGTTGACGATCGAGCCGACCAGGAATGGCATGTCGTCGTTGACGATATGCACCACGCTGTGGCGGCTCTCGAAGTCGTGGCCCGGCCCGGCCGGGTTGAACACCCGGACCTTGGCGACGCCGGGCAGGCGGCGGCGGGCGAAGGCGAGCAGGGCGGTCGAAATCGCGGCGCGCTGCCCGGCCGGGGCGGCCGCCAGATCCTTGTCGGCGACACGCTCGAACAGCCGGCGTGCGAACCTGGCAGCGTCCTCGCCGCCGGCCTCGAGAGCGGCGGCGCAGATGGCGTCCAGCCCGTAAACCCGTGGCGCCGGTGCGATGGCCATATCTGGTGTTTCCCCGTGTTGGCGTCGGGCGGATGTTACGCCGCGTCGTGACAGTGTGACGATGATCGGGTGGCGATGCCAAGAATGCCCATCGTGTCTCGCGTTCTTTGCGGTGTGCCCGCGCGGGTGAGCCGATTCGCTGGCGTTTCTGTTTCCAGCCCGCGGAATCCGTGGCAAAGCGCGTTTTGTTCTCTTGCTATGCTGCACCTGCGAAGGTGAAAAACGGGGATGAAAAACAAAATTTCAAAGGCAATTTTTTTATTGTTTTACAGGTGTTTAACCAACCATTCCTGAGATTCACACGCGGGGAAAAAAATTGCCGATGACAGCCGCCACAGGTGCCGTATCATCTATGGATAGTGGGAGAGACAAAAACCCTCCCAACATCTAGGTATCTTCCACAGTGTGTTCTATCCACAGCTGTGGACAAAAAGAAAATGGGGGCCGCAAGTGTTTGATGTAGTTCAAGTTCGCAGCGGTGCGCGCGTTGTTACAGACTCCTCCCGTGACTCCCACCTGACGGTCTTCGGCAAGGCCACTCTCACAGATCGCTATCTTCTACCCGGCGAGTCCTACCAGGACATGTTCGCCCGCGTCGCCTCGGCCTATGCCGACGACGACGGCCACGCCCAACGGCTTTACGACTACATCAGCAACCTGTGGTTCATGCCGGCGACGCCGGTGCTGAGCAACGGCGGCACCAGCCGTGGCCTGCCGATCTCGTGCTTCCTGAATGAGGCCAACGATTCGCTCGAAGGCATCGTCGGCCTGTGGAACGAGAACGTCTGGCTGGCTGCCCGTGGTGGCGGCATCGGCTCCTACTGGGGCAACCTGCGTTCGATCGGCGAAAAGGTCGGCATGAACGGCAAGACCTCGGGCGTGGTGCCGTTCATCCGCGTCATGGACTCGCTGACGCTGGCGATCAGCCAGGGCTCGCTGCGCCGCGGTTCGGCCGCCTGCTACCTGCCGGTCAACCATCCCGAGATCGAGGAATTCATCGAAATCCGCCGCCCGACCGGCGGCGATCCCAACCGCAAGGCGCTCAACCTCCATCATGGCCTGCTGATCTCCGACGCCTTCATGCGCGCCGTCGAGAACGACGAGGAATGGGCGCTGGTCAGCCCCAAGGACGGCGCGGTGCAGCGCAAGGTCTCGGCGCGGCATCTGTGGATCCGCATCCTGACGGCCCGCATCGAGACCGGCGAGCCCTACCTGGTCTTCGTCGATCACGTGAACAACGCCCGGCCCGAGCATCACAAGCTGGCCGGCCTTGAGGTCAAGACCTCGAACCTGTGCAGCGAGATCACCCTGCCGACCGGCATCGACCATCACGGCAAGCAGCGCACCGCGGTGTGCTGCCTCAGCTCGCTCAATCTCGAAACCTATCTCGAGTGGCACGAGCATCCGACCTTCATCGACGACGTGATGCGCTTTCTCGACAACGTGCTGCAGAGCTTCATCGATACGGCCGGCAGCGACTTCGCCCGCGCCACCTACGCCGCCATGCGCGAGCGTTCGGTCGGCCTCGGCGTCATGGGTTTCCACTCCTTCCTGCAGGCCAACAACATCCCGCTCGAGTCAGTGATGGCCAAGGTGTGGAACAAGAAGATGTTCAAGCACATCCGCGGCCAGTGCGACGATGCCTCCATTTCGCTCGGCAAGGAACGCGGCGCCTGTCCCGACGCCGCCGACTTCGGCTTCGACGACCGCTTCTCCAACAAGCTCGCCATCGCGCCGACCGCCTCGATCTCGATCATCTGCGGCGGCGCCTCGCCCGGCATCGAGCCGTCGGCGGCCAACGTCTACAACCACAAGACCCTGTCGGGTTCATTCGTGGTGCGCAATCCGTATCTCGAGAAGCTGCTCGAGCTGAAGGGCCGCAACGACGAGGAGACCTGGACGACGGTCACCACGGCCCAGGGCTCGGTCAAGGATCTCGACTGTCTCGACGACCACGAGAAGGCGGTGTTCAAGACTGCCTTCGAGATCGATCAGCGCTGGCTGGTCGAGCACGCCGCCGATCGCGCGCCCTTCATCTGCCAGAGCCAGTCGCTCAATATCTTCCTGCCGGCCAACGTCCATAAGCGCGACCTGCACCAGATCCACATGATGGCCTGGAAGCGCGGCGTGAAGAGCCTCTACTACTGCCGTTCGCTCTCCATCCAGCGCGCCGAGGCGGTGTCCGGCGATGCCATGGCCGACCAGCTGGGCGACCGCGCGCTCACGACCTTCGTGCCGGAAAGTGCCGGGCCGGCACCGTTGCCGCTCGGCACGCCGCCGGCGGCCACCAACGACTACGAAGAGTGCCTTAGCTGCCAGTAAACTCATCCTCATCCTGAGGAGGCCGCGCAGCGGCCGTCTCGAAGGATGGGCCCCAGACGCGGTGCGTTGCCCATCCTTCGAGACACTCGCTTCGCTCGTTCCTCAGGATGAGGATTTTCTTTCAAGGTCCGCCGCCATGTCCCTTCTCGATTCCAAGCCGATCTACAAGCCGTTCCATTATCCCTGGGCCTACGACGCCTGGCTGACCCAGCAGCGCATCCACTGGCTGCCCGAGGAAGTGCCGCTGGCCGACGACGTCAAGGACTGGCGCAACAAGCTCACCGATACCGAGCGCAATCTGCTGACGCAGATCTTCCGCTTCTTCACCCAGGCCGACGTCGAGGTGAACAACTGCTACATGAAGCACTATTCGCGGGTCTTCAAACCCACCGAAGTGCAGATGATGCTGGCCGCCTTCTCCTCCATGGAGACAGTCCACATTGCCGCCTACAGCCACCTGCTCGACACCATCGGCATGCCGGAAACGGAGTACTCGGTCTTCCTCACCGTCAAGGAGATGAAAGACAAGTACGACTACATGCAGAATTTCAACGTCGACTCGAAGGCCGATATCGCCAAGACCCTGGCGGTGTTCGGCGCCTTCACCGAAGGCCTGCAGCTCTTCGCCTCCTTCGCCATGCTGATGAACTTCCCGCGCTTCAACAAGATGAAGGGCATGGGCCAGATCGTGACGTGGTCGGTGCGCGACGAGACGCTGCACTGCAATTCGATCATCCGCCTGTTCCGCACCTTCATCCAGGAGAACCCGGAAGTCTGGACCGAGGCGCTGCAGCGCGAGCTCTACGTCGCCTGCTCGACCATCGTCGATCACGAGGACGCCTTCATCGATCTCGCCTTCGAGATGGGCGGCATCGAGGGCATGACCGCGACCGACGTGAAGCGCTACATCCGCTTCATCGCCGACCGCCGCCTGCAGCAGCTCACCCTGCAGCCGATCTATCGCAAGGACGCCAAGAATCCGCTGCCGTGGATGGACCAGATGCTGGGCGCCATCGAGCACACCAACTTCTTCGAGAATCGCTCGACCGAATACTCCAAGGCTTCGACGCGCGGTTCCTGGGAAGAGGCGTTCGCTTAGGTCATGTCGGTATTTGAATAGCAGGGCCGTCTGGATCGGCAGATCTAGGCGGTCAAGCGTACTCGAAATCACGAAAATCCCACCTGTCGTGGGATTGTCTGCAAGTGGAAACAGCGGTCCCCGCCAAGGATAACCGCCGTTCATCCGTGTAGTGATGTTGCAGACTGGTGAGCCGCAGCTGCGGGCTCTGGAGTCGACTAAGCCACTAGTTGCTCTGTCTATCTAAACTGGGGCGGTTCTCTTTAGAGGGCCGCCCCTTCTTTTTTGTACTCACGTGAATGCGTCTGCGCACCCACATTATTTTGAGTGTTTTGCGCCACTCATCAACAACATATTGTGCATAACGCTGTGATTCGTCAAGTATCTAAATAGACGATATTTAGATACCACGATGGC
>ERZ890510.1444-NODE-1444-length-15438-cov-7.273744_pt1 | contig 15438 bp, 13 predicted proteins | sample MGYA00521265_ERZ890510 | MGnify/ENA primary metagenome ERZ890510 (study PRJEB32303, sample SAMEA104408624) | aquatic metagenome | biome: Brackish water; feature: Chemocline; material: water | place: Baltic Sea | collected 2014-10-26T21:54:00 | depth 110 m ...
CATATTCAACGACGCCTGGAGCGACAACTGGGGCTACGTGCCCTTCACCCAGGCCGAAATCGATCATGCCTCCAAGGCGTTGCGTCCGGTGATCGTGCCGGAGCTCGCGGTGTTCGTGGATGTCGATGACGAGACGGTCGCGTTCATCCTGGCACTCACAAATCTTACCGAGGCGACCGTCGATTTCGATGGGGCACTCAATCCTTGGAACCTGGCAAAGCTGCTCCTGCGCCTCAAGATCACCGGTGTTCGCAGCACCCGCGTGCCGCTGATGGGGGTGAAGAAGAAGTACCGCAATCACCCGTTGATGGGGGCGGGACTGGCCATGATCGCCATCGACCACCTGCGGGCCAACGGCAAGCGGCTGGGCAAGACGTCGGCTGAACTTGGCTGGATTCTCGAAGACAACAAGGCGACAAACAACATCATCCGCTCGGTTGGCGGCGTGCACTACAAGACCCACCGGATTTACGAGAAGGCATTGGGGTGAGTGTGCCGCCCGGCGCCGGCCGGCCGGCGTCGGCATTCGCACCCTTCGCCAACCGAACCTTTCGGTTGTTGTGGGGCGCCAACGTGCTGTCCAACATCGGCGGCTGGATGGCAACCACCGGCGCGGCGTGGGAAATGACCAGCCTGACACAGGAGCCGATCTTCGTCGCGCTCCTGTCCGCGGCCAGCGCACTGCCGATGTTCCTGTTCTGCTTTTTCGCCGGAGTCCTGGCCGACCGGTTCGATCGTCGCCGCTACATCATCGTCTGCCAGATCTGGATGATGGCCGTGGCCGCGACCCTGGCGGCGCTGGCGTTTTCCGGCCTGCTCGATCACTGGAGCTTGCTCGGTCTCAGCTTCTGCATGGGCCTTGGCAATGCCATGAACGCACCAGCCTGGCACGCCGTTGTGCCGGAGATCGTCTCCGGTCCGCAGCTTCGGCCTGCGATCGCGCTCAACAGTGCCGGTTTCAACCTCGCCCGCACGGTGGGTCCGGTGGCCGGTCAGATTCTGCTGGGTCTGGCCGGTGTTTTCATGCTCTTCGCCATCAACGCCTTGACCTACATCGGTGTCATTTTCGCGATGTCACGCTGGCAGCGGCCGGCAGATGCGGTCACGACCCAGCACCCCCAGGGTCTGGTCGAGGCCGCGCGGGCAGGCATTGCCTTCGTGCGCAACTCCGACGACCTGCAGGCGGTATTCGCGCGCGGCCTCTGCTTCTTTGTGCCCGGCATCGCCATTGGCACCCTGTTGCCGGTGATCGGCCGCTTCGAACTCGGTCTCGACGAGTTTGCCTTTGGTGTACTCTACGCGGTGTTCGGCGCCGGCGCGGTGGCGGGCGCGTTTTTGATGCCGATCGTCAACCGACTATTCGGGCCCGACCGTGCCAACATATGGGCGATGGGCATCCAGGCTGCCGTCACCCTGGCAACGGCGCTTGTCATGACGCCTCTGGTTGTAGGGGGGTGTATTGCTCTCTCGGGTGCATGCTGGATCATCGTGATTGCCAACAACGGCACAACCGTTCAGTCGATCCTCCCCAACTTCATGCGGGCCCGTGGCATGGCGGTACACCAGATGGTGTTTTTTGGTGCCCTGGTCGTCGGCTCTCTCCTGTGGGGCAAGATCGCCACTCTCTTCAGTGTCCAGATATCGCTGATCGTCTCGGCGATCGCCTTGGTGCCCTTGACGATGCTGGCGGCATCAGTCCGGCTACCGGGTTCGTTTCCGCCCCGCCCCTGACACTGCTGTGTATTTTTTGACCACAAAACTCTAATTATTTTGCTAGGGGAGGAAGAATCCTCTTGTAACGGCGTCAATTAGTTGTAGATACCAAATATCCAAGACGCCCACGCACGTGCCGCTGGCCCTTAGTGGTTACGCAACGACGGAAAGTGTTCTTTTTGGCAGTGCCGGTTTCGAGCCGGGTCCGGGAAGGAGCTTCTGAGATGGTTGCTTACCGCGCGGGGCGCGTTCCCCGCTATTATGTCTATTGCCTGGTTCGCCGGGCTTCGCCTCTCGGCTTTCTGCTCAAGCGGAATCTATCTCCGTCGAGTATTGGCTGACGCACGCCGCCATTTTGGCGCCGTACGTCACGTTCGACCAATTCCGAACACAGCTGACTATTAGACGGGGTACCCCCCAGTAATGACCGAGCGTATTTTTCGTTACCTCCGCGAGCAACAGCCCGAGACGCCTTGCCTGGTGATCGACCTCGATGTGGTCGAGAACAACTTCCGGCGCATGCGTGAATTGCTGCCGACCGCTCACATCTTCTATGCCGTGAAAGCCAATCCGGCGGCACAGGTCCTGTCGCGCCTGGCGACGGCTGGCTCGAAGTTCGACACGGCGAGCCGTGGCGAGATCGAGCTGGTACAGGCCACTGGCATCTCGATGGACCGCATCTCCTTCGGCAACACCATCAAGAAGGAAAAAGACATCGCCTGGGCTTACCAGCAGGGCGTACGCCTGTTCGCGTTCGACAGCGAGGCCGAGTTGCAGAAGCTCGCCCGCGTGGCGCCGGGCGCCCGCGTGTTCTGCCGCGTGCTGGTCGATTGCGGCGGCGCCGAATGGCCGCTCAGCAGGAAGTTCGGCTGCGCGCCGGAGATGGCCAAGGATCTGCTGCGCAAGGCCCAGAACTGGGGGCTCGATGCCTACGGCATCTCGTTCCATGTCGGCAGCCAGCAGACCGATCTTGAGCAATGGGACAAGGCTCTTGCCCAGGTCTCGCAGATGTTCTTCGCCCTCGCTGAGGAGGGCGTGGACCTGCGCATGGTCAATCTGGGCGGCGGCTTTCCGGCACGCTATCGCGCCGAGGTCAACAGCATCGAAGCCTATTGCGAGGCGGTAGGTCGCGCCTTGGTGCGTCATTTCGGCAACCGCATGCCCGAGGTGATCATCGAGCCGGGCCGCTCCATGGTGGGCGACGCGGGCGTGATTCAGAGCGAGGTCGTGCTGGTCTCGCGCAAGGCGGCCAACGACCGCAAGCGCTGGGTCTACCTCGACATCGGCAAGTTCAGCGGCCTGGCCGAGACCATGGACGAGAGCATCAAGTATCGCCTGCGCACGAGTCGCGACGGCACGCGCGTCGGCCCGGTGGTACTGGCTGGCCCGACCTGCGACAGCGCCGACATTCTCTACGAGAAGACCGAGTACAAGCTGCCGCTGTCGCTGAAACCCGGCGACAAGGTCGAGATCCTCTCGACCGGCGCCTATACGACGACCTACTCGTCGGTGGCTTTCAACGGCTTCGCTCCCCTGAAAGCGGTCTGCATCTGATCGTTCAGCTCCTCTGACGACGACCGACGGGGCCTTGAGAAAGGCCCCGTCGCCGTTTAACGACCTCGCATCCTGTCGATCGGAGACGACCCATGGCCAAGACCTCGCGCAAGGCGACCCGCAGCAAGAAGTACGTTTCGTTCAAGGGCCGCATGGTCATGATCGGCTTCGGCTCGATCGGCCAGGGCGTGTTGCCGCTGATCCTGCGTCATATCGGTATTAAACCGGGCCAGATCACCATCATCGCCGAGGACGCCCGCGGTGGCCTGCCCGAGACCGACCGCTACGGCATCACCTTCATCGAGAAGCGGCTGACACGCGCCAACTACCGCAAGGTTCTGGCCGGCCACCTGGGGCGTGGCGACTTCCTCGTCAACCTGTCGGTTGAGGTCGCCTCGACGGCGCTGGTCGAACTCTGCCAGGAGGCCGGTGCGCTCTATATTGACACCTGCATCGAGCCGTGGCCGGGCGGCTACACTGATCCCTCGCTGTCGGTGTCGCGGCGCTCGAACTACGCGCTGCGCAATACCATGTTGAAGCTGCAGCCGAAGTATCGTGGCGGTCCGACAGCGGTGATCGCCCACGGTGCCAATCCGGGCCTCGTCTCGCATTTCGCCAAGCAGGCGCTGGTAAACCTCGCCAAGGATACCGGTTTGAAGACCGCCGCGCCGGCGACGCGCGAAGGCTGGGGCAAGCTCGCCCGCCGGCTCGGCATCAAGGTGATTCACATCGCCGAACGCGATACCCAGGTCTCGCCCAGGCCAAAGGAAGTTGGCGAGTTCGTCAACACCTGGTCGATCGACGGCTTCGTCTCGGAAGGCGGGCAGCCTGCCGAGATGGGTTGGGGCACGCACGAAAAGGCGCTGCCGCCCGACGGCCGCCGTCACACGTTCGGCAGTGATGCCGCGATCTATCTCAACCGGCCGGGCCTGCTCACCCGCGTGCGCACCTGGACGCCGCTCGAGGGTCCATTTCACGGCTTTGTCATTACGCACAACGAGTCGATCTCGATCGCCGACTATTTCACGGTGCGTGACGGCAAGAAGGCCGTGTACCGCCCCACCGTGCACTACGCCTACCATCCTTGCGATCAGGCGATCATGTCGATGCATGAACTGGCCGGAAAGAACCTGGCGCAGCAAAAGCGCCAGCGCCTGATCGTCGACGAGATCACGTCCGGTCGCGACGAACTCGGCGTGCTGCTGATGGGGCACAAGAAGGGCGCCTACTGGTACGGCTCACAGCTCGACATCCACGAGGCGCGCAAGCTCACACCCTACAACAATGCCACTTCGATCCAGGTCTGCGCGCCGGTTCTGTCGGGCATTGTCTGGGCGCTGGAGAATCCGAACCGCGGCATCGTCGAGGCCGACGAAATGGACTTTGCGCGTAACCTCGAGATCTGCAGGCCCTATCTCGGCCCGGTCGTCGGAAAATACAGCGACTGGACGCCGCTCGAGGGGCGCGGTGTATTGTTCCCAGAGAATGTCGACAAGTCCGATCCCTGGCAGTTCAAGAACTTCAGGGTGGTGTGAGGTCCCTGTCACGCCGCTGTGAGAGGGTGTGACTCTCCGATTCGCGGTTTGCCTCTATAACGAGGCAAACGGGAGGAGAGTGGCATGATGGCGTTTCTGGACAATCTGCGCGCTAGGCTCGATGCGTTCCCGCAGTCGGCGCTGCAGCTTCTGATGCGTTTCAGCATCTTCTGGGTGTTCTGGCGCTCCGGCATGCTCAAAGCGGCCAATATGGAACAAGCGGTGATGCTGTTCCGCGAAGAATACATGTTGCCGATCCTGCCACCGGACGTTGCGGCCTATCTGGGAACGGCCGTCGAACTGGCGGCGCCCTGCCTGATCCTGGTTGGTCTCTTCACGCGGCTAGCCGCCCTGTCGCTGATCGGGCTCACGCTCACCATCCAGTTCCTGGTCTACTGGAATGACTATCCTTCGCACCTCTTGTGGCTGGCCATCCTGGTGTTCATCCTGACGCGCGGACCGGGGGCTTTTTCCCTCGACGCGCTGATCTTCAAAGGAAGAAAATGAAGGTAAGCAGCACGAACAGTGGCACTAGGATGGCCATCGACCAGGCCATGTAACCGAAGAAGCTCGGCATGCGGATGCCGGATTCCTCGACCACCGCCTTGACCATGAAATTGGGTGCATTGCCGATATAGGTGTTGGCACCCATGAACACCGCGGCGGCGGAAATCGCCGCAAGCGTGCTGGCGAGCGGTCCCATCAGGTTGATCGGGTCGCCGCCAGCCAGATTGAAGAACACCAGATAGGTCGGGGCGTTGTCGAGGAAACTCGACAGGATACCGGTCAGCCAGAAATACCAGACATCGTTGGGCTGGCCGTCCGGGTTGGTGACCAGGGCAACCAGCGGTGCCATCGCGCCATCCATGCCGACCTTCAGGATGGCAATCGCCGGGGCGATGGTGATGAAGATGCCGGCGAACAGCTTGGCGACTTCGGCCATCGGCCCCCAGCTGAAACTGTTGTCGGTCCGGATCTTGCGGGTAGTCAGCTTGAGCGACAGCGCGCAGATCGCGATCAGCGAGAGATCGCGCAGGACGTGCTGCAGTTCCAGCGTCACGTGGAAGACCGAGAAGGTCACACCGGGTTTCCAGGTTCCGCTTGCCAGCACGACACCGACGACGGCCGCCAACAGGATGATGTTGATGCCGCCTTCGATGCGGACCGGTGATTCTGGCGTTGGATCGCGCTTGAGGTGGCCTTCCTTGCGGTACCAGTAGCTGTCCATAAGGTAGAAGATCGCCAGCAGGATGATCGCGCAGACCAGCATCTCGCTGAACAGATGCGTGGTCGTCCAGAAGAAGCTGACGCCCTTCAGGAAGCCGAGAAAGAGCGGCGGGTCGCCGAGCGGCGTTAACGCGCCGCCGATGTTGGATACCAGGAAAATGAAGAAGACGAAGACATGGACCTTGTGTCGGCGGTCGTCGTTGGCCCGGATGACAGAGCGGATCAGCAGCATCGACGCGCCGGTGGTGCCCATCCATCCCGCCAGCACGGTGCCGATCGCCAGCAGGGCGGTGTTCATCGACGGCGAACCATGCAGGTTGCCCTTGATGTGGATGCCACCGGTCACGGTGAACAGAGCCAGCAGCAAGACGATGAAAGGAATGTAATCCAGAAGCATCAGGTGGATGACTTCGTAGACGGCCGTCGGCACGCCATGGATGACGCCGAAGGGCACGATGACCAGCAGCGCCCAGACTGCCGAGACCTTGCCGAAATGGTGATGCCAGAAGTGTGGCACCGCGAGCGGCATGACGGCGATCGACAGCAGGATGCCGGCAAACGGCGCGATCCACAGCAGGCCGAGCTTGCGCCCGTCGATTGCCGGTGCGTCGGTGCCGGCTGCAAGGGCTGGGAGGGCGGAAAGGGCGAGCAGCGCGACGGCGAGGGCGAGCGTCGCGAGGGGGGCGTGGCGTTTCATGGTCAAGACATGTACGTGGCCGACACGCCGCCGTCGACCGTCAGTGTGTGGCCGTTGACGTAAGAAGCAGCGGGTGAGGCCAGGAAGATCGCGGCACCGGCAATTTCCCGCGGCTCGGCCCACCGCTTGGCAGGGCAGCGCTGGCGCTGGCGCTCACCGGCCGGCGAGGCGATCAACTGGTCGTTGGTCTCTGTGGCAAAGAAGCCGGGAGAGAGGGCATTCGACGTGACGCCGGTGGCACCCAGCTCGGCCGCCAGTGCGCGGGAAAGCGCTGCAAGGCCCCCCTTGGCCGCGATGTACGAAGCCGCACCCGGTACGGCGAGATCGGCCACGATAGACGTGACCATGATCAGGCGCCCCCAACGCCGCTCGACCATGCCCGGGACCACATGCTTGACCAGCGCATGGGCGGCGGACAGGTCGACGTCGATCAGGCGCGCGAAATCGTCGGCCGCGATATCGGCGAACGGCCGGCGGTCACGCTCCCCGACATTGTGGATCAGGATGTCGATCGGCCCGGCCGTGGCGATTTCAGCCGCCATGGCGGCACGATCGGCCATGTCGAAGCCAAGGGCGTCGCAGGCACGGCCGGCGCGCCGCAGAGTTTCCACCTGGGTCGAAAGGCGCTCCCGCGAACGGCCATGCAGAAGCACCCGGGCGCCGGCCTCGGCGAGGCCATTGGCCATCTCCCAGCCCAGGCCGCGACCGGAGCCGGTGACCAGGGCGGTGCGGCCGTCGAGGCGAAATTGATCGGGAAAGGTCGACATCGGGCAGGGTACTCGTCTATTGCGACGACCGAGTTAGCTTTGGATCGGCCCATGCTGCAACTGCCCAATGTCATCGGCCATCGCGGGGCGGCGGCCTATGCCCCGGAGAATACGCTGGCCTCGTTCCGCCAAGCCCAACGCCGTGGCGCCACCTGGGTCGAAATCGACGTCAAGCTGACGGCCGATGGCGTACCCATCGTCATGCACGATTCGTCGCTGAAACGGACGATGGGCATCGATCGGCTGGTCGCCGAGACCCGGCGTGCCGAGCTGCCGGCCGAAGTGCCGACCTTCGAGCAGGCCATTGCCTGCTTCGAGGTGCTGGGGCTGGGCTGCAACGTCGAGATCAAGCCCTGCGACGGCCGTGAAATCGAAACCGCCGTGGCCACGGTTGCCCTCTTGCGTCATCGGTGGCCGCAGTCGCTGCCCGCGCCATTGCTGTCCAGCTTCAAGGACGCCTGCCTTGCCGCCGCCCGCGAGCACGCGCCGGAGTTTCTCCGCGCGCTCCTGATCGACGAACTGGCCGACGACTGGCGGCCGCGGGCCGAGGCGGTGGCGGCGACCGGCGTCAACACCAACGGCGCCAGACTTGCGCCCGGGCGGGCGCGGGAGATCAAGCAGGCGGGCTACGCACTCGCCGCCTATACCATCAACGATCCCGGGCTGGCGCGGAGTCTGGTGGCCGTGGGCGTGGATTGCATCATCACCGATGCTCCGGACGTCATCCTGGCCGCGCTGAGCGCGGATTAGCGACGTTTGAGCTTGCCTTTGGCGCACAGGCTTGGTGTTCTGTCATCAGAACGTAACAAAGATGACACATCGCAGTCTTTGGACCCGTCGATACAACGACGGGACATCACAGGGAGGTATTTGGACCATGACACGCATTCTGTTGTCGTCCGTCGCCGCGGCCACGCTACTGGCCAGCGCGCACGGCGCCGTCGCACAGACCGAGATCCAGTGGTGGCACGCCATGGGCGGCAACCTCGGCGAAACCGTCAATCAGCTCGCTGACGGCTTCAACAAGTCGCAGACCGAGTACAAGGTCACGCCGGTCTACAAGGGCTCCTACACCGAGACCTTGACCGCCGCGATCGCGGCGTTCCGTGCCAAGCAGGCGCCGCATATCGTGCAGGTCTTCGAGGTCGGCACCGCCAACATGATGGCCGCCAAGGGCGCAGTCTACCCGGTCTACGAGGTCATGGCCGACGCCAAGGAGCCGTTCGATCCCAAGGCCTTCATCGGCCCGGTCTACGGCTATTATTCGACGACCGACGGCAAGCTGCTGTCGATGCCGTTCAACTCTTCGACGCCGGTGCTCTACCGCAACAAGGAGCTGATGGAGAAGGCCGGGCTCGACCCGAACAAGCCGCCGACGACCTGGCCCGAACTCGGCGAGATGGCCAAGAAGGCCGTCGCCGCCGGCGCCAAGTGCGGGTTCACGCCGCAGTGGCAGACCTGGACGATGATCGAGAACTACGGCGCCTGGCACAACCTGCCGTATGCCACCAAGGCCAACGGCTTCGGCGGCACCGACATCGAGCTCAAGTTCAACGACCCGGCGCGCGTCAAGTTCATCCAGATGCTGGCCGACTGGAGCAAGGACAAGACCTTCGTCTACGGCGGCCGCGAGGGTAAATCGACGGCGCTGTTCAATGCCGGCGACTGCGTCTTCCACATCGCGTCGTCGGCCTCGGCCGCGGGCATCGAGAAGGCGCTGGGCCAAGACAAGGTCGGCATCTCGATGATGCCGTATTCTCCGGACGTGATCGCCAAGCCGCAGAACTCGATCATCGGTGGCGCCACCTTGTGGACCCTGAAGGGCAAGCCGGCCGGCGACTACAAGGGTGTCGCCAAGTTCCTGAGCTATCTGTCGAGCACGCCGGTGCAGGCCAAGTGGCACCAGGAGACGGGCTATGTGCCGGTCACCCTGGCCGCCGCCGACGTCACCAAGAAGGCGGGTTTCTACCAGAAGCATCCCGGCCGCGACATCGCGGTCGAGGAGTTGACTCTCAACCCGCCGACGGAAAACTCCAAGGGCCTGCGTATCGGCAATTTCGTGCAGATCCGCGATATCGTCGATGGCGAGCTCGAGGCGGTATGGTCGGGCAAGAAGGACGCCAAGACCGCGCTCGACGACGCCGTCAAGGCCGGCAACGAGCAGCTCAAGCGCTTCGAAGCCGCCAACAAGTAGGCTGAAGTTGACGCCCCCGCCCGCAAGGGCGGGGGCTTCATTCGAGCCGCATGGAAAAGCGCGTCACCTTCAACGAACGTTGGCTGCCCTACCTTCTGGTAGCGCCGCAGATCGTCATTACGCTGGTGTTCTTCTTCTGGCCGTCGGGCCAGGCAATCTGGCAGTCTTTGCTGATCGAGGACGCTTTCGGCGGTAACTCCAAGTTCGTCTGGTTCGACAACTTTATCAATCTCTTCAACGACGACAGTTACTACTCTTCGGCGCGGGTGACTGTGGTGTTCAGTTTCCTGGTGGCTGCCATCGGGCTCGGCCTCTCGCTTTTTCTGGCGGTAATGGCCGACCGCGTGATTCGCGGCGCCACCGCCTACAAGACCTTCCTTATCTGGCCCTACGCCGTGGCGCCTGCTGTCGCCGGTGTCCTCTGGGGTTTTCTCTTCAACCCTTCGGTCGGCATCGTCGCCTGGATGCTCCAGGCCATCGGCATCGAGTTCAACTACGTGATCAACGGCAACCAGGCGCTGTTGCTGGTGGTGATCGCCTCGGTGTGGAACCAGATCAGCTACAATTTCCTGTTCTTCCTGGCCGGACTGCAGTCGATTCCGAAGTCGCTGATCGAAGCGGCGGCGATCGATGGCGCCGGCCCCGGCCGGCGCTTCTGGGACATCATCTTCCCGCTGCTCTCGCCCGTCGGCTTCTTTCTGCTCGTCGTCAACATCATCTACGCCTTCTTCGGCACCTTCGGCGTGGTGGCGTCCCTGACCCAGGGCGGGCCGGCCAACGCCACCGAAATCCTGGTGTTCAAGGTCTACAACGACGGCTTCCGCGGCCAGGATCTCGGCGGCTCGTCGGCCCAGTCGGTGATCCTGATGATCGTGGTCATTCTGCTCACCTTCGTGCAGTTCCGCTTCATCGAGCGTCGGGTGCACTACTGATGGTCGAGAATCGCCCGCTCCTGACTTTGCTCAGCCATTTCGTCATGCTGATCGGCGTGATCGTCATCGCCTTTCCGGTGTGGATGACGTTCGTGGCCTCGACTCACGACCAGCAGACCATGCTGCAGTCGCCGATACCGCTGTTGCCTGGCCGTTACCTCTTCGACAACTACATGCAGGTTCTCACGCAGGGCTTCGGCCGCGGCTTCGGCGGTGCACCGCTCTGGGTCACACTGATGAACAGCACGATCATGGCGCTGGGTGTGGCGATCGGGAAGATCGCCATCTCGATCATATCCGCCTTCGCCATCGTCTATTTCCGCTTCCCGTTCCGCATGTGGTTCTTCTGGGCGATCTTCATCACTCTGATGCTGCCGGTCGAGGTCCGTATCGTGCCGACCTACGGTGTGGTCGCCAGTCTCGGCATGCTCGATTCCTACTCGGGCCTGATCATCCCGCTGATCGCCTCGGCGACGGCGACGTTCCTGTTCCGCCAGTTCTTCCTCAGCGTCCCCGACGAACTCACCGAAGCCGCCCGCGTCGACGGCGCATCGCCGATGCGCTTCTTCTGGGACATCCTGCTGCCGATGAGCCGGACCTCGATCGCGGCGCTTTTCGTTATCCAGTTCATCTACGGTTGGAACCAGTATCTCTGGCCGTTGCTGATCACTACCAAGGCCGACTTCTACACCGTGGTCATGACCGTCTCGCGCCAGGCCAACGTGGTCGATTCGGTGCCGAGCTGGAACCTGCTGATGGCGATGGCGATGCTGGCCATGGTGCCGCCGGTCCTGGTCGTGATCTTCATGCAGCGCCTGTTCGTGCGCGGCCTGGTCGAGACCGAGAAGTAGGAAGATGGGGAAATAGGCCATGGCGCAAGTCCACCTGCGCGGCATCACGAAGAGTTACGACAAGCTCGAGGTCATCCATGGCATCGACATGGAGATCGCCGACGGCGAATTCGTCGTCATCGTCGGCCCCTCGGGCTGCGGCAAGTCGACCCTGCTGCGCATGGTGGCGGGGCTGGAGCGCATTACCGGCGGCGAGATCGCGATCGGCGACCGCGTGGTCAACGAGCTCGAGCCCAAGGACCGCGACATCGCCATGGTGTTCCAGAACTACGCGCTCTACCCGCATTTCAGCGTCTACGAGAACATGGCCTATGGCCTCAAGATCCGTGGCCTGCCCAAGGCTGAAATCGACCAACGCGTACAGAAGGCAGCCAAGATCCTCGAACTCGGCACCTACCTCCAGCGCCGGCCGCGCCAGCTTTCGGGCGGCCAACGCCAACGTGTCGCCATGGGCCGCGCCATCGTGCGCGAGCCGGCGGTGTTCCTGTTCGACGAGCCGCTCTCCAATCTCGATGCCAAGCTGCGGGTGCAGATGCGGCTGGAGATCAAGCGGCTGCAGCGCGAGCTGGCAGTGACCTCGATCTACGTCACCCACGATCAGGTCGAGGCCATGACGCTCGCCGACCGGCTGATCGTGATGAACGCCGGTGTCGCCGACCAGATCGGCACACCGATGGACGTCTACGACAAGCCGGCCTCGGTGTTCGTGGCGGGCTTTATCGGCTCGCCGTCAATGAATTTCCTCGCCGCCAAGGTGGCGACCGGCGGCCGAGCGGTCGATGTCGCCGGTCTCGGTGCAGCCGCCGTGGCGCTGGAACTCGGACGCACCACGTCGGCGCAGGCGGGAACGGCAGTGGCGCTCGGCATCCGGCCCGAGCATCTGCTGCCGGCGCCGGAGGGAGCGCTCGAGTTCACCATCGAAATGGCCGAGCCCCTGGGCGCCGATACTTTGCTGCACGGCCACTTCGGCGATGCCCGGGAGCTGGTGACGGTACGCCAGGGCGGCCACGTGCTGGCAAAGCCCGGCGAGAAGCGGCGCTTCCAGGCCGATCCCGCCCATCTGCACCTGTTCGATTCCCAGACCGGCAAGCGCATCGCCGACGCCGGATGACTCTCTGGGCGCGCATCGAACTCGATGGCCGTCCCTGCGTCGGCAAGGTCGAGGGCGAGACCATTCACCTCCATGACGGCGGTATGTTCGAGGGCGGCAACGCGAACGGCCGTAGCATTCCCGTCGCCGAGGCGCGCTGGCTCACGCCCACGGTGCCCACAAAGATGGTGGCGCTATGGAACAACTTCCGCGCCGCCGCGGAAAAGAACGGCTGGGCGATCCCGGCCGAGCCGCTCACTTTCATCAAGACCCCGAATGCCTTCAATGCCCACGGCCAGCCGATCCCCGCGCCGAAGTCGTACGACGGTCGTGTTGTCTACGAGGGCGAACTGGGCATCGTCATCGGCAAGGCCTGCACGGCCGTTCCGGTCGACGCGGCGCTCGATCATGTGTTCGGCTACACCTGCGTGAATGACGTCACCGCGCTCGAACTATTGCAACGCGATCCGTCGTTTCCGCAGTGGACCCGGGCCAAGAATTTCGACGGTTTCGGCTGCATCGGTCCGGTCGTGGCCACCGGCCTCGATCCGCTCACATTGACGGTGCGCACGCTGGTCAACGGCCGGGAACGGCAGAACTACCGCATCGACGACATGATCTTCTCGCCGGCCGAACTGGTCAGCCGGATCTCGCACGACATGACCCTGGTGCCCGGCGACGTGATCGCCTGCGGCACCTCGCTGGGGGTCATGCCGATCAAGCCGGGGACCGTGGTCGAAGTGACGATCGACGGCATCGGCACCTTGCGCAATCAGTACGGCTGATCCCTAGCGTCGTCGTGCCGCGAGGATGCGCTCAAGGTGCGGCGCCAGGATTTCGGCGGCCATGGCATGTCCCTCGGCCGTCCAATGGCCGTCCTGCGGGAAATACAGGCCCGCTGCTGCCCGCTCGCGCATTGCGGCGGCCAGAGGCGCGATTGTCGTGTCGTTTTTTGTGAACATCGCCGCGAGGCGTGCCGCTGGAAGCGCGGGGTCGACACCGGTGGGCGCCGCCGCGGCCTTCCAGCCGACATTTTCCCAGCCCGCCCCGGTCGCCTCGACGCTGGCGGGTATCAGGAATGGCAGGTAGTCGATGCCGGCGGTGCGCAGGGTCCGGATCGTTTCCGTCACCAGTTCGCCGGTGAGGGCCCACAACGCCTCGTCCTGCGTGCTGCCTGGCCGCATGTAGTCGACCCAAAGCCCCGCCCTTTCATTGAGGTTGCGGTTGAGGATCGCCCGGGCGACCAGCGCCACAAGCTGCGATCCGAATGGCGGCCGTTCGAGCCAGTCCGAGCGGAATTTCAGGACGCCGCGGTCGTTCACCTTGATCTTGGGATCCTCGACCGCCTGCAGCGTGCCGTCCGGCGCCCGGATCTGCCGGTGGTTGAACAGAGAGCGCACGTGCATCCAGTAGAAGCCCTGCACAACGATGTCGGGTTGGTACAGCCGGATCATCTCCTTCATCAGCACGAGCTGCTGATCGAAGGTGAACATCCAGTATCCGGCATTCACGATCCGCAACTGCGTACCGGGGCGTTGTCTGGCCATCAGGTGCGCCAGCACTTCGGAATATCGCTGCTCCTCGCTCACACCCCAGCCGAAGGTGAAGGAATCGCCGATGAAGAGAACGGTCGTGACACCGGCGGCTGCCGGCGGGATCGGTCCCTGGCGCAGGCCGGCATCGTTGGTCCGAATTTGCATCTCGAACTCGGGCGCGCGATAGGCGAGGTCGATATCGGCCCGGTAGCGCCAGATGGTCAGCGCGTCGGGCCGGCACATCGGCAGTTGCTCGTCCTGGTCGGTGGCGTTCGATGCGGCGATCCAGCGCGCGCCGAGTTCCCCCAGACCGAGGACCGCCGCGATGGCCACGATGTTGACGGCCACGACGACCGCCCAGCCCGATGTCTTTCGCTTCTTCATTGCCCGGAGTGAGTGTCGACGGTGGAGCCTTTTCCATACACCGTGACCGCCTCGCTTGCGAGGTTGGGAGGCATCGTCGATAAGGCGTGTCCATGCTCGCTTTTCTCGCCGATGCCTATTCGGTCGCCTACGGCCTGGTGAATTCCATGCTGATCCGGCTGGCCTATCCGGTCGGGGCGTGCCTGCTCTACCTGCTGCCCGAACTGCTGCTGCCGCGCACGCGCAACTCGTCGCGGTCCTATCTTCGGGCCGCCACTTTCCTGATGGTCGCCATTGCCATCAACACGGTGGTATTGAAGGCGGTGGAAGGCAGTACCGGTTTCCTCGACGTCCCGCCGATTGCCTTCCTCGACCTCCGGCCGCTCACCGAATCGCCGTCCCTGGCACTCCGTGTCACCGGCTGGTTGGTGGCGGCGCTCGGCATCGCGATGGTCGGCAATTTCTTCTACTACTGGATGCATCGCGCCCAGCACCGCTTCGGATGGCTGTGGCGCTTTCACAAGGTTCATCATTCGATTACCGAGATGAGCGCCACCAACAGCTACCATCACGTCGCCGAGGACCTGTTCCAGTTCGCCGCCGTTACCATGCCCATGGCGGTTCTAATTGGCGTTGCCTCGGGACCGGTGCCGTGGCTGGTGATCGTGCTGGCCAACACCCATTCCTACTTCATCCATTCCTCGACCCGGCTGGGCATCGGCCCGCTGCGCTACCTGCTCTGTGACAATCGCTTCCACCGCATCCACCACTCGCGCGAGCGACACCACATCGACCACAATTTCGCGACCTCGACCCCGCTGTGGGATGTCCTGTTCGGCACCGCCTACTTCCCGCGTGCTGACGAGTGGCCCGCGGTCGGCCTGGATGATGTTTCCGAGCCGCGTACGATCGGCGACTATCTTTTGGGCTCTTCCGGGAATCGAGTGGGTGATTGGGGAGATCATAGCGCGCGAAAAGCT
>ERZ890510.1445-NODE-1445-length-15437-cov-5.606878_pt1 | contig 15437 bp, 14 predicted proteins | sample MGYA00521265_ERZ890510 | MGnify/ENA primary metagenome ERZ890510 (study PRJEB32303, sample SAMEA104408624) | aquatic metagenome | biome: Brackish water; feature: Chemocline; material: water | place: Baltic Sea | collected 2014-10-26T21:54:00 | depth 110 m ...
ACTTATGGCTTCTTTTTCGCCGCGCTTAATAGTTGGTTTTTTACTCACCTTATAACTTTGTTGGACCTCTTTTATCGCTCGCATGATGCATCCTCCACCATCCAAATGACCAGTTCTTCAAAATCAATCCCCATCTGCTTGGCTTGTTCTGGCACTAACGAAAGTGGTGTCATGCCGGGCTGAGTATTGGTTTCCAATATATATATATCATCACCGTTCATGCGAAAATCCGAACGACTAACCCCTCTGCAACCCAAAATATTATGAGCCTTTAAGGCCATATCCAATAGTGTCGTTGTTTGCTCATCCGTCAGAGCCGCTGGCAATATATGATCGGTCATACCATCTTGATATTTTGCCTTATAATCATAAAATCCTGATTTTGGCACAAGCTCCGTCACACAAAGTGCACGATTTGCGATAACTGAAACGGTTAGTTCTCGTCCCGGAATATATTTTTCCACCATCAAATATTCGCTATTCTGCCATGGCCCTTCTTGATCCATTGAAATTTTGTCACCATCAAAAACAATAACGACACCAACGCTTGAGCCATCATTATAGGGCTTTATCACATAAGGACGTTTCATGGGGTCGTTTTTAAAAAGCTGCTCTGTACTAATAATCATATCGGCGGCGCAAGGAATACCAATGCTGTTGAATAATTTTTTGGATAATATTTTATCCATGGCAAGGGCCGATGATTTAACCCCGGAATGGCTATAGGGAATTTTCAATGTTTCAAGTAATCCTTGAACACATCCGTCTTCGCCCCAAGTGCCGTGAAGAGCATTAAAAACCACGTCTGGCTTAAGCTGTTCTAACACATGATAAATGTCCCGCGTTACGTCAATTTCACTGACCTGATAACCCGCATTTTTCAAGGCCTCTCCAACAGATGCACCGCTGACCAAGGATACTTCACGCTCACTTGACCACCCCCCTTTTAGAACACAGACATGTTTTTTCACGAGCGCCGTCCTATTCTTTTTATTTCCCATTCAAGTTTGATACCACAATTATTCATCACCCGCCTGCGCACCTCTTCTCCTAATTCTTCAATATCTTGGGCGCTAGCCTCCCCTTCGTTAATTAAAAAATTACAATGTTTTTCTGAAACCGTTGCCCCACCAATCTTAAGCCCCCGACATCCCGCACCATCGACAAGTTTCCATGCCGAATGCCCTTCCGGGTTTTTAAAAGTACTGCCCCCTGTTCTGGTGCGTAAAGGTTGGCTTTCTTCGCGGGCATCGACAATTTCATTCATTCGTCGTTCAATTTGATCACGCCTGTCAGATCGGCCTTCAAATGTAGCACTGACAAAAATATAATCATCTGGCACTTCTGTATGGCGATAAGAAAAGCCCATATCATCATATTTTAAAATATGGCTATTGCCTGATCGATCAATAGCTATCGCGCTTTTAAATATATCTTTAACTTCACTGCCATAGGCCCCCGCATTCATTTTAAGAGCGCCGCCAATGGTTCCTGGGACGCCGCGCAAAAATTCAAAGCCTGCAATTCCCGCCTCCATAGCCGCCCGCGCCACAGAAATATCAGGCGTGCCTGAGCCGACAATGATGCTATTTTCATCAAGTGTAATATTGGAAAAATTTTTACCCAAACGAATGACCACGCCTTCGATGCCACCATCACGGATCAACATATTTGATCCTATCCCCAGCGCCAATACGGGGAATTCTCGCGGTAATATTTTAAGAAATTCGCTTAAATCTTTCTCGTCTTTGGGCGTAAAGAGCATATCTGCTTTACCGCCAGTTCTAAACCATGTCAGTTTCGCTAATGGCGCATCATAATCAAGCTTCCCTCGTCCCTGATAGGAAAAATCACTGATATTATTTTGGCAAACAGGCCCGACCATTATTTGCGAGCCTTTCTTAAAGCATCAGGCAAATCATAAGCCCAGTTTGTAATATTGCCTGCACCAAGGAATATGACAATATCTTCGCTGTTTGCTTGCTCGGATATTATAGCTGCCAATGCGCTTGGGTCTTCTAATTTAATCACTTTTTTATGGCCAAAATTACGTAAGCCTTCTATCAGTGCGTCTTGATCCGCGCCTTCGATGGGGTCTTCTCCAGCTTCAAACACGGGAGCAATAATCACCGTATCAGCATGATTAAAACAGGCACAAAACTCTTTAAATAAACTTTGCAATCTAGTGTAACGATGAGGTTGCATCACAGCAATAACGCGCCCTTGATAGGCTTCCCGCGCCGCACTTAACACCGATGAAATTTCTACAGGATGATGAGCATAATCATCAACTATGGTAATGCCGTCCACTTTATCGACAAGGCTAAAACGACGCTTAACACCTGAGAATTTGGAAAATGTACTGCGGATCACATCGTCCGATATTCCCAACTCATGGGATACGGCTATGGCGGCTAAGGCATTTAAGATATTATGACGGCCCGGCATAGGCATAGTGATACCATTAAGGTTTATCACACTATTATCCTGACGGTTGGAAATTTCCACATCAAAATGTGCGGCCCCCCCATTAAAAGACACTTTAGTCGCTCTAACTTCTGCTTGAGGACTAAAGCCGTATGAAATAATTCTTCTATCGACAATTTTACCCATTAAGGCTTGGACTTCAGGGTGATCAATACACATGGCGGTAAAGCCATAAAAAGGTACGTTTTCTACAAATGTACGAAAGGCTGCTTTAGCATTTTCAAAATTCCCATAAAAGTCCAAATGTTCTGGATCAATATTTGTGACAACTGCCACCGTTGAGGGAAGTTTGATAAAAGTGCCGTCACTTTCATCAGCCTCGACCACCATCCAATCCCCTGCACCGAGCCTAGCATTGGTGCCATAGGCATTTATTATGCCGCCGTTTATGACTGTGGGATCATAATTTGCTTCATCAAGCACCGCAGAGACCATTGTCGTTGTCGTCGTTTTACCATGAGTTCCTGCAACAGAAATACACCATTTTAGCCGCATAAGCTCTGCCAGCATTTCAGCACGTCGAATTAACGGCATTTTTAAAGCTCTTGCCTCAATTATTTCCGGGTTATCTGACTTGATGGCCGTGGAGACTACGATCCCCCATGCCCCTTGCAAATTCTCCGCTTTTTGACCGACGAATACTTTTATCCCTAATTTCTTTAATCTTTTAACATTGGCATTTTCAGAAATATCACTGCCTTGAACTTTATAGCCAAAATTATGCATCACTTCGGCAATACCGCTCATGCCGATACCGCCAATGCCAACAAAATGCAAAGTGCCAATATTGACGGGATGACCAATATTATTAGATCCTATTTCTTTATTCATCTTTCGGCCCTTAACCCTTGGTGGTTTTCTTGAGTTATATTTTCTGCAACCATATTGTTGGTTTTTACGATTTCGCGATCTCCCTTGACCAATGCCAAACGCTCAACCAAATCGGCTAAATCCTTAGCGGCGTAGGGTTTGCCCACTTTTCTTGATTGTTCCGCTGCTTGCCATACTTCACGAGGGTGGCGAGCCATGCGTTGCAAAATTTTAGCAAGGGTGCTTGCGGTAAATTGACGATCCTCATAAAGCCACGCCCCACCCGCAGCAACGATTTCTTTTGAATTTTCCATCTGGTGATTATCGGTTGCATTGGGATAAGGCACGAGAATTCCTGGGCGTCCCGCCGTTGATAATTCGGAAATTGTCGAGGCCCCAGCGCGGCCAATCACCAAATGTGACCAGCGTAGACAACTAGGTAGGTCTTCAATGAATGTGGTAAGCTCAACGGCGATTTTTGTATCTGCATATAATTCGCGCACCGCTTCTATATCTTCTGCACGGCATTGCTGGGTAATTTGCAGCCTTCGTTGTGAAGCGCGTGGCAGAGTAGAAATCGCTTGGGGCACAACTTCACTGAATATACGTGCGCCTTGACTACCACCGATCACCAATATTCTAAAAATACGGTCATCACCCAAAGTGGGATAATATAAATCACCAATTTCAACAATTTCTTTACGGACGGGATTTCCCGTGACCGCACCATAATTATATTTATGCCATTTCACTTTTTTTGTTTCATCAAATGACAAGGCTACAGCATCGACCGATTTTGCCAAATATCTATTCACCCTTCCAAGCACCGCATTTTGTTCATGAATACAAGTGGGGATATCTAGGGATAAAGCAGCCTTCACAGTTGGTAACGATGGATAGCCACCAAAACCAATAACCACTCCCGGCTTGATCATTTTTAACAGAGATCGGGCGGCTAATATGCCACTGAAAATTTTGGGGATAGAAAAAATCTTGCCAATCATTCCTTTGCCGGCAAATGAAGCGCTTGACACTTCATAAATTTTAATTTCTTTAAACAATTTACGATACGCAAGGCCGCGCTTATCGGTGATTAATGTCACTCTATGGCCGCGTGCTAATAATTCTTCCATCAAAGCAAGAGCGGGGAACATATGCCCACCTGTTCCCCCTGCGGCCAAAACAATGTGACTGGTACGCCGACGTATCATTTTTGCCCCCATGATAAATTTGTTTGCCCGGGCTTATATTGACTATAACGCCGTGTCAGCGATAAAATCATTCCCATACCAATCGCAAGAGCAATCATTGATGAGCCACCGTAACTAACAAACGGCAAGGTCATTCCTTTGCTAGGCAATATTGAAAGGTTAACCGCAAGATTAATAAAAGCCTGAATACCAAATTGAATAAGCAAACCCGCCACCGCAAGAACCGTAAATAGATCCTGCTCTTTCAATAGATTGACAAAACCTCTAATGACGATAACGGCAAAAATGCCAATGATAAGCAAACAAACAATCACACCAAATTCTTCGCCTGCAACAGCAAATATATAATCAGAATGGGCATCAGGTAAGTGAATTTTAACCACGCCTTCGCCAGGACCTTTACCAAAAAGGCCGCCACTTCGAAACGCATTCATCGCCTGATCGACTTGGAAGGTGTCACTATTTTCAGGATGGAAAAAACTGTCAATACGACCTGCCACATGAGGAAGGAAAATATAGGCCGTCAAAATCCCGACCAGACCAAGAGCGATAAGACCAAAAACCCAAGCCCAAGCCAAGCCAGCCATAAATATTTGAACCCCCCACACTATAGAAACCAATATTGATTGACCAAGATCAGGTTGCAATATTAATAATGATATTACTACCATATAAGAAATCATCGATATTTTCCAACCGGCAAAGCCTGAGACTTTTTGACTTTGCGATAACATCCAAGCCGAGAATATAATGAAAGCAGGTTTGATAAATTCCGAGGTTTGCAATGTGAATGAACCAATAGGCAACCAACGGCGTGCTCCTTTAACTTCTGGTCCCACTATAAGTGTCGCCACAAGCAACAGCAAACAGACTGCAAATAAAATAATACCAAAGCGCCGTACCATCACAGGGGGCATAAGTGATACACAAAACATCGCCGCCACTGACATGAGGAGAAAAATAATCTGTCTTTGAACAAAATGAAAACTTGGCAGACCAATACGTTCCGCCACAGCAGGACTTGCTCCAAAAACCAAGACAATACCAATGATAATCAGCAAGGCCAGCGACATTAAGAGCCAGCGATCTACTGTCCACCACCAGGTACTAATAATACTATTGTCTGTGCGAGAAAAAGTGCTCATTTTTTATTATGCTCATTTTATCTTAATTTTAATGTGGCAAGGCCGATCAATGCCAACAAGACCGCTATAATCCAAAAACGGATAACAATTGTCGACTCCGCCCAACCTTTTTTTTCATAATGATGGTGAATGGGCGCCATACGAAAAACCCGCTTGCCCGTTAATTTAAAAGAGACCACCTGAACGATGACAGAAACTGTTTCTAAAACAAATAAACCGCCAACAATGGCAAGTACAATTTCATGCTTGGTAATCACGCTGACTGCGCCGAGCGCACCGCCTAATGATAAACTACCCGTATCGCCCATAAAAATCATTGCAGGCGGAGCATTAAACCATAAAAACCCAAGTCCTGCCCCAATGATCGAGGCAAGAAAAACTGCTAATTCACCGCTCCCTTCAACGTAAGAAATATTGAGATACTCTGCAAATACCATATTGCCGGCAAGATAGGCAATAAGAGCAAAAGTACCAGAGGCGATAATCACTGGCATAATGGCTAGACCGTCTAATCCGTCCGTTAAATTAACACTATTTGAACTGCCAATTAAAACAAACATACCAAAAGGGATCATAAACCAACCAAGGTCTATCAGAGTATCTTTTAAAAATGGCAACGCCAGCATCGAGCCCATATCAGGGCCCGCTTTATTGATAATAATCAACATTGCTGAAATAGAAATGGCAGCTTCTAATGTTAACTTCACCTTTCCTGAAAGACCAGCCGAGCTTGATCTTATAATTTTTGCATAATCATCAAGAAAACCAATAACGCCAAAACCTGTTGTTACAAGTAAACTTGCCCAAATATATTCATTGGATAGATCCGCCCACAACAAAGTACCCGCACTTAAACCTAAAAGGATTAAAAACCCGCCCATAGTTGGCGTACCTTGCTTTTGAATGATATGGCTTTGTGGGCCATCTTCACGAATAGGTTGACCGTTTTTTTGTTTAGATTTTAGCCAACTTATCATCATTGGACCAAACATAAAACTAACGATGAATGCCGTAAATAACGATGCTCCAGTTCTAAACGTCAAATATTGAAAGACATTTAAAAAGCTATATTGATCACTTAATGAATATAATGTTTGATAAAGCATTCTATTAATTTATCCTTTTCTAATCAGCTAACAGCCGCCTGTTTTTCTTGATTGAAGTCTAATTTTTTTAAGGTTTGCACAATCGTGGACATGCCCCCAGAATTTGATCCTTTGACCATAATCACATCACCATCACGAATATCGTGTAACAAGGCTCTTTCTAGGGCTTCTTTATCATTAAAATAATGGACACTCATTCTAGAATTGCTAGCTTTAATATGATCCACAAGGTTTTTCATATGAGAACCAACCAAAAAAAGTTTGTGGACATTAGCGTTGATTAATGGAGCCCCAAGATCACAATGCAATTGATCTGCTTGTTTTCCCAATTCACCCATATCGCTTAAAACTGCAATTCTTCGACCATTATCACCGACTTCACATTGACCGAGTGTCTTAATGGCGGCATCCATGCTTGCTGGGTTAGCATTATAACTTTCATCAATAAGTAATATTGAGCCATCGCTTATCACATCAAAATAAAGGCGCTCCCGCCGTCCACGACCGACAAGGGGCTTTAATTCAGCTAGACCTAATCCACTTAAACCAAGATCAGCACCAACCGCATCAACGCACGCGATCACAGCCAGTGAATTCATAACCCAATGATAGCCTAACATCCCTACTTTATAGGTCATCACTTTACCCATAATATCGGCGATAATACAGCTACAGGTATCATGAAAAAAATGGTCAAGCATTTTTACATCTGCTTTTTGATCCGCACCAAAAGAAATTATTTTTTTAATTCCAGCCGCTTTTGCCTTAGTACTGAGCCGCTCATAATGAGCGTTATCATAATTTAAAATGGCAATACCGCCTTCATTGATTGAACCATTCATGGCCGTAAATATTTCAGCCTTGGCATCAGCAATTTCTTCAATGTTTTCGAAAAATTCACTATGGGCAAGTTCAACTGTGGTGATAATCGCCACATCAGGGCGGACTAATTTTACCAATTCAGCTAATTCACCTTTATGGTTCATACCCATTTCAAATATACCATATTCTGTATCATAAGGCATACGAGCCAGCGATAAGGGCACACCAACATCATTATTATAACTTAAAATACTGGCATGAGTTTTTTTATAACGCGACAGAGCCGCTTTCAGGGCTTCCTTGGTTCCTGTTTTACCAACGCTCCCCGTAATAGCAATGATCGGCACATTAACGCGGTCACGCCCTGCTTTACCAAGCGCGACCAAAGCTTCCATTACATCGGGAACCAATAATAATTTGCTATTATCAACGCCCTTCACCGGCTTACTGACCACTGCACCCGCCGCACCGTTCTCAAGAGCCGTCTTCACATAGCTATGACCATCAAAATTGGGGCCTGATAGAGCAAAAAACAAATCACCCCGTTCCACAGAACGACTATCTATGGAGACGCCGTAACAATTCCAATTGGCACCTGTTTCAATGGACAAAATTTTCTTTAATTCTTCCATGGTCCATAAGGGCAGTAATTTCATCATTATGTAACCTTGTTAATTTACTTTACGTTTATGTTCAGTCTCTTTTTGATCGATTGATGCAATGGCCGAACGAACGACAGAGGCATCATCAAAATCAATAACTTGATCGCCAATAGTTTGGCCCTGCTCATGTCCTTTTCCCGCCACCAGCAGAATATCGCCCACTTCCAGACCAGATACCGCCATTTGAATGGCCTTGGCTCTGTCACCTACATTGTAAGCCTCAGGACAGCCTTGCATAATTTGCGCGCGTATATCCGCAGGAACTTCGCTACGGGGGTTATCATCGGTGACATAGATCCTCGAGGCGCACGTGCGCGCTATTTCACCCATTATTTTACGTTTTGCTTTGTCCCGATCACCGCCGCAACCAAAAACAACCACAAGGTTTCCCCTGACATGAGCTTTAAGGGCCCTTAAAACCGTTTCAAGAGCGTCTGGGGTATGGGCAAAATCAACATAAACGCGCGCGCCACTAAAATGCCGCCCCACTTGTTCCATACGTCCGCGCACAGGGCGCAGGTAAGATAATGCCTTAAAAGCCTGATCCGCTTCACCGCCGCAGCCAATGACCAAACCAACCGCCATAAGCGCATTAGTGGCTTGAAAATGACCAACAAGAGGTAAGGCCACATCGTATATTTTATCCTGATAACTAACGGTTATTTCCTGACCCGAAGATGATGTGCGTTGATTTAGAAGGCGAATATCACCATCACTATGGCCGACTGTTATAATATTATGCCCTTTAGCAGCACATATTGCCTGAACATCTGCAACAAGGGGGCTGTCAATATTTAAAACAGCGGTTTTAGACGGCGGCAAAATTTCACAAAAAAGACGCGCCTTTGCCTTAAAATATTCCTCTTCGCTATGGTGATAATCTAAATGATCATGGGTAAGGTTAGTAAAGGCGGCGGCTGAAATATTAACCCCATCAAGACGCCGTTGATCCAAGCCATGACTTGACGCTTCAAAAACAACATGATTGACGCCCATATGGCACAATTTACTAAGAGCTTTATGTATAACGATAGGATCAGGCGTGGTAAGGCCTGTTTCTTTAACATAATCCTCTGATTGAATACCCAAGGTGCCGATTGACGCCGCTTTAAGTCCCAATTGTTTCCATATTTGTTGGGTGAAAAATGCAACGGAGGTTTTACCATTTGTCCCTGTTACCGCTGCAATATTTTCCGGTTGATCCTGAAAAAATCGAGAGACCATGTGTGGGAAAACTCGGACAGGGTAATCATCCAAAATCCAGATAATATTTTCATCATTGGATTTTACTTGTGGTACACATAAAATTGCTGCCGCCCCTGATTTTATCGCCTCATCAATATAATCGGCTCCATTAAATTTAAGACCCGGTAAGGCCACAAACAAAAAGCCAGGCTCAACGTTACGGCTATCTGCGGTAATCCCGCAAATATCTACATCAGTTTTAAATTTTCTATCCGTTAACAGTTGGCTTAATTTCATTATTCTAATCCATACACCAATATTAAATCTTCATATATAATTTTCTTCTTGTTGACAGGGGCAATTCCAAGCAATGGTCCTATACGTCTGATAATATTGCCAACAAGAGGGGCTGCCGTCCAACCGCCGCTCGCCATATTAAATGTTTCTTTTATGCCCTGAGGTTCATCGAGCATGGCAAAAATTACATATTTTGGATGATCCACAGGAAAAACAGATACGAAAGATGAAATAACGGAATGATCATTATAACCACCACCAACAGCTTTTATGGCCGTACCTGTTTTACCGCCTATTGAATAACCATCAACTTTCGCATTTTTTCCAGTTCCATATTCCACAACAAGTTGAAGTAAGTTTCTCATTATTTCACTGGTTTTTGGTGAAATAACTTGAACTTCCTGTGATCGGGGAACTTGATCAGAATAACGTACAGTAGAAAAACTCTCATCTTGCGCTATATCTTTGCGCAGTAAGGTGGCAGGATTAAGGCGTCCACCATTGACTATGGCCGCAACCCCATTGACCAGATGTAACGGCGTTACAGCAATACCATGACCATATGATGTGGTCACCAGCTCCGTCGGGCCCCACTGGAGAGGAAGTAAAGGGCTAGCCGCCTCATAGACTTCCACATCGGTTTTACGAAATAACCCTAATTTTTGAAAAAATTCTTTTTGATGCTCGATTCCAATATCTTGAGCTATTTTTAAAGTCCCTATATTTGATGAATAGACAAAAATTTCAGGCACACTTAACCAGCGATTTTTCGCATGATCATCATGGATTGTAAATCCTGAAACCCTTACCGACTTAGTGGCATCATAACGAGACGACAAATTAATCACTTTACTATCCAATCCCAAAGCCAAAGTGAAGGTTTTAAAGCCGCTCCCTAATTCATAGACCCCTTGCAAAGCCCTGTTTAACTGACCTGTATTTTGTGGGCCAGCGGTTTCATTTGGATCAAAATCTGGCAGAGACGAAAGAGCCAATATCTCGCCACTATTCGCATCTAAGATAATACCTGCTGCACCTTTGGCTGAAAATTTTTCCTTAAAATCACTGAGTTCTTGGTTCAAAATATATTGCAATCGCATATCAATAGACAAATAGAGTGGGTCTTCTGAGCGCATAGGATCTGTAAGGCGGTCATTAAAAAATGCCTCAACGCCGGTCCTTGCTTTATTATCAATATCCACAGAACCAAGGACGTGCGATAATAATCGGCCTTGCGGATAAACACGTTTTTCTGCGGCGGAGAAAACCAAGCCCGGCTCCCCTAATCGATTAATTTCAAACATTTGTTTTGGTGTTAATGTACGTTTTATCCAAACGTGCCGTCGATTTGAGGTAAGTTTTTTAAAAATAGCCTCCTGCTTTAAAGAAGGCAAAACCTCCGCTATTTTATAAGAAAGTAATTGCGGATCATTAATTTTATAAGGATTAACCCCAAGCGAAGGGGTTTTTAAATTTGTCGCAACAATGATACCATTGCGGTCAACGATATCTGCTCTTGCCATAATCACAGGATTTTGATTAACACTACGCGAATTAGAATCTTCTGGGATTGCTTGAAAAACGCCGACCGAAATTAATTTCACCGCAACAGTTAAAAATCCTATGGTAAAAAGAGCCATCAAAATTATCATGCGGTTTCGGGCGATTTCTATAGCGCCTTGCTTGGTTCCCTCCACCTGCAAGTCAATTGGCTTCACGTGTTAATTCCCTATTCTTAAATTGACCTTTATTTTCCTATTTTAGCCAAGATCCGTTGATATAAATTATTCTCAGCTAGTGCTTGTTGGTTTTCCTGATTGTTTTGCTCATTTTTCATACTGGCCTGTACTTCTTGTTGAGAAAAACTTGCTAATTTAACTTTTGATCTTTGTCCAACATTATTGATACGTCTGGAAATGGCTATTGGATCCGGTTTTTTCCTGGGTAATAACAATTGAAAATTATCAATAGGCAAATTAGCCATTTGCACATTATTACGCATAGAAAGGGAAGCAATTTCAGAACTTAATTGTTCATTTTGCGTACTATCCAAAACCAAATGGCGCCGACTTAAACGCTCTAATCTCGCAGGTCTTGATAGATAGGCCATTTCGGCTTTTAAAACTTTTATAGCTTCACGGTCTTTTAGAATTTGTGTGCTTATGTCTCGTTTTTTTTCTTCAAGATTGTATGTTGCCTGTTTTAAATTATAAACGGCAGCCGTAGAAATCATCACTGTAAAGATAGTGAATGCTGCAAATAGTTTAATCATGCCGCAATCTCCTTTTTCCATGCTGTCGCTTCAGTGCGCACAGCAGCTCTCAGTTTTGCAGAACGAGAACGTATATTTTGTTCTATTTCTTGCTCAGACGCTTTCTTTGCGCCTTTAAATAATATTTCAAAAGTCGGATCAGGCATCTGATCCACTTGGCTTGGCATATGACGAGAAGGCCGAGCAACATCGCCACTTCTTATTTTAAAAAACTCTTTAACCACCCGGTCTTCCAATGAATGAAAAGTGACCACACATAGCCGGCCGCCCGGTGATAAAATTCTTTCCGCCGCTTCTAATCCGCGGCGCAATTCTCCAAGTTCATCATTGACAAAAATTCTTAACGCTTGAAAAGTTCTGGTCGCGCCATGAATTTGACGCTTGCCTTTTTTATAACGAGGGGCGCCGACGGCTTTTTCCACAATTTTTGATAATTCTAATGTTCTGGTAAAGGGCTTAACCTCTCGGGCCTCAACAATAGCGTGAGCCACCCGGCGCGAGGCCCGCTCTTCACCAAATTGATAAATGATATTAGCGAGTTCCTCTTCTTCGCTTAGATTGACCACATCAGCGGCCGTTGGCCCAATATCCCCCATACGCATATCAAGCGGACCATCATTAATGAATGAAAACCCTCTATCCGCTTGGTCAATCTGCATCGAGGAAACACCGATATCTAAGACGATCCCGTCCACAGTCTTTTGACCTTGTTCAGACAAAAGACTTTCCATTTCTGAAAAACATCCTTTTAAGAGTTTAAATTTTCCTGGAAAATCTTTTTCTATTTTTTCAGCCGCCATCGTAACAGAAGGATCGCGATCTATCGCCCAAAGCATTGAGACATTACGTTCTAAGATAGCCCTACTATATCCGCCAGCTCCAAAAGTGCCGTCCACATAAACACCATTTTGATCTGGATTAAGGGCGTCTAGAACCTCACCGAGCATAACAGAAACATGTGAGGATACAGAAGGAGCATCTAAAGAGGATGTATTATGAGCGCCCATGATCTCACTCATCTTCTTGCTTGATGCGAAATTTTAAGAGGCCGCGTTTTTCTTTTACTTTATGTCTGGCTTTTTCTAATTCCCGAGCAAAAGCCTCCGGTTCCCAAATTTGGAAAGTTTTTCCTTTACCGGCAAATGTGGCATAATCAGTAATGCCCGCAAATTCCATCAACTCATGGGGTAAAATAATCCGGCCATTGCCATCAAAGGTCAATTCAACCAACCCTGACATTAGAGCTAAACTAAATTCGTCATGTTCATCAGAATAAGGGGCAAAGCCTTCTAAGCTGTCATTAAGTTTTTCGATATAAAGAAGATCACAACATTCAATAGCATTGTGGTTTACCGCCTGAACCATAACAATTGATTTTTGAAAGCCAGAGGGTAATGCCGCGCGAAATTGCGCAGGAACAGACACTCGGCCTTTCTGATCCACCTTATTTGTATATTTCGACATAAATAACGGCATTTGATCGTCCAAAATTATTTACTGGTTATTACAGGTTTGTCCCACTTACTCCTTAAATGGAATATCATGGGATATCATGCCCGTCAATGGGATTTAATGTAATTTATATGGGGTTAACAATCCATTAAACAGGTCGTCAAATTAATGAAAACTGTTTATTTTTAATGTGTTACAGCATATTACTATCAACAGAAAAGTGCCAATAAGGGATGTTAATAAAAATCCTGTGAATGGGTTTTTATGGGCGAATTAGATAAAATAGGGAATTTATGCTTCTTTTCATCAAAGAATCGCAAAATTAACAGACTCGGTAGAATCTGTTCAAAAGGCACGGTGCCATTAAAATATTAGATGTAAAAATTAATCTAAGCGCTCGCCTAGACTACCAAAAATACTTTTTACCTTTTCAGGCGGATAAACAAATTCAAGGCCGATAAAACCGTTTCTGACCCATGATACTTTGGAGGGTAATTTATTATTATCTTTAATAGAGATTACAAACTTGGTCCCTAGCTCAAGGGGTAGGTTTAATTTAATTTTTGCGCCATGAAGCGAAATATCAAAGGCGAGAGCTTCAAAATAATAACTGCCAACGTCTAAATGTGATTTTAACAGCACATTTTGACGCCTACTTTGCCTCATCTGAAATTCATCGTTCAATTTTGTATTCATATTTTTAATGCATTCTACGTTGTTTATTAATTCAAGTTCATGGCAAAAGCACCAAGATCTGCTTTAATTTCTTTTGCATTATTATTGAAACTTAAGCCAACAAAGCCTTCTGCTGACCATACCACTTTGGCAACTTGACTTAATTTATCGCGAATATTCACTAAAACACAAGTATCTTGTTCTATTGGCATGTCGACTTTAAGCCGTACACCACCCAATGACACGTCATAGGCCACACAATCAATTTTATTGCCGCCCACGTCTAACTCAACAGGTAGAACAACGGCTCTCCTGTTATGCTTTCGCATTGAGTTAATTATTTTTCTAACCTCACCAACCAACATTTTTTATCCTTAAGATACTGATTTCGCCCTCTAAGATAAGTTATGTCCGTTAACAAAGAGTTTAATTTTAAAAAAGATCCCATTATTTTAAATGATCATCAAAATAGCGTTTAATGGTTTGGTAAACATGCGACCTTCGCATACGGTCACTGCCAAGGCGATGGGTTTGACCAGGATAAGCCATAAAATCAAATTGAATAGCCCTTTGCTGCATTTCATCGAGCAACATGCTTGTATGACTAAAAAGCACATTATCATCAGCCAATCCATGTAAAATAAGCAATTTTCCCCTCAAGGCGTCAACATAAGGAAAGACACTGCTTTTCGTGTATACATCTTGATTGTCCGATGGGTTTCCTAAAAAGCGTTCTGTATAATGAGTGTCATATAATCGCCAATCGGTAACAGGAGAGCCTGCGACGCCAACTTTAAAAATATCAGGTGCTTTAAACATACTCATTAATACCATATATCCGCCGTAACTGTGGCCTTGAACCCCTATATTATCGCCATCAACAAAATCCAAACTTTTTAAATACTCTGCTCCAGTAACTTGATCTTCCACTTCAACACTGCCCATATGATGATAGAGGGCTCCCGCAAAATCAGTGCCACGATTTCCTGTACCGCGATTATCAAGGGTAAAAACAATATAGCCGTCTTGTGCGAAAACCTGATGCAATAAATCGCCCCATATTTTTCTAACCAATTGTGGTCCAGGGCCGCCGTAGAGGGCGAATATTACGGGATATTTCTTACCCGGTTTCATATTTGCTGGTTTATACATTCGATAATAAAGATCATCGCCATTTTTATTTTTAATGACACCAAATTCAGGGTCTATATGTTGTTTTGCGAAAGCAAAATAAGAGTGACCCTGTTCTAATTTATTTTCTTCTATCCACATTAAACGCTTGCCGTCTTTTGCATGAATGGAGACTTGTGGCA
>ERZ890510.1446-NODE-1446-length-15435-cov-4.635241_pt1 | contig 15435 bp, 14 predicted proteins | sample MGYA00521265_ERZ890510 | MGnify/ENA primary metagenome ERZ890510 (study PRJEB32303, sample SAMEA104408624) | aquatic metagenome | biome: Brackish water; feature: Chemocline; material: water | place: Baltic Sea | collected 2014-10-26T21:54:00 | depth 110 m ...
CCGCCGGGAACAGGTCGTGCCGGCTCCACCCCGGAGTCCGTTGTCGCACCCGGTAGTGATTTTTGTCGAATTCGAATTTCCAGACTCAGGACACGTGTGAGATACCTGCTAACCGGAGGCGGTACCGGGGGCCACGTCTATCCCGCGTTGGCCGTTGCCGATGAGTTGCGACGGCGCGACCCCGAAGCTCAGTTTCTCTACGTCGGTATTCGCGGTCGACTTGAGGAACAGGTCGTGCCCGCGCGTGGCTATCGACTGAGCTTTGTCCGGGCACGGCCCTTTCCGCGGTCGAAATCACCGTTGGCCCTGATATGGTTTGCCCTGCATCTGGCCATCGGGACCCTCATGGCCAGCATTCTGTTGTTGCGCTTCCGGCCACATGTCATCTTCGGCACCGGTGGCTTTGTCAGTGCGCCGACCATGTTCGCCTGCGGCATCCTGCGCACGATCGGTTTGTGTCGAGCCCGGCTGTTCGTCTATGAACCCAATGCCCATCCTGGATTGCTGAACCAGACGGTTGGCCGCTTGGCCGATCGCGTCGGTGTCGTCTTCGAGCAGGCGGCACGCTGGTTCGATATGAAGCGGGTCGCTATCGTCGGCTTTCCCGTCCGTCGGGAACTGCTGGAACCCCAGCGGGACGCGGCTCGGCGGGCGCTGGACATCCCGGCAGACCGCTTTGTTGTGCTTGCCTTCGGTGGATCGCAGGGCTCCCGTGTCATCAATCGGGCGGTAGTCGAATCCCTGCCATATCTGCAGTCCCGGCACGACAAGCTGTTCGTACTGCATGGCACGGGCCGCATTTGTGGGGACGGATACGACGCGGTGGCTGATACGGCTCGCGAACTCGAGGAGCTCAACCTCGATGCTGCAGATTCGTGGTATCGACGCTGTGAGTACTTCGACCAGATTGAAACGGCCTATGCAGCGGCTGATGTCGTCGTCTGCCGCGGGGGCATCAGTACACTTACGGAAGTCGGTGTGTCGGGTCTGCCCGCGATCGTCATACCCCTGTCAACGGCGGCTGAAGATCATCAGGCGGTCAATGCCCGTGCCCTTGAGCGTGCCGGGGCCGCACGAGTTCTGTTCGAAGAGGCGACCTGGCGCGAAGCGGATGGCACCGTCAACCTCGGCGTAGCGGGCGCGCGGCTGGCAGCCGTCGTGATGGAATTGCTGGACGACGAACCCGTGCGTTTGCAGATGTCGTCCGCAGCGCGCCAATTGCAGCGTCGAGACAGCCTCGAGTCGATTCTGCATGAGATTGACAGCCTGGTACAGGGGCGCCGCCCCGGCCCGTTGACTCTCGAGTTTCCCACGGTGGACGAAGGGCACCCCCGTGCCCCTACGCGCCTGATGCGTTACGTGCGTGATCGGGTGAAAGAGGCAGGCGGGGCCGAAGCACTGCCCCCGCAGGAGCTGGCGTACCTGCGATACCAGACGGATCGCCATCTGGCGTCCACGGCGTTCTACGAAATCCCTCTCGGACGGCGCAATGTTGGTATCAAACTGGTCGGCCTGCTGCAGTACGAGGAGCGGCTCGACCTGGTACTGACCGTCCTGTCTGACCGGCGACCGGTGTCAACCATGCAGCGATGGGCTGGGGGTGATTTCCTCCACCCTGGCATTCTGCGACGGAATGCCATCGATTTTCCGCTGGCCATGATTGGGTTGTGTCGCGGCGGCGCCAGAGTTCGAACGGCTGTTCTCGAAGCGCTGGCGACGGATCCATACTTCGAGGTGCGTGCTGCGGCAGCACGGTTGATTGGTGAGCAGTTGGAGCCCGGTGACACTGACGCGGAGGTTGTGCTTCGTGCCGCGCTCGACGATCGAGCCGACGCCGTCCTGTTCGAAGTTCTCGTTGCCGTGGGTCGGATCGGCAGCCAGTCCGGGCTGCTGGATTGCCTCCGAGCCTTCTACGAGCACCGGGACTGGCGCTGTCGCCAGGCGACCGTAGACGCGCTCGATCGATTGCTGGAGAGAGGCGTACTGGACGTCGACGAGGTCAGGGGTGACGTTGAACAGATTCTGTCGACGTCGCCGAATTTCGAGCCGACGTTCCCACTGAAGGACAGTCTCGAGGCTCTGGCACGCCGCATCCGCGACAGCCGGCGCCCCGCCAACTGAGTTTGGAGATACGTGCTCTACTATCTGGGAACCTACCTGCAGGACTACTCCGAGGCGCTGTCCTTTCTGCGCCTGGTTGATTCCATCAGCTTTCGTGCCATTGCCGGGGCCATGACTGCGCTGCTGTTCACCATCCTTTTCGGTGACGGCATGATTCTGGCCCTGTATCGGCGGGGGAGTCGAGATACGAATCGCAGCTTCGATTTCGCCGTCACGGGTGCCCGGGCACCCAAGACCTATGGCGGACCTCTGCTGCTGAGCGCCGTGCTGTCGAGCGCTCTTCTCTGGTGTCAGTTGCACGAGACCTTCGTGCTGATGAGTCTGGCGGCGATCATCTGGTTTGGTGGGCTCGGCTACATCGACGACCACCTGAAAGTTCGCCACGGCACCAGTGACAGGGGACTGTCGGAGTCGGCCAAGCTCGTCCTGCAGTTCTTCTTCGCCCTCATTTTCGCCGTCATCTACGTCCTGGAGCCGATGTCACCCCTGCCAGCGGGCCTGGCCACACAACTCTACGTGCCTTTTGTCAAGACGCCGGTTCTGGATCTGGGATGGTGGTATGTACCCTTCATCATGTTCACGGTTGTCGCCATCGCCAACTCGGTGAATATCGCCGATGGGATTGATGGACTGGCTGTAGTGCCGGCATCCTTTGCCATCCTTGTCTACGGTATTTTCGCCTATGTCGCCAGCCACGCGAGAATTGCCGAGTTCCTGATTTTTCCGTTCATGCCCGGCGCCGGCGAGGTCGCCATCATTTGTGCGATCGTTTTCGGCGCCTGCCTCGGTTTTCTGTGGTTCAATTCGTACCCGGCGAACGTCATAATGGGTGATACAGGTTCGATGGCACTGGGCGGACTCCTGGGCACCGTTGTTGTCCTGGTCAAGCAGGAGTTTCTGTTTCTCCTGGTTGGCGGTGTCTTTGTCGGGGAGGCGCTGTCGGTGGTGATTCAGGAGAAGATCGGCATCCGCTGGCTGGGACGAAGATTCTTCCGTTCAGCGCCGATTCATCATCATTTTCAGGCGCAGGGACTGGCCGATACGAAGATCGTGATCCGCTTCTGGATCATCGCCGGGATTCTGGCGATGACAGGTCTGGCAACGCTCAAGATCCGCTAGCGGATCAGAGCAGTCGAAGTCCGTAGATGAAAAGCAGGACCAGGGTTGTGCCAATGCATACGGTGATCCACAAGGGCACACCGCTTTCGTCGCCGCTGTAGACCTCTCGCGTGTAGCGTCGATACTCGCTCGAAATCAGCATGTATCCGGAGGCCATGGAGATGATGATGGCGATGACGAGAAACGTATACCCCAGGTCGGCAGGTTCAATGGCACGACCGATGCTGAGCACATAGGAGACAATGTTGACCAGCAGGCCGTATTCGCGCGAGAGGACGCTGTAGACCAGAATCCCGAGGCTCAGGGAGCCGATCGCCATCGACGACAGGGCTTCGACAAGCGGAACCTGTGCAAAAAAAACAAGCACGGGCACGCTGACGATGAGGTGCAACCACATGCCCGCGTAGGCGTAGAAAAACGACGGTCGCTCTAGAGACGCGGTGCCGATCAGGAAATGCGAAAAGGTCTGCCGTCTGGGCAAATTGACACCGCGATATGTATATGCAATATGAGCAGAATGCCCCCGTCAGATCCGGAAGCTCAGCAAGTATACCGGCGCTGCGGAATCGGTGTCAAGCCAGTTCCGTGGTTCTTCTCAGGCGGCGGTTGCCAACGGTCGTCGGGGCGCGGGCGTGGTATCGGGTGCTTCGCTGTCGATTCCCTTGCGGGCTGATTGTCGTTCCAGGTAGCGGACCAATTGATAGCAGCCCTCCTGCTGATCGCAGAAAGAAAGACAGAGTGCGTAGACGGGCCCGCGTTCATCGCGGCTGTGGACGGTGCAGGACACAACCTGTGAGCGGATGCCGGAGAAACGTTCATTGAGTTTCTCACATGCGTCGCTGAATGGGTTGGTGGCCAACGACATACGCCTTGGCGTCATACCCGTTCTGGGAAGTGATCGGCGGGCGGTCTCCTCGACAAACGGCGTGGGCGCCGAGATGGTGATTTCGACAAACCCTGCATCCGGCTGTTGGCGAGTGTAGACCTGGGCACCACCACCGCTGAGGTTGGTGATCACCACACTGGCCCGCTGCTGTGGACACCGTGGAGCTTCTCGCCAGGTCATGCTGCCGCGAAGGCAGACGCTGACCCTGTGGGCCCCCCTGCGAGTTCTGGCCTCCATACGTTCTGGTGGTTCAACGAGCAGGACCGGGAGTTTGCCTCGCAGGCGTCCGCGGCCGCGAATCTCGCTGGAGAAACTGCATGAGCTGCCGGCGGCGTTCTGTTGGATGCTGCGTACTGTAACCGGGGTGCCTTTGCGTGGACGCACGTCGTCCGGCGCGTCAAAGCACATAAGGCCGCTCTTACTCATGTCCTGCAGGCGTCCCTGGTAGGCACCTGCTTCCACTCTGGGGTCGTCAAAGCGGAGTAGAAATCGCTGGCCGATCTCGATTCCATCAGGAAGTTGTGCCCGAATTCCACTGGTCGCTTTCATGATATTCACTCCATATTTCTCGGGACTCAGGTCCCAGAGGGTGTCCGGTCGCCGAATGCGGTCGGTGTCGATCTGGTGCCCTGCGTCTGTAGATATGAATCGGCGCTGTAGGGAAAAGCTTTAGTAGTAATTGATACTAAGTAGCAGAACTTACCAGGATTCACGGGCGTTTGTTGTCGGCCCGTGGATCAATGGCAACCGACCGGAGTGTGTCCGTGCCGCCACGTGCATCGTCGCAATCGCCCGACCTAGTCGAACCTGAGGTCGATGATATCCGTCCACCGTTGTTGACGGGTGCGATCGCTGCTCAGGCGATCGAAAAACTCTCCGGTGTAGGTGCCCGCCGAGGTGCCGTTCTGCGGGAGGCGGGCATCTGCACGATAGGTGATCTTCTGGCTCGTATTCCGCGCCGACATCTCGACAGAAGTCGTATTGTATCTATAGCTGATGCAATTGCAGGAGAAGAAGTTACGCTCATAGTGGAAGTTCGTGCATCAAGTTCGGCTGCGCCGATTCGGCGGGGCAATCGATCTCCGCCTCACTCGGTGGAAGTGGCTGACGAGACGGGTACGTTGCGGTGTGTGTGGTTCCAGGGCGGGCGTTACCACACGTTTGAACCGGGTGATGTGATCGCCTTGAGTGGCAGGATTGAAGTCTTCCGCGGCTCTCGGCAAGTGTCGCATCCGGAGTATGAGTTTGTCAGTGACGACGGCGAGGGAGAACTGCTGCACACCGGGGGTGTGATCCCCCTGTACGGTTCTACGGCGGATCTCAAGGAGCGGGGCTTGCGCAGTCGTGGGTTCCGTCGTCTGGTAGTCGAGGCGCTGAAGGTCTGTGCTGCTCAATTGCGTACGCAGTTGCCACCAGGCGGCGAGGCTCGCCAGGGCCTGATGTCTCTGATGGATGCTCTCTGGGCGGTGCATTTTCCGGAAAGTCTGGCCATGGTGGAACTGGCCCGGCGGCGGCTTGCCTTTGAGGAGTTGTTCCTGTTGCAGCGTGAACTGGAGTCCCGACGACGTGCCTTGCGGGCCCGGGAGGGGTTGTCTTTTGCTGCCAGTCAGGATCTTGTGCCGAGCCTGTTGCTGAGCCTGCCCTTTGCCTTGACGGGTGCACAGCATCGATGTATCGAAGAAATCGGGGTCGATCTGGGTAGTTCGGTGCCAATGCGACGCCTGCTGCACGGCGATGTGGGCTCCGGCAAGACCCTCGTCGCCCTGTGTGCGGCCCTGCGTGTCGTCGAACAGGGGTGGCAGGTGGCGATCATGGCGCCAACGGAGATCCTCGCGGAGCAGCATTTCCACAACGTGCGTCGACTGATGGCGGGTCTCGGCATGCAGGATGTGGTGCTGTTCAAAGGAGGGGCGCGGGCGGCACTCAAGCGCGAGTTGCGCAATGGACTGGCCAGTGGAGCGACCCGACTTGTCATCGGCACACATGCACTGCTCGAAGATGATGTAGAATTCGCGCGCCTGGGACTGGCGATCGTGGATGAACAGCACCGCTTCGGTGTCGCGCAGCGCGACAGACTATCGAGTAAGGGGGCTGGCGTCGGGGGAGTTCTCGATCTGCTGATCATGACGGCGACACCCATCCCGCGGTCACTGGCCCTGACCATCTATGGTGACCTGTCCGTCTCCGTCATCGATGAACTGCCGCCAGGGCGCCTGCCGGTGCGCACGGCCATGAGGGATCCCGCCCGTCGGGACCGGATTTTCGGCTTCGTCGCTGAGCAGGTGCGCGAAGGGCGGCAGGCCTACGTCGTCTATCCGCTGATCGAGGATTCCGCCAAGATCGATCTGACATCGGCCCAGTTCGGATACGAGGAACTGCGCAGTGAGTGGCTTGCGGACTGCCGCGTGGCCTTGATTCATGGACGCCTGCCAGCGGAAGAGAAGGCCCAAGTCATGTCGCGCTTTGTCGCAGGGGAAGTGGACGTGCTCGTCTCGACGACTGTGATCGAGGTCGGTGTCGATGTTGCCAATGCAACCGTCATGGTCATCGAACACGCCGAGCGGTTCGGCCTGGCGCAGTTACATCAACTCCGGGGCCGGGTAGGCCGTGGTGGGACAGAGGCCTACTGTATCCTTGTTGCCTATCCTACGGAGGGTGAAGGTCAGGAGTGGCGGGAAAGACTTGATGCATTATGTTCAACAAATGATGGATTTATATTGGCACGCAAAGACTTAGAGATACGTGGACCCGGCGAAATTCTGGGCACCAGGCAAGCGGGTCTGGCAGATCTTCGCATCGCACATCTGGTGAAAGATGAGGATCTGATGGAAGCCGCGCGCTCTGAAGCGATCATGGAAAACGCGGAAAAGCTTTGAAGCGAAGTCGCGGTGTCTGGTTCGTCTCGCTGGCAACGGCATCCTCCCTGCTGGGCGATCAGATGCTCTATGCAGTGTTGCCAACGATCTACGTCGATCTGGGGTTGCAGCCATACCAGGTCGGAATTCTGTTGTCGGCGAACCGAATCGTCCGCCTGGTGACCAACCACCTCGCCGAAAAAGGCTGCCGCCGCTGGAGTCTGGCGTGGTTGCTGATCGTATCGCTCACCACGGGTGCGCTGCTCAATCTTGTCTACAGCACGGTCACCTGGTTCCCAGGGCTGTTGGCGGCTCGCATCGTCTGGGGTGTCTGCTGGTCCTTCATCCGCCAGATCGGCCTGATGACCGTGGTTGATGCTGCCCGAGAAGGTCTTGTGGTCCGTCCCGATGGTCAGATTCACCTGGGGCGAGCCATGGGATTCTACAGCGGCATCTCCCGTCTGGGGTCGATTTCCGGCAATCTGCTGGGAGCCCTTGGGCATGACCTGATCGGCTTCTCGGCGACGCTGTTCATTTTCGCGGCGGCCTCGCTGGTGTGTGTTCCGCTGGGGCCCTGGTCGCGTCAGGGGTTGCCACGCACTCGGCCTCGTGATGCGTCGGCCTCCGGGCCGGTCGCCAGGGGCTTGTTGTTGTGCGGCTTCGCCAGCGGCTGTGTTGGCCAAGGGTTGATCGCAGCCACACTGGGAGCGGTACTGGGCGCCCGGCTCGGAGATGCGGACCTTGGGGGCGCGCTCGGTCTCGGCGTAGCGAGTCTTACGGGTCTGCTGCTGGCCACTCGTTGGGTCGCCGACCTTATGGCGCCACTTCTCGGCCATATTGCCGATCGCGTCGGCCGTCGGCGATCGGGGGCGGTCTACTTCATTGCCGGCGCCCTTGTGCTGGCAGTCGCCGCAGCGCCACAATTGCCACCAGCGTTCATGATCGCTGCGATTCTGGCGTTCTACGTTACGGCAACCGGTGTTGCTGTCGTTTTGCAGGCTGAAGCTGGCAATGGGGGATCCCGGGCGGTGGCCTCGTATGTTACAGCTTCAGATTTTGGCTCGGCGGCAGGGCCGAATCTTGGTTGGCTGGTGCTGCAAATCGGGGGGGCGGAAGGCACCGTCTTTCTCCTGGGGGCCATCTTTTACGCACTGGCGGGTATCGCCGCCTGGACCAGTCTTCACGACACAGGGAAATGACCGTGAGAACGATCGATCCGTTGATTTCGCCGACAGAGTTCGTCGGCCTCGATGGCGTTACTCATTTGTGCACTGGCGGGGAGGCGCCCTGGCTGCGCGAGTTCGGGTCTGTGTACGCGGATTTTGCGCGGCTCAAGAGTGGTGGTCTCGCTGGTCGCAGCGAAGTCTATCGGCGGGGGGAGAGGTGTCGTGACGCCATGGGACAGCTGTGGGGCGTGCCGCCGGAGCGTATCGGCTTCCTGCCCTGCGCGGCGGAAGGCATGAACTGGCTGGCGCGCGGGCTGGATTGGCAGGCCGGAGACAATGTCGTGACGGACAATCTCGAGTTTCCTTCGGTGGCATACGCCTGGAGGCAACTGGAGGATCTCGGTGTCGAGGTACGCATGGTGCAACATCGTGACTGGCGCGTGTGTGAAGAGGATCTACTCGAGGCCATTGACGCGCGCACCCGTGTGGTTGCCGTCAGTCAGGTCAGTTTCTACACGGGACAGAATCTCGACATCAGTAGTCTTGCACGGGGGCTGCGGGGGAGATCTGAAAGCTGTTTGCTGGCCGTGGACAGCACCCATGCTGCCGGTGTGGTCCGTGTGCCGGCAGCGGTGACAGATCTGTGTATCAGCAGCAGTTACAAGTGGTTACTTGCCACACATGGAACGGCGCCCTGTTATGTCAGCGAGCGTGCAGCCGAGATGGTCACGGACAGTTGCTTCGGCTGGCATAACCTGGCTACATGGCCGGCACAGGGCGCCGAACGACAGCCGAAGGTGGCGGTCCAACCCATGCCGGCGCGCCTGGAACCCGGCAATCCGGCCATGGTCGTGGTGTTGTTCCTGGAGCGCGCCCTGGAGCGTTTGCTGGCTCTTGGCGTTGACGCCATTCAGGATCACGCCTGGGATCTCTCTGAACGGCTTGAAGCCGGTCTGCGGACCCGCGGGCGCGCCGTGATCTCGCCCTCAACGCGGGAGGCTCGCTCGGGCAATACCTGCTTTCTGGATGATGATGCCGAAGGGCTGACCGAGAAGCTTGCGGGGCACGATGTGCTGGTCTGGGGGCAATACGGACGTGTTCGGGTTTCCGGTCATCTGTATAACAGTTCTACCGACGTGGACCGCTTTCTCGAGGCCCTCGACCTGATCAAGTAAAATTCGTCCCCGGCTGGGAAAAACTCGTTGACATAGTGCACATACGAGTAGTATACTGATGTGCACGTGATGAACAGCACCGGTAAGGGTGTTGATTTCTTTCAACGAACAACCCGCAGGAGGGAGTCGAATCATGGACCAGTTCGACCGCGAGCGCGTCGAGCGCGCCGCCCGCATCTACGCCAGCAACCGCGATGCCGGCCTGGCTCTCGGTATTGCCCCCGGCAGCTTCGGCCGACTCTGTCGCCGCTATGGCATCGAAACACCGCAGTCCCGCCGCAAGCGCAAGGGCATCCCCGCCCTGGCCGCATAAGATCACTTTGAACTCCCCATCCCCAAGCGCTATTGCAGGAGCCTGAACCGATGCAGACAAAGTGCGTCAACAAGGTGGTTCTCGTGGGCAATCTCGGTGCGGATCCCGAGACCCGATTCACCCCCAGCGGCACACAGGTCACAACGGCCTGCCTGGCCACCGACGAAGCGTGGACCGATCGCAAGGGCGAGTCACGGCGGCGCACCGAATGGCACCGACTTGTACTCTGGCGGCGGTTGGCCGAGATCGCCAGTCAATACCTGAAGAAGGGCAGCAAGGTCTGCGTCGAGGGCCGACTGCAGACTCGCAGTTGGGAGGACGACAGCGGGCAGCGGCACTACGTGACGGAGGTTGTCGTCAGCGACCTGAAGCTCGTCGACGGTGCCGGTGGACCGGGCGAGATGGACCTGTCCTTCGGTCGCCACGGCGACGATGCGGAGAGCCTCGCCCATGTCAGCGCCATGGGCAATAACACGGCCGAAGAAGATGACGGGTTGCCCTTCTAGTGGATTGGAATATAGTGGATTGTTTCAGGAAATTTCGATTGATCTGGTAATCCATAACTGATTGCAGTACAATCTGATACGAAGTTAACATGAAATGCCCGCGAGATCCTGTGCTCGCGGGCATTTTCATGTCATGTTGCCAATGCGTGATTCTTGTGAATCGACGGACCTACTACTTGTTCGGCTGCGGAGTTACCCGCAGGTACGGTTTGATGCGTGTGAAACCTTTGGGGAATTTCTCCGTCGCTTCCTCGTCGGACAACGCCGGTACGACGATGCAGTCATCACCATCCTGCCAGTTTGCCGGCGTGGCGACTTTGTATTCCGAGGTCAACTGCAACGAGTCGATGATGCGCAGGATCTCATCAAAATTGCGGCCCGTCGATGCCGGATAGGTCAGTGTCAGCTTCACTTTCTTATCGGGGCCGATGACAAAAACCGAGCGAACCGTCAAATTGTTGAGAGCGTTCGGATGGATCATGTCGTAGAGATCGGCTACGACCCGGTCAGCATCGGCGATGATCGGGAAGTTGACGCTGGTGCCCTGGGTTTCGTTGATGTCGGCAATCCAACCCTGATGCGAGTCCAGGGGATCGACGCTGAGACCTACAACCTTGACGTTGCGGCGGTCGAACTCCGGCTTCAGTTTGGCAACGGTTCCCAGTTCGGTGGTGCATACGGGCGTGTAGTCGGCAGGATGCGAGAAGAGGATGGCCCAGCCATCGCCGATCCATTCATGGAATTCGATCGTGCCTTCCGTGGTTACAGCGGTGAAATCCGGTGCTTCATCACCCAGGCGGATCGCCATCTGAGATTGACTCCTGTTATAGAAAAAAAGGAAAGAAGGTAGAACGCGTATGTATTCGACCCGTTCACTGACGGCAGGTACGATAAGAACGAGAGGGCCCCTGTCAACGCAGGCCCGTGGCAGGGTGGCCCCGGCCTCAGGCTTTGTGCTGCTGATGCTCAGCTTATGGGCCGCTCCGTCGCATGCATGGTGGGGCAACGGGCACGCAATCCTGACGGCGGCAGCAGTCCTGGCACAACCACAGGAGGTCCCGATTTTCTTTCGCAATGGGGCTGCCCAGGTGGCCCACATGTCAATTGATCCCGATGTCGCCAAGAACCGCGCCGCGCCGCACCTCTACGATGGCGAGTCTCCCGAGCATTTCTTCGACCTCGAATTGCTCGAGGGGGCCGACATTCCGGAAAATCGGCACGAGTTCATTGCGTTGTGCAGCCGACTTGGAGTTGCGCCCAAAAAGGTGGGTTACGCCCCGTATGCGATCCTGGAGTATACGGAACGCCTCATGGTTGCCTTCGCCGAGCATCGCAAGTGGCCAGAGAATGGGATGATTCAGGCTAAGATCTTCGTTTACGCCGGCATGCTCGCACACTACGCCGAAGACATCGCTCAACCCTTACATACCACGGTCCACTACGATGGCCGTCTCGTTGAGGGTGGCGAGAAAACACACGCCGGCATCCACGAGACTGTGGATTCCATGATCGAGCGCCTGCAGATGACGCCGAAAGAACTGGCCACCCGTGTGACCGTCGCCCCCATCGAAGGAGATCTGGCTGAGGCGGTGCGGGCGCAGATTTACGAGAGCAACGGCCGTGTGGATCTGGTCTACGAACTGGTGGATGGTCTCGACCCGGTCTCCGAGCAGGGCAGGGCGCTTGCCCAGGAGCGGGCCCGTCGGGCTGTCGCCTTCACGGCCAGCCTCTATCTGACTGCCTGGCAATCTTCCGAGGCCGTGCGTCTGCCGAGTTGGCTGGATCGCTAGCAGAAAGCTGTGGAAATGCAAGATTCAACGTCAGCAGCGACACTCCCGCTGCCCTTCGTACTTACGCCGGAACAGATGTTGGCCTACACTGGACAGTATAAGGGCGAGCGCTTTGCCGATGGCAGACCGAAGGTTGCCGACTCAATCCTGGAGCGCATGCGCCGGGTGACCTGCGAGCAGGCCTGGACCGTACTGAGAGCACACGGTTACAACTGCCAGTTTCAGGGCAAGTGGGAAGTCACACATACGGATCCGGTTCTCGTAGGCCGAGCGGTGACGTGCAATTTCATCCCACATCGTCCGGATCTGGCCGATGTTGTCAACGAATCGGCAGAAGCTCTGGGCCTGGAGGGGCGGGACAAGCACTGGGTCATGGATCGGCTTGTCACCAGTGACGTCATCGTCGCGGACCTGCTCGACAAGCAGATTGGTGGCGGCTTTATCGGTGACAATCTGGCAAACATGATCCACAACAGGACGGGCACGGGAGCCGTCGTCTGGGGCGGGACCCGCGATCTGGCCGGCGTGCTCGAGCTTGATGATTTCGTCGTCTTCAACCGGAACTGGGATCCCTCCACTTCCGGCTCGTACGATCAGACGATGATCATCGGTTACAACACCCCCATCGTCATCGGTCGCGCTGCCGTGATGGCGGGCGATGTGGTTTTGGGGTTGCGGGAGGGTGTCACATTCATACCCGCTCATCTGGCCCGGGAAGTCGTCGAAACGGCCGAACTGATTCAGCTCAAGGACGCCTTCGGTTACGAGCGCCTGAAGGCGGGCCTGTATTCGGCGGGGCAGATCGATGCCGCATGGACGGAGCCGATCCATGCGGACTTCTACGCCTGGGTGCGCGCCCGTATCGATGCTCTGCCTGGCGGCGCAACAGGAAATGCTGCGCCGCCAGTCCTGGTACTAGGACACCGGCGGGTCCATATCAATCGGGGTGCTGGCGGGGAGCAAGTCCGAGAGCTTCATCCGCCAAAAGTTCGGCCCAGGTCTGCACGATCCGCGTTCGAGGCGCGCCGCGCAGGGCTGTCGTGGCATCGGTCCAGTCACTGTGGGCGGCAAGGAAGACGAAGTCGATGTCCAGTGCCTGTGCCGCTTCGAAATCAGCTTTGCCATCACCAATCATGATGCCATCGCCCCGACCGAGGGCCTGCAGCACGGCTCGCATGTGCACGGGCTTGGTTGTGGGCGAGCCGAGCACGTCACGAAATTGATGGGCGATCCCGTGCTCGTCGAAAACGGCGCGCAGCTCCTCCTGATCCGACCCTGAAACGACCGTCACCCATTGAGGGCCGCCCCTACGCGCGGCGAATTCGAGTGCTTCCGGCAAGGGCTGCAGATCTCGGTATACTGCGCGAGAGGCAGTGCCGAACGCCCTGAGCGCTTGTTCGATTGCTGACTCCACATCCGCTACAATGTGGATCTCAGTGAAGAAGCGGCGCAGGATGACGTAACGTGAGATCCCGCCCTCCACATGCAGCAATGCCTGCAAGCGGGCGACAGCATCCGGCGGATAGGCTGCCAGCACCGTGGTGAAGACCGCCGCCTTGGCAGCATTGCTGGCAAAGATGACCCCATCACAATCCATGAACACGGCGCGAGCCATCTTGCCTACTTCAGAGCCTGCAGAGAACACGGGCGCTACCGGTAACCAGGACTTCACACATTCACGTGCACGACCTTCGCCGGAGGGAAACCGTTGAATCCGGTCGCCGACGCACTGCTGTAGGCGCCGATCATCTCTGCATAGAGAAAATCACCCATTTCAAGATCGGGCAGGTTTTCTGCCAGGGAGATCGTGTCGAGGGCATCACAGGTCTGGCCAAAGACGGCACAGATGCTCTCCGGCCCCTCCTTGAATGATTTCAGTGGGTACACACAGTGGTCGAAGATGATGCCGGAGAAGGTGTGATAGACACTGTCATCGATGTAGTAGCAGGTCTTTCCGTCACGAAGGGCCTTGCCGATGATCTGTGCCGCGGACATGGCCGCTGAGGCCACCAGGAACCGGCCAGGTTCAGCGATGATCTGGAGGTCCGGAAACAACCGGCGGATCTCGGCATCGATCACCTGTGCCAGATCATCGAAAGGTCTCACATGCTGATTGTAGGGCGCGGGAAATCCGCCGCCGATATCCAGGATCCTGATCTCGTGGCCCCGGGAAAGCGCTTCGCTGATCACGCCCGCCACAAGATGGAGCGCCTGTACATAGTTCTCCACATTCGTGCACTGACTGCCAACGTGGAAACTGATCCCTTCCACGACCAGATTCAGATCGGCGGCCTGCTGAATCAGTGCCACTGCTTCGCCCGGATCGCAGCCAAATTTTGAGCTCAACTCCACCATCGACCCAGTGTTGGGGACCTTGAGTCGCAGGATCACGCCGGCATGGGGTGCAAATCGTTTGATCTTCTGCAGTTCCAGCGCATTGTCGAAGGTGACCAGTGGTTTGTACTGATCCAGTGCCTGCAGTGTCTCTTTCGGTTTGATCGGATTGGCGTAGATGATCTGATCCCAGATGAAGTCCTGCTGCTGCGACGCGGGCAGGTCCTTGATCAGATCATGGACGAGCATGAATTCGGCAAGAGACGCCACGTCGAAGCTGCCGCCCGCCCGATACAGGGTTCGGAGAATGGCGGGGTCGGGGTTGGCTTTTACCGCGTAGTACACCTGCACATCCGGCAGACAACGCATGAAATTTGCGTAGTTCTGCCGCAGAATTTCATGGTCCACGACGACGACAGGTGTGCCGTGCTCACGAGCAAGGGACTGCAGTGTATCAGGGGTCATCTGTGCCAGGTATGTGAAATGTCAGGCCCGTCACGCGCAACGCTGGCCGGATGCCATGGCGCCGACAGACCGAGTCCGATAGCAGAGCGAATATACGAGCCCGTTGCGCCGGCTGTATGGCGCGAATCCAGATTGTGGTCGCGGCGGGTTGACATCATGGCAGGTCAGGCACAATAATAGATGGACCATCGCGACCAGCGGGGCGCGACCGGTCCGCGGAAAGGGCCAAGCCTACCCGTCGTTCCACCCCCTTTTCGGTGCTTCCGCACCGGCAACCTTCCTTGCGCCCGCATATGCGGACCTCTGGGCGCGCTTCTTCCGGAGGATTGCCGTGGCCTTTCGCCGCCTTCCTGCAGCACCCAACCTCGAAAACCTCAAGAATCAGTCCAAGAGCCTGCTCGCCGCGTACCGCGACGGAAAAGCGCAGGCTGTGGCTGACTTCGCTGAGTTCCATCCACGCAGCATAAGTGCCGCCGCCGCGCGTCTGACAGACGCGCAACTTGTGCTGGCTCGATCATATGGTCAGGTGAGTTGGCAGGCGATGGTGGCGCACATCTCGGTGCGGTCCCCTGTCCCTGCCGAGACCGAGTCATACTTCAAGGCCCTTCGTGCCGTCGACGTTGATCGCGTGCGCCGGATCCTCGATGAGAGCCCGGAACTCGTAGACCAACGGATCGCCGACGTGATGGCCGACAGATGGGAACC
>ERZ890510.1448-NODE-1448-length-15426-cov-4.060048_pt1 | contig 15426 bp, 11 predicted proteins | sample MGYA00521265_ERZ890510 | MGnify/ENA primary metagenome ERZ890510 (study PRJEB32303, sample SAMEA104408624) | aquatic metagenome | biome: Brackish water; feature: Chemocline; material: water | place: Baltic Sea | collected 2014-10-26T21:54:00 | depth 110 m ...
TTTATGGCGGTTATAGGCTTAACGGTTGGGCTGGTGTTTTTTTCTGAAGGCATTAACCCTCTTGTTGCTAAAGAAAAAGAAACAAAAACTTCGATATACGAACAACTTGATCTTTTTGGTGATATTTTTGAACGTATCCGGTCAGAGTATGTTGAAGAAGTTTCGGCTTCTGATCTAGTTGAAGCAGCCGTAAACGGGATGCTCAGCTCTTTAGACCCTCACTCTTCGTACCTCCCTCCAGACGACTTTGAAGATATGCGCACTCAAACTAGTGGTGAATTTGGAGGCTTAGGCATAGAAGTTACTCAGGAGGATGGCTTTGTTAAAGTTATCACTCCCATGGATGATACACCAGCATACGATGCGGGAATACAAGCTGGAGATTTTATTACTGCTGTTGATGGGAAAACCCTTCTGGGATTAACTCTCGACCAAGCAGTTGATATAATGAGGGGGCCTGTTGGGGCTGAAATCATTATAACTGTAGTTCGAGAAGGAATTGATGATCCATTTGATGTCTCAATAATTCGGGATGTAATCAAGCTTACGGCTGTTAAATCCAGACGTGAGGGTGACAGTGTCGTTCTTAGAATTTCTGCATTTAACAAACAAACATCTCCCAATTTAAGGGATGGATTACGCAAGCAAATCGATGCTGCAGGGGGATTGAAAAATATTAATGGAATAGTTCTAGATCTCCGGAATAACCCCGGTGGTCTTTTAAGTGAGGCAATTGCTGTTTCAGATGCTTTTTTAGAAAAGGGAGAAATTGTATCAACTCGTGGAAGAAATCCAAATGACAGCAAAAGATTCAACGCAAGCTCAGGTGATCTTTCAAAAGGAAAACCAATAGTCGTCTTGATAAACAATGGCTCTGCATCAGCATCAGAAATCGTCGCGGGGGCACTACAAGATCATAAGAGAGCTGTAATAGTAGGCCAAAGAAGTTTTGGAAAAGGTTCTGTTCAAACCATCATGCCAGTTCGCGGCGACGGAGCAATGCGCCTAACTACTTCAAGATATTACACCCCGTCTGGGAGATCCATACAAGGTCTAGGGGTTTCACCTGATATCATAGTCAAACAACCTGTTCGCAAACCGCCTGGAGTGGTCGTAGAAGAAGAAAGGCCAAATCGTTCGGAAGCCAATTTAAGAGGGTCCCTTGATAACGACTCGATCACTAATGATCAAAGAGAATTACTTGAAGAAGAAAATACGAAAGCTGAAAAAGCCGCTGAGCTAAGAGAAAAAGACTACCAGCTTGCCTACGCGTTAGATATTCTAAAAGGACTTAGTGCACTATCTCTTAATAAAAAGTAGCACTTTAATTGGAGTAAGGGTAAGACTAAATGTCTTTTAACCATCATGAAACATTACCCTATAGAAAATGTGTGGGGATAATGGTTGTCAATAAAGACAAGAAGGTATTTGTCGGACAAAGAATTGATCATAGCTCAACCGCATGGCAAATGCCTCAGGGCGGAGTAGATGAGGGCGAATCTGAAAGTGATGCTTCTCTGCGAGAGCTCTCAGAAGAAACTGGAATAACAGAAGAGAAAGTTAGTTTAATTGCCGTAGGTAAGTCATGGGTTTCTTATGATTTACCTCCAGAGATGATTCCAAAATTATGGGGTGGGCAATACCGAGGTCAGAAACAGAAATGGTTTTTATATAGATTTAACGGTCTGGATGTAGACATAAATATCCGAAAAACCCATCAAGAGTTTTCTAACTGGTGCTGGATGGAAATTGATCAACTTTTAGATAATATCGTTCCATTCAAGCGTCAGGTATATACAGAAGTTATTAGAGAATTTCAGAACAATCTTTAGATAAACCTCTCAAAGCATAATAAACTAAAATCGATATAAGTTTTTAGATAAGAAATTCGGAGACTTTTATTAATGCCTCTTTTCCAAATACTTCTAGTTGCATTAATTCAGGGAATTACAGAATTTCTTCCTGTCTCTTCCTCTGCTCACCTAATTTTATTGCCGGAACTTACTAACCTAAAAGACCAGGGCTTAACTATCGATGTTGCAGTTCACCTCGGCACATTAGTTGCCGTTATAGTTTATTTCTGGACAGATGTTAAAAAACTCTGCTATGGCGCCCTAGAACTCGCTCAGTTTAAGAAGAACACTTCGTCTGCATTACTAACATTTTACTTGATTGTGGCTACAGCTCCAGTTGTTATTGCTGGTCTAATAATAAAGGTAGTTGGTTTTGATAGCACACTTAGATCAGTAGAAATCATAGGTTGGGCAATGATAGTATTTGGAATTGTCTTATACTGGAGTGACCAAAAAAGTACGAGTAAGAAATTTTTTCAGCAATGGGATCTTAGATCCGCTGTTATTCTGGGATTGTGGCAAGCACTAGCATTAATACCGGGAACTTCACGTTCAGGTGCAGTAATCTCTGGAGCCAGAGCCATCGGATTTCTAAGGGAAGACTCAGCCAAATTAGCAATGCTAATGTCTATTCCAACTATAATTGCATCAGCCACACTAGTGTCTGTAGAGGTTGTATCAAATGGGGACCTACTAATCGTTAAAGACAGCATTCTTGCAGCGTTCTTTTCTTTTATAACAGCCCTTGTTAGTATAAAATTAATGATGCGTTTTTTAAGGTATGTAAGTTTCACACCATACGTAATCTATCGAATAGCCGTAGGTCTAATTTTATTAATAATAGCTTATTCCTAAAACCATAACAGTTTATAGCGACCTACTTAAGTTCACTAAATTGTCCAGATGGGCGAAATTTCCACAAATAGGTTGGTAAAATTATTTCTAATGACGTTGGATTTATACCTAAATCTTTAAACGTTTTTAAGTCTCCTGATACTATATTATCCTTTTGAAGGTTTATAACCTGATCTTTAGTTATCGGTCCCTTTATAAGACCTAGAAAAACAGCCTTAATAATATCAAAACTTGTTCCCATCATAAATCCTAACCAAAAAGGTAAGTTAATAACCAGCCTCCTGCGCATAATTTCTTTAAGCATTTGGTCCATCAATTCAGAAAAAGAAGCTACCACCGGGCCACCAAGTTCATAAATACCAGGGTCAATATTTGAAACTGCTCCTAAAACCACTGCTTCCGCCACATCATCCACATAAACAGGTTGAAAATTTGTTTTACCTCCAACAATTGGTAAAACTGGAGACAACCTAGCCATAGCACCAAAACGATTAAAGAAATCGTCCTCAACCCCGAATATAATCGACGGCCTTAGTATGATTGCCAAAGGGAAATTCTTTAAAACACTTTCCTCTCCAAGAGCCTTTGTCCGAGCATACTCACTTCTACTATTAATATCTGCACCAATTGCTGAAACATGAACCATTCTTGAAACACCCAGTTCACTGGCTATACGAGAGACTCGATCTGCTCCCAAATTTTGGACGGAATTAAACTTATTCTTCCCGTTAGATTCCAAAATTCCAACACAGTTTATAACAGCATCTGCTCCTAGCATTACACTTCTAACACTGTCTTCATCCCGAATGTTGCATAAAACGGGTTCAATTTGTCCAACGACTCCATAAGTTTTTAAAAATATTGCCTCGTTTGGTCTTCTAGTTGCCACACGAACTCTTATGCCCTTTTTCGCAAGCCTTTGTACAATATAGCGACCAACGAAACCTGATCCACCAAAAACAGTCACAAGATTATTCATTTAAAATCCTCTTTTCTAGGTCTCATTTACCACAACGATAGAACTCGACAAGCAGAAATAAATTTAATGTTCGAAAGATTTAAAACTAACAGGCCTGTTAGTTTTAATCATGGTTCGCTGACATATATAAGGTGTAGTCATCTTCCATTGCTTACTTGCCTAGGTAATTTATTGTGTAACTGCTAGCTTTTTGGCCATAGTATAGCGTAACTCCTAAGGTGGTTGGAGAACTCAACAACAAAGACAGGGCAAAACATGTTAACAAATACTGACCTTATGGAGCTCACCGCATTTCGCCGTGAGCTTCACCGCCACCCGGAACTGTCTGGTGAAGAACTGCAAACAGCTGACACAATAGTCGACGCATTGAAACCATTGTCACCAACCCGCATCCTGACTGGGTTAGGAGGTCACGGCGTTGCAGCGATATTTGATAGCGGGACTGATGGCCCAACGGTCCTGTTTCGCGCAGAGCTTGATGCACTACCAATTGAAGAGCACAATGATATTGAATGGTCCTCGCAGATATCCGGAAAGAGTCATGTTTGCGGTCATGATGGCCACATGACAATGCTGCTTGCCTTGGGGCGTCTGGTTTCTCGGCAGCCAGTAGCACAGGGTCGTGTTATTCTGATGTTCCAACCTGCAGAAGAAGACGGCACCGGTGCAAAAGCCGTAGTCGCAGATCCTTTATATAAAGAAATCCAAGCTGATTGGGCGTTTGCTATTCATATCGAGCCTGGACAGCCGTTTGGACATGTCTCAACCTGTGCTGGGCTTATCAATTGTGCATCTTTAGGGCTGAAGATAAAATTGATCGGAAAAACAGCCCATGCGGCTGATCCTGAAGACGGGGTTTCCCCGACACAGGCTGTGGCCAAGCTGATCTCGGCACTTGATAGGCTTAAGCGTGGCAAAAAGATTGACCATGACTTTCGTATGGTCACAATCACCCATGTTCAGATTGGTGAGCCATCGTTTGGCGTGACACCCGGTAATGGCGTACTTTACGCCACTATGCGAACTGGTAAAGATGACGCCATGGATAACCTCGAGACTGCTGTCCGCAATCTTGCCATTGCAGTAGCCAACGAGTCAAATCTTGGCGTTGAGTTCGAGGTATCCGATAACTTTGCAGTCTCGATTAATGATGCTGATGCATATGAAATCGCAGCGACAGCCATGGAGGCTATCGGCGTTACCTATGGTGATGAGGGCGTGCCCATGCGTGCGTCTGAAGACTTTGGTGTGTTCGGGTGGAAGGCGAAGGCAGCCATGTTGTGTTTAGGACCGGGTAAGGGATATGCAGCCCTGCACAATCCTGACTATGACTTTCCCGATGATTTAATTCCTATTGGCAGTGCCATCTTTGACCGTATTGCGCGGGATTTATTAGGAACTGCGTAAACTTTATTAAAAATCTGTTTATAGGTATCTAGATCACTTGTTGTGCCATTTTATTAAATAAAACTGGTCTCGTACGATAAAACCGGCACTTGGATGAGTCACGAAGCCGCATTTGTAGAAAACAAAAGCAATTGATGCATTGTTCACTCACCTTTTAATTCAAAGTGTTCATTAGGAAAATATTTCTTTAACCTTATATCTGCTGTTCTCGCATGCCCTTCCATTCCTTCAGCACGGCTTATTCTAGCCGTAGCTTCCGCAATTTTTTTAGAGCCTTCTTTAGTAGACTTTTGCCATGTTACGGCTTTCATATATTTATGCACTGATAAACCACCTGTGTACCTAGCTGACCCAGCAGTTGGAAGTACGTGATTTGTCCCAGAGGCTTTATCTCCATACGCCACTGTTGTCTCCTCTCCTAAGAATAAAGATCCGTAACATGATAACCTTTCTAGCCACCAAGTTAAATTTTCAGCTTGGACTGTTAGGTGCTCCGGAGCATATTCGTCAGACGTGGAAGCCATGCTCTCCCTATCTTCGCACAAAATAACTTCTCCGAAGTCTCTCCAGGCTGCCTCAGCATTATCTCTATTTGGCTTTGGTAGTTCATTGATAATCGGTGGAACAAGATCTAAAACTTTATTTGCAAGTGCTCTATTATCGGTAACTAACCAAACTGGCGAGTTATACCCATGTTCGGCTTGTCCAACTAAATCAGTTGCAACTATCATCGGATCGGCAGATTTATCTGCCAAAATTAGACTGTCGGTCGGCCCTGCAATCATGTCTAATCCGACTCTGCCAAATAAGAGACGCTTTGCTTCTGCAACGAATTGGTTTCCCGGTCCTACTAATATATCTGCGCTTGGCAATCCAAAAAGTCCGTAAGTCATTGACGCTATCGCTTGGACGCCACCCATCGCCAGGATAACATCTGCTCCGCATAGATCAGCTGTATACACAATGGCTGGGTTTATCCCAATCTGTGCCCTGGGAGGAGAGCAAGCAGTTATATGATTACACCCCGCAACTTTTGCGGTGGTAACTGTCATTATTGCTGAAGCAACATGACTATAACGTCCTCCAGGTATGTAGCAGCCGACTGACTTACATGGGATATACTTTTGACCAACAGTAAAACCTGGGATTATTTCAATATCAAAATTATGTAAGGTCTCTTTTTGTGCTTCAGCAAAAGTACGTACATTGTCATACGCGAATTTAATGTCATCTTTTATTTTTTGAGGCACTTTAGCCTTTGCCTGCAAAATTTCATCTGGGGTTAAAATTAGATTACCATCATACTTATCAAATTTCAGGGCATACTCTTGTGCTGCAACTTCACCATTCATTTCAATGCTGTTTAAAATCTCCTGAACAGTATCTCTTATTTCGGTCAAAGACTCCGAAGCCATTTTTTTTGCTTTTTTTAAGTATTCACGTTTCATAAAAAATCACCCTGGTATTACCTTGTATTTGAGATGCACCCCTCAACATGTTATAATATCGTTAAAACAGCACCCCTAATTTGTCTGCCTACGGTCGCCTCTAGGTTTTGAACAAAAAGGTTAGTCAGACATAATAAAAATAGTGTCTATTATAAGTGGTCTGGCGACAATGGGGAACAGCCTAAAATAATATCGGCAGCCTTCTCTGTTATCATTTTTACGGTCTCATAAAGAGTGCTCGTGATTTGTACCAACATGGCAGAAGCATCACAAGCACGCAGACATTCTATCCCCCGAACACGGAGGATAGCAGCAATTAGAAAATTGGGCACGTTTAAACTAATAAGGTAGCAGAAACCGCTTTTTTCCAATCAGAATATTTTGTCTCTCTATCGCTAAAAGACATGACCGGATTAAAACGTTTATCCAGAGACCACGTTTTAGAAAACTCTTCTTGATCTGGATAAACCCCAGCATGCATACCAGCCAACCAAGCCACCCCAAGTGCGGTAGTTTCTAATACTTTTGGTCGATCGACTTGAACGCCAGTAATATTCGAAAGAAATTGCATAGTCCAATCACTTACAGACATTCCCCCATCAACTCGTAAACATCCTTTATGTTGAAATTTGGTTTGAGAGAGTCCATCAGGTGATTTTTCTTCTCCAAACCAATCTGAATGCATAGCTTCCAGTAAATCCCTTGTCTGGAAACCTACACTTTGCAAGGCAGCTCGAGTAAATTCTGCTGGTCCAGAGTTGCGAGCAAGCCCATAGATCGCACCCCGACATTCCGTATTCCAATAGGGCGCGCCAAGACCCGTAAAAGCAGGAACTAGAATTAAGTTTTGTAATTGATCAGCCGATTCCGCTAGACCCTGAGTATCTGAAGCCTTCTCAATAATATTCAACTCGTCTCGCAACCACTGGACAACAGATCCAGCATTAAAAATAGATCCTTCTAACGCATAAGTAGGTTTGCCGTTAAATTGATATGCAATAGTCGTAAGTAAACGATTTTTAGAGTGCACTGCTTTATCACCTGTATTCAGAAGTGCAAAACATCCAGTACCATAAGTTGATTTCATCATTCCAGGTTCAAAACAGGCTTGACCAACAATTGCAGCTTGCTGATCCCCAGCGACCCCAAGAATTGGAATCCGTCCTCCAAAAAGATCTTTTTGCGTATAACCAAAATGATCAGCCGAATTTTTGACTTGAGGTAACATTACCATCGGCACTTTCAACAATTCACAGATCTCTTGGCTCCATTGTCCTTTATGAATGTCATAAAGCAACGTACGCGCAGCGTTGGTGGCATCTGTGGCATGAACTTTACCTCCTGTAAGGTTCCAGATTAGATAGGAATCAACTGTTCCAAACAATAAATCCCCCCGCTCAGCTTTTGCTCGTGCACCCTCAACATGGTCCAATAACCATTTAAGCTTAGTTCCAGAAAAGTATGGGTCCAATAGCAACCCAGTTTCCAAAGTAATCATCTGTTCGTATCCTGTTGCCCGGAGTTGGGAACAGATATCTACTGTGCGACGGTCCTGCCAAACAATTGCATGATGAATTGGAACACCACTGATCTTATCCCAAACTAATGTTGTTTCTCGTTGATTAGCGATCCCAATTGCAACTATATCACTCGCTTCAAGCTTAGCTTGCTGTAATGCCATACGGCAGGTGCTGACCGTAGAGTTCCACAGATCTTTTGGATCATGTTCGACCCAACCACTGGCTGGAAAATATTGCTTAAACTCTTTCTGGGCTGCGGTTACAGGAATCATATTTTTATCAAAAATAATCGCCCGACTTGATGTAGTCCCCTGATCTAAAGCGAGGATATATGTCATGTCTAAACCTTTCTAAAACAGCTTATTCATCGCAATATATCCAAGTTTTATTTTATAAAACACTGGCGTTATCATTGTGCCCTTAAGCTTTTTATTCAGTATCACCTCTTTGCAGGCTCTTGAGCAATAAGAAACTCTGAAGCGATCACAGATTTCATGTCTAGACGTAAGCCAAAACTGATAAATCAGCAGATCACATCATCTACTATAAGGGTACACTCATTTTTTAGAAACCATCTCATCTCACTTGTCGGAATGGAATGAGGGTTGTTGCTATGAGAAAGATGTTCCAAATTTATACGATTTCTGAACAGTCAATATATGTGGCATATTTTTCAAAACTACGCAGGTATTACTATGATCTGCAATCTTTTGATTCTTCAACTTTATGGCTCAGCATTCTTCAAAAATCTTAATCTTAATCCTAATCTTAAAGGACTAAATTTATATTCTGTTAACTTCTAGCTGTTTAAACAGCTTCACAATAAACGACGTTGAATTCAATAAACTCTGGTCATACTCTTCAGAAGTTAATAGAACTCCTAACCAAAGCACAAAGGAGAAACATATCTATGATTACTGGTCTTATTGCTCCAATTCTGACACCTTTTGATGACAATCTTAATCTTGATCAAGCTCTCTATAATGAGCTTGCCAAAAACCTTCTACAAGCTGGGTGTTCCGGGTTGGCCCCTTTTGGGACTACCGGAGAGGCGTTATCTGTTAGTAATAATGAACGTAAATTAGCCCTAGAAGGGTTGGTAAAATCTGGCATAGACCCCTCCTTGTTGATACCAGGTACTGGACTTTGCAATTTACCGGACACAATTAGTCTTTCACAGCACGCAATATCTTTAGGGTGTAAAGGCATAATGACCTTACCACCTTTTTACTTCAAAGGGATGAGTGATACCGGCCTCTACAATTATTACACTAAGCTAATAGAGGGAATAGGAAGCCCACTATTAAAAATATACCTTTACCATATTCCACAAGTCTCTGGCGTTGGCTTATCTATAGACCTTGTGAAAAAACTTTATACAGATTTTCCAGAGACGGTAGTTGGCATTAAAGATAGCTCCGGAAATTGGGAAAACACCAAATCCCTTTTAGAAATCGAAGGGTTGATTGTTTACCCCGGTGCAGAGCTGCCTGTAATAGATGCAATTCGTCTGGGCGCACCTGGGTGCATTTCTGCTACTGCAAACATCAATCCAGCTGATATATCCGAAGTCATTGAACTTTGTCATGAAGGACGCTGGGAGGAAGCGGCAACTAAACATAAAAAAGTTTGCTCTGTCCGCCTTATGTTCCAAGATTATGCTCCTATTCCTGCCCAAAAGGCCTTGTTGGCGCGTTCAACTGGGCAACCAAACTGGGGTAACTTACGACCTCCGATGCAGCCTATGGACAAAATAAAGTTGGATGAGCTTATAGCCGCGCTGGCTACAAAATTTGATATGCACTTTTAAGGTTTAAAATACCTTAAAGAAATAATATTTAAATTAGCCAATTACACCCTATAGGTTTTGGGGTTTCAACGATTGACATGTCAGAAATATCAAAAAACAGAAGGCGGGATTCACTGAATGAATCAAGCATTACGCCAGGAGTATTGTTTAAAAATTATTTTTCTAATATTTCGGAGATACTGGCTCAATTAACTAATCGTAAATTAAATCCTCAAATATTTTCCCAAGGAAAACTATCGAGGCGCTCAGTTCCTACCTCAGTTACAAGAAGCTGTGTTTCTAATTTAATTGACTCAGTACCTTTTTCAGCAATCAAGCTTTCTATACACAAAACCATACCAGGTTCAAAGGTCCCAGAGGTGACCCGCTCAGTCCAATCAACATTCAACGGCAAAACTGGCCATTCATCAGCCATACCAACTCCATGAGCAGCTAAAGAATAACGATACTCAACATGCCTAAATGGAATACGCCAACTGTTTTCATTGAACTCCGAAAAACTTAAGTTTGGTTGAACCAAAGCCATATTATGTTCAATTTGTGCCAAAGCAGTTGAATATAATCTTTTTTGCGTATCACTCATGGGTTCATATCCACAAACCCAACTACGAGATAAATCAGCACAATACCCATATGGGCCAATCATATCAGTACCCAAACTAATCATTTCTCCTTTTTTAACTTTTCTATCTGAACATTCACCATACCAAGGATTCGTATTGGGGCCGGATGTTAGGAGCTTAGTTTCTAGCCAATCACCTCCGGAGCGCGCATTTTCAAAATGAAGGTGAGCCCAGAGTTCACGTTCAGTAACACCAGGAACTGAGTGTTCATAGATCCGGGCTAATCCAGCCTCACATACCCGAATAGTCCAACGCATCAATTCAATTTCTTCTGGAGATTTAATCGCTCGCGAAAGTTCGGTAATCTTAACTCCATCAACAACGCTTACACCAAGTTCCGTCAGTGCATGAACTGCATTAAGGTCAACCTTGTCTGCAGCAAGCCGTGGTTTTTGACTCCCGTATTGATACACCAAATCGGATATCTCGTTAGCCCAATTTCTTAAGAAACCGTCGGCCTTATCTCCGTGGGACATAAATATGTAAGAAATCGCTGTACGCACTTCATCTATTCCCGGTAAGTCATTTGCTAAATGTTCACACCCCTTAAACTCAAACAGAATCGCTGGACCACCGCTTAAAATCAGTGCGTATCGTATCGCATTATGGGCAGTCCAAACTTGCATATTAGAACTGTCAAATGCATAGCGAATATTAACAGGGTCGTACAAAAGCAATGCATCCACATCAGCCAACTGCATTTGATCACGCAATCGTTCTAGCCTGTATGATCGCGCGCGATCCAACACATCAGCTGCTATAGGTGAAATAAGAGGGAGGTCTGCTCCATCTGAATTTAAATACGTAGCCTTACGGTCATCTTTAAAGGCAGTAAGTTTGGTCATTTAAGGGCGAAACATCAATTAGTCCGTCCATAAAAACCAAGTCGTTCTTCTTCAGAAAAACACACGCCAGCCTTATCAAAAAAAGAAAATACAGCAATCACACGGGTCATATCCCCACGGACTGGAGCAACTTTATGAGGCGTATTCTTTCCTCGAAAAACATTTAACGTGCCAGGACTAAGCGTCAGACTACGCATTTCCGAGTCTTCCCCACGCAATAGCCGAGCAACACCATCGTAATTTGGATTATCCACACTACGCAAATCACTTCGATACAAGAATTCTCCTCCAGTTTCAGGTGCTTGCAGCAACATAGTGGTCGTAAACTCTGACCGGTCAAAGTGCCAATTAAGAAGCTGTCCCTCTCTGTAAGACATCAAATTCAAGCCAGCCAAAGCATCTCCCATGGGATAGAGTTCCTTTTTATTCATAACTGCGGCTAGAAATACGGCAAACGGCTCCCACTGATATAATCTATCCATAGGAGTACCCATAACTTGATCCCAGCAAAGTGTATCGTTCGACGTATTAAAACGAGTCAATGCTGGATGGTCGTCAGAGATACCTGGAATAGTTTTGGTAAAGTAAATATTGTGTTCCCGCGTATGATTAAAACTTTCCGAAAGAAATTTAGAACTCAACTCTGCAGCTGAACTTTGTGCTACAACTGGGGCCATAAGCCCATCAAGATTAAACATACCATCTTTTTCAAGATCACCTTGGCACCGCTCAACTAAGCTCCTCCACTTTGTAGTACCTTGCTGATCAAGCGGATATCGATCTAGATCAAGAATTTCATCCATCATAACTTTTCCTTTATTAATTTTCATAGATTCTATTCATTAAAAACAATTTACCCTAGACTGAATTTATAAAATGTCAAAATTCACTAATAATTCCTAATAAATATACAAAATTGCACCTAAAGTTTACGACTTTTAGAAAGTATTTCAAGCAAGTTCCTTATATCCTTAACTTCGCTAATTCTGGATAGCTCAGTCTCAAAAGCATTAACGACACCTAGATCAAGCCTAGTTCCTGCCATAGCCCTAAACTTATTAGTAATTACACTATCAGAAACATCGTCCCCAGGATCCCCAAGAGCTCTATTTACTCCCGATTTAAATTTCTTGCCATCTTTAGTAATAATTAAAGCCGTTGCCAGACGTTGGGCTGGAAAAACAGCATTAAATTTTTCATTATCAGTAATCTTAACTTTTCGTGCTAATTCCTGGATGATTGGGTTAGTAAGCCCAGCATCAGTAACATCAGACACATCTATAGTACCTCTAACAGCCGCAACAGCGACAGAAAAAGGTAAAGAGTACTGCGCCTGCTCGGTATTACTCGCCATCGAACATAACTTCTTAGCCTCATAAAAACTATCGATAGTCACAGATTCGATTTTCTCAGTGTCTATATGATGTTCACGAATTAATTCCAAAACAGCTTCAACAGCGGGTTGAGCCCAACGACAAACCGGATAAAGCTTGATATACTGCTCGTTAATATAAAAGTGTTTTCCTAAATCTTTCCAGTACTCTGATACATCGTCTCCTTCAATCGTAACAGCTGGAGCACCTGTAAACCCATCAGAAGCAAGATAAGCGGCACTAACTCCAGCCATTGATCCCCAACCAGATCCATCTTTAACCATGGTTGGGAAATCAATACAGCGCATCATTTGACTTCGAGGCCCATGATATTCTGCAATCCCCATAGCTTCCCGTGTCTTGTTGCTATCGAGAGAAAGAATGCGAGCTCCAACAGCTGCAACTGTGACGGCTATCCATGCACCTGACGTATGGTAATCTGGTACACTTGCATGTAGACTTACTCCAGCCCTAGTGCCAATTTCATAACCAATCACCAAGGCGGTAAGTAAATCGAGAGCATCGAGCTTATTTTCTGCCTCCGCCATGGCCAATAAACCTGGTATCAAACCACAGCCGATATGTCCTTTGCATAGTAACTGCCCGTCATGCGCATCAAGCGAGTCAATTGTCATTCCATTTGCTAATGCGGCACCAACAGGGCTAACCAGCCTGCCATCCCACCAAAGACTAGACGCATCACCCCCAAAATGTCTTGCAGCATGATTACAAATAATTCGAGACAAATCAGTTTGTGAGCCCGCAGCAGATACTCCAAGGGTATCTACCAGTGCACGAATAGCGTTATGCTTAACATCTGGAGAAAAGTCATCCCACTGTGCCTCATGAATGAAATTGATAACATCTGTCATTGAACCATCCTCATACTAAAAAATCTCTTACGAAATATTATTTTTATACATTTACTCCACAGCCTATTATTATCCAGGCTACAAAACCCAGTTTGTTAATCTGATTAAAGCCGTCAAAACAAAAATTTAAGGTTTTAGCTACTACCTTGCGATACGATACTTATCAGTTTACCCAGGTATAAGTAAATTTGGAAATGGTGATAGTATGATTAGAAGGCTGAATTATTTTTCCAAAGCAATATTAAACCGATTTTTACCCGAGTATTTTCATAAAATCCGTACTCAAAATTTACTTAATTCAATTCAGAGTGGTTCTCCTAAAACCGAAATTGAAAATCAAGTTTTATACTTAAACAAATTAAATACGATATTAGATATTAAAATCAATTCCACAATCTCTGAATTTATTAATTCAAATAGACCCTCATTGTACCAAATCGACCTACTTGAATACGCGCGCGGATTTGGAAGTAACCTACCAATAGCCTATGAATTTGGTGATATAACACACATTCCTCCAGTACCTACGATAGTGAAGAGCCGACCAATAAAAGGTAAAAATCAAAACTCCGTGTTATTTCCACTTGATAAATTGCGTCACCTTATTTTCATGAAAGACAAAACACCCTGGGCGAATAAAAAACCTTTTGCTACCTATAGGGGAAGGCCAAATAATTGGAAGCGCACAGCTTTGGTAGATCAATACTATAACCACCCCAGCCATGATATAGGCTTCGTACACGCCCCAGATTCCCCAGAAAAATGCAAGTCTTGGCTGTCTCGACAAGAGCAGCTCAGTTTTAGATATATTCTTTCGGTCGAAGGTGATGATGTCGCGACAAACTTAAAGTGGATAATGAGCTCCAATTCAATAGCCGTAAGCCCACCCCTGGTTTATGAGACATGGTTCATGGAAGGTCTTTTAAAACCTGGGGTTCATTATATAGAAATAAAAGAAGACGCCTCAGATTTGGAAGAGAAAATAAACTATTACGAGCAACACCCAAAAGAGGCCCTGTCAATAATTGAAAACGCCAATAATTGGACAAAGAAATTTACCAACAAAAAAACAGAACGTTTGTTGGCAACATTGGTGTTAAAAAAATATTTTGAATTTACTAATTCTTTGTTGGATTAACCTTGGTCATAAAAATGTTTTAAAGTGGTAATTCTTAGCTCTGAGATTAGCTAACCGGACTTAGGGTTCTAAACTCTTGTAAACCTTGGATACTCCATTAACCTCAGAGATAATCTGAAAATTGTCTTCAACATGCTTACGGCATAATTCTTTTCCCTGAATGGCTTTGGAGGGTTTAGAGAAATACTGCTCAATTGCTCTAGTTAGAAGTTCCTGATTGCCGGCCGGTACTATTTCACCAGTTTGGCCCGGCAGAATCATTTCCTCATAGGACCCAGCATCACTAGCTATAACCATTGTTCCTGATGCCATGGCTTCAAGCGGAGTAAGCCCAAAACCCTCATTTCTTGAAGGAGCTACATACAGGTCAATATCCTGATAGAATGGCTTGATATCAACCACTTCTCCCATGAATATAATTCTATCAGAAAGATTTGCTTCATTTACTTTTAGCTGCAAAGCATTAGAAAATGATTTATGTGGAGCGGTAACTCGGCCGCAAACTAACGCTGTCCACTCAGGAAATTCAGGTAACAACTCAATCATTGCTTCAACGAATAAATCAGTTCCCTTGCTGTGTCTAACACGGCCAAAGCAACCTATAAGATATGCTTCGACTCCCTCAGCTTTTTGATTTAGGCTTGGCTTAAATAAATTAACATCAATGCCATGCATTACAACATCATATTTAACCTCTAAGAAT
>ERZ890510.1449-NODE-1449-length-15409-cov-5.792823_pt1 | contig 15409 bp, 10 predicted proteins | sample MGYA00521265_ERZ890510 | MGnify/ENA primary metagenome ERZ890510 (study PRJEB32303, sample SAMEA104408624) | aquatic metagenome | biome: Brackish water; feature: Chemocline; material: water | place: Baltic Sea | collected 2014-10-26T21:54:00 | depth 110 m ...
ACGACCGGCGAGACGACCGGTGCTGCGGTGGTAGAGATTGCTCAGCGCCGGGAACGACACACCCATGGCGATTGTCGGTGGCAACAGGACGATCAAGCAGATCAAGCCGAACGTGAGCAGCCCGAGACTCCAGTGGTAGGCACTGTCGTACACCAGGCCCAGCAGGCCATCCTGGAACCAGGGCATCGGCGCTACGCTGTAGAGCAGGGACAGTGTCAGTAGCACCCAGGCGGCGATGCCGCTCTGCAAACGACCATACAGCAGGCGCTGGTCAACGCCGGTGCACCATCGCTGGTAGCTGGCGCCGCCGAGCCCGAGGCCGACAAGAAACAGGCCAAGGATCAATGAGTACGAATACGTGCTGCTCTGGATGATGAACTTCAGCCCACGGGTCCATAGCACTTCGCAGCCGATTGCGGCAAAGCCGGAGGCGAAAGCGACGGCCAGCAAGGGCGACGCGGCACCGGCCCCTGTCGGCTCGTCTGTGGCCGCCGCAGGTTCCGTTCTGCCTTCTGGCTTGGCGGCCAATCGCCAGGCTGCCAGGCCGACGGCGAGATTGATGGCCGCCATCAACAGCAGGCTCGTGTTGATGCCGACAAACTCGATGAGCACGAACCCCGCAAGCAGGGCCCCGAAAGCGCCGCCCGCCGTGTTGACGGCGTAGAGCCAGCCGATCGCATCGGCAAAACTGCTGCCGCGGCGCTCCACGTACTGCACCATGAGCGGCAGCGTCGCTCCCATTGCTGCCGTAGGCGGCAGAATCAGCAGCGCCGAGAACGACGCCTTCGGCGCCAAGCCGGCGAAGCCCGAGCCGCCCTGCGGCAGCCACCCATAGGCGTCGGCCAGGTGCGGAAAAGCCCAGACGAAGAACAATCCCCAGACGCCAATCAGCCCTTCCAGCGCAGCATACCAGCGCAACTCAACGCGACACCGGTGCAGCAAACGTGCGAGCACTACCGCGCCGAGGAACAGACCGCCCATGAAGGCGGCGATGACGACGCTGACCGACACCGAACTGCTGCCCATGACATGGGTAAAGCGGCGAACCCAGAGCACCTGATAGATGAGCCCGGTGAAGCCGGAGAGAAAGAACAGCAGTGCCAGGGCGGCGCGGCCGGCACGGGCATGTGATGCCATGCGCTGCATCTACAGATCGTTGTCGCTGATGACTCTCCAGCCCTGCAGGGTGAATTCCCGCGGTCCCGTCGACAGCAGTCCGGTCTCATGGAAGACCGTCATGCGCAGGCTGGCGACGAACGTTTCGGGTTGGGCATAGACCACGCCAAAGTGTATGTCCGCTGCCGAGAACACCAGCAGATCGAGCACATCGCGACCGTCGTCTGTCGTCAGCAGCCACACTTGCTCCACGCGATACTTGCCCCCGGGTGCCAGGCGAATCTGGTCAGTGAAGGCCAGCGGTATATGCGCCTCGACATCCGGGCGCCGTGGCCACCAGATGTGCAACTCGCCCGTGACAGCAACAACGCCATCAAAGGTCTCGTCGAAATCGTTGCGCACGCTGGCGCTGACCGTGACCTGGATGCCGTTCTCGCCGGTTCCCTGGCTGATGAACACATCCGAGATCGTCAACGGGCTTGCTGGCACGATACGCGTCGGCAGTTGCTCGCCACAGGAGTGGATCAACAGAGATGATGCGAGCAAGGTCTGCAGTGCCAGGGCCCGATGCCAAAGAAGCTTCATCAGAATTGTGTCCGTAGCCCCAGCACCACACGGCGAAGCGGGTAGTAGGCTGTCGGATCGGCCAACTCACCACCGACGCGACCGGAAGAATCAACCCAGCGCACGTTCAGCGCATCGGTGATATTGCGTGCGTCGAGATACGCCGTCAGTCCCACACCCCACGCCATGGGCAGGGGGCAGCTGATTTTGAAATTCAGCAGACTGTAGTCGGCAATGCGGCGGTTGTTGGGGATGAAGGGCTGATTGGGATTGTCCGCGGTAAAGCCATCCGCCGAGGGGTACCAGGTATACGGTCGACCGCTGTGCGCCTGCCACACGATGTCCATCTGCGCCCCGCTGGGCAGGTCCATGATCAGGTCCGCCTTGACCGTGTGACGTTGATCCCAACTCAACGGGAAGGGCGTGTTGGCCACCGGGAAACCCCACTGCGCCAGGTTGATGCCCTGATCTTCGGACTCGCTCAAGCCTTCTGTGCGCATCAGTGCGTACGACAGATTGCCGCGCACGGTGCCCCGGGGACGTGACAACAGGAACTCGAAGCCGCGCGCCGTAGCCGTGGGATTGTTGACGAACTCGGAGAAGCCGTAATCGCCGGCGATGCGACTGTTGGTGGGAACAAAGGTCTTGGCGTCGATCTGATCACGCGTCTCTTTGCGGAAATAGGTAACGGACCCGACGATTTCGGGTGTCAGTTCATGGCGCACGCTGACTTCGAAGGCGCGGGTCTTTTCTGCCAGCAAATCGGGGTTGCCGCGCAGTACATTGACGCCACCGCGCAGGCTGACATTGTCCAGACCGGAGTACAGATGATCGAACAGTGGGAACTGCACGTACTCCCCGAAGTTGACGAAGAACACGCTGTGGTCTGACAGAGGAAATGAGGCGCCCAGTCTCGGACTGACGTGATACTTAACCCGTGCCGGCGTGAAACCCGTCACCTGTTCGTTGTACTGCGCCGCCGTCGTCGGTATCAGTTCGACAGCGGGCCGCTCCGCCCGCGGGTCGAGAAAATCGAGCCGCACACCAAAGGACAGCGTCGTTCGATTCTCACCCTCGATGCGATCCTGGATGTAGGCACTACCGGCGCGCGGATAGTAGTGGTAACCGGTGCTGTAGTTGAGTTGTGGGGCAAACACCAGCGGGCGACCGAAAAATGTCGTCTGTGGTTCCAGGCGCAGCAGGTTGGCATCGATGTCGTACTGCTTGAGCTCCACTCCCGTCTTCAGGATGTGCCGCTGGCGGAATTCGTGTGTCACATCCGTCTTGAGTGTATACGTGTGTTGCTGTTGATCGGCCCACCACGAACGGGCACCGGAGGTGACGTAGAGCAGGTAGAAGTCATAGTCATAGGGCGTGGTGTCGATCGCCGCCGCGCCACCCTCACCAATGCGGGAGTGCAGCGAAAAACGGCTGAGACTCGCCGATACAGCGGTGTGTTGCGTGACGGCCCGAGTCCACAGCAGCGCAGCGCGATAGGAATCCCGCATTCGGGTCGGCAGACCATCCAGGTTGTAGCGCCAGCTGAACTCGTAATCGCGCCAGCGCTGCATGGAGTAGATCAGCTCTGCCGTCAGCCGGCCCCGCTTCGGACTGTTGAAGTCGACCTTGGTCAGGCCGTTGAACTCCTTGCGCACGGGCGAGTTGAAAAAATGTTGCATGTCCTGCCACCAGGGCGTGTCCGTCCACAGCGCGTTGCTGGCGGAGAAGTAGGACAGCTTGGGCGAACCCAGTGGGCCGCTGACGGCGACTTCCATCTCGTTGCGGTGGTTGACCTCTTCGCCGCCGAAGATGTCATCCTTGGCCAGGCGAACCGACATTTCGTGTGTATCGCCGCCGGTATGTGAAATGACATTGACGACGCCCGAAAGCGCATCTCCGTACTCGGCATCGAAACCACCGGTCTGGATCGTCATCTGCGAGATTGCACTCAGAGGAAGCTCGGCGCCGGCGCCACCCTGGATGACATCCTGTACCGGCAATCCATCGACGAGATAGATCGTCTCGCGCACCTTGCCACCGCGGATGTGCCCTTCCACCGTGGTCGACGGCTGCAGACCGATCACATCCTGGAAACTGTCCACCGGCAGCCCCGTCAGACCACCGGCATCGATTCGATATGCAGTGCCTGTTATGTCGGTTTCGATGAGCGGACGTTGCAGAATGACCGCCATCGACTGCATTTGAATCGGGCTTACCGGCAGAGGCACGTCCAGTTCGGCGCGGCGATCGGGCAGGATCAGGACACCCGACATTGCCACAGCACGATAACCGAGCATCGACACCTGCACTTCGTACGTGCCCGCGCGGATGTTGTGCAACCGGTAGTGGCCGAGCGTGTCGGTGATCGTGCCTTGCCGGGTCTCGACGACGACGATGCTGGCGCCAGCTATGGGCTCGGCGGTTGCGGCGTCGGTCACCACGCCTTCCAGGCTGCCGGCGACGCCCGCGAAGGCCAGGACGGGCCACAACAACAGGACGACAGCAGTAGCCAGCTTCATGCCATCCCCGGAGTACGAGGAGGGTGACAACTCGGATTGCGTAGAGCGGCCGTGAGGCATACGTCGGATTGCGAGCCGGCGTGCCCTCTGGCTGGCACATGTATGAGGGCGCCGCCCCTTTTCCCTGCGTCTCGGATGATGTATCCTCCCATCTTCGAAATTACACCCGGGGGGACCCACATGCCGGAATTTGCTCTTGCTTTTGCCCTTGCTACGACGTCGATGATCTGTGCCTGCTGGGCGGCTGTTTCTGCCGTGAGATATGGTGGGCTCTGGTTTGTCGGTTTTGCTCTGGGTGCGATCCTGGGCCCCATTGGCGTACTGGTTACCAAATTGCGAATCGGTCGCAATTGCTGGCACTGCTGGTCGCGAATCCACATGAAGTCCAGAGTCTGCCCCGGTTGCCACGGAGACGTCGTGGATCGTCGCAAGGGCAAGGCCGAGCGTTCGGGCTTCGGCCGGCGCCAGGACAGCGACCGCAAGATGCGCGCGCCCACCGACACGCCGGGGACGCCGATGCCCACGGCGTGATCCGCCAACACCGATGCTGCCGGTTGCTCAGATCTCTTCATGACGATGGCAGGCCGTCAGATGTCCGTCGTCGCCGTCGGTTCGGACCGACTCCAGCGCTGGTACTTCACCACGACATACGGCCGCCGCGAGCGGGCATCTTGGGTGGAAAGCACAGCCCGATGGCGGATGAACTGCACTGGGTGTCTCGCCCTGCAGCGGCACACGATCGCGCCGTTTGCGGGGATCGGCAATCGGTACCGACTCGAGCAGTGCCCGTGTATAGGGATGCGCCGGGGCGGAAAAGATCGACCTGCGCCTGCCGATCTCGACGATACGTCCCAGATACATCACCGCCACACGGTCACTGAGGTACTCCACCACGGACAGGTCGTGCGAGATGAACAGGTAGGTCAGACCCAGATCACGTTGCAGTTGCACCAGCAGGTTGAGCACCTGCCCCTGTACCGAAACATCCAGAGCCGACACCGGCTCATCGGCGACGATCACCCTGGGGCGTAACGCCAGGCTGCGCGCGATGCCGACACGTTGTCGCTGGCCTCCGGAGAATTCGTGCGGATAGCGCTCCTGCACTTTGGGGCTGAGACCGACGGCCTCGAACAACTCGTCCACACGGGCACGGCGGTCGTCGGCACTGCCCAGTCGGTGGATATCGAGCGGTTCGCGCACCGCCTCGCCAATCGTGATGCGTGGGTTCAGCGATGAGTAGGGATCCTGGAAGATCATCTGCACATCGCGTCGCAGGGTGAACAGTTCAGCGGCGGAGGCGCTCGCCAGATTGCGGCCCTCGAACAGAACATCTCCCGTCGTCGGCTCCTCCAGACGCATCAGTGTGCGCCCGAGAGTCGACTTGCCGCAGCCCGATTCGCCGACCAGGCCCAGCGTCTCACCGGCGTGCAGCAGGAAGGACACATCCTCCACCGCCCGTACCGTGTCCCGCTGTCGACCGAAGACCCCACCACGCACGGGATAGTGCTTCCGCAGGTTTCTCACTTCGACCAGCGCATGGGCCTTCATGACGGCGGCACCTCCAGCGGCAGGTGACACGCCACCAGATGATCGTCGCTGACTGTAGCCAGCAAGGGCTCGTCCTGGTGACACTGCGCCACGGCCCGCGCACAGCGATCGGCGAAGCGACAGCCTGCAGGGGGCTGCAACAGCGATGGCACAACCCCCTCGATGGTGGGCACCGGTGTGTCCTTCAAACGCCCGGGTCGCAGGATGCTATCAAGCAGTCCACGAGTATACGGGTGCCGTGGCGCAGCGAAGAGCTCGAATACCCCACAACTCTCCACGACCTTGCCGGCGTACATGACCACGACATCATCGCAGGTTTCGGCGACTACCCCCATGTCGTGGGTAATGAGCACGATGGCCGTGCCGAACTCCTGCTGCAACTGCTTCATCAGGTGCAGAATCTGGGCTTGCACCGTGACATCGAGAGCCGTTGTTGGCTCATCGGCAATGAGCAGGTCCGGTCGACACATCAGCGCCATGGCAATCATGATTCGTTGCTTCATGCCGCCGCTGAGCTCATGTGGATACTGCGACAGGCGCTGCTCGGCATCGGCGATCCCTACATGTGTGAGAACTTCCACCATGCGCTCGTCGGCGGCAGCGCCGCGCAAATCGAAACGCCTGTCGAGGACCTCACCCAGTTGTTTGCCAATGGTGAACACCGGATTCAGCGACGTCATGGGGTCCTGGAAGATCATGGCGATCTCGCGACCGCGGATCTGTGGCATCTCGTCCGCATCGATGGCGAGCAGATCGCGCCCCTTCCACAACACGCGCCCCGACTCAATCCGTCCGGGTGGATCCGGGATCAGACGCATCACGGACATAGCGGTGACACTCTTGCCACAGCCGGATTCGCCCACGATGCCCAGGATCTTGCCCGCTTCCACCTGGAAGGAGACGCCATCAACGGCATGGACCACACCATCTTCGGTGTGAAACACGGTGCACAGATCCTCAACCTCGAGCAGTGCCATCCGCCGTCGCTATCTCTTCAGCGCGCCGCAGCGGCACGTAAGGCCGCCTCGATGCGATCCTTCACCAGGTAGGGATCGACATCAACGACCGTATCCTCACCCAGGGAGCGCTCCGCCGCCATGGCCTCCTGCAGGCGCGTATCGCGATCCGCATCGATCCAGAAGACCTGCCAGTCCGTCATGCCCTGCGTGCGCTTGGGGAAGAAGGACGCAGGAAACACCAGGGAGTCCACGTAGAGGAAACGCATGAAAGGCGCCTGCCAGAAGGGCACGTAAAACGCCTCGTCCTGGATGATGGCGTCCAACTCGTACATCGCCGCTACGCGGTGTTGCTTGTCGGTATCGAAGCGGTAGACATCGATCAAGGAGTCGGTGTGAGCGGTGCCGTAGGCCCAGACGTTGTTGTTGTTCTTGGTTTGCTTCAGTTCGGTTGCAAAGTACTGATACGGACTGGGATAGAGACCCGACGTGCGCGACATGATCGTCATTTCGTACTCGCGCTCGAGGCCGTTCCGGAAGGCGGTTCCCGGTTCCAGCAGACGCAAATCCATCTCGACGCCAAAACGCTGGAAGGTCTGCTTGACGACCGTCATGTGGCGCTCGAGCCCCTTGCTGCCATAGGACAGAGTGAAGCTGGCACGCTGGCCCTCGGCGTTGACGAGAATGCCGTCATCGCCACGCTTCTTGTACCCTGCCGCCTGCAGGTGCGCACGCGCCTTGCGCGGGTCGAAGCCGTACGGCACCAGATCGCGATTCTCATATTCGGTGCCGGTGAAGGCTGAGACCTGCTGATAGTAGGCGCTGGACATCAGCTTCGTATTGATCTCATCGAAGTTGAACAGGTGCTGCACGGCTTTGCGGAAATCCTTGTTCTGGAAGATGGGCTTCTCCAGGTTCATGGCGAAGCCGTAGACGCCCTGGGGGTAATCGACGAACAGGCGCTTGCGGTGGGCCCACCCCTTCCTGATGGCGTCGAAGTCCATCTCCTCCGCCCACTTCTTTGCTGTGTTGACCGTGTAGTAGCTCAGTTCCCCCTTCTTGAAAAAATCGAAGGCCCGGTCGTTGTCGTCGATGACGCGGATGTGAATCTGATCGACGTTGTACATGCCCTGCATGTAGTGCTTGTCCCGTCCCCACCAGTCTTCGAGCCGGGAAAAGACGACGTACTGGCCGACAACCTGTTCGGTGAGTACGTAGGGGCCCTGCACGGGAAGCACGGCGCTGTTGTAGCGTTCGGGGAAGCCTTCCTCCAGCGTTACAGCATGTTTGGGCGTCGCCCAGATGTCGAACATGTCGAGAGGGCGCCAGCTTTCCACCTTGCCAACAACCTTGAGTACGTACGGCTCAACTTCGACGACCTCTTCGTAGTAGTCGCGAGCGTACTGGTTGAACGACGGATCGACGATGTTCTCACTCTGGAGCATGTGCCAGGTGTGCACGTAATCGGCTGCCGTCAGCGGCTGACCATCACTCCAGCGGGCATCCGGATCCAACTTGTAGTAGATCGTGCGGCCGTCGCTCTGCACCAACCAGTGCGTCGCCATCATGGGGATGTAGTTGTCCGTCGTCGGGTGCCGCATGACCAGTGAGAAGCTCATGGTGTACGCCCGTTTCCAGCCAGCAAAGGCATCATTGCTGTTGGGGCCGACAACGCGCAGGGTCAACGGATAGGAGGTCATGCTCGTATAGAAGGTGCCACCCTTTTTCGCCACCGGATCGCCGATGGGTGGGTCATCATGGTTGGTCACCCAGTCGATGGCGGACAGATCCTCGGCGGCAGCCGGCTGCAACAGCACCTGGGTCAGGGCCAACAGGGCGACGGGCAGCAGCAGGCGTGTCAGAGATCTGGCATGTGCGGACATGGAGGTCCTTTCGGTTACCGGTATTGAGCGTATTGCTTGGGATCGAAGGCTTCGCGGATCGACTCACCAATGAGAGTCACCAGCAGCAGGGTGATCGAGATCGCGGAGAATGGTGCGATGCTCAACCAGAGCTTGTCGCGATTCTGGCTTGCCAGGGCCTGATCGATCATCTCGCCCCAACTCGGCGTGGGTGCAGGCAGACCATAGCCCAGGTAATCGAGAGCCGTCAGTGCACTGATGGCCCCGACAACGGCAAAGGGTGTGATCGTCACCAGTGGCGTCAGGCAGTTGGGCAACAGATGTCGAAAGATCAGGCGCCCGCGGGAGGCGCCGAAGGAGCGTGCCGCCAGGCAGTATTCCTTGGTCTTCTCGCGATACATCTCGGTCCGCATGTAGTAGGTCATGCGGATCCACTCGAACAGAGCCATGATCGCCAGCAGCAGCAGAAAGCCCGGCTTGAAGAAAGTTGCCAGCAGAATCACCACATAGAGAAAGGGCAGCGTCGACCAGACCTCGATGAACCGCTGGCTGTAGATGTCGAAACGACCGCCAATAAACCCCTGTAGCGAGCCGATGGCGGTGCCTGACACCTGGCCGACAAAGACCAGCGTCACGGCAAACAGAATGGAAATTCGAAAGCCGTAGAGCAGCCGCGCCAGCACATCCCGACCCTGCGAGTCGGTGCCAAACCAGTGGCGGCTGTCCGGCGCATTCGGTGGCGGCTCTGCGTAGTCGAAGTCCGGCTCGTATGGATCGAAAGGCACCGGTGGCATGAGCACCCAGTTGTTGCTCTCGTCGGCGGCGAAGCGAACCTGCAACGACAGGTAGTCGGCCTCGACATCATCGAAGCCGTACTCGTCCTGCTGCGCGAAGGTGGCCATATCGTGGTACTGGAACGTGGGAAAGTAGAGCGTGCCCTCGTAGCTGACGACAATCGCCCGGCGATTGGCCAGGAAGTTGGAGAACAGGGAGACCACCGTCAGGGTCAACAGGACGGCAAAGGAGTAGAACCCCCGGCGAATGCGGCGGAAGCGCTGCAGGCGTTTGCGCGTGATGGGATTCAGGCGCCACCGCATCATTCGCCAAACCTGACACGCGGATCGGCGATGGCGACGCACAGATCGCTCAGCAGATTGCCGAGCAACAGCAGAGCCGAGGAGATGAAGATGTAACCCATGACCACGGGATAGTCCCGGGCGGTGATGGCCTCGAAGAAGAGCAGACCCATCCCGGGGATGCCGAAGACCCGTTCGATCAACAGCGAGCCCGTCAGGATCAGCGAGATGTTGTTGCCGAAGCTGGTGGCAATCGGGATCAGTGAGTTGCGCAGCGCATGGCCGAAGACGGCGCGCTTCCAGGTCATCCCCTTGGCCAACGCCGTCTTGACGTAGTCGGCGCTCATGTTCTCCAACAGACTGTTCTTCATCAGAATCGTCATGAAAGCGAACAGGTGGATGGCGTAGCAGATCACCGGCAGTGCCGTATGGTGAATCCGGTCGCCGATCTTGCCCATCAGCGACAGATCCGCAAAGCCCTGACTCTCGAAGCCGGCCAGGGGAAACCAGTCGTGCTGCACGGCGAACAAACCCAGCAGCACGGCACCCAGGGCGTAGCCTGGAATGGCGTAGCCAAGGAAGATGAGGACCGAGGTGATATTGTCGAAGTGGCTCTTGTGCCGCAGAGCTTTGACGATGCCCAGAGGGATGCAGATCGAATAGGTCAGCAAAAAAGCGATCACCCCGAAATAAACCGACACGGGAAAACGGCTGATGATCAGATCCTCAACAGGCAGGGTATAGCGAAAGGAATCCCCCAGATCGAGTGTCGCCAGCTTGCCGAGGTAGGTTGCATAGCGCACGAGGATTGGTTCGTCGAAGCCGTAATAACGCTTCAGGCTCTGCAGATCCGTTTCGGGGATGTCGACGGAGGAGGCGCGATGTGTGCCGCTGGACCCGGTCTCACCAAAATCCCCGGCACCGGCGATGCGCATGCGCATCTGATCAATCGGCCCACCTGGCACGAACTGACACAGAAGGAACACCAGGAAGGTGATCCCCAGCAGGGTCGGCAGCATGAGCAGCAGTCGACGGAGTGCGTAGTCGCGCAGGGCGCTGGATCGGGGCATAGGCATGGCTTTGGCAGAGGATGAAAGTAGTCTGCCGAGGGCTTCGGCGCAGGGCCGTAGCGCTAGATCGACTCGTCCAGGCCGTACTGCCGCAGTTTCTGCAGCAGCGTGTAGCGCGTGATTCCAAGAGCCTCCGCGGCGCGGCTGCGGTTGCCCTCATGCGCCTTGAGCGTATCGCCGATCAGTTCGCGCTCCACATCCGCAACAACATCGCGCAGCCTGCCACCCCGCCGGCGCGACACCGACACCGCCGGGCCGCTGATCTTTTCGGACAGCAGTGCGGCATCGACAATGCCATCATCGGTGGCCAGCACCAGCGCTCGTTCGATCTCGTTTTCCAGCTCACGCACATTTCCGGGCCACTCGTAGCGCGTCAGGGCATCGATCGCCTGCGGCGTCAGGCGTGCCGCCGTGCCACCCGTCAGGTCACGGTGGCGTTCAAGGAAATGTCGCACCAGAGCCGGGATGTCATCCCGACGCTCACGCAGGGGCGGAATGTGTATGGGGAACACGCTGAGGCGGTAGAACAGATCTTCACGGAACGTGCCGTTGGCGACCTCCGCCTGCAGGTCGCGATTGGTGGCGGCAATCACGCGGGCGTTGATCGGCCGTGCCTCGGTTTCCCCTACCGGCGTGACCTCTGACTCCTGCAGGACACGTAGCAGACGGGTCTGCATGGAGGGGCTCGTCTCGCCAATCTCGTCAAGAAAGATGGTTCCTTCCGAGGCCGCTTCGAACAGGCCGACACGATCCTCGACGGCACCGGAGAAGGAGCCGCGCCTATGACCGAACAACTCGCTTTCCAGCAGGCCCTCTGACAGGGATCCGCAGTTGACGGCGACAAAACGGCCCTCGTGTCGTTGGCCGCGCTGGTGCATGGTCCGCGCCACCGCCTCCTTGCCCGTACCCGACTCCCCGGTGAGCAGCACGGTCACACGCGAGTCGGCCACCTGTTGCAGGATCTGGTGGATGCGCTGCATCGCCTGACTGTCGCCGATCAGGCCGACGGAGCCAACGGATGCGGTCCGGATCTCTTCGCGCAGGAGCGTGTTTTCCTGATACATGCGACGAATGCGCAGCATCGAGCGCACTCGGGCCATCAACTCTACAGGCTCGAAGGGTTTGCGGACGAACTCGTCCGCCCCCTCGTCGAGAGCACGAACCAGTGCCTGACGGGTATCGAGGGCCGTCACCATGATGACGGGGACGAAGCCGGCGCCGTCGAGTTCTTTGATTCGCCGGCACACCTCGAAACCATCCATGCCGGGCATCATGATATCGAGCAGGACCAGATCCGGTCGGTCACTGGCAGCACAGGCAAGTGCTGCCATGCCATCGGCGGCTTCGAGCACTTCGTAGCCTTCGAGTTCAAGGCGCTGCCGCAGGGCCTTGATATTCGAGGGATTGTCATCGACAACCAGAATGCGGGCGGCGTCGGGGCGGGCAGGTTCTTTCAGCATGCCACGTGCCGTCGGATGGCTTCCAGCAACTGGTGTGGCCGGAACGGCTTGGCAACGTAGTCATCACATCCGGCAGCACGCGCCCGGTCCTCATCGGGCGTCATCGCATCAGAGGTGAGGGCGATGACGGGAATGTCCTGCGTACGTGAGTCGGCCTTCAGCTGTGCCACCACCTCGTAGCCGGAGGCACCCGGCAAGTGCATGTCGAGCAGGATCAGGCTCGGCAGTGATTCCTTGGCCATGGCCAGACCGCGTTCGCCATCGGTCGTCTCGAGGAGAGTGACATCGACCCCACGCAGGATATGCTGCACGACCTTGCGGTTGGACGGGTTGTCTTCGACATGCAGGATCACGGGCCGGCTGAGGATCTGGGTCATCAGACCGACGAAGCCGGAAGGGGCGGGATGACGAAGTGGAAAGTGGATCCCACGCCCGGCTCACTTTCGAGCCACAATCGTCCACCGTGGAGTTCGACAAAGCGCCGAACGATCGCCAGACCAAGGCCGGTCCCACCTGCGGTACGTGTCATGGTATCATCCACCTGAAAGAAGGGCTGGAAGACGCGGGCCTGTGCCGCGGCACCGATGCCGCAGCCGGTATCGGCAACCCAGAAGTGGACACCCTTCTCGACGAGGTCGGCACCCACAAGGATCTGACCATTGTCAGTAAATTTGATCGCGTTGTCCACAAGATTGACCAGCACCTGCTGCGTCAGCCGCCGCTCATCGGCCTGTATCATCGGCAAGTTCGGAGAGGCCTGGGCCACCAGTAACAGGCCCTTGTCATGGGCCCGATGCATCTGCGAAGCGATGGTGTTGTCGATGCAGGTCGCCGGGTCGCACGCCGCCAGCGACAGTGTCATCGCCCCCGCTTCGATCTTGGACAGGTCGAGAATATCGTTGATCAGATTCAACAGATTGCCGCTGTTGCGGTCGATCTCCTCGACGGCGTCGCGCAGTTGCGGCGCCAGATCGCCGTATGCCTGATCCAGAATCAGCGACGAAAAGTTGATGATGGCGTTCATCGGCGTGCGCAGTTCGTGCGACATATTCGCGAGGAAGGCACTTTTCGCCTGGCTGGCACGCAGGACCTCCTGGTGTGCCTGCTCCAGGGCCCTGGCATTCTCTTCGAGGCTGCGGTTCGAATCCTGCAAACGCGCATCGCGGCGCACAATTCTTGTTCCCTGCCAGGCAATGAGCCCGATGGCGATGGCGAGTGTCACCACCAGGGCGATCCGTTCGTAAGGCAGATGGATGCTGAGGGCCACGCGCGCTGGCGTGTCGCTGTCGCCCAGATCACGATCGACAGCACGCACTTCGAAGATGTAGTCGCCACGTGGCAACCCGTGATACTCGATGCGGGTATCGCGGGTGTGTTGCCAGCTCTCGTCCTGATGGCCGAGAAGTCGGTAGGAGAACACGAGTTGGCCGGGGCGCGTCTTCATGCTGACGCCGTGGACCTCGAAGACGACGACGTCCACCGAAGTGGGCACGTCCACTGCATCCACGCCAGCGTAGCGACGATCGGCGACGACAGCGTCGATGAACACCGGCACATCCGCCATGGGCTGCGGCCGATAGCGGGACAACCCGCCACCACCACCGATCCAGAAGGAACCATCCCCTGCGGGCGCGACAGAAAGCGTAAGGTTGTCGGGCAGGCCGTCGCGCGACGAGAGGCTCTGAAAGACCGTGCCATCGAAGTGGCTGATGCCACCACCATCGGTGCCGACCCAGAGAATGCCCTCGCTGTCCATATGCACACCATGGACGTCATTCGAGGCGAGGCCGTCATCGGTGGTGTATTTGGTGAAGATCTTGCCGTCGAAGCGGGCGATGCCGCCATGGGTGGCAAACCACAGATCACCGCCGGCGGCCTCGATGATCTCGAGGGTGTAGCGTGGCAGGCCGTCTTCTTGATCGAAGGTCTCGAAGGTCTTGCCATCGTAGCGAGCGACACCGTACTCAGCAGAGATCCATATGTCTCCGCGACTCGATTCCATCAGTGCCAGCACATCTTCACCGGGCACCCCGTCCTCCGGCCCGAAGACCTCAATATGCTGCCCGTCCCAGCGGGCCAGGCCGTTCGCGGTACCGAACCACAGATCACCATTGCTCGACTCCAGCAGTGTCAGCACCTGGCTGAAGGGCAGGCCATCGCCGCTGTCAAGAATCGACCAGCGGTCGTCGTCCCGGCGCACGGCGCCTTTGCCGGTGAGGAACCACAGGCGTCCCTGTCGGTCCTGCTCGACTCGATGAACCTGAGCATCGGGCAGGCCATCCTGCTCGGTCCAGGTCGTCAGTTGACCATCCCGCAGGCGTGTGACACCGGCCATGTCGTTGTGCGCGATCCACAGATCTCCGTTGTCGACCCGACGAAGGTGGTAGACACCACCGGGCAGTCCATCCTGCTCCGTATACACGACAAGGCCGCTGTCATCGAGCCGGCTCGCCCCACCCATCGTGGCAAACCACAGGGCGCCTTCACGGTCACGAGATATCTGCTCCACCGTAGGATGGGGCAACGGCGACTGCGATGCCAGGGGCGACCACTCGCCGTCCTGCAGACGCACAGCACCAGCCCTCGTGCTGAACCAGTGGTCTCCGTTGACGTCTTCATAGGCGTCGAAAACCATTTCGAGATTGGGAACCTGTTCGGGGCCGAAGCTCGTCCAGGTGTCACCATCGTAGCGGGCGACACCGCCCCGGAACGTCGCCCACACGTCCCCTGTGCGGTCAGTACTCACGGAGAACACTGGCATCTCCGGCAGATCCGCGGTCTCATCCCAGACCGTCCAGCTGTCACCATCGTAGCGATCGATGCTGGTATACGTACTCACCCACAAGGCCCCGTCGGCGGCGAAGGCCAGACCAGTCACCCCACCGCGCAAACCGGACTCGTCGTCGAGTACAATCCAGCTGTCCCCCTCATGACGCACGACGCCCGTACCGAACACCGCGAACCACAGATTGCCATCTGCATCTTCGGCGATGTCGACCACATCCCCCCGTGGCAGACCATCCTCTGGACCGTAGCGAGTCACGCCTTCGGGCCCCAGACTGGCAACGCCGCCAGCCATGGCCAGCCATAGCCTGCCGTCACGGTCTTCGCGCAGGGCTCGCACGTCGTTGCTGGGCAGACCATCCTCGGAGTTGAAATCGATCCAGTTGCCGCCGTCGTAGCGGCTGACACCATTGTTGCGCGTGCCAAACCACATCTGTCCCAGTCGATCCTGGAG
>ERZ890510.1453-NODE-1453-length-15359-cov-4.683481_pt1 | contig 15359 bp, 12 predicted proteins | sample MGYA00521265_ERZ890510 | MGnify/ENA primary metagenome ERZ890510 (study PRJEB32303, sample SAMEA104408624) | aquatic metagenome | biome: Brackish water; feature: Chemocline; material: water | place: Baltic Sea | collected 2014-10-26T21:54:00 | depth 110 m ...
TTCGCTGCGCGAACGCTGTGGTCGGTCTGAACTTTTGCGGCGCAAGCGGTGATTCTACGCTGACGGAACTCCAGCGCCGCAGGGTCGCGTTCGCTGCGCGAACGCTGTGGTCGGTCTGAACTTTTGCGGCGCAAGCGGTGATTCCACGCTGACGGAACTCCAGCGCCGCAAGTTCGCGTTCGCTGCGCAAACGCTGATTCTTAGCTGACGCCTCGTTCAGTGGTCGAGATCGATTGTGCAGATGAAATGATCAACGCCCTGTCTGCTTGCCTGGACGGACCAGCTTCCGTCGGGTGAGAGGACGCCTGAGGGGCAGGAACATGGTTTGGTGACGGGGTGGGCGCTGTCAGCGACGACCGTCCAGAGGGCGTCAGCGCGTGTACGCATGCGCAGATTCGCTTCGTGGAACGGCCAGATCACGTGCTCCGCCCAGTCGCTGCCGTCCCGGCCGCCGTTCACGGCGTGGAAGATGATGCGAGCCCCCATCGTGGCCAGTTGATGCACCAGGAATGGATCCGGCTGCGGCGTGCAGCATGGGTTGGCCCAGAAGTCGTTGCAGATGAGACCACCGATCCGGATCCCTTCGAACTCGAATGTGCGAAGTTCCGTCGCGGCATAGTGATTCAACTCGCCGCGCGGCTCGGGCACCATCGTGCCACTGCGAAGAATCTTGCTGTGGAACCCGAGATAGGCCCCGTCCCGGGCGTAGAAGCGGAGTTGATTGTAACAGAGGCCGTCCTCGGCTTCCATGAAGCAGGTCCCGAGGGCGAGTCCGACGCCCCGATCCCGGGCGTGGTCGGTGACAATCGTCAGTCCTGCTTCCACCCTGGCACGGTCAAAGTCTGGCGTGTAGCCGCTGAGCGAACCTTCCGGTGTCAGCAGAATACCGGCGCCCTGCTGGCTGGCCACGTCGATGGCGTGCGTGATCTGCGCCGTGTTGTGGTCGATATCCCGCGTAACGTCGAGTTGCGCGCCGCATACCTTCAGAATCACTTGTCACCTCCGTGCTGCAGCATCAATGCGGATGACGGATCTTCAGGACCAGACGAAGATCTCGTTGTCCTCGGGAGACATGGCGGCGAATACAGCCAGCACGACGCGGGTCTTGTCGCGGACAACCATAGGGACCTCGTGGATGTTCTCCGTGTAGAAGAAATACAGATCTCCTGCATTCAGTTCGATCTGCTCCCGTGGCAGCTCCTGCGTCGCGGCGTATTCGGCGAATGTGCCCTGATTGACAATTTCTTCCACCTCACCTTCACCCTTGGCCCGGTAGAGGATGGCTTCGCCACCGGCCGAGCCCTTCTGCAGGCACATGACGCCGGCGAACTGATGGGTGAAGCGCGACACGGAGTAGTTCAATTTTGAGCGCCGACGCACCGAATCATAGTGCGCTTTGTGGCCTTCCTGGCCATGGTATATGCGGAAAATCGCCGGTCCGTAGCGGCGACCATCGGCTTCTTCCGCCGTCTTCACGGTCTTGCCAGCTGCAAGGTGTGACAGATTCTGATAGATGGTTTCCACGGGGTCGACGAGGCCGGCAAACAGCTGCGAGAACAGGGCTCGCGTGCCGTCAGCGTGAGCGAACAGATCGTCGTGGCTGGCACTCATCCGGCCCAGACTGGTGCCCAGATCCAGGTAGCTGCCGCCGCTGAGTTGTGGTTCCTTGCCCACGGTCTCCCGGTCGAAATATCCACGCTCGGCAAAACGTGCCATGAGGGCGGTGGAGTCCGCCGACGGGTAGGCGCCGCGCAGCACAAAGGCCGGCACTGTGCCCTCTGCCAAAGCCATGAGAGGGTGCGGAAACTGGCGGGCGATGCTCGCCGCGTCGGCTTCGATGGGCTGCCATGTATCGGGCACGTACAGGTCTCTCGTTTGGGGTGCGTTCAGGGCTTTTCGGCTACCAGGATATAGGAGAGGGGGATACCCCTGACGCTGAGATGGGGCCAGGCGGCAGAGATGTCGTAATCGAATTCCTGCAGTGATGTCACGGCAAGGCCACTGTTGCGCAGAGCTGTGAAAATGGCTGCAAAGGGCTGCGAAAAGCTGTAGAGCGGCTTGGATGTATAACTCGTACCGCCGATGTAGTCGACGCCATTGGTCTCGATCCAGGGATCCTTCCTGAAGTAGGAGAAGAGGACCTGGTCCGGATGTTCGGCATCAAAGCCATCCTCGCTGGGCATGGCGAGCATGTTGGTGTACGGATGCTGCTCGTTGATCAGGAGGCTGCCGCCAGCTCTCAGCACGAGGGCAGCCCTGGCGAAGAAGCGGTCGAGGTCGGCAAACCAGCACAGTGCGCCGATGGTGACCAGTACGAGGTCATAGCTCTCTGCGTAGGAATCGTCGATGTCGTAGATATCGGTGGCGATGAACTCGGCGTCCAGCTGGGCGTCACGCGCCAGGCGCCGGCCTTCTGCGGTGAAACTCTCGGTGATATCGAAGCCGGTAGCTTTGCCAGCGCCCATCTTGAGCATTGTCAGCAACTCGCGGCCGTTGTTGCAGCAGAACTGCGCCACAGCCTTTCCCTGCAGGCCGATCTGCGTCAGTGCCGCGCGGGTGTCCTCCTCCAGAAAGGACAGATCACCCCGTTGCAGGCGCAGCGCCGGGTCCTCCTTGTAGCCCTGCTGGTGTCGGGGGAAGGCTTGTTCCCAGGCCTCCTTGTTGGCTTTGCTGTAGTCCACTATTCGTGGCGGTCCCAGGGAAAGGCGAAGGTCGGCTGACTGGTGTACCGCTGTGTGCCGATTTTCAGTGTGGCGCCGGCGCCGGGTGCCAGTTCCACGGCAAAGGAGGTGCCATCGACCTGCACCACTTCGCCGTTGATGGACACGGAGTCGAAGCGGTGTTCGGCATAGGCGCCGCCCTGCACAATGACCCGACGGCCCGTGACCTGGTCGGTGTTGACGAGAGTGACCGTCGTCGAGTCGGCCTCGAGTTTTTCGATCAGGGCGCCGACACCTTCGGGCATGCCAGGGCGCTGTTGTTCCGGGTCGAAGTAGCGCAGACGGCAGTGCAGAGGGCAACCATGTCGTGGCGCCATGCCGCCGAGCATGAGTTCGACGAGGGAACCGATGGTTGCCGGATTCAGCGGATTGGGATTGTCTGACAGGCGGGTATCAGGCGTTGTCGGATCGTTGCGCACCTTCTCCATCTGTCCACGAACACGGCCAAAGTCGCGCTGCAGGGCAGCGACGGGATAGTCGGGGGCATTGCCTTCGAGGAAACCGATCCAGCCGTTGCTGGTGTCCAGTCGCTTGAGATCGTCCCGCTCCATGGACCAGTAGTAGACGTCGAGGGCGCCCGCCGAATAGGGGGCCGGCGAATAATCGTACCAGCCGTCATCACCGAACATGTGCGGATACTGCTGCTTGCCGTCGACGACTTTCGCGTGACTGTTGATCTTGTCGATCTGCTGACGCCAGACGTCCACGTAGCGCTGATCACCGGTGAACAGCAGGGCGTTGCCGAAACCGGCAATTCCCAGGTAGTGCGTATTGCGGCTGGAGAGGGCCCCGGTCTGTGGTACGACAACGGTGAAGGCCCAGCCGTAGCAGCCGCCATACCACTTGCCGTCACATTCGCCGCCGATGGTGCCATCCAGGCCGATGTTCGTGGGAATGATGCCGTCGTTGTCGATGGTCCGCTGGCGCCAGGCTTCGGCATACTCCAGCACCCAGTCGCGGTAGCTCTGCTCGCCGGTGAGGGCGAAGGCGTTCAGTCCGAGTGTGGTCGCCACCATATTCGAGGGGTGGTCGCCGACAACGTCCGTATAGTCCTCGAAGTGCGCCAGCATCTCATCGAAATCGCGTTCGCCATGGAGGGCGTTGAAGCGCTCTTCGACCTCATCGATCGGGTCACCGGCCCAGTCCAGTGCCGTCGCCTTGCGCAGCATGGGGCCACGGCTGCCGTTGAGCAGAGATCGAATGATCTTGTGCTGCTTGTCGTAGTTGGGCGCCTGAGGATCGTCACCCATGTAGAACCCGGCAAAGCGCCGGACACGCTTCTCGAAGTCGCGCGGCGTGGGATCCATGAGGCCGTGCAGGTTGAATGTTGTCAGCCCCTCGCCGTTGTGCACCCAGTCAAACATCACGGGAAACTCCCGGTAGTACATACCGTCGCGGGCGAAATCGACCTCCGTCGTGCGTGCTTCTGTGTACTGCCGCACGTGACCTTCCCACCCCAGTTCGCACATGGCGCGCAATCTGTCACCACCGCCGAGCAGGTAGAGCACCGGCCAGTTGACCAGATTTTCGATGGCGTCATCCGGGCCGTCGTTGCCGCCCCAGCGCGGGATACATTCCAGGTAGCCGCGCTCGTCGAAATACTGGGCAAAGAACTCGCTACAGGCACGCTCCTGGGTGCGCAACAACTCGCACTCCATCAGCGCCCAGGCGGGCGGGGCCATGGGTGTGTCGATGCTGATATGGCTCTGCTTCAAGTATGTCACGAGGGTCTCTCACTTATTGATTGGCACTTCGGTCGAAGAAAGGCAGCGGCAAGGGCACGACATGGCAGGACAGATAAGCGCCAAGGGGGAAGCCGGTCAAGGGTTCGGGCCCTTTTGCCAGGAGCGGCGCCTGTGACTCATCTTTGCCCCGCGTTGTCCGCTGCTGTGCCTGCCACCCGAAATCTCAGGATCCATCCATGGAACGGGTCACCAGATTGCCTGCTGCACCCCACATGCTTCAGGAGCACGACGACGAACGTCTGCTGCTGGGCTTTGCCGACGGCCTTGCCATCTGTGACGAGGGCCGCCTCGATGTCACCGTCCACGGGGCAATCGACGCCGCCGCGCGCGGGCCGGATGGCTTGTTGTACTGCACGCGCGGGCCACAGATCCTGCGCTTCGACATGGATCAAGGTGGCGACTCACAGGATGTGACGGCGACCTTTGCCGGCAGGCCCTCAGGCCGGCATCAGGTCGTGTGCACCGCCGATGGTGAGATCTGGGTTGAGGGCGGTGCTGCCCGCCTGCGCCCCAATGGCGGCTCTGCCCCGACGCCGGCATGTCCGCTTGCAGGTGCGGCACCCGTGCCGTGGGCGACGGACATCTACGGCAATCGCTGGAGCCTGGTCGATGCGGTCGGTGGCCGACAGGTCCTGGTGCTGCCCGCCAACACGCCCGAGGCGTGGCAGCTGGCCTGGTTGCCGGTGGGGCGCTGGGACTTTCTCGTTGCCGACAGTGTGGGTTATGTCTGGGTCGCCGGAGCTGATGGCTGGCGTGTCTTCTGTCCCGCCAAGGCTGCTGCCGGCTGGCAGACGCCAGGGGGAGTAGCGCCAGCCGGTGCGGTGACGGCAGTGGCGACCTCGCCAGACGGTCGGGTCATGGCAGCCTTTGACACAGGTGACCTGCTGGAGCTGGACACCAACGCCGCGACAGAACTGCTACTGCGCCCCCTGGCGACGATTCCTGGCGCCGGGCGTGCGCTGCACGTGGATCGCCGCGGTGCCATCTGGGTGGCGACGGACGAGGGGTTGTACCGGCAGCCGGCAACTGCCGATGCCTGGCAACAGACCTGGACCCAACAGCGGGGTCGTTTGCCAGGGGGCGGCAACCACGACGTCTTCGCCGCTGCCTGTCTCGGCAAGCTCTACATCGCCGGCGGCTGGGCCGGCGCCTGGGGGTTGCCTCCCAGTGCCCACGTCTGTGATGAGTTGTTCGCCTTTGACCCTGCAAGCCAGTATTGGGAAGTGGCCAGCCGCATGCACATCCCGCGGCGCTACAATGGCATCGCCGAGCTGGACAGCCGTGTCTGGGTCGTCGGGGGCGAAACCCGCACCGCAGGGCGCGAGGGCGAGGGGCAGGCGTTGTACCTGGTGGATATCTATGATCCGGCGAGCCACTGCTGGCACGCAGGACCGGCCCTCAACGACGTGCGCACGGATCCATTCGTCGTGTCATGTAATGGGCGCATCTACGCCATCGGTGGTGCTGCACACAACTCGGGACCCAAGCTGTCGACGGTCGAGAGCATTGGATCGGGGGAGAGTGCCTGGCGTTTTGAAACACCCTTGCCGGAACCGACACGCCAGGGCCACGCCTGCGTCCTGGAGGGTGTCATCTACTGTGCCAGCATCGACGGTGTGTTTGCCTTTGACGTGGCCAGTGGCTGCTGGGACGACGACCTGCCGCAACCGGGCAGCATTGGCCAGGGACCGCTGGCGGCGGCCTATCGTGGCGAGGTCTGGCTCATTGGTGGCTTCGGTGACAGGAGGTGTCGCTGTTACAACCCCGACACGCGGACCTGGCGCCTCGGCCCCGATTTGCCCACGGAGCAGGCGTGGGGGGCGGCCATTGTCTATGAGGGGCAGTTGTTTGTCACCGGCGGCGCCCACGCTTCGCCGATGCATGATGCGGTTGTCTTTGACGACCGCAGCTACCGGCTGCGACAGGACGGGGACAGATGAGCACCGCAGGCAGCCTGCCCACACCATTGGGGCGACGTCCTCGCGTTGCGGCACTGGTGACGGAGTACCGCCGCTACTCCCACGGCCAGAACATTGTCGACCGGCTGCTGGGTGGCTGGGGCTGGGAGAGCGGCTGGCATCATCCGGCGCTGGATATCGTGTCTCTCTATGTGGATCAGTTTCCGGCGTCCGATCTCAGCCGCGAGCGGGAGGCACGCCACGAGGACCTGCGCATCTATCCGACGATCGGCGAGGCTCTCACCCGCGGAGGCAATGAGCTGGATGTGGATGGCGTGCTGCTGATCGCCGAGCACGGAGAGTATCCACTCAATGAACAGGGCCAGACGCTGTATCCACGCTATGAGTTCTTCCAGCAGCTGACGGCTGTGTTCCGCGCCAGTGGCCGCTCTGTGCCGGTCTTCTGCGACAAACACCTGTCGTGGAACTGGGATCAGGCGCGCGAGATGGTTGCCATCAGCGCAGAACTCGGCTTCCCGCTGATGGCGGGTTCGTCGTTGCCCATCTGCCGCCGCATTCCGTCCATCGACATGCCCTCTGGCGCACCGGTCGAAGAGATTGTCAGCATCGGCGTCGGTGGCATCGACAGCTATGACATCCACGCCCTCGAAGCGATGCAGTGCCTGGTGGAGCGACGCCAGGGAGGGGAGACCGGGGTTGCTTCCGTGCAGGCGCTGCGTGGTGACAGCGTCTGGCAGGGGCTCGATGATGGCGCCTGGGATCCAGCGCTGTTCGAGGCCTGCCTCTGTCGCAGCTTCAGCCTGAAGCCGGCGGACGAGAGTCATCGCCACACGTACCCGACACGGGAGCAACTGCCGCAGTTGCTCGGGCGCCCGCCCGTGGCCTACTGCATCAAATACGCCGATGGGCTGCAGGCGACCATGTTGCTGGCAGAGGGGCTTGTCAGCGACATCACGGCGGCAGCGCGGATCCGCGACGAGCCACCGCTGTCGCTGCAGTTCTATCTCGGCTCAGGACATCACATGCAACCCAATTTCTTCAACCCCATGTGCCATCATATCGAGACGTTGATCGTCCATGGCCGCGCACCCTATCCGATCGAGCGCACCTTGCTGACGACGGGGCTGAGCATCGCCGGCGTGAATTCCTTGTGGCAGGACCAGAAGTTGGCGACGCCGCATCTTGGCATCCGGTATCAGGTCGGCGAGCCCTCTACCTTCCGGAGGACATGAGGATGAGCCATCGAAAAAGGCTGGCCATTGTCACCACCGTCTGGGAGTGGCGCAGTCATGCCAACCACATGGGTGAACGATTCCTCTGTGGCTACCCGCGTGATGGTCGCTGGCATCATCCTGAGATGGACGTCGTCGCTGCGTACGTGGACCAATGCCCTGAGGGCGACCTCAGCCGCCGTCGCGCCGAGGAACACGGTTTCACCATCTACCCGACCATCGCCGCAGCCCTGCGACAGGGTACGGATGCGCTCGCCGTCGACGCTGTACTGCTCATCGCCGAGCATGGCGAATATGCCAGCAACGACAAGGGGCAGAAGCTCTACCCCCGCCATGAGTTCTTCACCGCCATCACCGACGTCTTCCGCCAGGACGGACGAAGCGTGCCCGTGTTCAACGACAAGCATCTGTCGTACAGCTTCGACAAGGCGCAGCACATGGTCGCCCTGGCGCAGGAGCTGGAGTTTCCCCTGCTCACTGGTTCGTCATTGCCCGTCACCTTCCGCCTGCCGCCACTGGAATTGCCGCTGGATTGCGTCATCGACGCGGCCCTGATGATCGGCGTCGGCGGCTCGGACGCGATGGATTTCCACGCGCTGGAGGCCATGCAGTGTATGGTCGAGCGCCGCCAGGGCGGCGAAACCGGGGTCCGGTCTGTACAACTCATCGATGGGGATGCTGTGTGGCAGGCGGGGGAAGAGGGGCGCTGGTCGCGCCGGCTTCTCGAGGGCGCCCTGGCCCGTTCCGATTCACGCAGTGGTATCGCTCTGAGTGACGGGCGGCCACAGGATCTGGCCCACAGCGGAGAACTGGAAGAACTCGTGGAGAACCCGGCAGCCTATTTCATCGACTACAACGACGGGCTGCAGGCGACGCTGCTGATGCTCAACGGTGCCGTGCAGGATTACACCTTTGCCGCCAGGATGCAAGGTGATCGCGGCGATGTCGTGTCGACACAGTTCCTGCTGCCTGGACAACCGAACGTCGTCTACTCGGCCTGCCTGATGGCCCAGGCAGAGGAGATGTTCGTCACGGGCCAGGCGCCGTATCCGGCGCAGCGGACGCTGCTGGTCAGTGGCATGTTGGAACGCTGCCTCGAGTCGCGCTTGCACGATAACAAGCACATCGATACACCCGAACTGAACGTCTGTTACCGGGCGCCGTCGGCCTCCCGGTTCGCCGGTGCCATCGACTGAAGGCAGCAGATGGAACATGCCGCAGCGTGGCGCTGTGGACTGGCGCCACGCTGCGGCATTGCCTTGTTCCGCCTCAGTCGAGAATCTCGCGCACCTTTTCTGCGGGACGGGCGATCACGGCCCGCGCTCCGCGTACACAGATGGGGCGGTTCATCACTTCCGGATGTTCGCACAGAAGCCCGATGAGGGCATCCGGCGAATTGTAATCCTCGAGAGCAAGGTCCAGTTTGCCGAACGAGCCGGGATGCAGCATTGCAGCCGGTTCGCAGCCCAGCAACCCGAGCAGATGTCGCAGGGTTGCCTCGGACAGGGGCTTGTTGATGTATTCGATCACGTCGAACTCGACGTCTTCAGCGCGCAGAATCTCCAGCGCGCCGTTGGACTTGCTTCAATTGCTGTTGTGGTAGACGATGACGTCCGCCATATGGGCTGTTCCTTTCGTAATCAGGTGAATGCCAGTCACAGCAATCGTTCGAAGGCGCGATCACAGGCCCGGCCCTGAACAAAGGTGCTGTGCCAGTTGTACTCGGCAGCAAAATCCACATGCTGCCAGAGATTGTGCGTCTGCATGGTCAGAGCCCCTCCGCCGACTTCAAAAAGCTTGAATTCGAAGGGCGTTTCAACAAAAGAACTGACGGTGATATAGTTCGCGCCGTCCAGTTTTTTGTTCATGTTGATGTGACTGTGGGCACCCAGCACGCAGGCAATTCCGTATTTTTCGACCAACCGGGTCACCGTAGCCGTGAACTCCGCCGGCGGCTGGTGGAAGGGTTCGGCAAAGCCAGACTGACCGGGCTCGATGGCATGTACCGGGCTGTGGGTCTGCAGCAGGTGGGTCGTGTCGGGGTGGGCGGTGATCCTTGCCTCCAGGGCCTCGATCTGCGACGCGAGGAAGTGCGGGTCCTGCGTGCTCTCCCAGCGGAAGGGCGTTGGCCCATACTGATTCGGTATGACATGGATCATGCAGTCATCGGTGGTGATGGCATAGTCGGAGGAAGCGGCACGGTCCAACTGCGGCGCAGCACCGAAGAACTGCGGCGCAGTATGCAACCACTGTTCGACGGCATCCTCCGTCGTCAGATCATGGTTGCCGAGACACAGATGCACAGGGCAGGACAGGTCGAAATGCTGGCTTGCCGCGGTAATGCCGGCGGCACTTGTTTCGTGGATCATGTCGCCGCCGTGCAGCACAAAATCGACAGGGCCATGCGCCTCGATCCAGGATCGAAGTGCGGTGATGAGGGCGGGCAACTGCGTGTCCGACTTCGGCTGCATGGTGTAGCCGCTGGCACCGGCACCCCAGTGTGTATCAGACAGGTAGAGGAATCTTGTCATGTCACTCCCGCAAGTTGTTCGAATGCGCAGCACCTGGCAAGGCTGCGCGGCCTCGTTGGCGAATGTCGCACAATCAGCACCCTTTCCATAATGTTGCAGACATGATCCCTGCCATCAAGAATCGCCAGCAGAGAAGCTGCGATGTGCTCGTTGTCGGCGCCGGGGCTGCGGGCATGTTCGCGGCGTTGGCCGCGCGCGGCGTGCTGGATGCCAAGGGCCAGCCACAGCCCCTCATCGACGCGGCACCGGATGTCGTGCTGCTGAACAACGAAGCCCGACTGGGCCTGAAGATTCTGGTGTCCGGTGGAGGGCGCTGCAATCTGACCAACGCCCGGGTGGATGAGGCGGATTACGAGAGTGACAACGCTCGTGTGGTGAAGGGCTTGCTTCGTGGCTTTCCGGCTGACGCGGCGCGCACCTTTTTCACCACTCGAGGTTGCCCGCTGCACGAGGAGGATCTCGGCAAGGTGTTCCCGCAGAGCAACACGGCGCGCGATGTGCTGCAGGTACTGCTCGACGCTGTGACCGCGGCGGGGATCGCTCTCGTGGTTCCTGCCGAGGTCACGCGTCTGGAGCCACCCACAACGACTGCAGCGCGCTGGGTCGTACAACTTGCTGATGGATCGGCATGGCAACCCCGGCGTGTGGTGTTGGCCACGGGCGGCAGGAGTCTGCCCAAGACGGGATCGCGGGGTTTCGGCCTGGAGGAACTGGCGCGTCTGGGGCATACCATCGAGCCATCCCTGCTGGCGCTGACGCCTCTGCACCTGAGCAGCGCGGGTCCCCTGGCCGGCCTCGCTGGTCTGACGGTGCCCGCAGTCCTGACGCTGGCGCCTCGCGCCATACAGTCTGAGCAACTCTCCGGCGCCCGCTACCGACCGTTGGCACGGTCTGCCGGCAGCCTGCTGGTGACCCACAAGGGCGCCACGGGTCCCGCACCTTTTGATGTGAGTGGCGCCTGTGGTCGGGCCCTGCGCGCTGGTGAAGACGTCGTCTTGCGCGGGGATTTCTGGAGCTTGGTCGCCGACTCTGGCCCCTGGGCCCCCTTCCGCAATCTCGACAAACAGCCGGGGGCATCTCTACCACCCGCTCAGGCCCCCCGTGCACCGTCGCTGGACATCTTTGTGGCGCAGACGAAAGCGCTGTTGCCGGGTGAGCGGGCGCTGGCGGGTGCACTGGGCACGTGGCTGCCCCGAGCGCTGACAGATGCCCTGTTGCGCAAGGCCGGCCTGGATCCTGCTCTCAAGATCAAACAGCTGGATGCCCGAGGGCAACGGCAACTGCATCTGGCACTGACACAGGTCGACCTTGGTCTGGTCGGCACGGGTGGCTATGAAAAGGCGGAAGTCACCGCAGGTGGTGTGCTTCTTGGAGAGCTCGACCGGCGATCCCTTGAAAGCCTGCGCGTCGCCGGGCTGCATTGCTGTGGTGAAGTCGTCAACGTGACGGGCAGGTTGGGAGGATTCAATTTCCAATGGGCCTGGTCGAGCGGCTATGCCGCCGGCAGGGGGGCGGCGGCTGCGCCGTTGTCACCGATCTGACCGAAGAGCAACGCGCCGTCATGCGGCCCGCCGGATGCGCCGAGTTCCTTCCCGTGGCGCAGAAGCGGAGATGTGGCGTATGTATGCACAACATCACTCCAGGAGCCCGTCATGTTGAACATTGGATTTATCGGTTGCGGCGGCATTGCCCGTCACCACGCTACACGTCTGGCGCAAGTCGGCGGTGCCCGCATCGTCGCCTGCGCGGATGCCTCCAGCGCGGCGGCAAAGTCCTTTGCTGCTGACTTTGGTCACAAGGGTGCAGAGGTATTCACCGATCATCGGCTGATGCTGCGTCTCGATGCTGTGGACGCGGTTTGGGTCTGTACTCCGACGTTTCTGCATGCAGCGGCGGTGATCGATGCGGCCAAGGCAGGCAAACACGTGTTCTGCGAGAAGCCCATGGCGATGAAGGCAGGTGACGCCAAGCGTATGGTCGCCGCATGTGACAAGGCGGGCGTGCGCCTGACCATCGGCTTCGTCCGGCGTTTCTGTCCGCAATGGGGCAAAATGAAGCAGATCGTGCAGGCCGGCACGTTGGGGGCGCCGGTGATCTGGCGTTTTGCTGCCGGCGGTCGTCCCGCCAATCCATGGTTTCGTGATGAGAACAAGGGGGGCGGACCGCTGCTGGATGGCGCCATCCACAACTATGACTTCGCCCTGCAGATGCTGGGACCCGCCGCCTCCGTGCAGGCATCGTCGACCCAGTTCGACAAGACCAGTGTCGGCTCCGACACGGCCAGTGTGATCATCACCTTCGTCTCCGGTGCGCAGCACACGCTGATCTGGACCTGGGGCATGGCGCCGGGCGCTCCGGCAGCAAGCCTCAACGATCTCATCGGTCCCAAGGGCAGCCTGCAGTTCGGCATGACGGCAGCGACTGCGCCGAAGGGCTTTGATGCAAAGACACAGGGTGCCTTCACCTTCAAGGGACAAGGGGGCAAGGAACGCGTCTTTACCTACAAGCAGCGCGACATGTTCCTCGATCAGGCAAAGCACGTCGTTGCCCGCTTCGACAAGGGCGAGCAGCCTCTGGTGACGGGTGCCGATGGTCTGGCGGGCCTCGATCTGGGTCTGGCGGTGCTCAAGGCCGGCATCACGCGCCGTACGATCACGTTGTAGAGCGCTCCCGCGGATCCCATGTCCGCCGACGAGGTGGGCACAAGGGGACATAATGACCGCAATCAGCCATGAGACTCAAACCTGCGCCCAGGTACTCCACGCATTGGGTGAGCCCTTTGCCGCAGGCTACATGGAAGAACCCCATGCGTCCCCCATGAGACGCTGGTCACGAGCCGTTCGCCGCCGGTTCGAACACCGGTCGCTGCCGCCCTATGGCGGCCAGTGGCTGTACCCGGCGGGCCCCACCCGTTGTGACGACAAGGATCGCGTGCTGTGTCCGAGTTACTCTTTCACCTGGAGCTATGACGCCGGCGCTCTGGCGGAGTGCCTGGCCGGCGCCGGAGAAGAACAACGGCAGGCCCTGTCGGCGCTGCAGAGTGAGATGCAAAGCCTGGCGGCACAACTCGACGTCATCACCACGGTACACACCGTGGGTGGGAGTGGCTACACCCACAGCGTGCCCAATTTCGGTCGTCTTCTACACGAGGGCCTGGACGCCTACGGCGAGCGGATCACAGCCCACCTGGAGCAGGCGCGCCGCCGCGGCGACGCCGAGCCGACCGAGTTCTATGTCGGCCTTCTCGAGGTCGTAACGGGGATCCGTGCCTGGCATCGCCGCCTGGTCGATGCGTTACGCCGGACATCATGTGACGACCGGGAGCAGGACGCCCGGCGGCGGCGACTGATCGCCGCCCTGGAGCGAGTACCCTTCGGGGCTGCCGGCAGCTTCTTCGAAGCCTGCGTGGCCTACAACTTCTGCTACTACCTCGACGACTGCGACAACCCGGGACGGGTCGATCTCGAGTTGTCTCCGTACTACACACAGGATCTGGCGGCGGGTCGCACAACGCGTGACGAGGCGGTCGGTCTGGTTCGCTGCCTCTGGGAGAACTGCGACGTCAACCACGGTTGGAGCGTCGGTATCGGCGGCACGCGGGCCGACGGTGAGGCGGCCTATAGCGAACTCACGCTGGTCTGCCTCGAGGCCGCCCGGGGGATGCGCCGGCCCAACCTGCAGCTGCACGTGCGGCGTGATATGCCGGAGGCAGTGTGGGACGCGGCCCTGGAGACCATCGCCAGTGGCTGCGGCCTGCCCGCCCTCTACAACGAGGAGGCCTTCCTCAACTCGCTGCGGGAGGCTGGACTCGGGATCCGGGAAGAGGATCTGGCCCTGTACAACGGCGGTGGCTGCACGGAAACGATGATCCACGGACTGTCCAACGTGGGTTCCCTGGATGCCGGCATCAACCTGCCGCTCATCCTGACACAGACGCTGGAACGCCAGCTGGCAACGGCAGATAGCTTTGACGGTCTGCTCTCCGCTTTTCGCCAGGATGTGCTGGCGGCGATCACCGAAATAACGACGCAGGTGAGCGCCCACCAGCAGGCCAAGGCCCGGCTGCGACCCCAACCGATGCGCAGCCTGCTGATGGATGACTGCATTGACGCTGGCAGGGAATTCAACGCCGGTGGCGCCCGCTACAACTGGAGTGTCATCAACGTCGCCGGCCTGGCGACGGTCGTCGATTCGCTGGCCGCTGTGCGCGAGGTCGTGTTTGCCGAGCCGGAGATCTCCGCTGCACAACTGCTCGAGATCCTGAGACGTGACTTCGAAGGCCAGGAACCGTTCCGCCTGCGCCTGGCCCGCTGTCCGCGCTTCGGCAACGACAACCCCGCCGCCGACGGTCTGGCCGCCGATCTGGCGGAGTTCGTCTTTCGGCAGTTCCTAGCCCACACCCCGTGGCGCGGCGGCAAGTTCCTGCCCTCCTGCCTGATGTTCACGACCTACGCGCAGGCGGGCAAGCCGGTAGGTGCCACGCCGGACGGTCGCCGGGCGGGCGAACCGATCGCCGACTCGGCTGGCCCGCACCAGGGGAGAGATCGCTGCGGCCCAACCTCCATGCTCAAGAGTGTGGCCTCGATCCCGCAGCACCTGGCGCCGGGCACGCTCGTCGTCAACGCCCGCTTCACACGCAGTCTCTTCGATGGTGCCGAGCAGAACAACAAGCTGCGCAATCTGGTGCGCACGTACTTCGATCTGGGCGGCATGCAACTTCAGATCAACGTCATCGATCAGGCCGTTCTCGAGGACGCCATCGCCCATCCGGAGCGCCATCAGGACCTGATCGTCCGCGTCGGTGGCTATTCCGAGTACTTCAATCGCCTGTCACCGGAACTCAAGAGAACGCTTCTGGCGCGCACCGAACACGCGGCCTGAGCCGCGTGTCGGCGCCCAGCGTCACTACTTCAACACTTTGTAGCCGGCCCCCAAGACCTGCCGGGGTGGCGCGGCGAATTCGAGTTCGATGACGGCGATGCTGGCGTGGCGATCCGGGTTGGTTTTGGGCATACCGGACAGCTTGATCTGCTCACCCTGCTGCCAGATGTGTAGTCCCTTGCCCGTGGGAAGAAGGCGTGCGCGCACCAATTTGTTGCGCAGGCCGCCGAACGTGATCTGTTCGCCGGGCCACCGGCTGCACCAGAAAAAGGCTTTGTTGCCTTTGAGGGTCCAGTGACCCAGCGGCATGAACTCGAAGCGGCCGGCGGTG
>ERZ890510.1454-NODE-1454-length-15330-cov-36.531718_pt1 | contig 15330 bp, 17 predicted proteins | sample MGYA00521265_ERZ890510 | MGnify/ENA primary metagenome ERZ890510 (study PRJEB32303, sample SAMEA104408624) | aquatic metagenome | biome: Brackish water; feature: Chemocline; material: water | place: Baltic Sea | collected 2014-10-26T21:54:00 | depth 110 m ...
AAAATTACAGTTTCAGTTATCAAAGCAGATGTCGGCGGAATTGGCGGACATACAAGACCAAGTGACGGACTAATCAAAGCAATTAGAGATACCGTTGAGAATTCAGGAGATTTACTTATCGATCATTACATCGGATATTGTGGAGATGATACACATATCGTAATGACTCATAGACATGGAGTAGATAATGAAAAAATTCATAAATTAGCATGGGATGCATTCATGGCAGGAACACAAGTAGCAAAAGATGAAGGACTGTATGGTGCAGGTCAAGATTTGTTAAAAGATTCTTTTTCAGGAAATGTAAAAGGGATGGGTCCAGGTGTTGCAGAATTAGAATTTGAAGAAAGACCTAATGAAGCATTTACAGTTTTTGCAGCTGATAAAACAGAACCAGGTGCATTCAACTATCCAATATACAGAATGTTTGTAGATTCATTAAGCAATACGGCATTAATTGTAAATGAATCTCTTGCAAGTGGAGTAGTGATGAATATCATGGATGTAGAAAAAGCAGAAATTGCAGAATTACGTTTGTGGGAAGATAAACCAACTATAGAAGCAGCGTTAATGTATCCAGGAAGATATGTTGTAGATTCAGTATACACTAAAGAAGGAGAACCAATTCTAGACGCATCTACAGATAGATTACATAACATTGCAGGAACATATGTTGGAAAAGATGATCCAATAATGTTAGTAAGAACTCAAAAGAATTTTCCAGCAACAGAAGAAGTTGGAAGTATGTTTAACAATCCACACTTTGTTGCAGGAAACACAAGAGGAAGTCACAACATGCCATTAATGCCAGTGAAATTAAACTCTGCAGCATCAATCAACTTTTGTATTCCAATTGTAGAAGCATTAGTCTTTAGTATGCACAATGGTAAATTGGTAGGACCATTTGACGGGTTCTCCACACCAGATTGGGACTACATTAGAGAAATTGCAACAAAAAAAGCAATCACAATTAGAAGTCAAGGGTTCATTCATCCAGCAACTCTAGTACCATCAGAATTAGAATATGCTGAAGGATACAAAGCAAGAATGAGTGTTCTTGAATCAAAAATGAAACCAATGAAAAAAGAAGATAAATCCAATACAGGTAGAAAAGAAAATTACGAAGATCCAGATTAGGGATCTCGTAATTTTATAATCTTACAAAATACTTAAATAAAAAAATAACCATAATAGTCAGGGTATGGTTACCTCACGAAAAATCTTTGATTGCAGGATGTATATTTTTACAGTGTTACCAATAATTTCATTTTCAAGTTTTTTAGTGATATTATTTGGACAAACCATACCAGGAATGATTTTAACATTTTTTAAAATAGCTGGAGATAGCATAATTTTAAGCGCAGCATTAATTTTTGCATTTACATGGTTTCTTAAAGCCAGACCACACAATCGTCCCAAAAACTACAAAATTATTCCACTAGATGTATTTGGTAAGAAAAGTAAGATTGATGGAATTAGAACTGAATTTAAAACACATGATGTGGCATGGAGTTTTATGAAACAGTACAAGGAAACATATCCGCTGCATAATTTTGCACTAGTATCAGATCTTAAAAATTCAGATAAACCAACGATTTTCAGATATATTTAGATTCAGACTTTTATTCAGGAAAAGATAGAATTAGATTATGCAATATTCTATTTTAGCAGAATCATTTGAAAAAATGGAATCGACTCGAAAAAGATTAGAGTTGACACAGTATTTAGTAGAATTGTTTGAAAAAACACCGCATGATGTAATTTCAAAAATCACATACCTTCTTCAAGGAAAATTAAGACCAGATTTTGAAGGGATAGAATTAGGAGTTGCTGAAAAACTAGCAATGAGGGCAATTTCAAAATCATCAGGGATAGCAATTAAAAAAATTGAAGAGGAATATAACAAAGGAGGAGATCTAGGTCACGCGGCAGCAAAAATTCTAGAACAAAAAACGCAAACAACTTTTCTTGTTGAAAATATTACTGTAGAGAGAGTATATGAAACATTATTCAAAATTGCAAGGTTAGAAGGTTCAAGATCTCAAGATATGAAAATCAAATACATATCAAGTTTACTAAATGATGCAAATCCATTAGAAGCAACATATATTTTAAAAATATTACTTGGGACTCTAAGGTTAGGAGTTGCTGAAAATACAGTAATGGATGCACTGGCAATAGCATATTCAGGAAATAAAGAAAATAGAAAAATGTTGGAACACGCATATAATGTTTCAAGTGATTTAGGAAAAGTTGCCGAAATAATAGCAGTGGAAGGAATAAAAGGTATTGAAGAATTTAAAATAGAATTATTCAATCCAATTCGCCCCATGCTTGCAGACAGAGTCAAGAGTGAAAAAGAAGTAATTGAGAAAATGGGAAATGAGTTTGCCATAGAGTACAAATTAGATGGAGAGAGGGTGCAAATTCATATCGAAGGAGAGAAAATAGAATTATTTTCTAGAAGTTTAGAAAAAATTTCAAATTATTATCCTGACATCATAGAAAAAATCCCAAAAATATTTCAAGCAGAAAATGCAATACTAGAAGCAGAAATAGTAGCAATAAATGAAAACACGGGAGATTTTTTACCATTTCAAGAATTAATGCATAGAAGAAGAAAATATAAAATTGAAAAAGCAGTAAAAGAATATCCAATCACAGTAAATTTTTTTGATGTATTGTATTGTAATGGAAAAAATTGTACAGAATTAAATTATCGTGAAAGAAGGAAAAAATTAGAAAATATAATAAAAGAAAATGAATTTGCAAAATACATACCAATGACAATAGCAAAAACAGAAAATGAAATTGAAGAATTTTTTGAAAATAGTATTAATGCAGGAAGTGAAGGATTAATGTTAAAAATGTTGGATAAACCATATCAAGCAGGGTCAAGAGGAAGTCATTGGCTAAAATTAAAAAGAGAATATCGAAATGAATTAGGAGATAGTTTAGACCTTGTTGTAATTGGCGGATTTTTTGGAAAAGGTAGAAGAACAGGCAGTTATGGTACACTCTTGCTTGCAACATATGATGAAAATACAGATACGTTTCCAAGTATTTGTAAAGTAGGTACAGGATTTACAGATGAAAGTTTAGATCAGTTATATCAAATTTTAAATCCAAAAATTACAATTAAAAAAAATCCACGTATCAATAGTGAAATGGAAGCAGATGTTTGGTTTGAACCAGAATTAGTAATTGAGGTAGTAGCATCAGAAATTACTCTAAGCCCAATTCATAAAACTGCAATAAATGAAATAAGAAAAGATACAGGGTTGGCATTAAGATTTCCAAAATTTACAGGAAAGATTAGAGTAGAAAAAACAGTTGAAGATGCATCCACAGATGAAGAAGTAATGTCGCTATACAAAGGACAGAATAAGGCAGCGCATGATAAAAATTTGATGTGATAATACTGAAAAAATATCAAAAACCATAGAGGATTTAAATTACCAGAAGGTATCTTACTTTGTGTTATGTATAGTGGAGAACTTGAAGTTCAAGCAAAAAGAAAGGCCATAGCAGTTTTACAAGATGAGATCAATAGAATTCTAAACGCATCCAGAGAACTTGGAACGCTAACTGAATCTTTAATGAAAAAAGATAAGAAAGCAGTAAAAAATACGTTAGAACAAATCTCAACCATAGAAGAAGAAGTAGAAAATCTGAGAAGAAAAATTACACGAGAAGTTGCAGATGTAGGAGGATTAATCATGAATAGAGAAAATCTTTTGAACACAGCTTATACAATGGATGAAATAGCTGGTTACATTACAGGTATTGCATTCAAACTTTCAAATGTAAATATAGCTACACTGAAAAGTTCAAAACTGGACAAAGATATTTCAGAACTAATTTCATTAGTTGTGGATGAAGTCTACAAACTAAATGAAATTATTAGAAGTCTCAATACAAATACAGCCAACGCAATTGAATTGGCTCAAGAAACACAAACCATAGAAAGACAAATAGATATCAAGTATAGAGACGCAACAATAAAACTTCTAGATCAAGTAAAAGATCCTAAAGAATTGTTGTTAATCAAAGATGTCATAGAAGGTATTGAAGAAATGTCAGATAAATGTCAGAAAGTTTCAGATTCATTCATACTGCTAGCATTAAGCCTATAGTAAAAAATAATTTTAATTCTATTTTATTTTTAATATTTATGACCATGGATCTGCACTATAGAATTCATATACATATAATATTTTATTAAAATATGAAAAGTGAGTTAATTGAAAATAGAATAATTATATGGAATATTGAAGATTCACAAAAACTTTTCAGTCAAGGATATTATGGAAAACCAATTGGAATTCCAAAACCAAAAATGGAAGAAATAGATGCACCGTTAATTTTAGATTTAATTGAAGGACTATATCTTTTAGAAAATAAAAAAATTACAATTACAAAATTAAAAGAAAAAATAAATAGTAAACAATTAGCAGACATAGGTAAAAAAGCACATCATAATTTTGAAAATAAATATAGAATTTACAAATTTTTTAGAAATAAAAAATACATTATAAATCCAGGAATAAAATTTGGTTGTGATTTTGCAGTCTATGAAAAAGGACCAGGGATTGATCATTCACCATATTTGATACAAGTGTATAATGGAAATGAAACCATTCCAGCAACTGAAATTACAATTAAGGGTAGACTTGCAGCATCAGTTAAAAAACAATTTATTTTTGCAATTCCAAAAGGAAAAGATGAAATAAATTTTATAGGATTAGCATGGTGGAAAGCTTAAACAGATTTTATGTGTCCAGCAATTCTATCATAAATTTCAAAAAGTTCCTTAGTAATACCAAACGAAATATGATTATCCCACGTACCCCTAATTCTAACAGCAGTGTCAGTGGGTTCAACATAGATTGTTGCACCCTTAACAGATTGTTTAGAAATTAGATCATTTAGATCATTATCAGCATTTAATTTCAAAGATAAGTCACCATATCCATTCCATTCAACTTTAGTAACAACTTTGGAAGCAAAGTGACCTTTAGTTTGAAGACGAGTTTTAACAGTATAATTTACAGCAGAGGCACCAACATTTTTTCGAACAATAAAGTGTGCTTGGAATCTATCTTGTGCGCCCCATGGAAGTGGATTTGGATCTGGCATGATTATCCCTTTTGAATAATTTGTATGACGTCAATGTTAGAATTTTTAATATCGATACACCCTTTGTTAGTAACCATTCTTGCAGTTTGAGAAAAATATCCACTATAGTAATCATCAGTTTCAACAACATCAGTTGCAATATCTTTAGATTCAGAATCAACCCCGATCTCTTTTAACATGGTGCTGAATTTTTGAGGCCATGTTTGATAGATGAATGTATCAGATTCTGTATCATGCATGAAAAACATCACATCATACCCACAAATAAAGATATCAAGAAAAAAAGCAAATAAAGATCAATCCAAATAAATATCACAAAAGATTTGGCAAGTTGCACATGTTAAAATTTCAAAATAAAACATCTTTAATCACAGGAAGTGGGACAGGAATAGGTCAAGCCATTGCCAAAAAATTTGTTGAAAATGGTGCAAGTGTCATCATACTAGGGCGACGAAGAGAGCCATTAGATGAAACAGCTAAAATGTTAGAATCAATTATTACAGAAAAACAAAGCGGTGCAAGTGTTAGAATTTTTTCAGGAGTAGACGTAAGTGATGAAAATACAATGAATAAGATGTTTGAGGATTTAAAAAATGATAACGTGACAGTGGACAATATTATCAATAATGCAGGTGTTTCAGGTCCAGTCACATGTTTTCCTAATGCGTCATTGGAGGAATTCAAAAGTACAATTGGAATTCACCTTACAGGTACATTCTGGGGTTCAGTTCAAGCACTCAAAGTTATGAAAGAAGGAGGAAAAATCATTACAATTTCAACATTTTTCACAGAAGAAAAACCACTAGAACAAAGACCATATAGATTTAGAAGCCCATACACTGCAGCACAAGGTGCAAAGAATAGATTAGCAGAATTAATGTCATGGGAATTAACTGATAAAGGAATTATTTCAATTGCAACAAATCCAGGACCAGTTCATTCAGATAGAATTTACAAAACAGTGTATCCAAAAGCAGCAGCAGAGTTTATGAGAGTTGGAGGATTTGAAGATCTTAATCCAACAGAAGTAGATGAAGCAAACAAAGAATTACTTTTACTGCTAGGAGAAGATGATTCAGTTATCAAAGAAGGGATTGCAAATGCAGCTACAAAATTAGCAAATGGAAAAGAGGTTGTAAAATTAACTGAGACATTAACTAACTTATTAAATAAAATACAAACAATTGCAGAAAAAGTTCAAAACAACACATCAGATATGATTGCAAATAAAGAATTCTTAACTCAAGGACAAGTTGCAGAAACAGTTTTAAATTTGTGTGATGACGAAATTGCAAAAATTGTCAATGGAAAAGTAATTCCAGGGGACAGAGTATTTTATCCAGTTAAACCACACATAGGAACTACAGCGCCAGGGGTACATCAACCAAATTTTACTGGAAAAGCCGTTGTGTTTACAATTGATGCAACAGACAAAACAGATGCAGAACGTGTGGAGTTTTTAGCACAGCATGTTGAAAAGAATGGAGGAAAAGTTGCATGCTTCATATCACAAACAACACCAACTAATCTTCAAGAATACATCAGTAGTAAATTCCATTCACACATAGTAGATATTAAAAATCCTGAAGAAGTTCAAAGATGGTTAAACACAGCACGAACAAACATTGGAGAAATTTTAGGAGTAATACACATAACAGGAAAATTACCAGGAATTGAAAAATTAACTGAAGTAACTAGACCAGTATGGGAGGAATTAGTTGAGAAATTCATATCAACACCTGCAACAGTTGCACAAAGAGCACTTGAACAATTTGTACCAGGCGGTAAAGAAGATCCACGTTTGTATAAAGATGCAAAAGGAGCAATCATGATTATTGGTCCAGATTTACCAGTAGGAAGAAAAGTTACAGGGACACAAAGAGCCCAAGTGGAAGTTTTCAGAGGAGCGTTAAGACCATTTACCACCACAGTTAATCAAGAACTAAGTGATGTGTTAAAATCAAAAATCAGAATGTTTACAATTTTTCCAGGTTCAGTTACAGGTTCAGAACCAAATAATCAAAGAATAGCAGATGCATTTAACTTCCTAGTTACAGAAAATGCACTTTCATCGGCAGAAGTAATATTTTGTGTTGATGAAATAAGATAAGGATGAAAAAATTTTCAGAATTCGTATCTGGTGAATCATTTTATGCTACATGCAGTATTTCAAATATTGAATTAGAAGCATACCTAAAATTTTCAAAAATCAAAAATATATTGTTAGAAAATAAAATAAAAGAAAAACACCAAATGGTTTCAGGAAGAGCAATGTTATCAAGAATGGAGGGGGAGTTTACAAGATTAAATCAAATTTATGGAAATCACATTATTTTTCTTGGGACAGATGGAGATTCAGAATGGGGAAATAAAAATACAAGATTTCTAAAACCATGTTATACAGAACAAATATTAAAATTAAAATTTACAATTAGAAAAAAAGAAGACATTGATAAAGAATTTGGAAAAATTATAATAGACTATGAAGCAAGTACACAAAATAAGGAATTAGTTGTAATTTCAAAAAAAAATATTTACAGAATTAAAAAATAACCAGTACAATAATATATAAAATAATACCAAGGAGCCGACTTGTCTCCTCAGCCATTAGATCAAAAGATCTAACAACACCATATATCAAAAAATTAGTATAAAAACACAAATAATTATTTGAGGCTAGAAAATAAAAGAAAAATAACCATTAGTGAAAGAATCAAAAAATAATTTTCCAGATGTAATTAAAAGTACAACAGAGATGAGAATTTTTAAATTTCTCTCTTTTACACTTAAAGATAATTTTGCACCAACCAATCCTCCAAAAAAAGAACCAATTGCTAAAAATCCAGATTGAATAAAATCAGGATGACCCAAAATACTATGGACTATTATTCCAGATAATGACGCAAATAATAAAATTAGTTGTGAAGTAGGTGCAGCTTTTTTCATAGACACCCCCATCCCAACCACCATTAAAGGTACAAAAATAATACCTCCACCAATTCCAAAAAATGAAGAAATTATTCCTGCAAAAAAGCTAGTACCAATTATAAAAATAATTAATTGTTTAGAAATTATTTTTTCTCTAGATTCAACTTGTTTTCTTAAAAAAATGTATGCAGCAGATATGATTAAAATAAATCCGAATAAAATTTTAAAAAGATCAGGGGCGACATCGCTAGAAATTACGGCACCTAAGACGGTTCCAGGAATTGCGAGTAATCCAAGTTTCAATCCTAAAGAATATTCAATTCTTTTTTGTTTGGAGTAAGAAATTGTAGACGCAACAGAGTTGCTAAATGCAGCAAAAAGGCTGTTACTTGCAGCAACAGTCGGTGGAAAACCAAAAAATGTTAAAATTGGAACGACAATTATTCCACCCCCAAGGCCAATCATAGACCCCAGTATACCAGCAGCAAATCCCAAAGGAATTAACCATAGTTGATCAATCATTGTAATCTCCAATTAAATAATTTCACCATACATAATCAGACTACTTTAGAATAATTAAAGTCCACAAATAAGAATCATTTTTAGATGTAATCTCAAGAATTAATGTTTCATCACCCAACCCAGTAATTGTGGATTTTAGAGGAAGAGTTTGAGAGGATTCACCATATTTTGTTTTTGCAGCATCTATCCAGTTGCCAACAGATTCAAATCCTCCAGGCTGTTGTTCATTCCAACAATCGCAAACTAAAGTTTCAATCATAACTTCAAAAACAATTTCAATTTCATTAGATTTTGAATCTAAAAACGGGGATGATTCAACTAATGCAATAGCCATTATGGGGTTATCAGACTGTCCACCCATGCTTATATTTCCAAGAGATTTTCCATTGGGACCTTGAATAGCAGTTGTAGTACAATAATCAATAGTAGACAAAACACCATCATGAATTGCACAGTAATTTCCAATAGTATGATCTGTGATTGGAGTAGGAATGGACATGAAAATATTTTGTTCAGATAAAGATGATTTTATTTTTTCAACATCATAAAAAGTAAAACCATATTGATAGAGATTTTTGGATGAAGGCATTGAAGAATTTTCAGAAATTAAAATAATAGAGATAAAAGATATGATAATTATAATAATAGAAATAGGAATTATTTTATTCATGAATTATCAATTAATAGATTATAAGATAAGGTTTTGCAATTTTAAATGGAAATAATTTCAAGAATAGAATCTTTTGTAATATTATTTTGTTCAACAAAACCAGATGTAACTTCAAGAATATATGTAGCCTCACCACTAGGTACAAAGCTTGGACATCCTGCAGCAATTTCAATAGGAATTACACACGGCGGAACATTTTTTTCAATGTGTATAACTACACCATCACCATCAAACCAAATCATATCTAATGGAAATTGCATGTTAAGCATCCACAAAGAATACAATCCAGATTCAGGAAATACAAAAAGCATACCTTGATCAAAAGGTAATTCATCTTGAAACATTAATCCACGAACACGGGTTGGTTCAGTATCAGCAATTTGAACTTCAAGAGGAATGTCATTGACTTTAATCACACCCCTAGGAAATTCAACTTGTTGCAGCTTAATTTCACTGGGCAAAGTAAGTAACCCTACAGAGCCAATAATTACTGCAGCAATAAAAATAGGAATTAATGCCTGAGATCTACTAGTCATAAACTCATTTTTTATAGTCCTTTTAAAAATTAAGTTATAACCTTAAAGAATTCTTAAAATCAGCAATTGTTGAAATATTATTTTTAGTGTGATTACCAATATCATGTAAAGTTGATCCATTGTATTTTTTATCCAAATATCTTCCAGCAATTATCATAGGCGCACCTATCGCGCATGTTATTCCAGTAGGCTCAGGTATCCACAGCATTAAAAAACCAATTTTTTGTAGTTTTTTACCAGGTGCAGATGCTTTTTGAAGAACACCTAATGATTTGGCAGTAGTAGAACCGTCTATTTTTACAATATCAGTATACAAATTTGCTCTACGCCTTGCAGAATCAGAAAATTTTTGTAAATTTGCTAGTCGTTCTTTTAAAGGATCTATCATTCTAACATAAATTGAAAAAAAAATAATTAACATCAAAGATCAATAATGGTCACCCTCAAGTCAACAAAGAATAGCTAAGATGAGTAACAGAGATCCAATTATAACAGATTTAGTTAAGTAATAAAGAATACATGAAATCAAAAAACTCTGAAAGACTAGAATCAATCAAGGCAGCGCATGCAGTAGAAAAAACACGCTCTAGTTCCAGAATGGAAGATTATCTAGAAATCATAGGAGAATTGGTAGAACTAAAAGGATATGCAACTACATTAGATATTTCAAGATACATGAATGTGAGTGCTCCAAGTGTAACTAAAATGCTACAAAGGTTAGATGAAGGAGGATTCTTAGAATATGAAAAATATCATGGAATTAATCTTACAAAAAAAGGAATACAAGTGGCAGAAGGGATTCGTCAAAAACATGGCATATTATTAGAATTTTTTGAAATATTAGGAGTAGGTTATGATACTGCAAATCAAGATACAGAAGGAATAGAACATCACATGAATCCCAAAACAATAAAACAATTAAGAAAATTCATTACGTTTCTAAAAGCAAATCCAAAAATTATTGATAATTTTAAAAATCTTTAATTTACCTGTTATTTTGCAGTCATTGTATGACTGGAATTATGCTAGACCTGCCTGAAAATAAAATAGTAGACACATCAATCACATCTAAGCTTAGAACAGATTTTGTAAGAATTCGTAAAAGAGCAATTCCTAGACTTGTTAACATGAAAGATAATGAGATGAAACAAGTTCTAGATAATTATCATCAAGAATATAAAAAAATTCTTGAACTGCATATTGATGAAAAAATGTCAAAAGAAGATAATATTTCAGCTCTAATTGATCTTAGTCGTTTAAGAGAGGAAATATTGTTGTTAATTATTCAAGGTTATAGAATTATCAATGATAGAATAGAAAAAAATAAGAAAATATCTAAAGAACGACAAAGAAGATAGGTAAGAAATAGAGTATCAAATATTTAAAATAGGTAAATTAAAAATCTTTAAGAAATAATTGAATATCATTTGGTGAAGTAGTGGAATTTAGTAAATTTCTTCCAATATCAGAACGTTTCAAAATTTTAATTTGTCCTTTTTTACCAACCCTAACGGAAGCAAAGAATTTTTCATTAGCATGAATATTAACAAACATAGAAGTGTATTCTCGATTAACAGTAAAAAGTAATCCAGTGTTTGATTCTGAAAAAGTAAAAGTAATATCATTTGTTGTTAGTGATATAGATTCAGAATCTTTAGCAACAATATCAAGGTGAACATTTAGAAATTTTTCAATTTCTTTAATGTTAACTCCACCTCTACCAATAATAGATGCAATACAATTTTCATTTACAATTACTTTAACACGATTTGCAGATAAAATTTCAACTAGTGCATTGGAATCATATTTTTTAAAATAATCTTTAATTTTATCCTCGGCTAATTTTTCAATACCTGCTTTTTCTCCACGTTGTACAACAGGTACAATTACATTTTCTTCTCCAAAAGTGTAAATTTCATGCTCCAAAACATTATCCTCAAAATTTCTTATCTCAATTACAGGTCGGGCTAGATCAGATTCAGTCATACCAGTAGGAACTTTTACTTTTAATTCTAAATCATACACTTTCTCAATATCACCATTATTAACAAACACAACAGTATCCAAAACATTAGGAATGATTCCAAGTTCAATTTTACCAATAAATCGCTGAATAGCATCCAAAGGTGAATTAGCATGAATTACACCAACCATACCAACTCCAGTTAATCGTAAATCAGAAAAAGTTGTAAAATCTTCTCTTCGTCTTACTTCATCAAAAATAGTATAATCAGGACGAACTAATAATAAAATATCAGCAGTGTTATCAAAACTTCCATCTAATTTACTATATTGTGTAATTCCATCATTAACTTGTAAGTCACGAGGAGATTCAAATGTTTTAACAATACTGCCTTGTGCATGATAAAAATTTGCTAAACCTGAAGCCAATGTACTTTTTCCAGAACCAGGAGCTCCAGAGATTAAAATTCCCTTAGCCCTATCAGTCAAACGTGTCATTAATGCTTGAGAAATAGTATAATCTTCAAGAGATAAGTTCACAGTAGGATGTACAATTGTTATTTCGTATGATTCAGAAAACGGAGGATATGTAATTACAATACGATAATCATCATGTTGAACAACAGATGCACCAGTTTTAGAAATTTCAATATGACTAGAATCAGAAATATTTGTGGCAGATAATATTTGAGAAGAAATCATTTTTAGATAATCACCAGAAAGAAGATCCTCACCAATTTTAGTAAGTAAAAAATTACCAGGTTTTCCTTTTTTGCCAAGAGGATATTGATTTTCTTTAAGATGTATACTCATTGTGTCATCATCAAAAAATTTTAAGAATTCAAGAGACTCATAGGTAATTTTAGGTTTTAAAAATACTGTTTGTACATTTTCAGCTACTGCAACTAAATGTTGTACATTGTCAGAAGTGTAAAGAATAGCATCATTTTGTTTTGCAATATCAATGATTAAAGCATCAATTCTACCACTACTAGCAAATTTAATATCATCAATGGAAGGATGGGAACCTTTTAAAATAATTTTTAAACCAAAACTACCAGATAATTTATTAAGTTTTTGAATTTGTTCTAGTCCAACAAATCCCTGCTGCTTATGATTAGAAGCTTGAGATTGTAATTCATCAAATACGGCTTGAGGAATTATAATCTCAGAATTTCTAATAGAACCAGATTCAATTCGATCAGCAAGATATCCATTAATTATAACACTAGTATCAGCAACGATTACAGAAGTCATAAAATTCGATCAATACATCAGTATAAAAAATATTCAATAGATTTAGCTAAAGAAAACAAACAGTCTAGATGAAAATGACTCACTCTCGTTAAAAAATTTGAATATAGATACACAAAACATGCAACAAGAAGTAAGAAAAAATATAGAGTTTTATCAAAATTGTACACAATATTTTGAATTTTTAAGGAAAAAAAGTTCAGCAGATTTTAATTTTGAAGATGAATATTACTTCACCATGCCTGCAATATCCAATCATCAATAGTACAAGATTTAGAACTCATTAGAATAATCATACATCATGGACCAAAATTTACAGGACATTGCAGATAAAATAATAAAATATCTAGATCAAAAAAAAGTCCAGTATTGTGATGTCAGAGCAGACCAACAAATAAAAAATTCAGCATTAATTGAAAATGATGAGATTGAACACATAACAAATAATGAAAATAAAGGAGTAGGAGTCAGGTTAATTAAAAATGGAACATGGAGTTTTTGTTCAATAACTAATCCAAATTCATTTGATGAAATAAAAAATATTTTAGACAACACAGTAAAAAATTCAGATTATAGAAACACAGATAATAAAAAAATTAAATTACATAATAATCCAGTTAATAAAAAAGAGATAAACTTTCCAGTTTTAAGAAAACCAGAAATAGAAGAATTAATAAAAATAGGATTTGAATGCAATAAAATTATTAGTGATACACCAAAAATAATTAAATCAATTACTAATGCATCAAATATAGTTAATTCAAAATATTTTGTAAATAGTGAAGGTTCAGAGATTTTACAAAATTTTACAGACGTCATTATGGAAATGGTTGCAACTGCACATGAATCAGGTCAAACACAGTCAGTAAACATAACAGAAGGAGGAAGGGGAGGATTAGAATTAATTACAAATAAAATTCAACAGAGTGCAAAAGAAATTTCAAAAAAAGCATCAGAACTAATTTATGCAAAACCAGTAAAAGAAGAAAAAGCAACTGTCGTAATGAATCCAGATTTTGTATCATTGCTTACACATGAAATACTAGGACACCCATCAGAAGCAGACAGAGTGTTAGGTAAAGAAATGGCGTGGGCAGGAGGTGCATGGTGGAAAGGAAAAATTGGAGAGAAAATAGGCTCAGAAAAATTAAATGTGTTTGATGATCCAACAATTAAAGAAAGTTTAGGGTGGTATTATTTTGATGATGAAGGAGTTGAAACTAAAAAAACTACCCTGGTAGAGAAAGGTGTTTTAAAAAATCATATGCAAAATAGAGAAACATCAGAAATATTCAACACAGTGCCAACTGGAAATATGAGAGCAACAAATTATCGATTTATGCCATTAATTCGCATGGCATGTACATGTATTGGTAACGGAGATCAAAAGGTAAATGAAATAATTAAAGATGTAAAAAATGGATATTATATTTCAAACATGAAAGTTCCATCAATTGACATGAATCGATATAATTGGAATATTTCATGCCAGTATGCACAAAAAATTGAAAATGGTGAAATCACAGATTTACTTAGAGATGTAATTGTAATGGGAACTGCACCAGAATTTTTTAATTCAATTGATGCATGTGGAAATGACTTTACAGTAAGACCAATAACTAATTGCGGTAAAGGTGATCCAATGCAATCGATGATGATGGGGAATGGTGGACCAACAATTAGAGGAACAGCAACCGTGAAAAGTGTAAATTAACATGGAAAAAAAATTACAAGGAATAAAAAAAAAGGTTACAGAGTGTACAAAATGTGAACTTAGTGCAACACGAAATAACGCAGTTCCAGGAAAAGGGAATTATAAATCAGATGTAATTTTTGTAGGAGAAGCACCAGGCAAGAATGAAGATATGAAAGGAGAGCCATTCATAGGAGTTGCAGGCAATAAATTATCTGCCGCTCTTGAAAGTGCAGGAATTACTCGAGATGAAGTATACATAACAAATATCGTGAAATGTAGACCTCCAAAAAATAGAGTTCCGACAACAATTGAAAGAAACACTTGTCAGAATTACCTTAAAAAAGAAATAGAGATAATCAAACCAAAAATAATTTGTATTTTAGGCAATACAGCATTTAATTCACTACTAGATGGAAAAGAAATTACAAAATATAGAGGAAAAATAGTTAGAAAAAATAATCAATTATATTTTTTAACAATTCATCCAGCCGCAACAATTTATAATCAAAAATTAATTAGTGTACTAAAAAAAGATATAAAAAAATTATTTAAATTAATAAAAAAAATAAAGGAAGGAGAAAAAATTAAGATAAATATTGAGTATACATCATAAATTATTTTAT
>ERZ890510.1455-NODE-1455-length-15323-cov-7.033403_pt1 | contig 15323 bp, 19 predicted proteins | sample MGYA00521265_ERZ890510 | MGnify/ENA primary metagenome ERZ890510 (study PRJEB32303, sample SAMEA104408624) | aquatic metagenome | biome: Brackish water; feature: Chemocline; material: water | place: Baltic Sea | collected 2014-10-26T21:54:00 | depth 110 m ...
CCTGGTTCGACGGTCCGCCACTTTCGTTGGTGGTGCAGCTTGTGACGAGACCCAGCGCCGCCACGACGCCGATCAATTTAACGAGGAACCGCGGGCGCATGGCCGCGCGAAATGTCGACATGGCAACCACAGCATTCATCGCGCACATCTCCGACTGTATTCAGCGACCTTGATCATAGACCACAAATTCACCTTTTTGCCACGGGCTTCGTCCTCGACGTCGGCATAGGCACGCGGGGCATCGCAGGAAGCCAGCACCAAACCACCCCGGACCAGCGCCAGAGCCAGGTCGACACGGTCCGAATCCGGAATATCGGCGAGTGGTTCCTGGGCATCGAGCTTGGTCACCAGGCAGCGATAGAGCGGCGTGCCATCGGTCAGGCGGTCGGTTTGACGGCAATGCAAGTTGCGCGGCTTGGCCGCCAGGGCGTTGACCCCGGCCTGACGCAAGCCAGGCTCATCCACGACATCGATCCCCTGCAGGCGAATCTCATTGGGATTGTCGCGCAGGGTCAGCAACATCAGCGTCTTGCCGAAATGATCGAACTGTCCAGTGACCCGTTCGGCCGCCTTGCGAGCGTCCTCCTCGGCCTTGCGCTTTGCCGCCGCTTCGGCTTCCACCCTCGCCTTCCCCTCGTCTTCGAGCCGTTTTTTCTCGGCCTGCCCGGCCTGCTCGGCCTCAATCCGCTGCCGTTCCGCTTCAGCGGCTTGGCGACGGATCGCTGCCTCCTGCGCCTCCTTCTGTCGCGCCTCCTCGGCGGTCCGGCGTTTGGCTTCCTCCGCGGCCTTCTCCGCGCGCAGTGCCTCGGCTTCCTCCTCCGCCTTGCGCTTGGCTGCTTCGGCGGCGTCCGCCGCAGCCTTCGCCTTCACAACTTCCGGATCGGGCCCGCGCAAGGCGGTCGCGTAATATCCGCCGCCGCCGAGGCCGGCGAGCAGCAGGACAGCCACGGCGACCCAGAGCCCGACGCGAGACTTTGCCTTTTGGCCGGCGGGCGCCGCGTCCATCGTGGGTGTGAGCACGGATTGACGACCGGCAACGGAAGGCGACGCCTTGGCCATGACGACGGTGCCATCCGCTGCCGGAGCCGAGGTCATCCCGAGAATGGGTCGCCAACCGGCGATCGACTGCGGCCGATCCCGGGCAGCGACTGCCAGTCCGGCATCGATGCCAGCCAGAAGGCCCGGCGAAAAGCCCTTGGGCATCAGCCGGGCAAGCGGCTCGTAGCCGTCATCGAGCATGCGGTCGAAAGCGCTGGGCGGCGTCTTGCCGGCGATGGCGTGGTAGAGGGTCGCGGCGAGACCATAAATGTCGGTCCATGGCCCCTGCTTGGCCGACGTCATCTGCTCGGCCGCGGCATAGCCCGGGGTGAAAATCGCCGTCATCGCCGACGTCCGCCCGACCATCGCCTCGCGCGCCGCACCGAAATCGATCAGCGTCGGGTCGCCGGCGGCATTGAGCAGGATGTTGGCCGGCTTGATGTCACGATGGAGAAAGCCCGCACCATGGACCTGCTCCAACCCATCGAGCAGCGGCCACAGGATGCGGTCGACCTCGGCGGGCTTGAGCGGGCCGTCGCGTTTGATCCGGTCCTCCAGCGTCTCGCCGCTCAGCAGCTCCATGACGATGTAGGCGGTGCCGTTGGCCTCGAGGAAGTCGAATACATGCACGATCGCCGGCACGCGATGCAATGTCGCCAACGTACGACCCTCGGTGACGAAGCGATCGCGTCCCCAACTGAAATCGTCGGCCATCCTGGTGGCGCGCGGCAGCACGGTGACACCGTCCTGGCGTACGGCCAGCGCCGACGGCAGGTACTCCTTGATCGCGACTTCGCGCCCGAGCTGAATGTCGCGCGCACGATAGGTGATGCCGAACCCGCCCTGGCCAAGGACCGAGACGATCTCGTAGCGGCCGATCGTCTGCCCGGCCCGGAGCGCGACATAGTCGATCTCGGGTGTTGCGCCCGACGGCGGGGTTACGGGATCGTTCATGCCCAGCGCCTGCCCCTAGATCTGCCGCACCAGCAGTTCGACGTCACCGATGCGGAGCTTGTTGCCGGCGTGAAGCGTCACCGGCGTGCCGCTGCCAAGTGCCGCGCCATTTACCGCCGTCCCATTGGTCGAGCCGAGATCCTCGACCTGCAGGGCCTCGCCGGAAAGGCTGAGACGCGCGTGGCGGCGCGACACCGTGGCGTGTGCCACCACCAGCTCGCTTTGGTCGGCGGAGCGGCCGATCACCATGCCCTGCGGCTGGGTTATCAACTTGTCGAGGGCGACGTCGAACGCGTGCTTGCGGCCAGCCGAGTCGGGACCTTCAAAACGGAGCGTGATCTGCGGCACCATTCGGGTCGTAGTCCCGAGCGTCGGCTGCCGGGCGGGCCGCACGTGGAATATCTGCACGGCACGGCTAACGTTCTTCATCTGCTGTTCGCCACCGTCGGCGAATGCATACTCGACCTTGAGTTCGACCAGGTCACGCACGGCGCGCGACACAGCGATGCCGCCAGGCTCGGCCAGCGCCTGGATCCGGGCAGCGAGATTGACGCCATCGCCGAAAATGTTCTGGTCCTCTTCGTCGATGATGACCTCGCCGAGGTGGACGCCGATACGAAACATCATGCGCTGATCCAGGCTGAGGGCATCGTTGAAACGTGCCATGCGTTCCTGGATATCGATGGCAGCCCCGACGGCGGTCACCGCCGAGCCGAACTCGGCCAGCATGGCGTCGCCCGCCGTTCCGACCAGTCGGCCCTGGGACGCCTCGATCGCCGGCCGCCAGACCTCGATCTGGGCGGACTTGAGATGGCGGAAGGTGCGGGTTTCAGCGCCCTCCATCATCCGGGTGAATCCGGCGAGGTCGGCATGAACGATGGCGGCAAGGCGGCGTTGCATGGGCGAACTCAGTCTAACTGAATCGTACCGGGGCGAGCGTCAACCGGCCCGCGCGCATATCACCGCCCCTTGAAGGTCGGAGCGCGTCTTTCACGGAGCGCCGCCAGGCCTTCCTGAAGATCATCCGAGACAGCACAGGCCTGGGCGCCATTGCGAATTGATGGCAGGTCCGGCGCGGCCTGGGCGAATTGTTCGATCGCACGCTTCATGCCCACCATGGAGAGCGGTGCCAGAGAGGCCAGCTTCGCGGCCTTCTCCTCGACCTTGTCCCTGAATTCGGCACGATCGACCAGCCAATCGAGATAACCGACGGCGAGCAATTCCGTATCGGCGAAATCCTCCGACAGGAGAAAGGCGCGCTTGGCGAAGCTCGGGCTCACCTTCTGGGTATAGCGGCGCAGCCCACCCGGATAGTAGTGCAGGCCGAAGCGGGCCGCCGGCATGAAGAACTTCATGCCCCTGACGCCGAGGCGGAAATCGCAGGCAAGCGCAAGGTCGGTCGCCCCGCCGTAGACACCGCCATTCAGCGCACAGAGCGTCGGCATGCGCATCGCCTCGAGGCGATCCATGACTTTTTCGAAGCTGTCGTCATCGGCCGACTGCGAGCGGCGCTCGCTGGCCGAGATCGAACCGAGGTCGTAGCCCGAACAGAAGGTTTTCTCGCCCGCCCCCGTGATCACCGTCACGCGCACCGCGGGGTCGGCATCGGCCTTCTCGATTGCCGCCCGCAACGCCCGCAGACCGGCCGGATCGAGCCGGTTGTGCTTGGCAGGGTCGTTGAGCGTGATGGTGGCCCGGGGGCCATCGATGGAGAGCAGGACGGTGGTGGGCTGAGCGGGGTCGGTCATGTTGCCGTCAAGGTACCTGAGCCGGTCGCCAAAAGCGACGGGGCGCGGCATATTGCGGTTTGGAGGAAAACACATGACTTACAGCGCCCCGCTCGCCGACATTCGTTTCGCGCTGCGCGAAGTGGCCGGTCTGGCGGGTGTTTCGACCCTGCCAGGCTACGAACACGCGACCGACGACACGGTCGACGCCGTGTTGGAGGAAGCCGCCAAGCTCGCCGGCAACGGCCTGGCGCCGCTCAACCGCGACGGCGACAAGATCGGCGCCAAGCTGGAGAACGGCGTCGTCCGCACGGCGCCGGGATTCGCCGGCATCTACAAGGAATTCGTCGCAGGCGGCTGGAACTCGTTGCCCTTCGACCCGGAATTCGGCGGCCAGGGCATGCCGTGGCTGCTCGCGACCTCGGTGCAGGAGATGTGGCAGGCGGCCAACATGGGCTTCGGCCTGGTGCTGCTGCTGAACCAGGGTGCGATCGACGCCATCCACCACCACGGCTCGCCCGAGCAGCGGGCCACTTACCTGCCAAGGATGATCTCGGGCGAATGGACGGGAACCATGAACCTGACCGAACCGCAGGCGGGTTCCGACCTTGGCCAGCTCAAGAGCCGGGCGGTCCGGGATGGCGACCATTACCTCGTCACCGGCCAGAAGATATTCATCACCTACGGCGATCACGACATGGCCGAGAACATCGTGCACCTGGTGCTGGCTCGCACGCCGGATGCGCCGGCCGGCGTACGTGGCATCTCGCTGTTCATCGTGCCGAAGTTCCTGGTCGACACCGATGGCAAGCCTGGCAAGCGCAACGACCTGCATTGCGTGTCGCTGGAGCACAAGCTGGGCATCCATGCCAGCCCGACCTGCGTGATGTCGTTCGGCGACGACGGCGGTGCGGTCGGCTATCTGGTCGGCGAGGAGGGCCGCGGACTGTCGTACATGTTCACCATGATGAACAACGCCCGTCTGTCGGTCGGTATCCAGGGTCTGGCGATCGCCGAACGCGCCTACCAGCAGGCCGCCACTTTCGCGCGCACGCGTGTGCAGTCCAAGGACGACGGCAGCCCGAGGCCTGAGTCGGTGGCGATCGTCCACCATGCCGATGTCCGCCGCATGCTGATGACCATGCGCGCCCAGATCGAGGCCATGCGGGCGCTGGGTTACTACACCGCGGCCGGCATCGACGGGGCCTTGAAGCACCCGGACAAGGAAACCGCCCGCAAGACGCAGGACCGGGTCGACCTGCTGATCCCGATCGTGAAGGCGTGGTTCACCGATCTCGGTAACGAGATCGCCTCGACCGGCGTGCAGATCCACGGCGGCATGGGCTTTATCGAGGAAACGGGCGCGGCGCAGCATTTGCGCGATGCCCGCATCCTGCCGATCTACGAGGGCACCAACGGCATCCAGGCGCGCGACCTGGTGGGCCGCAAGGTCGCCAAGGACGGCGGCGAGACCATGCTGGCACTGGTGGCGGAGATGCAGGCGCTGGCCGGCGAACTCGAGGCGGCACCGGGTGACGATCTGGCGGCGATCCGCGACGGCGTCGTGGCATCAGCGGAGGCGCTGGCCGACGCCACCAGATGGGTGGCGCAGTCGGTCAAGCAGGACCTGGTGACGGCGCTTGCCGGTTCGGTGCCATTCCTGCGCTTGGCCGGCACGGCGTTGGGCGGATGGCTGCTGGCCCGTGGCGCGCTGATCGCCCAGAACAGGTTGGCGAGCCGCGACGGCGACCCAGCCTTCCTCGAGGCCAAACTGGTCACGGCACGCTTCTACGCCGAAGTCGTGCTGCCGCCGGCACTGGCCCAGTTGGGACCGCTCAAGGCTGCCGGTCGAACGGTGTTCGCGCTCAAGGAGGATCAGTTCTGAGTCCGGCCCTGATCGAACTGCCCGCCGACGAAGCCCGGGCTTTTGCGGAGCGTTTCGATCTGGCGGCACTGGAGCCCGCCTTCCTGGAAAACCCGTTCCCCTATTACCACGCGCTGCGCCGCCATGCGCCGCTGAAGCGTCTGCCCGACGGCAGCGTCTTTGTCTCCCGCTACGCCGACGTCGCCGTCTGCTATCGCGATTCGCGCATGAGTTCCGACAAGAAGGCCGAGTTCGGCCCCAAGTTCGGTGTCGACACGCCGCTCTACCGGCATCATACGACCAGCCTGGTGTTCAACGATCCGCCGTTGCACACGCGGGTGCGCAAGCTCCTGGCCGCCGCCTTCACGCCCCGCGCGTTGGCCGCCATGCAGCCGCGAATCGAGGCCGTGGTCGATGACCTGATCGACCGGAGCATCGCGCGCGGCAGCATGGACTTGATCGAGGATTTTGCCTTTCGGCTGCCCGTCGAGGTGATCTGCGACATGCTGGGCGTGCCGCCCGGCGAGCGGGCGCCCTTTCGCCGCTATTCCCTGGCCATCCTGGGAGCGCTGGAGCCGGTCACCGGACCCGAGCGGCTGGCAGCCGGCAATGCCGCCGTGAGCGAGTTCTCTAGCTACCTCGACGGCCTGATTGCCGCACGGCGCCAGCGCCAGGCCGACGATCGCGACGTTCTGGGCACCCTGATCCACGGCGAGATCGACGGCGAACGCCTCAGCCACGATGAGCTGGTGCAGAATTGCATCTTCCTCCTGAATGCTGGCCATGAAACCACGACCAACCTGATCGGCAATACGGTCGACGCCCTGCTGCGCTTCCCCGACGAGCTGCGGCGGGTGCGGCGCGACCCCTCGCTGCTCAAGAGCTGCATCGAGGAAGGCCTGCGCTTCGAGAGCTCCAACCAGCTCGGCAACCGACGCCTGACCGCCGACCTCGAGATCGATGGCGAACGGCTGGCGGCTGGCACCTACCTCCATATCGGCATCGGTGCTGCGAATCGCGACCCCGCGCAGTTCGCCGCTCCCGACCGCTTCGATGCCGGCCGCGAGCCCAACCGGCACTTCGCCTTCGGTTCGGGCGTACACATGTGCCTGGGCGCCGTTCTGGCGCGCCTGGAAGGCACGATCGCCCTCGGGCGGCTGGTGAGCCGGCTCGACGGCCTGCGGGGCAACGGCACGCCCGAACGCGGTGGCCGCGCCCGCTTCCGCGGTTTCAACCACTATCCTGTCGCCTGGGACGGGCTCGGAGCCTGAGGCAAAGAAAAACGCCCGGGGCAGTGCCGCCGGGCGTTTCAAAGGCCTTCGAGGAAGCGACTACGCCGCTTCCTGCTGCTCAGCCGGCTCGGCCGATGGGCCGCTGTCCTGGCCCTTCGCGGCGATGTCGCGCTCGACGAACTCGATCACCGCCATCGGGGCGGCGTCACCGAAACGGAACCCTGCCTTCAGCACCCTCAGGTAGCCGCCGGCACGCTTGGAATAGCGCGGGCCGAGGGTCGAGAAGAGCTTGTCGGCGACGTAGGGATCGCGCAGGAAGCCGATCGCCTGACGGCGCGCGTGCAGATCGCCCTTCTTGCCGAGCGTGACCAGCTTCTCGACGATCGGACGCAAGTCCTTCGCCTTGTGCAGCGTGGTCGTGATCTGCTCGTGCTTGATGAGAGCACCCGCGAGATTCATGAACATCGCCTTGCGATGCTCGGAGGTGCGGTGGAATTTCCGACCGCGATTGCCGTGACGCATGACCTGTTATCCTTCCAGCCGGCCTAGTACGGCTCTTCCAGCCGCTTTGCCATCTCTTCGATGTTGTCCGGCGGCCAACCCGGGATTTCCATGCCCAGGTGAAGACCCATTCCGGCCAGTACTTCCTTGATCTCGTTCAGCGACTTGCGGCCGAAGTTCGGCGTGCGCAGCATCTCCGCCTCGGTCTTCTGAACCAGATCGCCGATATAGATGATGTTGTCGTTCTTCAGGCAATTGGCCGAGCGGACCGAGAGTTCGAGTTCGTCGACCTTGCGCAGGAGGTTGCGGTTGAACGGGAAGTCGTCCTGCTGCTCTTCCTTGCGGACCTCGCGCGGCTCCTCGAAGTTGATGAAGAGCTGAAGCTGGTCCTGAAGGATGCGCGCGGCGAGCGCCACGGCGTCGGCCGGCAGCGTCGTTCCGTTGGTCTCGACCGTCATCGACAGCTTGTCGTAGTCGGTGACCTGGCCAACGCGGCTGTTCTCGATCTTGTAGGAGACGCGCTTGACCGGGCTGAACACCGAATCGACCGGGATCAGGCCGATCGGAGCGTCCTCCGGCCGGTTGGCCGAGGCCGGGATGTAGCCCTTGCCCGTCGCGACCATCAGTTCCATCGAAATCGACGCACCGTCGTCGAGCGTGCAGATCAGATGCTTGGGATCCATGATCTGTACGTCGCCGGGAAGCTCGATCATGCCGGCGGTGACCTCGCCGGGGCCGACAGCGCGCAGATAAAGGCGCTGCGGGCGGTCGCCCTGCATCTTCACTGCCATCGCCTTGATGTTGAGCACGATGTCGACCACATCTTCACGTGCGCCGGGAATTGATGAGAACTCGTGCAGCACGTTGTCGATCTTGATCGACGTGACGGCCGCACCCTGCAACGACGACAGCAGCACGCGGCGGAGCGCATTGCCGAGCGTGAGCCCGAAGCCCCGCTCAAGCGGCTCGGCGACGATGGTCGCGGTACGACCAGGTTCGACGCCGGCCTCTGTAACAAGCTTCTCCGGCTTGATCAGGTCCTGCCAGTTCTTCTGAAGCACGGGGGCTACCTCTCTAGACCGGTGTTCTGCGAGCTCATGGAGCCCGCAACTGCATCTTTTGGAACCCGCGGAAATGCCCGCGGTTCTCTGGACGGCCCGTCTCCCGCAAGGGGAGCCGGCCACCCGGTAGGCAAATCAGACGCGCCGCCGGCTCATACGCGACGACGTTTCGGCGGGCGGCAGCCGTTGTGCGGGATTGGCGTCACGTCGCGGATCGACGTGACGGCGAGACCGACGGCCTGCAACGCGCGCAGGGCGGACTCGCGGCCCGAACCGGGACCGCGCACCTGAATCTCCAAGGTGCGCATGCCGTGTTCCATGGCCTTGCGACCCGCGCCTTCGGCGGCCATCTGGGCCGCGAACGGCGTCGACTTGCGCGATCCCTTGAAGCCCTGCTGTCCCGACGACGACCAGGCGATGGTGTTGCCCTGCGCGTCGGTGATGGTGACGATCGTGTTGTTGAACGAGGCGTTCACGTGAGCGACGCCGGCGATGATGTTCTTGCGTTCCTTGCGACGGGGACGCGCGGCGGCAGAAGTGCCGCCTGCGGCAGCTGCTGGCTTGGCCATGATCCGATTTCCCCTCGACTTACTTCGTAATCTTCTTCTTGCCGGCAATCGGCTTGGCCGGACCCTTGCGGGTGCGCGCATTGGTATGCGTGCGCTGCCCGTGAACCGGCAAGCCGCGGCGATGCCGCAATCCCCGATAGCAGGCGAGATCCATCAATCGCTTGATGTTCATCGCCACTTCGCGGCGCAGATCGCCTTCGACCGTGTAGTCGCGGTCAATAGTCTCGCGGATGCGGATGACCTCGTCGTCGCTCAGCGTATTGACGCGGCGCGACATTTCGATCCCGACTTTTCCACAGATCTCGTTGGCTTTCGCCGCACCGATCCCGTGGATGTACTGCAACCCGATCACCACCCGCTTGGCGGTCGGAATGTTCACACCGGCTATACGAGCCAAAATTCCAACTCCTTCAAAGACTTACGGCGCGCTTGCGCGCGCCCGTCGAACGTTCCGCTGGCCCCGGAAAAGCGCGCGATTATAGGTACCTGCGCCCCCGAGTCAACGGAACTTAAACTTGTCAAGCCCCCGCCAAAACCGCGGAGATTTGACGGTAAACCGCGTCCATCGCCGCCATTCCGTCAACCTTCCGCAGCACCCCCCGGGCGCCATAGTAGGGCAACAAAGGCTCGGTCTGGGCCCGATAGGCGGCCATGCGGGTCTTCACCGTCTCGGCGTTGTCGTCCTTGCGCCGGGTGAATTCCTTGTTTCCGCACACGTCGCAGACGCCCTCGACCTTGGGCCGCTTGAAACTGTCATGGTAGCCCGCACCGCATTTGGCGCAGCTGAACCGGCCGACGATGCGCCCGGTCAGTGCCGCCTCGTCGACCTCCATTTCGACCACCCGGTCGAGCCTGGCGCCGCTGGCCGCCAGCATGCGGTCGAGAGCCTCGGCCTGGGCCTGGGTGCGCGGAAAGCCATCGAGAATGAAGCCCTTGGCGCAATCGGGCTGGGCGATGCGATCCTCGATCAGTCCGACCATCAGCTCGTCTGGCACCAGATCGCCGCGTTCCATGATGGCCTTGGCGGTCTTGCCGAGATCGCTGCCCGACGCCACGGCGGCGCGTAACATGTCGCCCGTCGACAGCTGAACCATGCCGCGCTCCTGCTGGAGCCGCTGCGCCTGGGTGCCTTTGCCGGCGCCGGGGGGTCCGAGAAGAATGATGTTCATCGCCCCTTCCCACGCAACCGGGCCTTCTTGATGAGACCCTCGTACTGATGGGCAAGCAGGTGCGCCTGCACCTGGGTCACCGTATCGAGCGTGACCGAGACCACGATCAGCAGGCTGGTTCCGCCGAAGTAGAAAGGCACGCCGCCACGGGCAATCAGCAGTTCCGGCAGAATGCAGACTGCCGAAAGGTAGATGGCACCGACCACCGTCAGGCGAGTCAGGATGTATTCCAGATACTCAGCCGTGTTCTTGCCCGGCCGAATCCCCGGCACGAACCCGCCGTTCTTCTTGAGATTGTCGGCGGTGTCGGCGGGATTGAAGACGACCGTGGTGTAAAAGAAGCAGAAAAAGACAATCAGGCCGACATAGGACAGAAGATAGAGAGGCTGGCCGTGGCCGAGCCAGGTTGCCATCCACTGCACCCAGCCACCGTCACCGGTATTGCCTTGGAACGATGCGATGGTCGCCGGAAAGAGCAGCAGAGACGACGCGAAAATCGGCGGAATGACGCCCGCGGTGTTGATCTTGAGCGGCAGATGGGACGCCTCGCCGCCATACATGCGATTACCGACCTGACGCTTGGGATACTGCACCACGATCCGTCGTTGCGAGGTTTCGACGAACACCACGACGGCCACGACCACGATCACGCCGACGATGAGGGCAATGATGAATAGTGCCGACAGGGCGCCGGTACGTCCAAGTTCCAGGGTCTGGACCATGGCCCCGGGAAGCGCTGCCACAATGCCGGCGAAGATGATCAGCGATATGCCGTTACCGACGCCCCGGGCAGTGATCTGCTCTCCCAGCCACATCAGGAAGAGCGTTCCACCAACCAGGGTGATGACGGTCACAAACCGGAAAAATACACCCGGGTCAGGCACCACAGGCCCCATGGAAGAGACCTGGCTTTCCAGGCCGGCCGAGATGGCGTAGGCCTGAAACGCCGCCAGAACCACCGTGCCATAGCGCGTGTACTGGTTGATTTTCTTGCGGCCGGCCTCGCCCTCCTTCTTCAGAGCCTCGAGCGACGGCACCACCGTCGTCAGGATCTGCATGATGATGGAGGCTGAGATGTACGGCATGATCGACAGCGCCAGGATCGACATGCGCCCGATCGAGCCGCCCGAGAACACGTCGAGCATGCCCGCTATGCCACCGGCATTCTGCTTGAAAATCTCGGCAAGTGCCGCGGGATCGACGCCCGGCACCGGAATGTAGGCACCCATGCGAAAGACGACGAGCGCACCCAAGGTGAACCACAGGCGCTTCTTCAGCTCGGCCGCTTTGCCGATTGCGCCCCAGTTCAGGTTGGATGCTAGTTGCTCGGCGGCGGATGCCATGGAACCTCACGCGTGATCGACACAAGAGGGAAGCGACGCCCTCGACAATGACGCCGCCGGGGTCAGGCCGCCTTGGCTTCCGGCTTGGGCGGCAGTTCGACCTTGCCGCCGGCTTTCTCGACGGCCGCAACCGCCGACGCCGAGGCGCCCGCGACCTTCACTTCAATCTTGGCCTTCAGTTCGCCTTTGCCAAGGAGGCGTACGCCGTCTGACGCATTCTTGAACAGGCCCGCCGCCAACATCGCGGCGGCGTCGATCAACTTCGCGGCATCGAGCTTCTTGTCGTCGATTGCCTTCTGCAGGGTACCGAGATTGACGACCTGCCACGTCTTCTGATGCGGCGGACGGAAGCCGCGCTTGGGAAGGCGCCGGTAGAGCGGCATCTGGCCGCCCTCGAAGCCCTTGATGGCGACGCCGGTTCGCGACTTCTGGCCCTTGACGCCGCGGCCGGCAGTCTTGCCCTTGCCCGATCCGATGCCGCGGCCAACGCGCATGCGCCCCTTGCGGGCACCTGAGTTGTCGGCAATTTCGTTAAGTCTCATCGTTCGTTCCTCCGCACTGCACCAGCCAACCGGCTACTCAGCGCGCTTCCTCGTCGATGCGCAGCAGATGGCGCACCTTGTTGATCATGCCGCGCACCTCGGGTGTATCCACGAGTTCACGGCTGCGATGGCGTTTGTTCAATCCCAGGCCGACCAGCGTGGCGCGCTGATCCTCGGTGCGGCCGATGTGGCTGCCCGTCTGGGTGATCTTGATCATCTTGCGTTCGGCCATGGTCCGGTTCCTTACGCCGCCTCGACGGCGGTCTCGTCACGACGGCCGAGCAGGTCGCCCACCTTCTTGCCGCGGCGAGTCGCGACCATGCGCGGCGAGTTGAGCTGCTCAAGCGCCTTGAAGGTCGCCTTGATCATATTGTGCGGATTGGACGTGCCGACCGACTTGGCGACGATGTCCTTGAGACCGAGCGTCTCGAACACGGCGCGCATCGGGCCGCCGGCAATGATGCCGGTACCGGCCGGAGCGGACCGCAGCGTCACCTTGCCGGCGCCGAACCGGCCCTTGACGTCATGGTGCAGCGTGCGGCCGTCACGCAACGGCACGCGGATCAGCGCGCGCTTGGCGGCCTCCGTTGCCTTGCGGATCGCCTCGGGTACTTCGCGGGCCTTGCCGGCGCCGTGGCCAACCCGGCCGCGCTGGTCGCCGACGACGACGATGGCGGCAAAAGCGAAGCGTCGACCGCCCTTCACCACCTTCGCAACGCGATTGATCGTGACCAACTTGTCGGTCAGTTCGTTGTCCTCGTCGCGGTCACGGCCCCGATCGCGATCGCGCGGGGAACGGCCGGAACCGCCGGGTGAACGAGCCATGTGCTAACTCCCGATCAGAACGACAGGCCGCCCTCTCGGGCGGCATTGGCCAGCGCAGCGACGCGGCCATGGAAAATGTAGCCGCCGCGGTCGAAGACGACTTCCTTGACGCCGGCAGCGACGGCGCGCTGGGCGATCAGCTTGCCGACCTCGGCAGCGGCACCCTTGTCGGCACCGGTCTTGAGCTTGCCCTTGACGTCCTTGTCGAGCGACGAGGCGGCAGCCAGGGTCAAGCCCTTCCGGTCGTCGATGACCTGGGCATAGATGTGCTTGCCGGAGCGGAATACGCTGAGGCGCGGACGGCCGCCAGAAGCCTGGCGCAGTGCGTAACGCGTGCGCCTCTGCCGGCGGGCGAATAGAGCGTTGCGATCGGACATGTTGGTCTCGCCTCTACTTCTTCTTGCCTTCTTTGCGCCGGATCTTCTCGTGGGCATACTTGATACCCTTGCCCTTATAGGGCTCCGGCGGGCGCAGACTGCGGATTTCCGCGGCGATCTGGCCGACTTTCTGACGATCCGCGCCGGTGATCTCGACCTCGGTCGGCTTGGTTGCCTTGATCTGGATCCCGGCCGGGATCGGAACCTCGACGTCGTGGCTGTAGCCAAGCTGCAGCTTCAGCGTCTTGGCATCGGCCTGGGCACGATAGCCGACGCCGTTGATCTCGAGATTGATGGTGAAGCCGTCCGAGACCCCACGAACGACATTGCTCGCAAGATTACGTGCCGTGCCCCACTGCATGCGGGCGCGGCGGCTCTCGGTGCGCGGCTTGAAGGTGAGCGCATCGCCCTCCCGGGCGATCACCACATCGTCGTGCACCATGAGCTGAAGCTCGCCCCGCTTGCCCTTGGCCTTGAGATGCTGGCCTTTGAGCTCGATGGTGACTCCGGCAGGGATGGGAATCGGATTTTTGCCGACGCGCGACATGATCAGAATACCTTGCAGATGACTTCGCCACCGACATTGGCGGCACGCGCCTCGGCATCGGACATGACACCGCGCGGTGTGGACAGGATCGAGATTCCAAGGCCGTTGAAGTGGCGTGGCAGCTCCCGGATCTTCGAGTAGACGCGACGGCCCGGGGTCGAGACTCGCTTGATCTCCTTGATGACCGGACGCCCGTTGTCATACTTCAGCTCGACGCGAAGCTCCTTCACGCCAGGCCTCAGTTCTTCCTCGAACCAGCCGCGAATGTATCCCTCGCGCTGAAGCACATCGAGAACGTTCGAGCGCAGGCGCGAAGCAGGCGCGGTCACGCTGTCTAGGCGCGCCGACTGGCCGTTGCGGATGCGTGTCAGCAAATCGCCGACGGGATCTGTCATCATGGTCTACAGTCCCCCGTTACCAGCTCGACTTCACGACGCCAGGCAGAGCGCCCGACGAAGCGAGCTGGCGCAGCGCGATGCGCGACAGCTTGAATTTGCGATACACCGCCCGCGGACGACCCGTGACCTCGCAGCGGTTTCGAATGCGCGTCGGCGAGGAATTGCGCGGCAGCTTGGCGAGCTTGAGCCGGGCGCCAAAGCGATCCTCCGGTGTCAGCTTGTCGTCGACCGCCATCGCCTTCAACGCGGCACGCTTGGCGGCGAATTTCTTCGCCATCTTGGCGCGCCGGTTATTCTTCTCAACGGAGCTTGTCTTGGCCATTTGGTTCTCCGGCCTCAGTTCGCGAACGGGAAGTCGAAACCGCGGAGAAGTGCTCTTGCTTCCGCGTCCGTCTTCGCCGTCGTGCAAATGATGATGTCCATACCGCGCACCTGGTCGACCTTGTCGTATTCGATCTCGGGGAAGACGATCTGTTCCTTGAGGCCCATGGCGAAGTTGCCATTGCCATCGAACGACTTGCCATTCAGCCCGCGGAAGTCGCGGACGCGCGGCAGTGCGATGTTGATCAGGCGATCGACGAATTCGTACATCCGGTCGCGCCGAAGCGTGACCTTGGCGCCGATCGCCATGCCTTCCCGCAGTTTGAAGGTCGCAATCGACAGGCGCGACTTGGTAATGACCGGCTTCTGGCCGGTAATCGCCGTCAAATCGGCCGCAGCGCCGTCAACGGCCTTGCGATCGTTGACCGCCTCGCCGACGCCCATGTTGATCACGATCTTGTCCAGCTTCGGCACTTCAAAGGCGTTCTTGTAGGAGAACTCCTTCGTCAGCGCGTCGCGGACGGTGCTCTTGTAGTGCTCTTGCAGTCGCGCGGGCATGGCCCGTTCTCCTAGCGGTCTATGGTCTCGCCGGAGGCACGCGCAAAGCGCACCTTACGGCCGTCTTCAAGGAACCGGAACCCGACCTTGGTCGGCTTTTCCGATTTGGGATCCAGCAAGGCCACGTTGGAGACGTGGATCGTGGCCTCACGTTCGATAATTCCGCCGGACTCGGTCCGGGTAGGCTTGGTGTGACGCTTGACCATGTTCACACCGGAAACGACGACGCGCTGTTCCTTCGGAAGCACGCGAAGCACATCGCCCACCTTGCCTTTGCTGCCCCCGGTGATGACCTTC
>ERZ890510.1457-NODE-1457-length-15319-cov-5.485456_pt1 | contig 15319 bp, 12 predicted proteins | sample MGYA00521265_ERZ890510 | MGnify/ENA primary metagenome ERZ890510 (study PRJEB32303, sample SAMEA104408624) | aquatic metagenome | biome: Brackish water; feature: Chemocline; material: water | place: Baltic Sea | collected 2014-10-26T21:54:00 | depth 110 m ...
ATTTTTTTTTAACTCAAATAAGAGACCTCCAAATAACAAAATTAAGAAAAGAGATAAAACAAATTCTCCTAAAAAAAATAAGCCAGAAAAAATGGAAATTAAGACTAAAGTTGTTATAAATCTAGTTTTTAGATTTTTAACATTTAAAAAGTTTTTTGTTTTAAAAAAAAAATTAATTGTCACCACCAAATTTTCTAATTCTAGAAGAAAATTCTAACACAGCTTTCTCTAAAGATTCTTCATTAAAGTCGGGCCACATTTCTGAAGAAAAAAACAGTTCAGTGTACGCTAAATCCCAAAGAAGAAAGTTAGATAACCTTAATTCACCACCTGTTCTAATTAATAAATCTGGGTCAGGTATGCCTTTATTTAAAGTAAAGTCTTTAAAATTAGTTTCATTTAAAGTTAATGAATCAAGGTTAGCTTTATTTAATTTTATAAATTGGTTTAAAGCATAAATGATATCATACCTCCCACCATAATTTAGAGCAACTGATATTACCAAGCCTTGATTGTTAATAGTATTATTATAAATGAGGTTCATTTTTTCTACAATACTTTTATCAAAGATGCTAAGATCTCCAATAAATTTAATTTTAAAATTATATTCATTGATTTTTAATATTGTATCATCAAGAAATTTATCTAGGAGTCCCATAAGAAAATTAATTTCTAAACTAGATCTTTTCCAATTTTCTGTAGAAAAACCAAAAACAGTTAAATATTTAATTTCTAAATCATTAGTTTTTTTTAAAATAGACCAAAGATTTTTAGCACCCATTTGATGCCCTTCATTAGCACTAAGTCCATTATCTTTAGCCCAACGTCTATTGCCATCCATTATAATAGCTAAATGTTGTAAATTCATATTAATTTAACTATCTTTCTAGAATTTCTTTTTCTTTGTTTGATAAAAGAAAATCAATATTTTTTATATGTGAATCAGTGATTTCTTGAACTTTGATCTCATCACTATGTTTTTGATCTTCGCTGATATCTCCAATTTTTTGAGATTTTCTAATATTTTCAACCATATCTCTTCTTATATTTCTTATTGATATTTTTGAGCTTTCCGCATATTTAGACGCAACTTTTGTAAGTTCAATTCTTCGATCTTCTGACAAAGGCGGCACTGCAATTCTAATAATATTACCTTCAACCATAGGATTTAGACCTAGTGAACTTTCTCTAATTGCCTTTTCAACGAATGAAACAAGTGAATTATCCCATACTGATACCAGCAACAACCTTGATTCAGGAACACTAACAGTGCTTGTTTGGTTCAAAGGAACAATGCTTCCATATGCATTAACATTTATGGGATCAAGCATCGAAGATGATGCTCTTCCAACTCTCAAACTACTTAAATCTTTTTTAAACGATTCTATACCCTTATTCATTCGCTCTTGAATTTCATTATAATTTAAATCAGCCATATAAAAACTCCTTAATCAGTAATAATCGTATATAGACCATTTCCAGATAAAACTTTTGTAAGATTTTTGTTTTCAACTATAGAGCACACTATAATTGGTATTTTATTTTCTCTTGCCAATGAAATTGATGAGGCATCCATAACTTTTAAATCTTTTGATAATACATCTAAATAAGTTAACTTATCAAATTTAATTGCGTTTTTATCAACTCTAGGGTCAGCTGAATACACTCCATCAACTAAAGTTGCTTTAATTATTGCTTCACAATTCATTTCTGAAGCTCTAAGCGCTGCAGCTGTGTCTGTAGTAAAGTATGGATTGCCAGTGCCTGCAGCAAATATAACTACTCTACCTTTTTCCATATGCCTAATAGCTCGCCTTTTTATATAAGGCTCACAAACAGCAGAAATTGGAAGTGCTGATTGAACTCTAGTTTCAATTCCAATTTGTTCAAGTGCGTTTTGAATTGCTAGACTATTCATTACAGTGGCTAGCATTCCCATGTAATCTCCAGTTGTTCGATCCATACCATTTTCAGAGCTTGAAATGCCCCTATAGATATTACCTCCACCTACAACAATACAAATTTGCAAACCAGATAGAACAACTTCACTAATTTCTTTTGCAAATAATTTAACCACAGTAGGGTTTATACCAAATGAATCACTACCCATTAATGACTCACCTGAAATTTTTAAAAGAACTTTTTTCCACTTAAATTTTTTCAACAAATAATCCTAAATAATATAAATTTAAAAAAAATTATTTTATTCCAGCTGTTGCAGCTACTTCAGCAGCAAAATCACTTTCACTTACTTCTATACCGTCACCTAATTTAAGCATTTTAAAACCAGTTAAAGTAATTGAAGTATTGAAATCTTTTTCTGCTTTTTTTATGACATCTTTAATTTTTGTTTCACCATCTATAACAAAAATTTGTTCGTTCAATACTACCTCTTGGTAAAATTTTTGCATTCTACCAACAACCATTTTTTCTGCAATTTCACTTGGTTTGCCAGATGCAATTGCTTGGTCGATTAAAATTTGTTTTTCCCTTTTAACTATATCTTTATCTAATTCATCTATATTTAAAGCTTGAGGTGCAGTAGCAGCTATATGCATTGCTATCTGTTTTCCTAAATTTGATAAATTATTTTCATCAGCATCAGATTGTAAAGCAACTAAAACTCCTAATCTACCTAATCCCTCGTTAACACTATTATGAATATATGAAATAACTAGGCCATTACTTACATTTAAAATTTCTATACGTCTAATATTCATGTTTTCACCGATAGTCGCTATGTTATTAGCAAGCTCTTCATCAACGCTTCTATCTGAATTAGGAAAAGACATTTCCTTCAACGCTAATAAATTTCCATCAGTTGCTATTGCTAAATCAGCACAAGTACTAACAAAGCCTTGAAAAATTTCATTTCTAGCAACAAAATCTGTTTCAGAATTGATTTCTATTATAGACCCAACATTACCTTTAACAGCGATGCCAATTAATCCTTCAGCGGCAACTCTACCTGATTTTTTTGCAACTGCAGACAATCCTTTTTTTCTCAACCAATCAATTGCCTCATCCATCTTACCTTCGGTTTCATGTAAAGCATTTTTACAATCCATCATACCAGCACCACTTTTTTCTCTTAACTCTTTAACCAATAAAGCTGAAAAAGCCATTTGTTATCCTTTCTATAATTACTTATAATCAATTAAATTTATAAAATTTAATTGATTTCATCAGCACTTGTGTTTGTATCAATATCTTTATTTACTTCTAGAATTTGATCTAAGTTTTTTTCAATTATATTTGAAGATTCGCCAAGATCTATTCCGCTTTGTTCTAAATTGCTTTCTAAACCTTTTAATATTGATGCCCCTACTAAATCACAATATAATGAAATCGCTCTTAGTGCGTCATCGTTACCAGGAATAGGATAATCAATTCCGGATGGATCACTATTAGTGTCACATATGGCTATAACAGGAATTTTTAAAGTGTTTGCTTCTGCTACAGCTATTGATTCTTTATTTGTATCAATGATAAAAATAGCATCAGGCAATCCTGACATATTTTTAATACCACCTAATGTTAATTCTAACTTATCTCTTTGTCTCTCAATATTTAATCTTTCTTTTTTAGTTAAATTATTGAGCTCACCTAATTCTATTCTTTCTTCTATAGCTTTAAGATTTTTTATCGATTTGGAAACTGTTTCCCAGTTGGTAAGCATTCCACCTAACCAGCGATGGTTAACATAATATTGGCCACAGTTAATGGCTGCAAGAGCAACTAATTCAGAAGCAGAACGTTTTGTTCCAACGAATAAAAATTTTCCTCCATTCTTTGCTATGGATAAGATAGCTTCCAAAGCCTCATGTAACATTGGGACAGTTTTTTCTAAATTTAAAATATGAATGTTATTTCTTTTTCCAAAAATATAAGGATCCATTTTAGGATTCCATCTTCTAGTGTGATGACCAAAATGAACTCCAGCTTCTAGAAGTTGACGCATTGTAAAAGTAGCAATTGACATTAAAAATTCCTTTTTACCGGTTAATGTTAAGTAATGCTTATAAAAACACCGGAAGGTTAAGTATAAACCAAGCATTACACAAGATTGCTTTTAATTAAATTATTTTATTTATATATGCAAGTAAATTTAGATTTTAGAAAAACTATAAGTAACTTATTTTACTTATACCTTTAATGTGTGAAATTTGATTTAAAAACTCTTCCGAAAACTTTACATTTTCTATAGCCTTAATTTCAATAATTTTTTTATCTACATAAAGTTTAAAAAAAACTGAAGATGCACCTTTTTTTAAAAATGTTAAAGTAGATTTAATTTTTTCAACAACAGTTAAATCAACTATTGTAATAATTATATTAAACTTTGTATTAGTCATATACTCATCAAATTTCCTTAGTCTTTTAGCAATAATTCTTATCCCCTGATTATCTTCACGCTTAATTTCAGCATCGATTAATATTGGTTTGCTTTCATTAAGCAAAAATTCATATTTTTCTAAAATATCAGAGTATAATACTATTTCACAATTACCACCTAAATCATTTAATTGAATAGTTGCCCATTTGCCTCTTGGAGATTGTCTTTTTTGAACTTTGAAAATCAAACCGCATAATTGAATAATTTTTTTTTCAAAATTATTCTTAAAGTTTTCTAATAATTGAGACGAGTTTATAATCTTTAAATTTTTCATGACAATAGAAAAATTATCAAGAGGATGTGATGACAAATATATTCCAAGTGATGTAAATTCGTTATTTAATTTTTCAAGAAACGTCCACTCTAACAATTCTGGTATATCGATCATTAATTCATTATTATCAATGTTATTAAATAAATTTTCTTGATTAGAAATCATGTCTTTTTGAATAGCTTGAGAATAATTTAACATTAAATCAATGGAAGAAAAAAGTTTATTTCTATTGTTCTCCAAACAATCAAATGCTCCTGACTTTATTAAACTTTCCAAAGCTTTTTTTCCAATAGAATTATGTGGAACCTTATGGAAAAAATCATCCATATTTTTAAAAAAACCTTTTTCATTTCTAGCCTGAATAATTTTAATAATTGCTTCGTTACCAACATTTTTTAGAGAAGATAATGAGTATCTTATAAATGGGTCTTTATTATCGATATTTTCAATAGAAAAATAATTTTTACTATTATTAATACATGGAGGTTTAAGTGCAATATTTAATCTTTTTAAATCATGATAAAAAATTGATAATTTTTCTGAATTGTTAAATTCAATTGACATCATTGATGCAAAAAATTCTTTAGGAAAATTACATTTTATCCAAGCAGTTTGATAAGCAATTAATGCATAAGCCGCTGCATGAGATTTATTAAATCCATACCCAGCGAATGCTGAAATTTGATCAAAAATTTCCTTCGCTTTATTTTCATCTATCCCTTTATGCATCGCACCTTTTAAAAAAGCATTTTTTTGTTGAAACATTTCATCTTTATCTTTTTTCCCCATCGCTCTTCTTAATATATCTGCGCTTCCCAATGAAAAGTTAGCTAGCACTTGAGCAGCTCTTAAAACTTGCTCTTGATATATAAAAATTCCATAAGTTTCTTTGAGTACTTCTTCTAAATCTGCATGCATATAAGTAATATTTTGATTTCCATGCTTTCTATTAATGTAGGTGGGAATATTCTCCATTGGCCCAGGACGATATAATGAAACTACAGCTATAATATCTTCAAATCTATCAGGCTTTAAACCAATCAGGACATCTCTCATACCAGCTGATTCTAATTGAAAAACACCAACAGTATCTCCAGTCGATAGCATTTCATAGGTTTTAACGTCGTTGAGCAATATATTAGATAAATTAAAGTTTTCTTGTTTTTTCTTAATTAAACTCTCTGCTTTTGATAAAACCGTTAATGTTTTTAGACCTAAAAAATCAAACTTTACCAAACCTGCTTTTTCAACAAACTTCATGTTAAATTGAGTTGCAGGCATTTCTTCATCATTTAATTTATAGAGAGGCACCAATTCATTTAATGGTCTATCTCCAATAACTAACCCTGCAGCATGAGTTGAAACATGTCTATTTAATCCTTCAAGGTCTATTGCTGTTGATAAAAGGCTCTTAACTTGATCATTATCAGACATCTCTTTTCTTAAAAGTTCTTCACTATTAATAGCTTCTTGAATAGTTAATGGATTAGCTGGAATTAAGGGTATTAATTTAGCTATTTTATCAACATGACCATAGGGCATTTCCATAACTCTACCCACATCTCTGATAGCAGCTTTAGCCTGCAAACTTCCAAAAGTTATAATTTGCGCTACCCTATCATGACCATATCTATTTCTAACATAATCAATTACTTCACCACGCCTATCTTGACAAAAATCAATATCAAAATCAGGCATTGAAACACGTTCTGGATTTAAAAATCTTTCAAATAACAACCCCCATTTTATAGGATCTAGATCAGTAATTTCAAGAGCCCAAGCTACTATAGAGCCAGCTCCTGAACCTCGACCAGGCCCTACAGGAATATTATTATCTTTTGACCACTTAATAAAATCATACACTATTAAAAAATAACCTGAAAAACCCATATTATTAATAATATCTAATTCATTTTTTAATCTATCATTATATAAACTTTTTTTATCACTAGAAAATTTTTCAAGTGACATTTGAAATCTTTTTTCTATACCTTCTAGTGAAATTTTAATGAGATAATTATTTTCAGTAATATTATCTAAATCAGGGAATCTAGGCAAAATAGGTTCGTGACCTTTTACTGAAAAGGAAGATCTTTTAGCTATTACAATGGTATTTTCTATAGCTTCAGGAAGATCTTTAAACAACTCAGTCATCTGGTCAGTACTTTTTAAGTAATGTTCTCTAGTCAAAACCCTTCTGTTTGGTGAAGATATAGTTAAACCTTTATCTATACATGTTAATATTTGATGTGAATAATATTTATCTGGAGATTGAAAATAACAATCATTAGTAGCTACAATTGGCAAATTTAAATCTTTAGCAGCATTTAGAAGTATAGGTTCAGAAACATCTTCAGTTGACATACCATGTCTTTGTATCTCAATATATAAATTATCATTAAATATTTCTTGAAGTAATTTTAAACGAGTATAAACAAGTTTGCTGTTTGCTATACTTGCAGGGTTGCCAATAAAACCCTTTTCAACTCCACCAGTTAATAGAATTAACCCATCATGATGTTTTTTAAGATTGTTATAACTAACAATTCTTTCAAATTCACTATTAGTAGTGAAATTACTCGAAATTTTTAATAAGTTCTTATAGCCTTTCTCATTTTTAGCAATTAGAACTACTTCACCTACATTAATTTCATCAAAAGAGGATTCTGCTATTTGAACTTGAATACCTATAATTGGTTGTATACCTAAAGAAACCATTTTCAATGAAAACTCTAATACACCAAACATATTAGATGTATCAGTAATTGCAATTGCAGGCTGAAAATTTTCTATACAAAATTTTGATAAATAATCAAATGATAACATCCCTTCAGCTAAAGAAAAATTAGAATGATTTCTAAGATGAATAAAGTTTTGTTTCATATTCTAATTTTTTCTAGATTATAAGTTTAGAGTTTTTAATAAATCCATTTTCTAATGTTATCAACCTATCCATAGAATTAGCTAAATCAAGGTTATGAGTGGCTATAATGCAACTAATTCCAATAGATTTGACTAATTTATGTAGTAATTCAAAAACTTTTCTTGCCGTTACTGGATCAAGGTTTCCTGTTGGTTCATCTGCTAAAATTAAGTTTGGATTGTTAGCTAAAGCCCTTGCAATAGCAACCCTTTGAGCTTCTCCACCAGATAGATTTGCAGGTCTAAAAGAAAATCGTTTTTCTAAACCAAGCGTTGATAATATTTCTTTAGCATTCGATAAAGATTCTTTTTTATTAACTCCCATTAATAATTGTGGCAACATAACATTTTCAATAGAGGAAAACTCAGGAAAAAGTCTATGTGATTGGAAAATAAATCCTATATTTTTACCTCTCAAAATAGTTTTTTGCTCTTCATCTATTAAGTTACAATTGGTTCCACAAAAATTAACTTCACCATTGCTTGGATTTTCAAGCAAGCCAGCTATATTTAAGAGTGTTGATTTACCAGTTCCGCTTGGTCCAGTTAAAGCAATTATCTCTCCTTTGGAAACTTCTAAATTAATATCTTTTAAAACTTCAATATTATTATTATTTTGAGAGTAAGTATGAGAAATTTTATTTAAGGTTAATATTTTATCATTAAATACTTTATTATTCATACCTTAGGGCCTCGGCTGGTGAAATTCGAGAAGCTTTCCATGCAGGAAACACACTTGCTAATAAAGTAAGGGATAGTGAAATAAAAATCACTGTTGATACTTCACTTATATTAATATTTGAAGGTAATTTAGATAAAAAATAAATTTCTGCTGAGAACAAATCAGACCCAAGAAGAGTAGTTAAAAAACCTCTTATAACTTCAATATTAGAAGCGATAATAATTCCTAAAAAAGCGCCAAATAAAGTCCCTAAAAAACCAATAATTGACGCTGTTAAAATAAAAATTCTGATTATAACATATTTTGAAGCTCCCATAGTTCTCATCAGCGCTATATCTGATTTTTTTGTTTGAACTAACATTGTCATTGAGGATATTATATTAAAAGCAGCAACAAGAATTATTAAACTTAAAATAACAAACATTACATTTTTTTCTACTGCTAAAGCAGACATAAAAGCAGAGTTTCTTTTTTTCCAATCTATTACTAATAAATCATTATTTAACTTAAGCTTTATTGTAGATAAAGCTATAGATGTAAACTTTTGATTTTTTAAAAAAACCTCAATGCCATGAGCTATATTTTTTGTAGACAGAAATAGTTCAGCTTTTTTCCAAGGAATAAATATAAAGTTATTATCATATTCATACATTCCTATATCAAAGAGACCTGCAATCTTAAAATTTTGCTTTATAGGCAAAACTCCTAATGCCGTTTCCATTCCATTCGGTGAAATAAGGGTGACAAAGTCACCAGTATTAACATTTAGTCTTTGAGCTAATCTATAACCAATAATTATCTCTTCTTTATTTTTATAGTTATCAATAGTTTTTTGATTTAATGATTTCCATAAAAGTTTTTTTGCAGCTAAGTCTGACCAATTAAGACCTCTTATAATTACTCCAGAAACAGTTGCTTTCGTTTTAGCTAACGCTTGCCCCTCAAGATGGGGTGTAACTGCATCAACATTAGCAACATCTGAAATTTGTTTTATTATATCGTTATAATTAGATATAAAAGGTCCATTTTTGCCATAAATAACAAGATGACCATTAATACCAAGAATTCTATCTACTAATTCTGTTCTAAAGCCATTCATAACAGACATAACGACAATTAAAGTTGCAACACCGAGCATAATTCCAATTAAAGAAAACCAGGCTGAAATAGATATAAATCCTTCAACTCTTCTAGACTTAATATATCTAAAAGCTATCATTTGTTCTGTTTTATTAAAAAGTAAAAACTTCACTATAAACCTATTAATTTGTACTTATAAAATTTATTAATTCATCATAAGATAATTTTTTTATCTCACCATTTTTTCTATCTTTAAGATCAAATATTTTATCTTTTATTCCTCTTGGACCTATTATTATTTGGAAAGGTATTCCAATCAAATCTGCCTTTGCTAATTTAGATCCAGCTCTATCCATTGTATCATCATAAAGAACAGTCTTGGACATGCTTTTAATTTTGTTATAAAGATCATAACAAATATTGTCACAATCATCATCTCCATTTTTTAAGTTAATTAAATTATAATACCAAGGTGTTAATTCTTTTGGCCATATTATACCCTTTTCATCATGATTTGCTTCTATAACAGCGCCAACAAGTCTAGATAAACCTACACCATATGATCCCATATAGGCAGGAATATTATTCCCAATATTTGTATTAATATTAGCCTGCATAGGTTTAGAATATTTTTGACCAAAATGGAAAATATGTCCCACTTCAATACCTCGAGATTTAATTAAATTATTTAAATCTTTATTATATGCTTTTGGATCATGCTTCTCATCTGTAGCTGCATAAAAAGATGTGTATTTATCAACCATATCTTGAAGATTAGAATCATAATTAACTTCATTTAGAATTCCGTCAAAGCTTAATAATTCTTTTTCAAGATAAACTTCACTTTCTCCTGTTTCAGCAATTATAATAAACTCATGACTCAAATCACCTCCAATTGGACCAGTGTCGGCTTTCATTGGAATAGCTTTCAATCCCATTTTTTTAAATAACTTCATATAAGCAACAAACATTTTATTATATGAAATTATTGATGATTCGTAATCAACATCAAATGAATAAGCATCCTTCATTAGAAATTCTCGACCTCTCATAACGCCAAATCTAGGTCTCAGCTCATCTCTAAACTTCCATTGAATATGAAAAAGATTTAAAGGTAATTCTTTATAACTTTTAACGTGAGTTCTAAAAATGTCAGTCACTAATTCTTCATTTGTAGGTCCATATAACAAGTCTCTATCATTTCTATCTTTAATACGAAGCATTTCTTTTCCATAATCTTCGTATCTTCCGGATTCTTTCCAAATTTCTGCTGGTTGTAAAGTTGGCATTAAAATTTCATTTGCTCCAGCAAGCAACATTTCATTTTTACAAATATCTGTGATTTTATCTAAAATAATTTTTCCAAGTGGAAGCCATGAATAAATGCCCGATGCAGATTGCTGACAAAGTCCTGCACGAAGCATAAGTACATGAGAAGCTATTTGAGCTTCTTTAGGATTTTCTTTTAAAATTGGAATAAAAAAACGAGATAATAACATTTAAGATGACCCTTTTTTAAAATCATAATTATAAACACGAAATAAAAAAATAAAACTAAGTTGATTGATAGTTTATTGAGGTATAAATTGCAATATAAGGAAATATTATAGGAAAATAAAAATGACAAACCCTTCAAATAAATTACATAGTCTAAATAGCTTTCCTAGAATAAGAATGCGAAGAAATAGAATGAAGAATTTTTCTAGAAGGCTTGTCAGCGAAAACACAATATCAACTGATGATCTTATTTATCCAATTTTCATTACTTTTGGTAATAATAAAAAAGAACCAATTGAATCAATGCCTGGAATACATAGATTTTCTTTAGACTTATTAAAAGAAGAAATAGAATATATTTCTTCTTTAGATATTCCCGCAATTGCATTTTTTCCAATGATACAACAAAGTTTAAAAAGTTCTGATGGTAAAGAAGCATTTAATAAAGACAATTTAATTTGTGAAGCTATCAAAATTTCAAAAAGTATAAATAAGAATTTAGGGGTTATTTGTGATGTAGCTTTAGATCCTTATACCGATCATGGACATGACGGCATAATAATTAATGACGAAATTGATAATGATCAAACTTTAAAAACATTATGTAAACAAGCATTGGTTCAAGCTGAAGCAGGATGTGATATAATTGCTCCAAGTGATATGATGGATGGCAGAGTTGGTATTATAAGGGATGCATTAGATAATGCGGGTTACAACGATGTACAAATTATGTCATATGGAGCAAAATATGCATCTGCTTTTTATGGTCCATTTAGAGATGCTATTGGATCTTTAGGTAATTTATCGACTAAAGGTAAGCAAAGTTATCAAATGGACCCTTCTAACTCAGATGAAGCTCTAAAAGAAATTGCTTTAGACTTAAGTGAAGGAGCAGATATGGTAATTATTAAACCTGGGATGCCATATCTAGACATTATTTATAGAGTTAAACAGGAATTTAAAATACCAGTTTACGCCTATCAAGTTTCTGGCGAATATTCAATGATAATGGGCGGAATCAAAAATGGCTGGTTTGATGAAAAAAAAATAATTATGGAGAGTTTAATAGCATTCAAACGAGCTGGATGTAATGGTATCATTACTTATTTTGCTCCATTCATTGCTCAGCAATTAAAAGACAATAAAAAATAAATATTTAAGTCGTATATAAATGCATGATGGAAATTAAAAAAAATATTTTAGAACAATCAATATATATGCTTACGAAAGCTGCGCCATGCCCATACATATCTGAGCGGGTGGAAAAAAGAATTGCTACAGATATTACATTTAATAACTCAATCCATGATGAATTAGCAATAAATGGATTTAGAAGAGTAGAAAATTGGATGTATAGACCAGCATGCGATAACTGTAATTCATGTAAATCATATAGAGTTATTATTAATAATTTTAAATTTACTAAAAGCTTAAAACGTATTTCTAATAATTTAAATTATATAAATATTGAAATCGTTAAAAATATTGCCACTCAAGAACATTATAGTTTGTTTAAAAAATATCAATTACATAGACATCCAGGAGGATCAATGTCCAACATGAGTGAAGATGATTTTATTTCTATGATAGAAATATCTTCTGTTGAAACATATTTAATGGAATTTAGAGATAATTTTAAAAAATTATTAGGGGTTATGTTATTTGATAAACAAAATAATGCTTTATCTGCGGTGTATAGTTTTTTTAATCCTGATTTAAGTAAATTTGGAATAGGTAATTTTATGATTATTAAGTGCCTCATGTATGGAATGGAAAATAATTACAAGTATTTGTATCTAGGATATTATATTAAAGAAGTCTCTAGTATGGCTTATAAAATCCGTTTTAAACCTGGTCAAATATTAGAAGACGGTTCATGGAATAACATTTAATCCTATTCTCCTATTGAAGATCCATCACTTCTTAAATCAAAGGCGCCTTCAATTAAACCATTCGGATGTCTGACTATCGCACCCGCATGACCCATAACTTCTTCAAATTCACCAAGTAATTCAACATTATGACCAATATTTTTTAATTTATCATATATATCACTAGAGAACCTATTTTCAATTTTTAAAGATGTACTTTCGTCTCCCCAAGTTTTGCCTAATAACCAGCGAGGTTTATCAATTGAAGATTGAAGATCTAAATTTTGATAAGCATATCTTGAAAAAACTGTAGCTTGAGTTTGAGGTTGACCTTCACCACCCATAGTACCATATGGCATAACTCTACCATCATCAAAATGAGCAAGAGCTGGTTGAATGGTATGAAAAGGTCGTCGTCCAGGAATTAATTTATTAAAATGCTTTTCATCCAAAGAAAAACTAATGCCTCTATTTTGCATAGTTATACCTGTCTCAGGCAATATTAAACCTGAACCAAATTCCCAGTATATACTTTGAATAAAACTTACAGAATTACCATAATTATCTGAAGCACCTAGCCAAACAGTATCACCTCCAACTGAAGCCTCTGGCCAAGGAAGAGCTTTATTTTGATCAACATCATCAGACAAAGATTTAATAAAATTACTTTCTAAAAATGCATTAACATCAGTAGACATGAAGTTAGGATCACATACAAAATTATCTCTAACTTTGAATGCAACTTTTGTAGCCTCAACTATATTATGTATCAGAGAAAAATCATCATCATAACAATTACTTAAATTATTAAGAACTCCTAATATCAATAATGATGCAATACCTTGTGTTGGAGGAGGTAAATTATAAATATTTGCTTTGTTGATTTTTAAATTTAAAGGTTTTACAAATGAAGCTTTAAAATTCAAAAAATCATTTATTCTTAAAGGTGACCCTAAATGTTCAAGTTCTGAACATATCTTATTTGCTAGATCACCATTATAGAAGTCATCAAAGCCATTTTTAATTAAACATGAAAAAGTTTCTGACATGGCCGGAAGCGTTAATTTATTTCCAATAATTGGTAATTTATTATTAATAAGATAAATTTCATTAAATCCAGGTATATCTTTTAATTGTGAGTACTTAGATGTTAAATTATTACTTAAAGTGTTTGTAACAGCAATTCCATTTTTAGAAGTTTGTTCTGCATCATATAAAAGTCTACTAAGAGGCAATTTTCCTCCGAGTTCTTTTACACTAAAATCATATGCAGCTTTCCATCCAGCAACAGCTCCAGGGACAGTTAAAGCAGCTAATGATCCTCTAGTTGGAATAGTATTAAAACCTTTTCTTTTATAGAATTCAATATCAGCAAGTTTAGCTGCACTTCCACATGCTTCGATTGCAGAAACTTTATTATTTTTATCAGAAATTAACCAAAAGTTATCACCACCCATTGAATTCATATGGGGGTAAACTACAGAAATCATGGCTGCTGAAGAAATCATAGCTTCAACAGCATTACCACCCTCTTTCATGATATCTGCACCAGTCTTTGAAGCAAGATGGTGAGGCGCAACCATCATGTTTTTAAATGACATTTTTGATGATTGCATTATTTATACCTTAAAATTTTAGAAATAAAGCGATAAGTCTCTGTGAAATGTTTGGCAAATAAGTATACCTTTTGCTTGTTCAACTGGCAATTCAGATTGTTTTCTTAATCCAATATTACCTTTAATTTTTGTATTTAATTCAACAAGTTTAGGTAGCAAATTTTCTTTAGCTTTTAAGCGCCATTCTGCTTCTAATTGATAAAGACTGAAGGCTTTACTAATATAATCATTAACTTTATCAAATTTAGGAGATTGTCTTCTCATTTCTTTATGAGATTTATTAATTTGACTAACAATTTTATAACTACCTCTAATTTTTCTAAAATCTTTTTCTAAATCTTTAGCAAAATTCATATACTCAATCTTGTTGATAGTTTCAATTGAATTAGAATATTCAATTAATTTGTTAAATTGATTTTTAAAACTAATAAGATTTTCTAAATCATTAATTAATAAAATTTGATTATTTAACTCTTCATACCCTTTATCTGCTGCATTTCTAAATTTTGTTTGAGCAATTTTTTCTTTCTTTATAGTATCATTAAATTCTTTATATATTTTTTTCCAATCCTTTGGAATTTCATTTAAATATTTTTGAATAATCAAATTCTCTTCATTAATTTTAGAATTGATATTGATCCATTTAGAATTTTCTTTCTCTTTATCTATTGTCTGCAATAAAGATTTATATTTTTTAACTTCCTCTTTTGCTTTATCAATTTTTCTTTCTAAAAATCTGACTTCATTTCTAATTGGCTTATATAATTCAGCTTTGATATTAACTTCATTAGTTGCTTTTTTAACTTCAGGAAGAAGACTTAAAGAGGAGTTAATATTATTCAAACTTTTTATTAAATTTTGTTGGTCACGTTTTATCATATAAGAAATATCTATTTTTTTAATTTCATTGGTCGACAAAATTACATCTGCACCAATGATTTTAAACTCATTAAATAAATAATCTTCAATGCATGTCTGTAA
>ERZ890510.1458-NODE-1458-length-15319-cov-4.994890_pt1 | contig 15319 bp, 13 predicted proteins | sample MGYA00521265_ERZ890510 | MGnify/ENA primary metagenome ERZ890510 (study PRJEB32303, sample SAMEA104408624) | aquatic metagenome | biome: Brackish water; feature: Chemocline; material: water | place: Baltic Sea | collected 2014-10-26T21:54:00 | depth 110 m ...
TGATATCGTGCAGTTCGGTTTGGTAGTCGGAGTAAGGTGCAACAATGAGATTTCGAGTGGTTAGGACCATCTCGAAACAGAAGAATGCATCAACATCATTAATATGAAATTCATCGCACCCGTTGGAAACTACTCGACTGTAACCGATTTGGCTAGGTTGCGCGGCTGATCCACGTCTGTCCCCTTAAGGACTGCGACGTGATAGGCCAACAGTTGCACGGGTATGGTGTAGAGGATCGGCGTAACGAAGGGATCGACATCGGGCATGACAATCGTTTCCCAGGGCTCGTCGCCCACTTTTCGCCGGCCGGCTTCGTCGGTGATCAGAATCACCCGGCCGCCGCGCGCCGCCACCTCACGCAGGTTCGACATTGTCTTGTCGAAAAGATCGTCACTTGGCGCGATAACCACGACCGGCACGCCCTCGTCTATCAAGGCAATCGGTCCGTGCTTAAGCTCACCGGCAGCAAAGCCTTCGGCGTGAATGTAGGAAATTTCCTTTAGTTTCAACGCGCCCTCCAGCGCGATCGGATAGGACGTGCCGCGACCGATATACAAAATACTGCGGGCGTGAACCAAAGACTCCGCCAGGGTTTTGATCGCTGCATCATGGTTCAGGACATCGACGGCGCGTGCCGGAACCTCTGCGATCGCGTGAGACAACCGGGCCTCATCGGCGGTTGTTATCGCGCCTTTGGCGCGCGCCAGCGAAATCGCAAACGCGGCCAGCGCAACCAGCTGGCAGGTAAACGCTTTGGTTGATGCGACGCCGATCTCTGGACCGGCATTGGTCATCAAAATGGCGTCGCTCTCGCGGGCCATGGTGCTCTCCGGCACGTTCACCAAAGATACCGTGTGCTGGCCTTCCCCTGCCGCAAAGCGTAGCGCCGCCAACGTGTCGGCCGTCTCGCCAGATTGTGAAATGAACAGCGCCAACCCACCGGGCGGCATTGGCGCGCGGCGATAGCGGAACTCGGAGGCGATATCGACCTCAGCCGACACTCGCGCGTAGCGTTCGATCCAGAATTTGCCGACTAGCGCCGCAAGGTAGGAGGTGCCGCAGGCGACGATCGTTACTTTCGAGACCCCATCCAACTTGACGCCCAGATCGGGCAACTGAATCGTGCGGTCGGCTGGATTGAAGTATCCGTTCAGCGTCTCACCGATGACGGTGGGCTGCTCATAGATCTCCTTCTCCATGAAGTGGCGATAGTTCCCCTTGCCGATTAACGCCCCGGACGCAGCGCTGGACCTGACCTCTCGCTCGACCACCTGATCCTCGGCATCGTGGAACACAGCGCTGGTTCGCGTCAGTTCGACCCAGTCGCCGTCTTCGAGATAGGAAATCCGATTGGTTTCGGACGCTAGGGCGATGGCGTCAGATCCGAGAAACATCTCATCGTCACCCCAACCCACGGCCAGCGGGCTCCCGCGGCGCGCGCCGATCATGAGGTTCAGCTCGCCGGCGAAAACGATCGCCAGAGAAAACGCGCCTTCTAGTCGCTTCAACGATCGCGCAACCGCCGTCTGCGGGCTATCCCCCTGGTCGAGATAGGACGAGATCAAGTGCACCACGGCCTCGGTGTCGGTTTCGCTTTCGAAGTTGCGCCCTGCACCGACGAGTTCATCACGTAGCTCGGCGAAATTCTCGATGATGCCATTGTGCACGGCCGCCACTTTTGTCGTCGCGTGGGGATGGGCATTGATCTCGTTGGGGACTCCGTGCGTAGCCCACCGCGTGTGGCCGATCCCGATCTCGCCGCCCAGGGGCGCTCGCGACAGCAGAGTCTCGAGTTCGCCAATTTTGCCCTTGGCCCGTCGCCGCTCCAGCGAGCCGTCAACGACCGTCGCTATCCCGGCGGAATCATAGCCTCGATATTCGAGCCGCCGAAGCCCGGCAAGGAGTCGGCCGGCGACATCGCCCGTGCCAACGACGCCAACGATACCGCACATCAGGCCCCGTCCTTCGCGCGCGCACGTTTTGTGATGGACCAGCCCTCTCGTGTGGCCTCTATACCACGCGTGTCTGCGACTCGGAGCGCGTCCGCGGGGACATCTTCCCGTACCACCGTTCCCGCACCTATTGTCGCCCCGCGCCCAATCTTCACGGGCGCCACCAATACGACGTTGGACCCAATTGAGGCGTCGGCGCCGACCTCGGTTCGCGCTTTTCGGAAACCGTCGTAGTTGGCTGTAATGGTCCCGGCGCCAACATTGGCATGCTCGCCGATGATCGCGTCACCAATATAGGTGAGGTGATTGACCTTCGCGCCGGCGTGAATTGCTGAATTCTTTACCTCGACGAAATTGCCGACTTTTGCCCCCTCACCAATATCTGCCCCCGGCCGGAGCCGCGCGAAGGGGCCAATGACAGCCCCTTTCTTGATCGTGCATCCTTCGAGGTGGCTAAAGGCCTTGACGGTAACGCCATCGCCAATCTGTACGCCGGGGCCGAAGAATACATTTGGCTCGACGACGACATCCTGGCCGATGATCGTGTCAAAACTGAACCAAACGGTTTCCGGCGCAATCATCGTGGCGCCCCCCGCAAGCGCGGCTTGTCTTGCTCGAACCTGAAAAGCGGACTCGGCCCGCGCGAGGTCCGCCCGTGTATCTATCCCAATCAGTTCCGCGGGATTGCCCTCGACAACCACGCAGTCGTGGCCCTCGCGCCGCGCCATGCCAACGATATCGGTCAGGTAGTACTCGTGCTTTGCATTGTCGTTTCCCAACCGGTCGAGAAGCGAGAACAAGACCTGTGCGTCGGCCGCAATAACGCCGGAGTTGCAGAGCGGAATCGAGCGAGTCTGCTCGTCTGCGTCCCAGTACTCGACGATTCTATCCAGCCGGTTTTCGGCATCGACGACCAAGCGACCATATTGTCCCGGGTCAACCGGCACAAAACCCAGCACCACCAGGGCCGGTGGATTTGGGCCGCCGCGCGCCGCAATAAGGCGCGACAGCGTTTCCGCCGAGACCAGCGGGTCAGCGCCAAACAACACGAGTACAGTGCCCGAAAACCCTTTAGCGCAGGACCAGCACATTTGGCCGCATGACCCGTACCCAGCGCGCGGTCCTGGACCGCAATTTCAGCTTGGCTCGACCACCCAGCGGGGTCTGCCATATCCGGGCTTACGACGACGACAACGCGCTTGATGGCGGCGTCGGCGATCGTCTGCATCAGGTGGTCAATCATTGGACGGCCGCCCACCGCATGCATCACCTTGGGCAGCGTCGAGCGCATCCTGGTTCCTTTGCCGGCGGCAAGGACGATGGCGGCGACTTTTGGGGAGTCCATCTAGGTTTAGCTCATCACGTTGGACGGCGGGACGATGCCACACGGGCATCGCGGCACCAAGTAACGAAGTCTTACCGGATTTTGCAACCGATTCGGGTATCCCCGCCGACGGACGTCACATCTCGCGTCTCCTGGTCTGACCGACCGATACGGCTCTCGGCGCCGCGGCGCCTTGACTTGCCCGATAGGCAAACCTATTACGACCGACAACGGGCGCGTAGCTCAGTGGTAGAGCACTACGTTCACATCGTAGGGGTCGCTGGTTCGATACCAGCCGCGCCCACCATGCAGCCCACTTCGTCGCTTCTAATTGAGGCCGAATGGCCGGTGTAGCGTCGATTAGAGGCCTGCTGGGTGGGACGAGTGCCAAGACGCTAGATAAACTGCGGCTTGAGCACCCGAGTCCGCTCACTAGTCAAGGGACCTAGCCCAATGATTGGTTCGCCGCGTTGAAGAAGTTTGGCCGCCTGGAACGAAGGCGGTTGGCCTGGGTCGGCTTGGGTTTGGGTGTGCTCATCGCAATCGGCACGATCTCGGCATGGCTCCCAATCGGCGGGCGCTGTCCATCCTGCCCGCCTGCTGGGATCGAGGGCATCCCGCTATCGAACTTCGTCGTCGCGCGCGACGCTGAGGCGGTTGAAACGTTCTTCGGCGCACAGGTGTTCGATGTCGCGCTGCCCCGCCTGTATGTCCGGGCGTTGCCATCGGACCTTGAGACCCTCGCCGACCTGGATCGGCGCAAGCGCGTTTTCGTTCTCATTGTTCTGCCCCAGGTCCTTCGCCTCAACGAGGCCATCCTTGCCGACCGAGACCGCCTATTTTCTCTATGGGCTCGAATGGATGCCGAGCGCGATCTGCCGGCGGCTGACCGTCGATGGATAGCGGCAACCGAGACACGATACGGCGTGCGCGTGGGCGACCGTGACACCCTTCTTCGGCGCCTTGATATCGTACCGCCCTCGCTCGCGCTCGCGCAGGCCTCAATTGAGAGCGGCTGGGGCACCTCGCGATTTGCCCAGGCCGGTAACGCAATATTCGGGCAAAGAACCTTCGATCCCGAAGGCAAGGGCCTCGATCCAGCCGACATCGACGACCCTGACTTCAAAGTGAAGAAATTCCCGTCTTTGATGCGCTCGATCTGGGGCTACATGCTCACCCTGAACGCCCACCCTGCCCATCGTGACTTTCGCGACGCCCGTGCCCTGTCACGGCGCACCGGCCATGACTTCGATTCGATAGCATTGGCTGCGACGCTGACACGCTATTCTGAAGACGGCGAGACGTACGTGAATCTTGTGCAAGAGGTGATCACCGTGAACAACTTCCAGCGCTTCGACAGCCTGCCTTTGACCGACGCGCGATAGCGACCGACCCGTAGTGCCCGAAAGCCGCGCGCTGTGCCGCGATTGCGGGACGGATTTTCCCACGCCGCCCGTCGAACGCCGGTGCCCATTTTGCGATTCGCCACGCATCATTGAGCATGCGGAGATCGAAGAACTGTCGGTGGCCCATCTGGATTGCGACGCGTTCTACGCCACCGTGGAGAAACGTGACGACCCCACGCTCGCCGACCAGCCGGTCGTGGTGGGCGGTGAAAAGCGGGGCGTTGTCTTGGCATGCTGCTACATCGCACGCCGCTATGGGATTCGTTCGGCGATGCCGATGCGGCAGGCATTGGAGCGCTGCCCTTACGCCGTCGTGGTCAAACCAAGTATGACCAAGTACCGCGACGCCGGTCATGCGGTCCGCGCGCTTATGCAAGAGACAACACCAAAAGTCGAACCCATCTCGATCGATGAGGCTTTTTTGGATATGGCGGGGATGCGCGGCGTACACGGAACCTTTCCCGCCCGCATATTGGACAATCTTGTCCGCCGAATCGAAAAGGAAATCGGCATCACCGCGTCGATCGGCCTGAGTTACAATAAGTTCCTGGCCAAGATTGCCTCGGATCTCGACAAACCAAGAGGCTTTAGCATTGTCGGCCGGGCCGACGCCGTGCCGTTCCTCACCGATAAACCGGTTTCACTACTTTGGGGTGTCGGGCCTGCGCTGGAGCGCCGACTAAACCGCGACGGAATCATGCGGGTCGGCCAGCTGCGCGAAATTTCTGAGCGCGCGCTCGTCGCCCGTTACGGGACGATCGGTAGTCGACTCGCCCGGTTCGCCATTGGCCAAGACAGCCGAGCCGTCCACACCGGTGAGATCCAACGAAGCATCTCTTCTGAGACAACTTTTCGCGACGACTTGCGTGACGGGGCGGCCCTGCTCGACAAGCTCTGGCCGCTTTGTGAGAACGTCGGTAGGCAACTGAAGGCGAAACGCCTTGCTGCGGGGTCATTGACGCTAAAACTCAAGACATCGAGCTTCAAGCTGATCACCCGTAGTCGCAAACTTGCCCGGCCAACTCAATTTGGGACGGACTTGTTTGCCGTCGCGAAACCGCTCCTCTCGCAGGAGGTGGGCCAACGCAAATTTCGCTTGATCGGTATTGGGGTCAAAGACCTTCTGGAATTTGAAGATGCGGATCATGCGGATCTATTTGGGCCAACGACCGAACACGTCGTGGAAAACGCCGTCGATCAAGTCAGGGCGCGATTCGGCAACCATATGATTAAGAAAGGACGGACATTCCGGCCCTAGTTTGTCCCCGCCGCGAACAAATTGCCGCCCGACACTTCCGCCCCGGATGGCAGTGCTGCGGAAGCGTCGTCGATCCAAGCCAGAATATCGCGCCAAACGACCTCCGCTTGCAGATCTCTGAGCAACATGTGATAGCCGTTCGGGTAAACCGCGAACCGACCTGAGCCGTTCATTTTTGCCGCCAAAGCTGCTGTCGGCCGACGCGGAATTATTCGATCCTTGGATCCATGCAAAACCAGCAGCCGTGCCTCAACATCCGGCGCGGCACGCTGGGCGGCCCCCATCAGTTTGACCAGACCATAGAGCGAATCGATCCGGGTTGCTTTGATGACCAAGGGGTCCCGGCCCAACGCCCGTAGCATGTCGATGTTGTCGGACGGCACGACCCCGAGGCCACCGCCAGTCAGACGGCGTGACGGCACCGTGTGGGCCGCTGCCCAAAGCGTGAGACGGTAGAAAGGACTCATCGCCAGACCGCCCCAAACGGCGGGCGCGGTCAAGCTGGCGCCGGCGATCGACGACAGCGCGCTCCCGGGCGCGCTGGTGGCAAGTGCGATGAGCACAACGGCACCGCCCATTGAATTGCCGTGAACGAAAAGCCGCTTGCCTGGATGCCTTTCACGCAATGCACCGACAACGTCCTCCAGATCCTGCACCAACCGGCGTTCGCCGGGCCAGGTGCCCGGTTCGGGCGCCATGCCAAACCCACGTTGATCATACGCGTAGGTGACAATGCCACGGTCCGCCCACCAGCGACCGGCCGCCTCAAACGTGCTGGAGTAGTCGTTGAAACCATGCACACCAATAATGACCGCGCCCACCGACTCTGGGTCATCGGATGCGTCTAGCGGTGCCCAAACTTGCACTGGAAGCATGGTTCCATCGGACACCCGGATCATCATTTGCCCGTCCAAGGGGTCGTCTGAAACGCGGGGCGGCAGACTGACCAACCCGGCCGGTTGAACGTACGGCGACGCGCACGCTGACAGGATCAGCGCACCCACGATCAGAGAATATCGGAGGCTAATCATCTCAACCCGAGGACCCGATGAACTTTATTGCGCAACTCGGGCAGGAGGTCGCGCTCGAACCACAGATTCTTTTTGAGCCAATGATTGTTGTGCCACGACGGATGCGGGATTGGAAAGTAGCGTGGTTGATAGTCGCGCCAAGCCGCAACCGTTTCGGTCAAGGTTCCTTTTCGAACACCAGACAAATGATAGGCTTGTGCATATTGGCCAGCGACCACGAGCACCTCAAGGTTCGGCATGGCCGCGAGGAGCCGCGCGTGCCAGGTTTTCTGGCAAACCGGCGGCGGCGGGAGGTCTCCATTGGCGCCCTTGCCTGGATAGCAAAACGCCTGCGGCATGATTGCCACCTTGGAATCGTCGTAGAAGTCTGCCTCGGACAGGTCCAACCATTGCCGGAGACGCTTTCCGCTGGCGTCGTTCCATGGAATGCCACTCGCTTGAACCTTGGTTCCCGGCGCTTGTCCGGCGATCAATATCTTGGCACCGACAGAAGCCCGCAGCACCGGACGCGGCCCGAGCGGGAGGTCCGCCGCGCACAAGCGGCACGACCGCACCTCGACCAGCAAGCGGCTTAAGCTTTCGCCGCCGGTCGTCTTTCGCAATTCTTGAACCTTCGCCATCGACTCCGTACGGTCATCGCCGGTTCCACAGTATCGGTAACGAGTATGAGATTCCAAGGCACCGAGCGCTATGTCGCAACGGACGATTTGTTGATGGCGGTCAACGCGGCCATCACCTTGAAACGCCCCCTGTTGATCAAGGGTGAGCCAGGGACCGGGAAGACCGTGCTCGCCGCCGAGATCGCACAGGCCTTGGGTAAGAACCTGATCGAGTGGCACATCAAATCAACAACCAAAGCCCAACATGGGCTCTACGAGTATGACGCCGTCGCTCGACTGCGCGATTCGCAGTTGGGCGAGGACCGTGTCCAAGACATCGCCAACTACATCCGGAAGGGCAAACTCTGGGAGTCCTTTGTCGCGGACGATCCACCGGTATTGCTGATCGACGAGATCGACAAGGCCGATATCGAGTTTCCGAACGACCTGCTGTTGGAACTCGATCGCATGGAATTTCACGTGTACGAGACCCAAGAGACCGTCCGCGCAATCCAGCGTCCGATCGTGATCATCACCTCAAACAATGAAAAAGAACTGCCGGATGCCTTCCTTCGGCGCTGCTTTTTCCATTACATCCAGTTTCCGACCGCCGAAACCATGACGACAATTGTCGACGTGCATTTTCCGGAAATCCAGAAACGGCTCATTCGCGAAGCACTGAACGCGTTCTACGAACTACGTGAGGTGCCTGGGCTCAAGAAGCGCCCCTCCACGTCCGAGTTGCTCGATTGGCTCAAGCTATTGGTAGCCGAGGATATCCCGCCCGAGGCGCTGCGCTCGACCGATGGCCGCACCGTCATACCGCCCCTATACGGCGCGCTGTTGAAGCACGAGCAGGACCTGCACTTGTTTGAGCGCCTAGCGTTTCTGCAACGGCGCCAGTAGTCGGAACTAACCGGTGTTCGTCGACCTCTTCCTCGGATTGCGGGATGCCAAAGTGCCGGTGTCGATCAGGGAATACCTGACTCTGATCGAGGCGGTTGACGCCGGATTGGCGCGGTTCGATGTCGACCAATTCTATTTTCTGTCCCGCGCTGCTTTGGTGAAGGACGAACGCCACCTAGATCGTTTCGACCGGGTCTTCGGCCAGGTCTTCAAGGGACTCGAAAACGATCCCGGCGCGGCGGACTCCGCGGCAAGCATTCCGGAAGAGTGGTTGCGCAAGCTATCCGAACGCCACCTAACCGAAGACGAGAAACGCGAGATCGAAGCGCTCGGCGGCTGGGATAAATTGATGGAAACGCTCCGCCAAAGACTCAAAGAACAGGAAAAGCGCCATCAGGGCGGGAGCAAGTGGATCGGTACTGCCGGTACGTCGCCGTTTGGGGCTCACGGCTACAATCCCGAAGGCGTGCGAATTGGCCAGGACAAGTCTCGGCATCGGCGCGCGGTAAAAGTTTGGGACAAGCGCGAATTCCGCAACCTGGATGACTCCGTCGAAATCGGCACCCGGAACATCAAGATCGCTTTGCGCCGCCTGCGCCGGTTCGCCCGCGAAGGCGCGCCGGAGACACTTGATCTACCCGATACGATTAGATCGACGGCCCGCAACGCGGGACTTCTCGAGATCAAGATGGTGCCCGAGCGCCGCAATACGGTGAAAGTTCTTTTGCTGCTCGATGTCGGCGGTTCGATGGATGATTGGATCAAGGTGTGCGAGGAACTTTTCTCGGCCGCGCGCGGCGAATTCAAACATCTCGAATATTTCTACTTCCACAACTGCCTTTACGAGCGCGTATGGAAAGACAATCGACGACGCGACCAAGAAACGCAGAGCGTTTGGGACCTCTTGCGCACCTACGGCTCGGACTATCGCGTGGTTTTTGTCGGCGATGCCAGCATGAGTCCCTATGAAATTACCATGCCGGGTGGGAGCGTCGAACACTGGAACGAAGAGCCGGGCGCAACTTGGATGCAGCGGTTCCTCCAGACGTTTCCCCACACCGTCTGGCTCAACCCGGCTGGCGAGAACCATTGGCGCTATACGCCGTCCATCGAATTGATGCGCGAATTATTGTCTGATCGGATGTATCCCCTGACCCTGGCCGGCCTTGATCGTGCCATGCGCGAGCTTAGCCATTGAGTAACGCCAATCCCTTTGCCGACGGATGCGCCCACGTCGCCGGCGCATTCGTGCCGATTAGCCAAGCTGGCATTCCGATTCGGGACTTCGGCTTTCTGCGTTCCGACGCGACATACGATGTCGTGCATGTCTGGGACGGCGCGTTCTTTCGCCTGGATGTCCACCTCGATCGGTTTTTTCGCAACATCGAGCGGCTGCGCATGACCTGCCCAATCTCGCGGGAAACCGTCAGCGAGGTCTTGATCGACTGCGTCCGCAAGAGCGGGCTGCGTCAGGCCTATGTCGAAGCGATCTGCACCCGCGGCGAGCCGCCACCGCAAACCCGCAATCCTCGTGATGCCGTCAATCGCTTTTTCGCGTTCGCTGCGCCGTTTGTGCCCTATGCCAATGAGGATATGAAACGCCGCGGGCTTCACGTGGTGATCGGCAGCAACCAGCGGATCCCGCCCGAGTCCGTGGACCCGACGATCAAGAATTACCATTGGCACGACCTCACAGCTGGGCTGTTCGAGGCGCAAGACCGCGGGGCCGATAACGTTGTGCTGCTGGACCGGGATGGGAACCTGACCGAAGGGCCTGGGTTCAACGTTTTTTGCGTCGAGGAAGGCCGCGTTTTGACGCCGCGACACGGTGTACTCGACGGGATCACCCGGCGCACAGCGCTTGAACTCTGTGCGACTTTGGAGATTCCCTGTGCCGAGACCGACATTCCGGCGGAGCGCTTCATCGCTGCCGACGAAGTATTTATCACGTCGACCGCGGGCGGGATTATGGCCGTGACCCGGGTTGAATCGCGCATTCTTGGCAACGGCGCACCGGGTGCCGTGACCAATCGACTCGCCGACGCCTATCTCGCACTCCACCGCGATGAACGCTATCTCACCCGGGTCCCATACGACGACTAGCGTCTAAATTACTAGTGAAAGTCCCGGGACTGGATCAGCTTTTGGGCGACAAGGCCGCGATTGGCGGCGCCGTAGCGAATCTCGTCGGCACGGCTGTAGACGCCGTCCAGATTGACTGAATCGTTATTGGCGCTACCCCAGCGTTGCGCGGGCGCGGCGCGCTCTAACGCGGCTGGCAGACCAGCCTGGACGGTCCGATGCTCGTGCGGCGGCAACCGGTAATCCGCCAACGAAACGAGTGAGGACGACAGGTCGACAAGGTGCGATGCAATAACATGCACAACGAGCCCTTCACGCTCCATCTTGCCAGTGACACCCAGCAATCGTGACCGCAATACCTGCTTGCGAAAGCGCTCGAACATACTCGGCCACACGACAATATTCGCGACCCCTGTGTCATCTTCTAGAGTCATGAAGATAACGCCGCTCGCCGTACCGGGCCGTTGGCGGCAGATCGCCAGCCCGACCACATCGACCCAATCGCCCGTTTTGTGATTCAGAAGGTCTGCCGCCCGCATGTATTTTTTGCGGAAACTGCCGCGTAGTAACGTCACCGGATGTGCCTTGAGAGTCAGACGCAGGGTTGAATAATCACAAATCACCTCCTCGCCGATTGTCATATCGGCGAGCGTGATGCTGGGCTCCTTCATCAACTCGATCGGCAATTCGCTTTCGCCGCGCCCTGTGGCTTTGTCACTGAGTTTTTGCTCTGCGGCAGCGAAAAGCGGCAGCGCAGAATCTCGTAACCCCTTCACCGCCCATAAGGCCTGACGCCGCTTCAGCTCAACAGAGTTGAAGCAATCGGCATCCGCCAGCTTTTCGACCAAATCGACCCGCAGTCCGGTCCGCCGCCAAAGATCGTAAACGTCACGGAACGCATGCACTGAGCGGGCTTGGCAAATTGCCTCGGCACTTTCTTGAGGAAACCCCTTCACCTGCCGAAAACCCAACCGTAGCGCAAAGGCTTCGCTGTTCGGCACCTGTTCCAAGGCGCCGTCCCAGTGGCTGTGATTGACATCGACCGGCAGCACCGTCACGCCGTGATCGCGCGCATCCCGAATGATCTGGGCCGGGGCGTAAAACCCCATGGGCTGGCTGTTCAACAGGCCGCAAGCAAAAACAGCGGGGTAATAGCGCTTGAGCCAGGAGGATACATAGACAAGCAACGCAAACGATGCGGCGTGCGATTCGGGAAACCCGTATTCCCCAAACCCTTCGATTTGCTGGAAGCAGCGCTCGGCAAAATTCTGGTCATACCCCTGTCCAACCATGCCGTCGATGAAGCGAAGTTTGTAATTGTGAATTGTGCCGGCGTGCCGAAAGGTTGCCATGGCCCGCCGTAATCCATCCGCTTCACTTGGCGTGAATTTCGCGCCGACAATGGCGATTTGCATCGCCTGTTCTTGAAACAGCGGCACCCCGAACGTTTTGTGTAAAACCGCCTTTAGTTCTTCGGACGGATAGCTGATCTTTTCTTCGCCGTTACGGCGGCGCAAATAAGGGTGGACCATGTCGCCCTGAATCGGGCCGGGCCGCACAATCGCCACCTCGACAACTAAGTCGTAATAGCACCGGGGCCGAAGCCGCGGCAGCATTGTCATTTGGGCGCGGCTTTCAATTTGAAATATCCCGATGGTGTCGGCTTTGCACAGCATGTCGTAAACCACCGGATCTTCCGTCGGTACCGACCGTATCGTGTGGTCGACGCCATAGTGCGCCGACAACAGATCGAGCGATTTTCGAATACAGGTCAACATGCCTAGGCCGAGCACATCGATCTTGAGGATGCCCAACGCGTCGATGTCATCCTTATCCCACTCGATCATCGTGCGGTCCTCCATCGCCGCGTTGGCAATAGGCACTACTTCTGAGAGCGGCCCACGGGTGATGACAAAGCCACCCGGATGTTGCGACAGGTGGCGCGGAAACCCCTTGAGCGATCGCGCCAGGATCAGTGCCTGATGGAGACGGCGATCGTCCGGGTCGAGCCCTAGTTCGCGCACCTGCTCGTCGTTCACACCTGTATTGCTCGAACCCCACATATAACCCGCCAGGGCGGCGCCAACGTCTTCTGACAGCCCCAAGGCCTTGGTGACCTCACGAATGGCACTGCGCCACCGATAGCTGATGTACGTGGCGGTCATGCCGGCGCGGTGCCGTCCGTATTTTTGGTAGATGTATTGGATGACTTCTTCGCGGCGTTCGTGCTCAAAATCTACATCTATATCCGGCGGCTCATTCCGCTCGGCCGAGATGAAGCGCTCGAAAAGAAGCGCGACCTTCTCCGGATCGACCGCCGTGATTCCCAGACAGTAGCAAACGATTGAATTGGCCGCCGACCCCCGCCCCTGGCACAGAATTTTTCGGCTATTGGCGAACCAGACGATGTCATAGACCGTCAAAAAATAGGGCGCAAAACCAAGCTGACCGATCAACTCAAGTTCGTGATCCAGCGCCTTACGGACCGTCTGCGGCACACCATCGGTGTAGCTACGTTTTGCGCCAAGCCATGTCAGGCGGGCCAGTTCAGCTTGGGCCGTCCCGCCACCCGGCACCGTCTCTGTGGGGTACTCGTAGCGCAGCTCGTCTAGACTGAATGTGCATTGCGCAGCAATTTCTTGGGTGCGGCGGACAGCCTCCGGATGATCGCTGAATAGACGCAGCATCTCCTGCGGAGACTTTATGTGCCGTTCGGCGTTGCCGAACACACGGTACCCCGCATCGTCAATGGTGCAATGCGCACGAATGCAGGTCATGACATCCTGAAGCGGCCGCCGCGAAGGCTCGTGATAATGAACGTCATTCGTCGCGACCAGCGGCGTGCCGCACGATTGCGCCAAGGATGCGAGCAAGCACAAGCGCACCTTGTCGTCGCCCCTATAAAGGAAGCTCGCCGCCAAATACGTTCGGCCCGGCAGGTTCTTTTTAAACTGGAGTAGATGCTGGGCAAACGGCGCATCGAGGGCCAGAGACGCCTCAACCATTGGCATACCTGGATCGTCGAGGTGAACGAACGGTAAGACGACCGCGAGCATCCCTTCGGCATAGGCAAAAAAATCTTCCTGGGTTATCCAGCATTGGCCTTTCGGCGCCCGCCGCTTACCCAGCGTCAGAAGTCGAGTGAGGCGGCCATAGGCTGCCCGGCTTGTGGGATAACAAAGAATGCTCGTTTCATCCTGAAAGTCGAGACGCACACCGACAATCACCTGGACATCGACGTCCTTTGCCGCGCGATGCGCCCGTACGATTCCTGCAACGGAATTGCGATCGGTAATCGCCAGAGCGGAAAGGCCAAGTTCCGCCGCTCGTTTGACCAATTCTTCGGCCCGCGACGCACCCCGTAAGAAGCTGAAATTGCTTGTTACTTGAAGTTCGGCATAGGTCACGAAGACAACCCGGAAAGCAGCGTGACACGTTCTTCGCCCAACTTTTCCCGGGCGACCGAAGCGGCCTCTTCATCTGCCGTGACAAAGCCGGCATCAAGGGCCTCAACACAGGCGAAATACACCGCTAAATGGGCCAACCGGCCCATGCCCAGCGCAGTTTGAAACGCCTCCTCAGCGAAGTCGGACACCGGCAACAACGCCGGCACCCCGGACGTGACGGCAGCAACAATAGCGCTGCCCTGATCGTTACCGATTTGTCCTGCAACAATCTTGAACCACACTGCATCGATTACATCCGAAACGATCACATCAGGCGCAAATAACTCATCCTGACGATCGAGCAATGCGAGCGCTTGCTCGTGCCCTTGTTCGCGCACAAACCATTTGATCGCCACACTTGAATCGACAACAGCGATCATAAAGTGGCCCTAGGGGCCCCTTGTCGCACCGGCGAACGAACGTGTTCAGGTGTCATCGACGCAATCCGCTCGGCCAGGAACTTCATCTGCGGCTTGCGCGACATCCCACTTAAAATATCGCGAAGCTCGGCTTCCAAAGATCTGTGGTTTCGCCGGGCGCGCTTTTTGAGGGCAAACACCACATCGTCGTCAATGTTTCTGATCGTTAAATTCGCCATGCCATCCTCCTAGGAAAAAAGACCGTGCAAGTACCACTTAGGTGTCGCGGCAGATGGGTTGGTCGCCTGATAGAGCCCACTGCGGTAAAGCCAGAAGCAATCACCATCGGCGTCTTCGACTTGGTAATAATCGCGCGGCAGCGGATCTTTTTTGTGTGTCGATTCCGCGAGTTCCCACCACTCCGGGCCAATTCTTTCGGGCCCACCAGACACAACAACCCGGTGCAGAACACGGCGCCAACGAAACAAGACCGGCGGATCGTCTGGAATGGGCGCAACCACCTCAATCAACTGCGGTGTATCGAATAGCGACAACGGGCGCGGCCGGTTGTTGAACCACCGCGCAGGCGGATGGCCGGCAAGGGGTTTTGTCTGCTCGGCATAGGGCGTGCGCCTGACCGCCCGCTCCGGCACATAGCTGTTGCGCGGCGCCAAACTATGAACGTTTCTGTGCCCCACCCGATTGGCGACCCGGTCGACCAACGACGCCATGCTTTCTGCCGCCGTTTGAGATCGGTTGAACATGCGTTGAGGCACGTCCGAGAGATTCAATTGGTCGGCAAACAATTGATCTGTCTGCAACGCCCCCACAACCACCGTTTCAATGCCAAATCCAGCATCGATCGACTCAAAATGCTCGCTCAGAAGACGCAGTAAGTGCGGCGCATTGCGGGTTGCCCTGCTGGTTCCAATCGAAACGCGGGCAAGTGAGCCGT
>ERZ890510.1461-NODE-1461-length-15300-cov-5.382420_pt1 | contig 15300 bp, 14 predicted proteins | sample MGYA00521265_ERZ890510 | MGnify/ENA primary metagenome ERZ890510 (study PRJEB32303, sample SAMEA104408624) | aquatic metagenome | biome: Brackish water; feature: Chemocline; material: water | place: Baltic Sea | collected 2014-10-26T21:54:00 | depth 110 m ...
ACCGTGATTATAAGTATGATAATAATGACGTGATCGGTGCAATCGAAGGTCAAGAGCCGATTAATTCTAAAAAAGGTTTTGCGTATGAATTATCATATGGATATCTGTTGTCAAAATTAGATCATATGAACTTGTGGCTTGTCGCCAATGGATCTTACGAAGATTATAACAGCGTCAATGTTAACTATATCTATAAACAGGCGGTTGCTCGTTTAGGCATACAATTAGACTTTTAAGTGTAAATATTTATATATATTAGAACCTACGTGGGATTTCGGTCTCACGTAGGATATTTATTAAAAAATGATCTGCCACACTAATGAAATACTACCACATTGCGTCTATGGGGATGTTTAGTTGCTGCAGATAAGCTTGTTTTTATGTCAAGAATAAATAACCATTTGTCATAATTATATGGTAGTTGAACGGCTTCTATTTTTTGTCTAAGCTATGTTAAAATCAAATAGGAGCCCCCTTATGCGCACATTAATTTTTACCATCATTGCTGTTATTATTCTTCCTTTTCAGGGCTTTAGTGATGAAAACACACCGTCTAAATTTCGCGATACTCCTTATGGGCCTCAAAATGTGGTTTACGAATTTAATTATCAAACCCCTGAGGAAGGCGTAGCGGCGTTGGCCTATATTCGCAATCATTTAAGGGCTTTGGAAGAATTTGGTGATGTGGCGAAGGATAGCAATATTGTTGTGGTTTTTCATGGTTATGAGGTCCATGCCATGGCGCGCGAACAGGCCGAACATTTCCCAAAAGTTTATAACGAATTAAAACAATTAACCGACAAAGGGGTTCAATTTTATCTGTGCCGTAATTCTGCGCGGGGTAAAGGTTATAAGCCAGAAGATTTCTACGATCTGATTACGGTAGTACCCGCAGGAATGTCTGAAATTGGCTATTGGCAAAGCAAAGGCTACGGCTATATCAACCCTCAAATGAATAATAGCATGAGCCGCGAAGATCTGGGATTGTCGAATAAGCGCTAACAGTTGTTTATGACTTATAAAGGTCTTGATACTGCTCTCGCATGACTTTCTTTTGGATTTTACCCATGGTGTTTCGCAATAGAGAATCTACAAAAATAACCCGTTTAGGAACTTTGAATTTTGCCAGTTCTTTTGCTAATTGCTCTCGAATAATGCTTTCGTTTAATTTTTCGCTTTCTATGCCGGCAACCACGGCGGTTACGGCCTCGCCAAAATCAGGATGAGGCAAGCCGATTACGGCACTTTCAATGACACCGGTAACTGCATCTAAAATAGCCTCAACCTCGGCAGGGTATATATTTAAACCCCCAGAAATGATCAGATCTTTTTCGCGTCCAACGATGCTAATGTATCCTTTTTCATCAATTTGCCCCAAATCACCAGTGATGAAAAAGCCATCATCCCTAAATTCAGCCGCTGTTTTTTCTGGCATTTTCCAATATCCTTGAAATACGTTAGGGCCGCGTACTTCAATAACACCAACCTCGCCTTGGTCGAGCGGCACCCCCGTTTTAGGGTCGCTAATACGTACATCAACATTTGGCAAAGCATAGCCAACCGTTCCCGGCACACGTTCACCGTCGTAAGGGTTTGAGGTGTTCATATTGGTTTCTGTCATGCCGTAACGTTCTAGTATTTTATGGCCAGTAAGATGATAAAAATCTTTATGAGTTTCAGGGGAAAGCGGGGCCGAACCAGAAATGAATAAGCGCATATTCTCAGTGGCCTCTTTGGTAAATTCTTTGCTGGCAAGCAGGCGTAAATAATGGGTTGGAACTCCCATCATTGTCGTTGCCGTGGGCATCAGTTTTATCAATTGTTCAATATCAAATTTCGGCTGTAATATCATCGAAGCACCAGACAATAATATGGTATTTGTGGCGACAAAAAGCCCGTGGGTATGAAAAATAGGTAATGGATGTAAGAGAATATCGTCTTCGCTAAAGTGCCAATATTGTGCCAAGGTTAAGGCGTTTGAGCGCAGGTTTTCATGACTAAGCATTGCTCCTTTAGATACACCTGTTGTTCCTGAAGTATATAAAATTGCCGCTAAATCATCATTTTTAACGGCAACTGTCGAAAATGAGCTGTCTTCTTTATCTGAAAGTTCAATAAAGCTCCCTGTGTTGTCATTATTGAGGGTTAAAACAGACTTAACGCCTGTTTCACGGGCAATATTCTCAAATGCTTCTAAGGAGGAAGGTTTGCAGATGGCAATAGTTGGCCTAGCATCATTTAAAAAATAATGCACTTCACGAGAAGTGTAATCTGTATTGAGAGGAAGATAGATTGCCCCAATTCTTAAACAGGCTAGGTATAAAAACAAAACTTGCGGGCTTTTTTCTACTTGTACAGCTACTCGGTCACCTTTTTTTACACCAAGCGTATCTAATATATTAGCATATTGGCCCGATAGGGACAGCATATCACAATAGCGATAAGAAATTCCGTCAGGGGTTTGGATAAATATTCTGTTTTGATCTTTGATGCTATTTTCAAATGTAGTGAACAGGTTTTCATTCATTTTATTGCTCCTAACCCATTAATTGAACGATAATCAGATAAAGGACCGACGGCGCCAATAAGCAGCCAACACCTGTATAGAAAGTGGCCGTCATAGCCCCGTAAGGCACCAATTTTGGATCAGTGGCAGCAAGGCCCGCCGATACGCCGCTTGTTGTTCCCATTAAACCACCGTAAATCATCGCCGCCGTTGGATTATTCAATCCTATTTTATTGGCGACAAGCGGCGTTGAAATCATCACCAATATGGACTTTACCAATCCTGCAGCAATGCTAAGGGCGATAATGTCAGAGCTCGCCCCCAGTGCCGCACCTGTTACGGGGCCAACTATGTAAGTCGCCGCACCCGCGCCGATTGTGCTAATGATCACAGGATCAGTATATCCAAAACTAACCGCAACGATTGCACCAACACTAAACGATAAAATAACACCAATGAAGATAGAGGCGATGCCGACAACACCTGCTTTTTTAAGGTCTTCCACATGAACACCGAAAGCGGTGGCAACAATAGCAAAATCCCTGAACATACCTCCGCCCATAATGGCCACACCAGAAAAAAGCTCTATATCGGCGAGACCTTTACTACCGCCTGTAGATTTGCCGCTTAAATAGGCCAGTAAAAGGCCAATAGCAATGGCAATAGCGGAGCCGTGGAGCCGCCCTTTAGTAAGGTGCTTAGAAAGTTTATAAGAGATCCAAATAGTGATACCGACGAAGGTAAAAGCAACAAGAAGGCTATTTTTCGCGGCAAGTGCATATAGAGCATCCAAAATCATTTTTTATGATCCTCACTTTTAGAAAACCGCATCAATACAGGGATCATCGCGAAGCTAAAAGCAACCGCAAGAATGCCAGCCGTTAAGGCAACAGGACCCGCGGCAAGAGCGGCAACAGCATTTTGCTTAGCCGCCATTGCGACAATGATAGGAATATACATTGCGCTCCAAAAGATCACACCTTTTTGGCTAATCTCATCAATATGGAATATTTTTTTGGGAAAATGAGCAAGCGTGATCAGCAATAACATTGCAATACCAACCCCCCCTACATTTGACTTTACACCGATCATTATCCCGATTAAATCACCCAAATATATTCCTGAGAGGGTGCAAAATGCCAGTATAGAAACCCCGTATATTATCATCTTATTCTCCCTGTTTTTAAGATATTTATGGCTGTGCGATAGCCATAGCTCGTATTAATTTTACCAATTCCGTGATATCTCTTAAGTCCGCCAATTCAGCGGGGCCGTGACTATAGCGACCGGGCCATGAGAGCCCTGCATTCGGCGCCCCCCAATAGCTAAATGCTGTCCCATCTGTGCCGCCTTGAGTTAATCCAACTTGAAATTTAATGTGAGCATTTTTAGCAATCATGCGATTTCGATCTAACTCATCAGGTCTGACCATTCCTGAACTTTCTATAGAGCGTAACACGGGCCCTTCCCCCAACGGAGCATAAGCAAAATGGGGAGATTCTAGCGGCGTGTCTGAGGATACAAAAGTATCAATACTATAAACTCGTTTAGTGATACTGCCGTAGCGGTCCGCCAACGCCGTTGCCCCGTCAAGACCGCCTTCCTCGCGAACAGAAAAAGCAAAAATAACCCGGTGTTTAAGCTTATTAGGATCAATTTCTTGCAAGGCCGTCAGTAACGCAGTTGTGCCTACACGATCATCAAGTCCACGTGATGAATAACGATAGCGCCCCATGCGGTGGCCTTCCTTGTATCCTGTCATTGCCATGCCAACCGTTACACCCGCCGCCTCAAGAGTGGTGCCATCCATACCAAACCACGCATCAACATGATCAGGTCTTTTCTCTAAAGGATGAGCTCGGTTAAGATAGACGCCTTTTAACTGTTGTACCGTTGCGGCCGATTGGGCGCCTTTTCCAGCGTCTAATTGCATTAATGCGGGTTGACCTTCCCACGCGCTCATCACAACGCCGCCTAGTCGTTTTAAATGAACAACGCCTGTTTCTTCAATCGCTTCAATTTCAAACCCAACCTCATCCATGTGAGCGATAAAGACGGTTGCTTTGGTCTGCTTTGGTCCCACATCGATCCAAATATTGCCCAGATCATCGCTTTGGGCAATTTTCTTTGCCCATGGGGGTAATTGATTTTGAACAATCGCCCTGATCGGGCCTTCATGACCATATACCGCCGACGTTTCTGCCAATTGATCAAGCAGGGTTACAATTTTATTTAGCTCTTTTGGGTTCAGTACATCTGCTGTATCGGCGGCTTTTATCCATGGTGGGATAGATGATCCGCCAATTAATGACATTAGATTTTTCAGTAAATCATTAGCTTCATCGAGCTTTATGCGTTCCATCAAGGCACCGGGTTCAGTGACTTTCGGGGCTAAAATCTGAATTTTTGTAACACCGGCATATTTTAATATTTTATCGATATTACGGTTGATGCCACTGGCTTGTTCATTGCGGCGTTGACTTTGGCCTTTGTCTAATAAAATCAATTCATCTATTGGCGCAAGAGCCACGATTGCACTTGAAAGCCCTCCCCAGTTAAAAACACTTTGGGCGCTTAACAGCCACGTGGTGGTGCCTTGGCCTATAATTTCAGCCTCAGCCCCTGCGACAACGGCGGCGCAGCCTACTCGCGCCCCTGCACTAGGGCCTGCTATCTCGTCACTGTATGACCATGGGGGTATATGACGCACAACAGGGTCGAGCAGTGCAATTCCCATATCGGCGACTTCTTGCGCGGATGTGGCACCAACATCAATCCACAGATCATCAGCCCTAATCAATGCCTTTTCATCTTGATGAAGGTTGCCAAAATGCCCGTTGGAGATTGCTGAAACGCCAACTAATGACCCTTTTCTGGTCAGGATGCGTAATTGTTGCCCTTCGTGAGATTGGGACCATAAGGGATGAAGCGGCGCTCGACCAATATGATGAAGCCGCAAAAATCCATCTTCTGTAATTTGAGTAACAGCAAACGAAGCCGCGTCCAACCCACAGGCCACGACCCGGTGCGGTGAGCCCGTTCCTGTGGTCTTGCTCATATTAGCGTGACGATCAACGCTCCAACCATTCATTTGATCCATAAGGGGTCCCGTCGCTAGATGCTCGTGACCTGTTGGTGCATTAAGCCCCACCCATGATGCCAAGGTATCAACCTCGGAACTTTGCGCATTTGCTTGAGGGGAGCTTAATAAAACAAACATTGAAAAGCAGATAAATATCCTGAAAAACATACGAACCTCCATACTTTCTCCTTAAGTTTTTGACCAAATTTTTAACCAAATTTTTTAAGAGAAAAGATTTATATTTTATAGTTATGCAAAGAAACATAATCACTATATCAGATATTGTCCAGCATAGGCTAAAGATTGGCTCAGCGCTGTTACATACACCATTTCATTAGCACACTTCGCCAAACACAATGACATTGGGTAAACATCACTCCCCCCAAACCATTATATCCCTCCCAAGTGGAGCTTTCTCTTAAATATGGAGGAGAGGAAGGGATTCGAACCCTCGAAAGCTTGCGCTTTACACGCTTTCCAAGCGTGCGCCTTAAACCACTCGGCCACCTCTCCTCAAAGGTGTGATCTAGCAGGCAGCAATATAACCTTATCCTTCTAAGACGCAAGGGTTGAGAGCAGAATAATCTTTCTTTTTTTATTTTAGGTCTTTTAAATGCCATATTGGCAGAGTAGTTTGCAAATTTAGGCACTTTGGGAGGACACAATGATTATCGGCAGAATGCTCGCTTATATATGTCTTATCTGCACAATAACTATCTTGGGCGCGGAAGGTTTACGACTTTTAGAGGCGGAGCAGGAAAGTTGGATTACGATGGGCCAAATTATTGATTTCTTTAATGCAACAAATATGGAGCGTATAAATTCACAAATTGTTGAAGGGGCCTTTCCAAAAATGGCTCAAGATATTATCGAGCCTTTCGCCCATCTTTCTGCACTTTTAGTCTTTATGATCAGCGCAATTCTGTTGCTTTTTATGAGCCGATCTAATCTTCGTTGAAAATTCTGAAGTTTCTTGGGTTTAATGAGATAAATTCAACAAGAAAGACTTGACATTAGCCCCAAGTTTAACGATAACACACTGTTTTTGAGATTCAAGATCAAGCAGATTTGGTCTTTATTGAAGTTAGGATAGAAAATGGCTGTTCCAAAAAGGAAAGTTTCACCACATCGTCGTGGTAATCGTCGTTCACATGATAGTTTAAGTGTAGATGCACATGTGGAAGATCAAGAAAGCGGTGAATTACGCCGTCGTCACCATATTGACCTGAGCACAGGTAAATATCGGGGACGTCAAATTCTTGAGCCAAACGATAATTATTAATCGATTAATTAATCGAATTAAAAAACCCGCTTTCAGTTTTAAAAGCGGGTTTTTTTATCTGGATATGCTTTAGCAAATACCTTATTTATCGTCACCCATTTTAAGGGCCGCGATGAAGGCTTCATGAGGGATTTCCACATTGCCGTAAAGGCGCATTTTCTTCTTCCCTTTTTTCTGCTTTTCCAAAAGCTTACGCTTACGGCTGATATCACCGCCGTAACATTTCGCCGTAACATCTTTGCGCATAGCACTGATGGTTTCGCGGGCGATCACTTTACCGCCAATGGCCGCTTGAATTGGAATTTTAAACAAAGCACGCGGAATAAGGTCCTTAAGGCGTTCGCATAAGGCACGTCCTCTATATTCCGCTTGGCTGCGATGGACCATCATGCTTAAGGCATCAACAGGTTCGTTATTCACGAGAATTGATAATTTAACAAGGTCACCTTCGCGATATCCGTCCATTTGATAGTCAAAACTGGCATAGCCGCGGCTGATTGATTTTAACTTATCATAAAAATCATAAACCACTTCGTTAAGCGGTAAGCTGTAAACCACCATCGCCCTGTTACCGGCATAGGTTAGATCAATTTGCTCGCCTCTTTTTTCTTGGCAAAGTTTAAGGACTGTCCCTAAATATTCATCAGGCACCAATATTGTTGCTTTAATCCACGGCTCTTCCATATGGTCAATATAAACCACATCGGGCATATCAGCGGGATTATGGATTTCTTTGATATTGCCTTTATTAAGGTGGATTTTATAAATAACACTTGGTGATGTGGAAATAATATCCAGATCAAATTCACGCATCAAGCGTTCTTGAATAATTTCAAGATGTAGCATGCCTAAAAAGCCACAGCGAAATCCGTAGCCTAATGCGGTTGATGTTTCGGCCTCAAATTCAAAACTGGCGTCATTGAGGCGTAATTTATGCATACTATCGCGCAACACTTCAAAATCGGCGGCATCAGCAGGAAAAAGACCGCAAAAGACGACGCTTTGAACTGGTTTAAAGCCAGGAAGCATTTGCGCAGTTTCTTTTTTAAATTCTGTAATGGTATCACCAACGTGGGTTTGCGATACTTCTTTGATAGAGGCGGTAAAAAAGCCAATTTCGCCGGGGCCTAATATATCAACAAGATTTTCCGCGGGTTTAAAAACACCAACCCGATCAACCAGATGTTCCGTATCAGCGGCCATCATTTTAATCCGCATGCCTTTTTTTAATGTACCGTCAATGATCCGCACAAGCACGATCACGCCAAGGTAAGTATCGTACCAGCTATCAACAAGCAGGGCCTTTAGCGGTGCTTGCGGATCTCCTTGAGGAGAAGGTAGATTTTTAACAATACTCTCTAATAATTCTTCAATACCAACGCCAGTTTTTGCGGAAACACTAATGGCCTCAGAGGCATCAATACCGATAACGTCTTCGATTTGGGCGCGTACTTGCTCTGGTTCGGCGGCGGGTAAATCAATTTTGTTTAATACAGAAACAATTTCATGATTATTATCGATGGCTTGATAAACATTGGCTAAGGTTTGCGCTTCAACGCCTTGACTTGCATCAACCACAAGAATTGATCCTTCACAAGCATAAAGACAGCGGCTAACTTCATAAGCAAAGTCAACATGGCCCGGTGTGTCCATTAAATTGAGTATGTAAGTTTCACCGTCATGGGCTTTATATTCAAGGCGGACTGTTTGGGCTTTAATGGTGATGCCGCGTTCGCGCTCAATATCCATATTATCAAGCACTTGTTCTTTCATATCACGGCTACTTAGGCCGCCGCAAAATTGAATGAGACGATCAGCAAGCGTCGACTTACCATGATCAATATGTGCCACAATAGAAAAGTTTCTGATATGTTGTAATTCTGTCATTGGTAAGGTTTTCATGAGAGGGCTTTTATCACTAGTTAACCCTAACATACAAGACTATGTCGTGATTATTTTTTAGATAATATAATATAGGTTATTAAAACGACTGAATTTATTTAACTTCTGCTGGTTTATAGGCAAGGAATCGCCATACCCTAAGATGACCTTCTTTCAAAATTTTTGACCGTAGCATCCAAAATTCAGCTTCTTTTATAATGGATTGAATTTGTGCAGATTGATCGCCTTTTTGTTGGGAAAGTGTTTCGATCACTTTGTCGGCTCCAGCCCAGCTTTTTGCAATCATTTCAATATAGGAATCTGTAATATCTTCGTTGACGCGCAGCATATAACCGCTATCGGTTAGTATTTTTGCCATGGACGCACTTGGTATTGGGAATGGTTGGACCGGTTCTTGTCTCAGCCATTTTTGCACATCTTTATTGGTCAGTGCTTCGGCGCTGCCAAGGGTATAATCATTGATCAGAAAAAGGCCGCTATCTTTGAGATTGGTAAAGATATTTTTTAATAATTTTGGCTTGTCTTCAACCGTATAAAGGGCCTCTTTCGAATATGCACGATCAAAAGCCCGATCAAACGGCTCATCGCTGGCGGGATCATAATGCTGAATAGGGGCTTTGCTTTCAAGGCCTGCTTTGGTTGAAAGTTCCATGCCTTTTGTGACTAATTTTTCTGATTCTTCATAGCCCGTGATCCATGCACCAAATTCCTCGGCAAGAACACGCGATGGCCCGCCAAGGCCCGCACCAATGACAGCAACACTCATTTCCTTAGACATACCAAGAAGTTTAGACATACTTGTGACGTATTCTGCACCGCCCGGCCCGCAATAGCCATCGCCCCAGATCAGTTGGGCTGTTTCAAGACGTTTATCATCCCATTTCATGGCATCGGGGGCATCGCTATCATCTTCTTCAGGCGCATTTATAACTTCAGGAGCACTGGAATCATCTTCTTCCTCGCCACCTTCACCTAATTTTGCCCTGACATCATTCATGTCATAGCCTTCCCACCATGCTTTTAAGCGCCATTTTATGGGAATTTTAACGGAACTTTCTTTACTTGCTATATTTTACAGATTCCACTGAAAATTAATTACAGTGTGATGATAATCTGATGATCTTTAAATATGGTTAATGCTCTATTACATATTATCTATTTACGTAAAGTACCGCCGGTTTTTTCCGCGACCCTATTTATAATCTGGATACAGAGGTTTTCGATCTCTAGGTCCGTCATGGTTTTGTCGTTTGGCTGAAGTCTTACATTAACAGCGATTGATTTTTTATCATCGTCAATTCCTGCCCCTTGATAGATATCAAAAACATTAACAGCATCAATTAATTTTTTATCGATGCTTTGAATTGCTTTAATAATTTCATCTGCCCATATATCTTTGTTAACAACAAAAGCAAAATCACGTTCAACAGATTGAAAATCGGAAATTGTAAGCACACCGCGGCTGTTGCCAGAATTTGATCGTGGTGAGGGAATTGAATCTATCATGATCTCAAAACCTACCAATGGTCCTTTAACGTCCAGTTTTTTAAGAATATTGGGATGAATTTCACCAAAAGTTGCTAGGATGTTTTTTGGTCCAAGACGAATAACGCCGCTTCGGCCAGGATGATACCAATCGGGTGCACCAGTGACCACTTGAGCGTTCTTTACATTAACTCCGATAGAGGCAAGTATCGCTAGGGCGTCGGCCTTTACATCATATACATCAACATCTTTGGGAGTGTCCTGCCAGTGGCGTTGATGATTTTGGCCACGTCTAATGCCAGCAAGAGCATAGGTTTGACCATCGGGTTTATCTGATGAAAACTGATTACCTGCTTCAAAAAGAGCAATATTTTTAAATCCGCGATCAATATTACGTCCCACTGCTGTTATTAAATTAGGAAGTAAATTGGGCCGCATAGCATCTAAGTCTGAACTAACGGGGTTTTCAAGGATTAAATTTTCTGGCAGAACACCAAATAGTCTAGCTTGAGCGCTGGGAATGAATGACCAAGTTACCGCTTCACAAAGACCGCGTCCTGCGGCGGTTCTTTTGGCCATTCTACTGCGACGTTGCAGAAGGCTTAGACCCGTGACAACATCTCGGCTGGCGGGGGGAAGTGGTTCTACATTGATATGTTCATATCCATATATGCGCAGAACTTCTTCCACCAGATCCGCTTCACCATCAATATCACAACGCCATGATGGTGTCGTTACATCAAGAAGGTCGCCTTGATCGCTCACTTTAAAACCAAGCCGTTCTAGGATATCGGTAATTTCTTGTTTGCTAAGATCAATACTACCAAGGCTTAACATACGTTCAGGACGCATAGAGACGGTTTTGCTGATAATAGGCACCTCGCCCGTAACGGTAACGTCACTGGCTTCGCCGCCGCACATGTCTAATATGAGACGGGTCGCCATTTCAATGCCATCAAGCACAGTTGCAGGATCAACGCCGCGTTCAAAACGGTATCGTGCGTCACTTTCAATGGCATATTTGCGGCCGGTCATGGCGGTACGGATCGGCTCAAACCACGCACATTCGAGAAATACATTTGTGGTGGTATCGTATGTACCGCTATCAATGCCGCCCATAATACCGCCTAATGAATTTATCGCTTTATCATCGGCAATAATGCAAGTCTGATCATCAAGGATATATTCCTTTTCATCAAGGGCCTTAAAATGTTCGCCGGATTTGGAAAGGCGCACGACCAGATTGCCAGAAATATTGTCAGCATCAAATACATGAAGAGGACGTCCATAATCATGGGTAAGGAAGTTTGTAATATCAACCAGTATTGATATGGGCTTCATTCCCAATGTGATAAGTCGCCGTTGTAGCCAATCGGGGCTTGGACCGTTTTTAACACCGCGAATATAACGCCCGGCAAATACTGGGCACGCATCTTTATTTTCAATTTTTACCTTGATAGGGCTGTCGAATGATCCTTTCACTTTGGAAGTGTCAGGTTTTTTTAAAGTCCCAAGACCTGCGGCGGCAAGATCACGGGCAATGCCGTAAACACCAAGGGCGTCCTGATGGTTGGGAGTGATCGCTATTTCGATGGACGGGTCATTGGCGCCTATATAGTCGCTAAAGCTCGTGCCAATTGGTGCATCAGCGGGCAAATCAATAATACCATCATGATCATCGCCAAGGCCAAGTTCACGTTCAGAACACATCATGCCGTTGCTTTCAACGCCTCTAATTATGGTTGGTTTTAGCTTCAAACCATTGGTGGGGATAACCGAGCCACTGGGCGCAAAGGCCCCAACAAGACCCGTGCGAGCGTTAGGAGCGCCACAAACTACTTCTATCGTTTCGCTACCATTATTTACGGTGCAAACACGAAGGTTATCTGCGTTGGGATGCTGAACGGCTTTTTCAATACGGGCAATGACAAAGGGCTTTAAACCTTCCGTAGGATCAATTATTTCTTCTACCTCAAGGCCAATAGCGGTAAGTTTTTCAGAAATAACGTCCAAAGGGGCATCTGTCTCTAAATAAGTTTTAAGCCAAGATAATGTGAATTTCATATTATTTACTCCCTTTGAGTGCGGAACTACGCGTACTGAGGGAGGGGATATCTAAGGCTTGAAATCCGTAATGTTTTAACCATCGTAGGTCAGCGGCAAAGAAGTCTCGTAAATCAGGAATTCCCCATTTAAGCATGGCAATACGGTCTAAGCCCATGCCAAAGGCAAAGCCTTGATAAATTTTTGGATCAAGATCAACATTCTCTAACACCCGATCATTGACCATGCCACAACCCATAATTTCCAGCCAATCATCACCTTCACCGATCCGTATTTCACCGTTTTTAAACGAACAACCAATGTCCACTTCGGCGGAAGGTTCTGTAAAAGGAAAATAGCTTGGGCGGAAACGAATTTTAACATTTTCAATTTCAAAAAATTTTCTGGCAAATTCCTCAATGGCCCATTTTAAATGACCCATATGAATATCTTTATCAATAACAAGGGCCTCAACTTGGTGAAACATGGGGGTATGGGTAGCGTCACTATCATTTCTGTATGTGCGTCCGGGGGCAATGATGCGGTAGGGCGGCTCACCCTGCATCATGGTACGAATTTGTACTGGTGATGTATGGGTTCTGAGTAATTTACGTGTACCGTCTTCGCCTTTGGGGAAATAGAATGTATCATGCATTTGTCGTGCGGGATGCTCTTCGGGGATATTTAGAGCCGTGAAATTATAGAAATCTTCTTCTATTTCTGGCCCCTCAGCCACGCTGAAGCCCATTTCGGTAAAAATTTCACTAACCTCGTCCATCACTTGGGTAATGGGATGGATGCTGCCTAATTCTTGGCTTACAGCCGTCAGGCTTATATCGACGCTTTCACTGGCCAATTTAATATTAAGGGCCACTTGTTCAAGGGTTTCTTTACGCAATTGCACAGCATCATTTAAGTTATTTTTTAATTGATTTAATTTTGGCCCGAATTCTTTTTTCTCATCGGCGCTCATAGTGCCAAGCTCTCGCATAAGCAAACTGACGCGGCCTTTTTTTCCAAGCTCATTGATGCGCAAACTCTCTAGTGCATCAATGTCTGCTGCTGCCGTTATGTTTGCGTTAATTTCGCTTTCAAGTGTTTGAAGGTCTTGCATTTTTAGTACCTAAATTTTTTTAATCAAATAAATATAAATAGAACATAAAGAAAAAGGAGCCTACTGCCAAGCGGCAGGCTCCTCAAACTTGATTTTTTTTGAACTAATAAAGTAAATTAAGCGATTGCGGCTTTTGCTTGCTCTGCAATGGCTTTAAATGCTTCTGGTTCACGAACGGCTAAATCAGCCAGAACTTTTCGGTCAAGTTCGATGCCTGCAACGGTGAGGCCGTTCATAAATCGTGAATAAGTTAAACCCTCTAAGCGAGCCGCAGCGTTAATACGCTGGATCCAAAGAGCGCGGAATTGACGTTTTCTAACCTTACGGTCGCGATATGCATATTGGCCTGCTTTTTCAACAGCCTGCATTGCAACGCGGATAGTAGATTTACGACGACCGCGGTAACCTTTTGCGGCTTTAAGAACTTTTTTGTGACGGGCATGTGTTGTGGTGCCCCGTTTTACGTGTGCCATGTTATTGCTCCATTAACCGTAAGGCATAAATTTCTTGACAATACGCGCATCCGCATCACAAAGAATTGTGGTGCCGCGCTGATTGCGAAGTGTTTTGTTTGAACGTTTGATCATTCCATGCTGTTTACCAGCTTGTCCTGATCGTACCTTGCCAGAAGCGGTGAGTTTGAAGCGTTTTTTGGCGCCACTTTTAGTTTTCAATTTGGGCATTTAGCTTTCCTTTAAGTAAAAAGTCAGAGTTAACTGACCAGCTTTAAGAATGGTTGGGCATGCCCTTACAAGCCGTACCATTCATTGAAGGACGGTGTATAGCTTGGTTTGTTTGTGATTGCAAGCCTCTTTGCATATAAAAATAAGCCTTTTTTATCAAAGGATTTTTTACATAATGTTGACTTATTTATAGCGCTCTTTAACAATGTATGAATAAAAACAATTAAATAATGAAAGAATCATATAATGGTCACTAGATATTACCATCATATCAGCAATCGTATCAGCAATCGTATCAGTAAACGTATCAGCAAAAAAATAAATTTTATTTTTCTTGTTTTGATCCTGGTCTTACCAATATCAGCACTTGCACAAGAGGAAAAATTAAATGCTTATCCAGCGTTGTGGTTGGTGGAAAAAGAAAATTCAAAAACATATTTTCTGGGCTCTGTGCATTTATTGCCACCTACAGCAAAATGGTATGGGGGGGTTGTTAAAAATGCCTTCATGGATACTGATGAGGTGGTGTTTGAAGTGAATATGACCGCTGAAAAACAACGTGAAGCGGGAATTATTTCCAGAGATCACGGCCTGCTTGGCGCAGATGATAATTTACATAATTATTTAAACGACAAAGACTATGCCCTTTTGGGAGAACATGCGAGAGGGTTTGGGATACCACCGGTAGCGCTTGAACGGTTAAAGCCGTGGCTCGTTTCGATTACTTTATCTATCAGTGCGGTGTTGAAAGAAGGGTGGGATCAAAACTCTGGGGTTGATAAGTATATTCAAACTTTGGCTGCTGCACGGGGACTTAAAATATCAGAGTTGGAAACTATAGATGTGCAGATGGCAAGCCTTTGGGATCATTCGCTTGAGATTCAAACACAAATGCTGATCGACACATTAAAAGAAATTAGTGATATTTCAAACCTAACTTTGGCAATGGTTAATTCGTGGGCTAACGGTGATACGGACAAAATGGAAGAGGTTTTTCTAAAACCTATGATGGCGCAGGAAGAAATATTTGATGCATTAGTACGTAAGCGCAATAATGAGTGGATCCCTGTGATTGAAGGGCTAATAGCGAAGAAGCAAACGACGTTTATTGTCGCAGGAACGGCCCATTTCATTGGTGATGAAGGTGTGATAAATCTGCTTAAAGCTAAAGGTTATAATGTAAAAAGGATTCAGTGATATGAG
>ERZ890510.1462-NODE-1462-length-15292-cov-4.291724_pt1 | contig 15292 bp, 12 predicted proteins | sample MGYA00521265_ERZ890510 | MGnify/ENA primary metagenome ERZ890510 (study PRJEB32303, sample SAMEA104408624) | aquatic metagenome | biome: Brackish water; feature: Chemocline; material: water | place: Baltic Sea | collected 2014-10-26T21:54:00 | depth 110 m ...
CACGTTTACCGGCAGTCACTGCCAGACACCGATCACCAATGGTCAAGGCAAACTCGATGGTGATTTCATAACCTGGCGCGACAACTTCTGCCGGCCGTTGCTGGAGTCGTGGTTGCAGGGCGCCAAGCGTGGCCGTGAACTGTGGGCCGTCGTCGAACTGGGTCCGCAGGGCTCCGGCTACGCCCTCGAGTGCTTTCCTGACGTCTGGGAGGATGCCTGCGTGGCCCGTGCCGAGATCGCTGCGATCTGGACGAGCCTGTTGCGCAAGTACAAGTAGTCACCGTCGCCGGCGGCGAAGCCGGTGACGATCGCAATCTTACTGAATTGGAGTCACGCCGGGCGGGCTACCCGGTGTGACTCTCAGCCAGACCAGGAGTCATCATGGCCGTCAAGCGCATCGCCGCCATCATCACCGCGTACTACCCATACTCGCATGCCGACGTCATCGTTACCAAGTTCCTGCGCGGCATCCCCACCGACGACGGCCTGCTGCCGCCGCAGGTGGAGATCGCCTCCTTCTATCTTGATCAGATCCACGAGCGTGATGTCGGCCGGGAACTCGCTGAACAGTATGGTGTACCGATCTTCCCGAGCATCGCCAAAGCTCTGACCCTCGGGGGAGCGGAACTGGCCGTGGACGGCGCGCTGATCATCGGCGAACATGGCGACTACGCGTGGAACGAGAAAGAACAGCACCTCTATCCCAGACGTTTCTTCGTCGAGCAGATCTGTGGTGTGTTCGCCACGGCGGGTCGCTCCGTCCCGATCTTCAGCGACAAACACCTGTCGTGGAGCTGGGAGCAGGCACGCTGGATGTACGAACGCACGCAGGAGCTGAACGTGCCGTTCATGGCCGGTTCATCGCTGCCGGTTACGTATCGTCGCCCCTGGCTTGAGTATGATCTCGAGACGCCGCTGACAGAGGCGGTTTCGGTTGCCTATGGTGGCCTCGACGCCTACGGCTTTCATGCGTTGGAAACCTTGCAGTGTATGGTCGAGCGCCGCAGTGGGGGTGAGACGGGCGTGCATCGCGTACAGTGTCTGGAAGGGGATGCTGTCTGGGAGGCGGGGGACGCCGGACGCTGGCCGAAAGATCTCTTCGATGCGGCCATCGACAAGATCGAAAACAAGAAGGAGGGTGATCCGAGAGTCATCTGTGAGAAACCCGTCGTGTATCTGTTGGAGTACATCGATGGGCTCCGCACGGCGACTTTCCTGCTCAACGATTTCACCACAGGTTGGGCCTACGCCGGGCGCAGAACGGACGGTCATATCGATGCGGCTGAGTTCTTTCTGGCAGGGGATCCGCACCCGCATTTCAGCTATCTGTGCCTGAATGCACAACAGCTTTTTCTTACCGGTGAGGCGGCATACCCCATCGAACGCACATTGCTCGTCAGTGGAGCTCTTGAAGCACTGCTCGATTCCCGCCACCGGGGGCACGTCATGCTAGAGACGCCTCACCTGGGAGTCAGCTATCGATCCTACACGAAGCCCCCGCAGAGGCCGTCCAACCCTCGCCCTCAGGGAGCTGCCGTCGAGCCATTCCGGCCTGACGAAGCGGCACAACGAGCAAAAGCAAAAAAGTGACGCCCCCACCGAGCTTCAACCCCTGGCGGGGTCTGGACTCGACGAGGGCGCCACAGGCGGGTACCACTCAGAACTGTCTACGGTATAGCAATGTGTGTGCCAATTTTTCGTAGTATATGATACAAAGTTGTAAATATAACAGGCTCAACGAGATAGCACCGAGGCGGCTGGCGGACAGGGGCTGCGGATCGGGTGCACAAACGGAGAAAAGTGCCGGTTGCCCGTAGTTATGCGCCGCCCGCATGAAGGATTCGACAAAATTGACATAACCCCAGTGTTACGGCTATATTGCCGCAATAGAGCTGCTTGTATCTGAAAATTCTCCTACCGGGCGCCGAGGCGTGGATTTGGTTGGTGGATCACGATGATCTGGACCATCGTAGCGGTGATGGCCGTGTTAGCGACGAAATTCGTCACGGCCCTTCGCCTCAAGGATATGAAGGCCACGCTGGAGAAGATCCAGCCCGACATCGACGAACTGCGAAACAAGGTGGCCGGTGCCGAGGATGAGTTTGAGGGGCTCCGCATGAAGGAAGAGGGGACGCAGACACGTGTCACCCACCTGAAGGGGGTTGTTCAGCACCTGGAAAATCAGGTGAAGTCGGCGCCCCAGGCCGCCAACGCACCGGACGAGCGTGGCGCAATCCTCCAGGCCGCCGAGGTCGTCGAACGCTGATATCACTGCTCCCTCCTGATCGCCTTCGGTCCTGTCCGCCGCCGCGGGCCGGCCTTTTTTTATGACCACCGAACCCAGACTTTCCGACTACCGAACGCACTATCGACTCGATGCTGACCTCATTGAGGATCCGGCGGATCTGCACCCGGTACGTTCGGCTTCTGAGCGCCGACGCCTGCAGACCATTCGCCGCTTCCTGCGTCTGCAGCCAGCCTCGTTGGTTCTTGATATGGGTTGTGGTTCGGGTTGGTTTGCGCAGTTGTGTCACGAAGTCGGCGTGCGTGTCGTGGCGACAGACATCGCCCGAGCCGGTGTGAGCGGCGCGCGCACTCGCTTCCCTGAAGCGGCACAGTTCGCTGTCACCGATGCGTACCACGCGGCGCTGGCGGATAACAGCTTTGACGCCGTCGTGCTTTCTGAGGTCGTGGAACATCTCGATGATCCCGCTGCGGGTCTGACGGAGGCCGTGCGGGTGACGAAGCCGGGCGGTCGCGTACTTGTCACGGTGCCCTATCGCGAGACCATCATTGAGCACCTCTGCGTACACTGCAACCAACTGACCCCGGCCAACGCGCACCTGCACCGTTTCGATGATGACAATCTGCGCCAGTTGTTGATCGGCGTCGGCCTGCAGCCCCTGCAGATGCACCACATGACCAACAAACTGCTGGAACTGGTGGGCTTTCCAGACCTCAGCAGTCGCTGGCCCTATTGGCTGTGGCGTGGCGCCGATGGTTTGCTCAACGGGCTCACAGGCAAGTCCGCCTTTCTGCTTCTGGTGGCCAGGAAAGCCTAGAATCGTGGGCCTGTCGAGGCAGGTCGCCATCGTCGCTGCAGGGCGCGTCGCCACGACGGCCAGTATTTTTGTCGTCAATGCGCTGCTTGCCCGCGCTTGGCCATTGGGTCAGTTCGGTCGATTCAGCGCCGTCTGGATTCTCGGCAATACTCTTGTACCGATTTTCCTGCTGGGCGTGCCCACGGCCCTGCTCTACATCTTTCCGCGGCGCCCACCGGGCGCCGCGCGCCGCACGCTGGTGCACCAGGCAAGTGCCATCTTGTGTACCTCAGCGCTGCTGCTCGTTGCCCTGTTGTGGTGCGTGGGGGGACCTCTGTCGGGCTGGTGGTCGGGCTGGTTGTCTGGCTGGTTGCCTGGCTGGATGTCCCCGGTGGATATCGGGAGCCTCGTACTGCCCTTCCTGCCCTACGTCTTCAGCGTGGTGGCAGCTGGGCACGTGGAAGCGGCACTTGTCGCCAGTGGGCGCGCTACCTGGCAAGCGTGGCTCGCCCTCGGGGGAGCACTCGGTCTCGTCCTGGCCGCCTGGGTGGCCTGGCATGTTGGCTGGGGCGTAGTCGATACACTGTGGGCTCTGTCGGCAGTTGCTGCGGTGCGTGGCGCGATCGGCTGGCTGCTGCTGGCGGTGGGGTTCGAGGGTATGGGGCTGCCCTCCATGACCGGGATTCGGGCGCTGCTGGGTTACGCCAGCCGTATCGGCCTCAACGATGCCGTGGGCAGCATGTCCCGTGCCGTGGACCGTATCGTCGTATTCGGGTTTCTTGGGACTGCAGATCTGGCCCTCTATCACGTCGGGGCGATTGAGGTTCCGGTGAGCCTGATGCTGGCGGCGGTGGTGACGGTTCTGGTGCCAGAGGTGAGCCGCCTGTCTGCTGCGGGCAGGCACGAGGAAGTGGCCGATCTATTCCGCGGTGCCGTGGGTAGACTGGCCTTCTTCATTCTGCCACTGTTCTGCTTTCTCTTTGTTCATGCGGGCAGCGTCATCGATGTGTATCTGCCGGCGGCGTATTCACGTACCGACGAGGTGTTTCGCATTTTTCTGCTTGCTTTGCCATTGCGCTGCGCCGTCTTCAACCCCGTTCTCGTTGGCACAGGGCGCGCCAACTGGGCGCTCTACGGATCCATCGGGGATCTGCTGCTGAATGCGATCCTGAGTGTGTTGCTGGTGCAGGCGTTGCTGCCGACGCAGGCGCAATGGGCGCTGTTGGGTCCCGCTGCGGCGACTGTGTTGGCCACATGGTGTCAGGTGCTGGTACTGCTCGCTCTCGTCGCCCGTTCGCTGGGGCAATCCTGGTCCCGGGTGCTGCCGTGGGCACGCCTCGGCCGGGTAGGTCTCATCTCGCTGACGGCGGCCCTGACCAGCATGGCTGCCAGCATGGCTGCCAGCAACATCTGGGATCTACAGCCGCTGCTGCGCCTGGTTGTGGGGTTGAGCGTATTCGCACCCATCAGCATCGGGCTACTGCGGTTCTGGCACCGGCCGGACTGGGATGAGCTCGTCGGTATCGCCACGGCAGTGAAGCAGCGGGAGGGTTCGTTGTGATGCGCCTGTCAGCCGCTGCCCAGGCTAGCTGGAAGGTGCCCGTGGGGCTGGTGTTGTGGGTGTTGATCCTCTATGTCAATACCCTCGGCAACAGCTTCCACTACGATGATACCCACTCGATCGTCGAGAATACGTCTGTTCGTTCACTGGCGAACGTGGGGCGCTTCTTTGTCGATCCCGGCACCTTTTCGGCCATGCCCACTGCCCGCATGTACCGACCCCTGTTGCTGGTTACCTACGCCATCAACCATGCCCTTGGTGGCGACGACCCTTTCGGCTACCACCTGTTCAATGTTCTGCTGCACGCCATCAATGCCTGCCTTGTCTGGTTCCTCGCTCGGCGTGTGCTGGTCGGGCAGGCGACGGCACTGGCTACGGCCCTGGTGTTTGCCACGCATCCTGTCGTTTCGGAGCCTGTGAACTACATCAGCAGTCGCTCCTCGCTGCTGGCGGCACTGTTCGTTCTGGCAGGTATGCTGGTGCTCATCGATGGCGCCGTGAAGACGGCTGCACGATCTACCGGACGATCCCCCGGTCGATTCTTTTGGCGACACCATCTGGCGTTGACCGTAGTGGGAATCGCGGCGCTGATGGGAAAATCTGTGGGTATCGTTCTGTTGCCGGCAGCGGCTTTGTGGTTGTGGTTGCTCGGACCCGTGGGCCCAAGATCGTGGTCGCTGTTGGTGGGGCCCGCCACCGCCGCCATCGGCTATGTCCTGGGAACACGGGCCATTGTCGGCAAGGCGCTGCTCGAGCCGGTCCGCACACACGCCATACAACTGGCGACGCAACTGAAGGCCATCCCGTTCTACGCGTACACGAATCTGTTCCCGGCGCACCTGAGCGTCGAGCCACAGTTCTCGGAAGCGGCAGGACTGTTCAGCCTCGTCCCCGTCGTGAGCCTGATTCTGGTTGGCAGCATGACGGCGGCGGTGGTCGCTCTGCGGCGGATCTCTCCGGCAGCAGCCTTCGGTGCCGCGTGGTTTGCTGTGACGCTGGCGCCGTCCTCTGTGGTGCCGCTGAATGTCCTGGTAAACGAGCACCGACTCTACCTGCCCCTGGTGGGGGTCGCCCTGCTCGCTGGTGCATTACTGGGTGCGGTCACGTCTCACCGACGTACGCTTATGTCGGCATTGCTGATCGTCTGTGCGGGGCTCGTTTGGCAGCGGAACAGCGACTGGTCCACGGAAGAGACCATCTGGCTCGATGCGGCCCACAAAGGCCCTGCCATGCCTCGTGTGCTGGTCAATCTCGGCAAGGGCTACCTGGAGGCCGGGCGTTATGAAGAGGCGATTGCTGCGAGCCGTCGTGGTCTGGCCCTCGATCCCGGGATTGCCCTGGCACACTACAACATCGGCACCGCCTATCTCAGCCTGGAACAGTACGAGGCGTCCATCGCCAGTTTCGAAGCGGCACTCGAGCTGGAACCTGAAATGATGGAAGCGCTGAACAATCTCGGCAATGCGTACCAGCATCAGAAGCGCTACGAACTTTCGATCGAGATCTTCCGACAGGCGCTGGCCATTACGGACTGGTCCCAACTGCACCACAATCTGGGTGCCGCCTTCCTCGCTGCGGGGCAGCCCGACTCGGCGGCGGCCCACTTTCAGCAGGCGCACGATGCCGAACCAGATGATCGCGAGACGACGCTGGGACTGGTGCGCGCGCTCATTCAGGCAGAGCGCCACATGCAGGCGGGGCAGCTGCTGGACCGGGTGCTGCAGCGGTCGCCGGGCGATGCAGAACTGCTGCGCTTTCTGGCGCTCACACAGGTGGGCCTGGGGCATGACCAAGAGGCGCTGGCAACGTATCGAAGTGCCGGGTTGCCTGCTGCCGAAGCGCACCTGAGGATCGGCGAGGCCGCACGTCAACGGCATGACTGGCGACGTGCACGGGCCAATTTCGAGACAGGTCTGCGGGTGCAGCCTGAGGACGCCCGCCTGCTGGATGGATTGGGTACCGTACTGGTTGCAGAAGGGGACTGGCTTGGGGCCATCGAGCTGTTCCGTCGGGCCGCCCGGCAGGATGCGAAACTGGCCAGCGCTTTCCGTAATATCGGTCTGGTCAACCTGCACCACGGGCGCTTGCCAGAAGCTCTGGCGGCACTGGAGCGTTCCCGGGATCTGGATCCCAAGGATGGCAAGATGTGGGAACTGCTGGCGCGCACGCTAACCAAGAGCTCCCGCACGACCGAGGCGATTTCTGCCTATCGCCGGGCCATCGAGCAGCAGCCGGAGCGTGCCGTGTTATACCATAATCTCGGACAGCTGTACCAGGACAATGGTCAACTGAGCGAGGCGGAAAAGCTGTATCGCGAGGCCATCGAGCGGGACCCGGCACAACCCCAGGCGTTGAGCAATCTCGGCTATCTGTTGCTGGAGCAGAAGCGTTGGGCCGAGGCGGTGTCGACGCTGCAGCGCTTGCTGCAGCAAGCCCCCGGACAGGTGGACGGCTACATCAATCTCGCCAGCGCTCACCTCAACCTGGGGCAGGCCGCGCAGGCCGCTGTCGCATATGAGCAGTTCCTGCAGCGCTATGACACCGAGGATGACACGCGGCGCAAGGTGCAACGGCAACTGCAGTTCCTGCGCGAAAATCCGGATTGACGATGTTTGGAGCCGCCGGTATGTTCGACGTTCTGTGTCAAATTAACCGAAAGTCCCCATCCCTGGCGGAGATCCCCTGATGGAACTGCCCGAAGCCCTGGACCGTGCCGTGGCACCACTGTTCGAGACGCTGCCACCTGAAGATGCCATGTTCCGTCTCGTCGTCACCGAGCCGGCGTCGAGTTCTCTTGTCGGCATGGTCGAGACGATTGTGCGCGACGACGCCATCCGGGCGCAACCGGCATTGCAGTCGGCACTCTGGCTCTACATCGACGACCTCGACCGCAGTCACACGCTCTCACAGGGCATCGAGGACCCGACGGGATCCTTCTGGCACGGCATTATGCATCGGCGCGAGGGGGATTTCTCCAATAGTCACTATTGGTTCAACAAGGTCGGCGAGCATCCTGCGATCACCCAGGTCGGTGGTTATGAGCCGCACCGCATGATCGACGAAGTAGATACGTTGCATACAGACAACCCGCATCATCTCATCGACCTGCAGCGACGTGAGTGGCAGACGTTGTTCGCCTGGTCCGCCACACAATACAGCGCATAAGGAAGGCAATCGTGAGCAACGCTATCGGCCTGGGGATGATCGGCCTTGGCACGGTCGGCACCGGCGTCGTGCAACTGCTGCAGGACGCACCTTTCGCCATGCGCCGCCGCCGTCATGTGGATTTCGCCATTCGCCGGGTTGCCGTTCGCGACCTGGGCAAAGCCCGTGACGTCGATCTTGGGGCGGGCGTCGTTGTCGCCGATGCCCGGCAGGTTATCGAGGATCCTTCGGTGCAGGTCATCGTTGAACTCACGGGTGCAGCACCGGCCTATGAATGGATCCGCGCCGCGTTGCAGGCGGGCAAGAGTGTGGTCACGGCGAACAAGGCCGTCATCGCCCTGCATGGCGCCGAATTGTTCGCCATTGCTCTGGAGCGTGGTGTGGACCTGATGTTCGAGGCCAGCGTTGCTGGGGGCATCCCGATCATCCGTTCCCTGCGCAATGGGCTGGTAGCCAATCGTGTCGAATCCCTGCACGGAATTCTCAATGGCACGACCAACTACATCCTGACGCGCATGACGCGCGGTGAAGGTGACTACGCTGATATCCTCGCTGACGCGCAGGCCGAGGGGTACGCGGAGCCGGATCCCACAGCCGACGTCAGCGGCGCCGACGCCGCCTCGAAGCTGGCAATTCTCAGCCGTATCGCCTTCCACACCACGGGTACAGCGGCCGACATCTATTGCGAAGGGATCGAACGGATCGAGTCGAGCGACATCGAGTTCGCCGGCGAACTTGGGTACACGATCAAACTACTCGCCATCGCCCGCCTGGCTGCGGGCGGCGTCGAAGCGCGCGTGCATCCCGTGATGCTGCGGCACGACTCGCAACTGGCCAACATTCACGCCGAACAGAATGCCATCGAGGTCGTCGGCAGCGCTGTTGGCACGCAGGTCTTCACCGGTGCGGGCGCCGGCAAAATGCCCACAGCCAGTGCGGTCGTTGCTGATCTGGTGGAATTGGCGGAGCGCAAGTTTGCCGGTGCATCGACCGCCATCGGTGACATGATCGTCGGCGATGAGGCGGCTCATTTCTCTCCCATGGAAGATGCCGAACTGCGCTACTTCCTGCGCATGCAGGTCGCCGATCAGCCAGGCGTGCTGGCGCAGGTCGCTCGCATTCTTGCCGAACATCAGATCAGCATCTCCTCCGTCCTGCAGAAGGAGCGTGGTCTGCAAGGGGATACGGTGCCTCTCGTCATCGTCACGCACAAGGCCCGTGAGGGTTCGATGCAGCAGGCGGTGTCGGCCATCGATGGTCTGGCGCTGGTCGATGGTGGTGTGCGCCTGATCCGCATGGAGACAGCATGAAGTATCTGGTCCTGGTCCCCGACGGTGCCGCTGACTACGCGCTGCCTGCTCTCGATGGCCAGACACCTATGCAGGCGGCACAGACACCACATATGGATCGCTTGGCCACCGAGGGCTGCGGTGGTCTTGTGCAGATGATCCCGGCGAGCCGGCCCGCGGGCAGCGATGTCGGCAATCTTGAGATTTTCGGCTACGACAGCACGGTCCACTATACAGGCCGGGCCCCGCTGGAAGCGGCGAGCATGGAGATCCCCATGGGTGCCGACGACGTCGCCTGGCGCTGTAATACAATAACCTGCGATGGCGACACGCTGGTCGACTACAGCGCCGGCCACATCAGCACGGAAGAGGGGCGGGCCCTCATCGAGGCCGTCGGCGCAGAGCTGGCAACGACGGATATCCGCTTCTATCCCGGCGTCGGCTATCGCCACATCGTCGTCTATACCGGCGGGCCCGAAGAGCTGGTATCACACGCCCCGCACGACATCATGGGGCAGTCGATGCAGGCACACCTTCCGGCAGGAACAGGGGCAGCACAGATCCGCACGTTGATGGAGCAAGCCGAACCGATCCTTGCTGATCATCCCGTCAACGCCCGGCGCAGAGGGGCGGGGCTGCCGCAAGCCAATGCGATCTGGCTGTGGGGCTCGGGGCGCCCGCTGGTGCTGCCCACGATCGGCGAGCGCTACGGTTTGCGTGCAGGCGTGATTTCGGCTGTGGACCTGGTGCGGGGCATCGGTCGCTGCGCCGGCTACGAATTGATCGAAGTCCCCGGCATTACGGGCTACCTCGACACCAACTACGAAGGCAAGGCCGATTACGCCCTGGCCGCTCTGGCGGCTGGTACGGACCTGGTCTACGTGCACGTTGAGTCCCCGGATGAGTGCGGGCACAACGGGGATGCCCAGGCAAAGGTGACAGCTCTCGAGGATTTCGACGCGCGTGTTGTCGGCCGCATTCTTCAGGGCCTCAAAACCCTCGGCGAACCTTGCCGACTGCTGATGAGTCCCGATCATCGAACGCCGATCCCCTTGCGCACACATTCACGAGAGCCGGTGCCCTTCGTGTTGTGGGGAGAGGGTGTCGCCGCCGATCAAATGAGAGGCTACAACGAGGTCGCCGCCGAAGCCGGCTCGCTGCAACTGAGTGCCGGGCATGAATTGATGTCCCGGCTCCTTACCACCTGACGGAGTGCCAGAAGAATGACTGACCGCTACAATGTCGCGATTATGGGCGCCACGGGTGCTGTGGGCCAGATCTTTCTCGAATTGCTTGCCGAGCGCGACTTTCCAATGGACGAACTGCGCCTGCTGGCATCCAGCCGCTCGGTTGGCAAACAGCTGGTCTGTGGAGAGCGCACCCTCGCGGTGCAGGAGCTGACACACGATGCCTTTGATGGCATCGACATCGTGCTGTCCTCGGCAGGGGGCTCCATCAGCAAACAGTTCGTGCCCAGTGCCATCGATGCTGGCGCCGTCGTCGTCGACAACACGTCAGCCTTCCGCATGGACGCCGATGTGCCACTGGTGGTGCCCGAGGTCAACCCGCAGGATCTGGACGGCCATCGTGGCGTCATCGCCAATCCCAACTGTTCCACCATCATCATGGTAGTGCCCCTGTGGCCTCTGCACGTGCGGCATCACGTGCGCCGCGTCGTCGTGTCGACCTATCAGGCGATCAGCGGCGCCGGCGCCAAGGCGATGGAGGAACTGGAAACGCAGACGCGCGATGTGCTCAGCGGCAAGGCTGCCAACCCCCGGGAGTTGCCGTACCAGATCGCCTTCAACCTGTTCTCGCACAATACCAAAATCGGCCCGGACGGCTACTGCGAAGAAGAGACCAAGATGATCCGGGAGACACGCAAGATGTTCCACGACGATGGCATTCTCGTGACACCGACGTGTATTCGCGTGCCCATTCTGCGGGCCCATTCAGAGTCGGTGAACATCGAATTTGAGGAGCCCGTCACAGCTGACGAGGTCCGCAGCATTCTGGCCGAGGCGCCAGGGGTCACCATCGTTGATGATCGCGAAGGCAACCATTTTCCCATGCCTCTGGAAGCCAGCGGTGTCGACGATGTGCTGGTTGGACGCATCCGCCAGGATCTGTCACGCCCGGATGGCACAGGCGTTGATATGTTTCTCAGTGGCGATCAATTGCGCAAAGGGGCGGCGCTGAATGCGATGCAGATCGCCGAGGCGCTGATCGAGCGTGGACAGCTGAGGGTGAAGAAGTAGTCCTGCCTGCTACTGCTGTCTGTCACTCTGCTCTGGGCCCGGAACAATAAAGGCGACACCCCTATGCAGGGGTGTCGCCTTTATTCATTTCCTGCTGCGGCGGCGTCGTTTCAGGCGTTGCCCTGAACACAGACGTGGTCGATGAAGCGCTCGTAGAGGCTGACGCCCTTGTTCAATTGATCCACTTCGACCCACTCGTCGACGGTGTGCGCCTGGGCGATGTCGCCGGGACCAAGGACGACGAGGCTGGGCATCTTCACGCGGTAGGCGAGGCCGTCCGTGCCGTAGGGCACAGTGCGCGCCTTGCGTGTACCGGTCAACTTCAGTGCTGTCGCTACCAGCGGTGACGCGGGGTCGGTGTAGACACCATCTCCCGGGCGGGTGATCTCGATCTTGATGCCGGCCTTCTTCGCCGCTGCCTTGGTCCGTTCGATCAGGGCGTCGATGTTGGTGCCGGGCATGGGGCGGTAATTCACCGTGCAGGTGCTGGTAACCGGGTAGATGTTGGTCGCCACGTTTTGGTCGTTGATGCCGATGCTCCACTCTGAGTGGGGCGGCGAGAACTCGTCGTTCCGATAGCGTTTCGAGGACAGTACGAGATCGTTGATTTTCTTCATCTCGACAAGAAAGGGGATCATCGCAAGGTTCGCGTTGATGCCCTTCAACGTGCTTGTGTGTGCCGCCTTGCCCTTGGCCGTGGCCCGGATCGACAGGGAGCCCTTGTGCGCGTAGACGACACCAAGGCGCGTAGGCTCACAGATCAGACCATATCCTGAACTGGCATCCTGAAACAGTTTCGAGCGGTGGACGATCTCCCAGGCACCCCTGGCATGGATCTCTTCGTCGGCGGTGACAACGATGAATACGGGCTGGCGCAGATCACTGGCCTTGAACTGCGCCGCGGCGCACAGCGTAGCCGCCAGGGGGCCTTTCATGTCACAGACGCCGCGCCCGTAGAGCTTGCCTGCGGATTGGCGCACATCGTACGGGTTCTGCTTCCAGCCCTCTTCCTGCTTGGCAGGAACCACGTCATCGTGACTCATCAGGGTCAGACCACCGGTACCCTTGCCGAGGCGGGCGACAACGCAAAGCTTGTCGATACCATTCTTGTCGGGGTACGGGAGCTGTTCTACCTGAAAGCCGATGTCCTTCAGGACACCGATGACGTGCCGCGTGACCGGCACGTTGGTGAGGGTACTTTCAGATTTGTAGCTTACGAGTTCCTTCGTCAGTTTGACGACATCGAGTTTCATCAGGGCCATCTTGGGGTTGTGTGGCAAGGGGCTGTGAACGGGCCGTGGCAAAATACCCCGACCCGATGGGTGGGGCAAGGGATGGGATACCCATATGAATCAACCACCGCAGGAGTTTGTCACCGTCGCAGAGGAACGCCTGCTGTCCTGCGCGACCGATTGTTTCGAGAAGTCCGGTATGCCGACGGAACATGCCGCCATCGTCGCTCGCCTGCTGGTCAATTCGGATCTGCGCGGCGTCCGCAGTCACGGCACTCGTCAGGTCAACGGCTACTGCAGCCAACTGGACAGTGGCGTCCTCAATCCTCATCCACAGATCCACACCATGCGCGAGACGGCGGCCGTCGTCGCAGTCGACGGGGATGGTGGCCTTGGATATGTGCCCATGGTACAGGCGACAGAGATGGCCATCGCCCGGGCGCAGGAAACCGGGTTGGGGATGGCAACCGTCCGGGGCATCGGCCACTACGGCGCCGCCGGGCACCACTGCCGCATGTGTATGGAGGCGGGTTGCATCGGCTTTTCTGTGCAGGGCTCGGTTGGTCACGGCAACGCCACCGGATCAGAGACAAAGCCACAACTGGCCTACTTCGGCAATCCACCCATCTGCTTTGCGCTGCCCGGCAGGAACAGCCCGGGTGTCGTGCTGGATGCGGCCACGCGGATTCTTGCTGACGATCAGACCGGCCCCGAATTCGATGCGCTGATTCCCATGATCCCTGCCGCCTTCTTCAAGAGTGTTGGTTATACTGCGGTTGCGGCGTTGATGGGTGGCGGCCTGGCAGGTGTCATGGAGTGCTCCCAAGAAACACGGACGCGCTGGCCACGGGCCCGTGGAGGGGGCACGATCCTGGCGATCCGGGTGGATGCAGCCGTCGACGAGGAGGCTTTCCGCACAGAGGTGGACCGTATGGTACAGGATGTAGCCGACACCTTCGAGCCATTTCCCGGACAGGACCGGGCCCTGTTGCCCGGTGCGATTGAGGCGGAGCGCTTCGCGCAGTATCGCGAGCAAGGCATCCCCTACGGTGCGGGTGAACAGCAACAACTGCGCGAGGTCTGCACACGTCTGTGTGTGCCGTTACCCTGGGACGATTGAGTGGGAGGTGAGAGCATGATGACTAGACCGATTCGTTTTGGTATCATCGGTGCAGCAGGGCGAGGCAACAGTTTCGTCCGAGCCCTGCGCGCCAACCCGGCAACGGAGTTACGAGCTTTGTGCGATGTGCGGGCCGAGCAACTGGCGGTCAGCGCCTCCGAGCTTGATGTCGAACACACTTTTACCGAGGCAGAGGCACTGATCCAATCGGGCACCGTCGACGCCATCGTCGTCGGCACCCCGATGCAGTTCCACGCGCCGCAGGCGATTCTTGCCCTGGAACAGAACATCCATGTTCTCAGCGAGGTGACGGCGGCGGTCTCTGTCGAGGAGAGCCGTGATCTCGTACGCGCCGCACGGCGCAGCTCTGCCACCTACATGATGGCCGAGAACTACACCTATACCAAGAGCAATGTCCTGGTGTGTGAACTGGCCCGACGTGGGTTGTTCGGCGAGACCTACTACGGTGAGGGCGGCTACATTCACGAACTGAAACAGCACAACGAGACCACGCCCTGGCGCCGGCATTGGCAGACCGGCGTGAACGGCTGCACCTACCCCACACACAGCCTGGGTCCCGTGCTGCAGTGGTTCAATGCCGATCGTCGGCGGCCCGATCGAGTCGTCGCCGTCTGTGCCATCGGCAGCGGGCATCATTACCTCGATCCTCGCGGCGACCGGTATGAGATGGAGGACTCGGTGACCATGATGTGCCGCCTCACGTCAGGGGGGCTGGTGCACATCCGCGTCGACATGTTGTCTGACAGACCCCACAACATGGTGCACTATGCGTTGCAGGGGACGGACGGGGCCTACGAGTCGACCGACGGCAACGGGGCGGCCGCCAAAATCTGGCTGCGTGCGCGCCATGCAACACCGACGTGGGAACCACTGGCGGCGCTGGAAGAGGAGTTTCTGCCCGATTTCTGGAAGAATCCGCCGCAAGAGGCGGTGAACGCCGGTCATGGCGGTGGGGACTACTGGGAAGTGCAGGACTTCGTGCAAGCCATCCTGGAACAGGGCGAGGCCCCCATCGGCATCGACCTGGCCATGGATATGACCCTGCCAGGCCTGCTCAGCCAGCAGTCGCTGGCGGCAGGCTCCTCGTGGGTTGCTGTGCCCGATCCGCGCAACTGGACCTGAGCATGGCCGCCCATCGACCGCGGCTGGCGTTCTACCACGACAGCCGGCATCCGCTTATTTACATGTACGAGCCACCGATGACACGCCAGCAGCACGAGGCCGCTGTTGACGAGTTGCTCGGCACACCGGTGGATGCGCTCATGTTCTGCCTGGGTGATGGCCGGACCATGCTGCATGACACGCAGGTGAGCGAGCTCTGGGGCCATAACATCGACAGCTGGCCGCACCTGGTCTTTCGCCGCGCCCATATCAATGCCCGGGACGCCATCGCCGCCGGCACGGATCCGTTGCGCATCGTCTGTGAGCGGGCCCAGGCCCACGATCTGCCCATCTATCCGTCCCTGATCATGCAGCAGGGGCGCGGACCACGTCAGATCGACGTGCGCTGCTCGGAGTTCCGTCATGACCATGCGCACCTGGAGATCGGTGAGGCCGTCGACGCCCAGCACCCAGCGCACACCTGTCTGAACTATGCACACGAAG
>ERZ890510.1463-NODE-1463-length-15290-cov-7.139744_pt1 | contig 15290 bp, 13 predicted proteins | sample MGYA00521265_ERZ890510 | MGnify/ENA primary metagenome ERZ890510 (study PRJEB32303, sample SAMEA104408624) | aquatic metagenome | biome: Brackish water; feature: Chemocline; material: water | place: Baltic Sea | collected 2014-10-26T21:54:00 | depth 110 m ...
AGCATCCCCACCGTCGGGGACGTATTCCTGCTCGGTGCGATCATCGTCGCCATGTTGGTTGCCGACACCCAGATGGCGGCTCTTGCCCTGGCGCCCGCCCCGCTCATGATCCTGACGATGTTCATCTGGCAGCGAAAGGCCAAGCCCACGTTCATCCGCATCAGGGCCGCCATATCGGTGGTCAACGCCAACCTCCAGGAGGGCATCACTGGCGTTCGTGTCGCACAGAGCATGAATCGCCAAGCCGAGAACCTGCGCCGTTTCGACACGCTCAACAGGGCTCACCGTGATGCTGCGGTTCACGGTGGCTTCCTGTCCGGCATGCTCATGCCACCGATCGAGATGATTTCCATGACATCGGTCGGCATAGTCGTCGTCTTCGGAGGCCTACGCGTCTACGACGGCCTGCTTGAGGTTGGCGTGCTCTTCGCCTTCGTCATGTTCCTGCTTCGCTTCTTCGAGCCGATCCGCTTGATGACCATGGAGTTCACTCAGTTCCAGAAGGCCATGGCCTCTGGAGCGCGTATCTTCGAGCTCCTGGATATCGAGCCCGATATGCACGACCCAGCGGACGCGGCCACGCTCCCCGAAGTGCAGGGACGTATCGAGTTCAGGGATGTCACCTTCGGCTACGTGCCGGGTATCCCTGTCCTCAATCACATAAACCTGGTCATTGAGCCCGGAGAATCAGTTGCGTTCGTCGGCCTTACCGGCGCTGGCAAAACATCCCTTGCCTCGCTCGTCCAGCGCTTCTACGACGTTACTGACGGCCAGGTGTTGATCGACGGCATCGACGTACGTGACGTCTCACGGCAGTCGCTAGCCAGCCAGATGAGCATGGTTCTACAGGAGCCGTTCCTGTACTCGGAATCAGTGCGGGCCAACATCCGCTTCAACCACGCCGACGTCACTGACGAGCAGATCGAGGCAGCAGCCACAGCGGTCGGTGCGCACGATTTCATCGTCAAGATGCCGGACGGTTATGACACGGTGCTTGAACAGCGCGGAGCGAACCTCAGCATGGGCCAGCGGGCGCTGGTCAGCATGGCGCGGGCCATCGTCAGCGACCCACGCATCCTCATGCTGGATGAGGCCACCGCCAACATGGACTCCGACACCGAGCACAAACTCCAAGAAGCCCTGCGGGTCGTCCTCAAGGGACGCACGTCGCTGCTGATAGCTCACCGCCTATCCACCATCACTGGTGCCGACAAGATTGTCGTTCTTGAGCACGGCAACCTCGTCGAAGTAGGCAAGCACCAAGAGTTGCTCGACCAGGGCGGCGTCTACGCCGGCCTGTACGCCATGAACTTCGGCGAGGACCCCACGCTCAGTGTGTAACGAATAGCGACTGGTACCTAGCGATCGCAGTCACCGTCGCGGCACGCTCGACTGGCGTTGGGTTGCGCGGGTCGCGCGCCTTGGGCAAGCGTCCAAGCTTCAGCATCGCAGCCCGTAGGAGCGCCCGTGCCTTGGTCGAATCCAGGTTGCTCCCCTCGATGGTCAGGTCGTTGGGCGTGGTTTGGATGGGGCCTTCGTGGTCGCCACGGCCAACGCGAACCACGGGCATGCCGCTGAACGCTGCGATGGCTAGCGCAGCCGTCTGGCTGGGGAGCGCGGAGCCTGAGCCCGCCGCAGCTTCCAGTGTGAACCCGTGAAACTGGAACGACCCATCAGCCTCTTGGTCAACGCCTCGCTGGATGCGAGCAATGATGTCGACCTCCACGTCCGGGTCGTTCGTGTCCTCCTCCGCCATGTAGTGTCCGTACTTCACGATGTGCACCGGCGCAATCACGTCCCCGCGCAGTGACCCATCGTCGTCCTTGATGCGCACGGATACCGTCGCCTCGCTGTCGCCATACTCCAGGAACGTGACGTGGGCTGACAGCTTCGGCAGTGCCAATTGCGATGTTGAGGTGTGCTTGTAGGTCGGCTTGAACCAGATGTAGATGGGTGCTTTCGTGCTGCCTAGCACGCCGCCGTGGCCACCGGTCGCGCGGTAGCCACCGGGCCGGGCATCCGCCTTCTTGAACACTCGTGCCGCGAAGATCTGCTCGTCAACGATGCCCACTGCCCCCAGCCCGGCCCCCTCGCCCGACACCACGTAGCGGGCGGCATCCACGATGTTGCGGTCGCCGTCGTTGGACAGCTCACCGTGCGCTCGCTGCGCCGATACACCCGCGAAGGGTAGGGCGGTGTCGATGAGCAAGCTCAGCCAGTACAGCGTCTCCTCAAGGTGTGGGCTGCCCTCAAGCCAGATAGCTCCGTCGTACTTTCCAGAGTCCAGCGCCTGCTGCACCGCGTTGGCGACCCGTGCCAGCGTATGCATGGGCGGGAACTTGCCGATGGGGCGCGGGCTGTACGGCCAGAAGTCTTGACCCGCCACCTCGCCCGCCTGCGTGTAGCCCGCCGGGGGCAGCGCTCGCACGAAGTCGTAGTCAGCGATCTTGTCCAGCAAGCTCGCCCCGCCGTCTGCACCGCGACCCCCAAGCCCGCGATCGATGTCAGCGAACAATCGTGACGCGTCGGGGAAGAACGACTGCCGCCCGCCGAAATCGATTTCCGGGTTGCGAGCGTCTGCGTCCTCGAAAGGACGACCGTTCGGCGACCCGTCCGCGCGCCGCGCCATGTACGGCAGCAGATAGGCTCCGTCCTCGGGGCTTAACTCAACTTCCCAGTAGTCCTTGCCATCATCGTGGTACACAGCCTTCGCATCCTCCTCAAGCGGGTGACCGCTGAACTTCTTGATGCGTACTATCACCGGCTCGTGCAGGGTCTGCGCGACCAGATGGTCGACCCTCCCGTCGAGTTGCGGGTCGCCATCCTGGCGCCCCTTCGCACTCGTCACGAGCGCTGGGTTGTTGGCGATAGTCGAACGCGGTCCTGAGAAAACGACGATGCGGGGCTTGGCCATGATGGGACTCCCTAATCAATAGTCGGTGGGGCAACACGCCATACGATACAGCGACCGGGGCTCGCCCGTTGACTTATCGTCTCCGAGGCGTAAAGTCTCGGGGACATTGACCTAAAAGTAGGTCAACAATTTATCTAATACGGGCTGCGCCCGTTTTCAACGAAGCCACACCCACCGAAAGGAGGGCTGCTTTGATCACGTCCCAGGAGAACGACCAGCTCACGCAAGTAGGGAAGGGCACTCTGATGGGCAATCTGCTCCGGCAGTACTGGCATCCCATCGCATCTGCGTCCCAACTTGATCAAGAGCCAGTCATTGAGGTCGACCTACTCGGTGAAGAGCTGGTCCTGTTCAGAGATCGCAGCGGTCGACTCGGCCTGCTAGAGCGTGGCTGCGCCCACCGTCAGACCTCATTGGGCTTTGCCATGCCCGAGGAGAACGGCGTTCGGTGTGCCTACCATGGCTGGGTGTGGGATGCCGACGGCAAATGCCTGGAACAGCCATCGGAGCCCGAGGGCAGCTCGTACTTCGAGCGCGTAACCACGATCGCGTACCCCGCGCGTGAACCGTGAACTCGGTGGACTAGTGTTCGCCTACTTGGGTGCGGGCGCGCCGCCCCACTTGCCGCGCTACAACGTGCTCGTGTGGGACGGCGTCTACCGCGAGACTAACGGCACTACTGTCCCCTGCAACTGGCTCCAGGTGCTCGAAAACCTCCTCGATCCAGCGCACATCGAGAACCTCCACGGACGCTACTTCGGCTACGTCCTTGATCGCACCGATCCGTAGGAGGCCGAGTTCTTCCGGTCGCGCATCGCGCCGAAGCCAATGAAGGGCATGGACTTCGAATTGTTCGAGCAAGGCGTCATCGAACGCCACTACTGCATGGACGAACAGGAGCACAGCTGGACCACCGGCTCACCCATCTTCTTCCCGTCGACCGCCATGATGGTCCGTAACGAGGGCTCAGGCACGCTCATCTTCGTCGTACCGCTCAGCGACGACCGTACGTGGTTCCTTGAGCACCGTGCGATGCCATTGGGTGGCAGGCCTCTGCCAGAAGGTGGAGCGCCCTATCACGACGTTCCCGGCACCGACAGCTTTGGCAAACTTCGTGTGGGTACAGCCAACGGGCAAGACCACATGGCCGTCGTCACGCAGGGCGCGCGCACATCCAGGCAGCGCGAGCACTTAGGAGCTACCGACGCAGGGCTCATCATGTATCGCCAACTGCTGCTGGATCAGGCCCAAGCCTTCGCCGATGGCAGTGAACCTATCAACATCCACCGGGGGCTTGCGGCTAATCGTCAGATCGACGCGCCGCCCGCCAGAACCGCCGAAGTGACTGTCTAGCAGCAGCTATCGCTAGGCAGCGCTCCCCCTGGGGGCGTAGCGGCAGTGTGGCTTGTGCGTTCCTGCATGGTCCGGGACGCAGTCCAGGCACTCATCGGCCCAGTACAACGTCTCCGGGGGTGTCGGTGTATGGGGTCGGAACCGATCCAACGTGACTCCGATGAAGATGAGTACACCGCCGGGACAACGATTCTGCTGGAGTCGATGGGGCTTCCCTAGGGTCGGCGTTACATGAACCGCGATACGACCGCTGGGATCCAGCGGCTTCTGAAGGTGACAACTAGGGCACGTCGCAACTCGCATCACACTATCCCTCCGTCCATCTTGCATGGAGAGAAACTAAATCACTCCGATTCGAGATGGGGAGCAGTGCGATTTCAGTTGCGTTGCAGTAGGGGAGCAATCGCCACCAACTGCGGGGGCCTAGCCGCCTGCGGACGACGCTGTTTGGCCCGGGCCAACGAAGCGATTGTCGTCCAACGTTGCGATGTCTTCGGGGTAGAGCGTGTCTTCCGCGCCAACGGCGGCGGCTCCTCCACCGAGAACCTCAACGTACTTGACGCGCGCGCTGCTGTCCGCTGCGAGCTCGATCAGTTCCACCACATCGCCCGAAACGGTTACCAGGCGAGTGCCACTGGGGATGCCGTCTAATTTCATAGTGCCAACTCCTTGCTCGTGCTGTGTATCGCCAAACGGGCGGCGGCCAATCGTTGACCGCCACCCGCGCAGCGTAGGTCTGAAAATTGAGTTGAGGTGCGACTAACCGGGGGACACCTCGACCGCAGTTTTAGCCGATTCCGGGAACGGAGGCGGAATGGGCTTGCCCAGCTTCTGCGCGTAGGCCACATTGAACGGGTTGAACTTGCCAGACGAACCTGCACCCAGCGGCTCATGTTCGCCCTTGCTTTCTTCTTTCGGGATGCTCCGCATACCCTCGATGACCTCATCGCCCATGCGGTCGTACGGTATCCAGACGATCTCGTTCGTGGCTGGATCGCGGAACGTATTCATCGGCTCGCCGCCGTCTTCGACGATCTTCATCTGCTCCATCAGCATGCGACGAAAGAGGATGATACCCACGTCAGATTGGCCCAGCCGTTCCAGCCAGCGTCGCGTGCGGGGCCCCTGCGACGTCCACGCGAAGTGGTCCTGCCCGCTGTTGTTGTCGAGTTGCTCCCAGATGGGTTGCCCCTCCCCGTCTACGCCTGCGATAGGTACGTGGTAGACCGGGATGTCTTCCTGCGCCTGATCCACAGGCTCGCCTTCCCTGGGCAGGTTGGCGTAGTAATACACGTAGTACGTATTTTCGTTGTCCATGGGCACGCGGATCTGAAAGTCATGCCCGCCGGTTCCTGACTCTAGGTTCGGGAAAAGGATAGGGTGGCCGATGTTCCAGCCGATGGACTCTTCCTTCGTCTCGCCCTCGAGCCAGCGGTGCTTGAGAACCCCATGCTCAAATCGGCTGGTGGAGGCCGATATGTGCCGCATCGACCGTCCAGGCTTGCGCCAGAATTCCATGCCCGGCTTTTCAATCACCGGCTTCTTGCCGTAGATGTCTCCACGATGCTCGATCACGCCCATGCGCTGAAGCACATACTTCGAGAAGTAGCCGTGTAGGTACTCAGCATGGATCGGATCCAGCGAGTTCTCCATGATCTGGAGCCAATTGCAGGTCACGTGCGTCCAGCCGATGCTGCGCACGCGGCCCTCTTCAACGAACGGGTAGTAGTGCGGGATCAGCGGGGCAGGTTGCGGGCCCAGGTACGCCCAAAGCAGCCCGCCGAGGGCCTGGACGGGATACGCCTTCAACTGCACCCGCGTCGGGAACGTAGAGTCCGCAGGCTCGGCTGGCATCTCCAGGCACTGGCCGGTCTCATCGTAGAGCCAACCGTGGTACGAACAGCGCAAGCCATTCTCCTCAGGGATGCCCCACAGCATGTTCACGCGGCGGTGCGCACATGACGCGTCGATCAGCCCGTAGTTGCCGCTCTCGTCCTTGTACAGAACGAGATCCTCGCAAAGCAATCGGATCGCCTTGGTTGGTTTGTCGTTCATTTCAGACACACCTGCGATCGGCTGCCAATAACGACGCATCAGTTCGCCCATAGGTGTGCCTGGGTCAACCAGCGTTAATCGATCATTCTGTTCTTTGGTAAGCATTCGGATCCCCTTCCATCGAGCATTAGCCCTGCTACTTTAGGTGTGCAGAGGCAGAATCGGCAAGCGAGCTAGCTCCACTCAGAGAGCTTGGTGCCCTCTCCAGAGAGCAAGACCTCGACATCATTCTTTACTTCGATATTGGCGAACGGTCCGCCCAAGATACCCTCGTAGCCCGTGTAGTCGAATCGCTCGCACGGCGCTTGGATTACGGAGTTGGTCGCCGGGTCTCTGTACGTATTCATCGGATCGCCACTGCCGGATTCCACCAATTGCATCTGCTCTTCCAGCATTCTGCGGAACATGATGATTCCCACGTCGGATACGCCAAGCCGCTCAGTGGTGCGATCCATGATGGCGCCTTCGATGACCCATGCTGCCTGGTCTTGCGCGATGGCTGCCGCGATGAATGAATTGGGCCCTGGCACGTCATAAACGAGATTTATCTCGCCGTTCGGCTTCCTGAAGGGAACTTGTCTGAACGGCACGTGCTCGTTCGTTGATTCCCCCGGTTCCAGCGCGCGCCAATCCAGCATCATGTGCAAGGAGTTGTAATCATCTACGGGCACCCTGAACTGTAGGCTGGTGCCCACCCACAGGATGTTGGGAAAGAAGATGGGGTGGCCCAATCGCCAGTGGGCGTCTTGCTCAGTCTCATCGCCCACTAGCCGACGTTTGATGACACCGTAGCTGGTGATCTCAAAACCGATCTTGCGGTGGTCTGCGCCCCTCGCAGCTGAGGCCGCGTTGAACACGTCGCGTTTCTCTGGTGGCAGGCGTCGGTTCATCTGCCAACCGCCCCAGTAGCGGTGGAGCCACTGGAAGTGGAGCGGGTCCAACGAGTTCTCGTGACACTGAAGCCAATTGCAGGGGAGTGCCACCGACCAAGCACCACGGATGCCGTCCCGAACGAGGATCTCGTATCGAGGGAGCAGCGGTGCAGGCTCGGGGCCCATGTACGCGAAGATCAATCCGCCGAGTTCTTCGGTTCGGTACGCCTTGATCTTGACCTTGTCCTTGAACCGACTACCCGCAGGTTCCGACGGTTGATCCACGCAATTGCCGTTCTCGTCGAACAGCCAACCGTGGTACGCGCACCTGATGCCCTCGGGCTCGGGTACACCATAGGAAAGATTCGCCTTGCGGTGAGGGCAGGAAGGCTCGATCAACCCGATCTGGCCTGCTGTGCTGCGGAACAGCACTAGATCCTCCCCAAGCAAGCGAACCTCTTTGGTCGGATTTTCCTCGCTCAGCTCTGAACTGCCCGCGATCGGGTGCCAATAGCGCCGCATCAACGTCCCCATCGGCGTGCCGGGACCAACCCGTGTTAACCGGTCATTCTGCGCTTGGGTCAGCATTCGATTCCCCTTCGGCGAATAGTGCCGCTACTGTAGGTGTGGTGAGGCCGAACCCGCAAGTGTCTGGCACTTACGCACCTCTATGCCCTGCCTCGTGATACAAAGAGACCCCGGAATTGCCGGGGCCTCTTTGCTGCTGTGCTGCCGTGTTCAGTGTGGGCTACGGGACGTTGGACACAACCTCACAAGTCTCAGCTGTGTCAGAGGTGCCGCCGCCACCGTTGCAGGTATCGTTCCCTGCCTCGCCCTTCATGCGATCCTTGTCGGCGCCGCCGACCAAGGTGTCATCGCCAGCGCCAGCGTAGTACACGTTGTACCCGCTGCCGCCGTCCATCCAGTCGTTCTCACTTCCGCCGTAAAGGCGGTCGTCGTCCGCGCCTCCCAGGAGGTAGTCAAAGCCCGCCTTGCCGTCAACGGTGTCGTTGCCTGCGTCGCCGAAGATACGGTCGTCGCCGTTGTCTCCCTTGAGGCGATCGTTCCCGCCATTACCGTGAATCTCATCGTTGTCGTCGCCACCGTAGACGACATCGTCGCCCTCGCCGCCTTCGATGTAGTCCTCGCCGTCCTGACCCCAGATGCGGTCGGGGCCGTCGCCGCCGAAGATGCGGTCATTGCCATCGCCGCCGTCGATCTGGTCATGGTCTTCGTTGCCACAGATCACGTCGTTGCCGCCGAGGCCGTGGATGTTGTCTATGCCCGCGAGACCAACGATAACGTCGTCACCCGGCGTGCCGTAGATGTCGTCATCGCCAGGCGTGCCGATGATGGTTGCGAGCAGCCCGTCACAGGTCGGCCCAGCGGGGGCAACCCATTCCTTGAAGACGACGACCGACGTCTGGGTGGCTCCCGCATCGTCTACAAAGCTCGCTTGGATCTGATCGATGCCGGCGGTCCCGTTGCTCGTGTACGTGAACGTTGCCTCGCCGAAGGCGTCAGTCACGTCCACCCCACTAGCTCCGGTGTTCGGACCGACGGTCACGTTGAACGTGACCGTGGTTCCCACGACCGGGTCACCCAGGCTGTCTGAAACGATGGCCGTCACCGTGTGGTCAGTGCCAACCGGGTTCGTGGCGGTGCCTGGGACAAGGTTGATGCCCTGCGTTACCGCGATCCGGCATGCGGTTAGCAACGCATCAAGCACAGGTTGAGGGTCTGCGACGAACGCGCTTGTGACGAAGGTGCTCCCGCCGGTGTGTGCAACCAAGCTGCCTGCGTTCGGGCCGTAATCGCGCTCGCTATTGCCATAGAGGCCGGGCACGATGCCGAAGAAGACTGCACCGCGGGCGTCCAGGTCGATCTTCGCTTGCTCGCGACTGGCAATCTGCCCCGCTGTCGTGGTCAATGGGTACCCATCGTTGTCCTCATCGGTGATGAGGACAACGCAAGTGCCAGCTCCCGGGCGCCATCCCGTCAGATTGTTCATCGCGAACGACGTCGCGTAGGCCCCCGCCTCTTCTGCACCCCAGTCGGGGAGCAATAGGGCAGTGGCAGCCGCGAGTCCGGCTGTGTTCGTGAAATCGGTGCGAATCACTGCGGGGGTTGACCGCGGCGATGATCCGGATCTTGCCAGCGATCCGTGCGCGAAGCCGAGCAGCGCGTACTGAGGGTCAAGCGATGCTTCCAGCGCGGTCGCTATGAAATTGATGTTCGCCGCCACAGCAGCGATCTCCGGCCCCATGCTCAGGGACTCATCAACGATGAACACAACGTCCACCGGTGGGTGCACCGGTCCATGGGATGCGAATACCGAAGATGTCGTTAGCAGCAGAATAGCGAGAAGCGCTCCCGCGATCATCGCCGCTTGCACCTTGCGCAAGCTCGACGTATTTCTTGTCTCTCGCCCAGCAGTTTCCATGATCTTCCTTTTCGCATCGAACACAGATTCACCCAGATGGGGTGCCACGTTCACTATCTGGTGCCAGCCTATTTGCATTCAGCGACGATTCAATGCACAGATGGTTCCATTCAGTGAACGCGACGTTAGAGCCGCGAGCGGCCCGATACGAGTGGCACGGTATGTCGAAGCTACTCGAATTCCATAGACCAGGGCGAGTCTGGACTAACTAGGCATGTAGGCAGCGATTGTTTGAGTGTTGATCAGGCCGTTGCCGCAGACAAGCGTGTCGGTGGCCAACGGGACCGCAGCGCCTGAGTTCCATACGATGTAGGCGATGTCACCGACTATCTCCTGGCGAGTCAACGCGAAATTACCCAGAAATTCGGGCGTCAACAGTTGGGCGAATCCCGTGAAGAATTTGCCGATTGCCTCTTTGCCGGTGAAAGTTCCGTCAGGCGTGAGCAGCACCGCATCGCTGGCGTAGTCAGAGAGGAGCGCGTCGATATCCTTGGCAACTACGGATTCGAGGTGGTGGGAAAGGATGTCAGCTGTCGAGCGGGCTTGAGTGGTCAAGGGGGCCTCCATGGCGGTTAGTGCTAGCGATTCTTAGATGTCCGCGGTGCGCTGAGGGTGCATGTGGCACACACTCGACGTGAGGCGTGCATGCTGCAGGCATCCCGAGCGTTGCCGCACGCTCCGAAGATCGGTCATACGGAACGACGACCGTGCCCCGCGTTGGGTCATAGAGCCCTGTGCCTACCTCGCGGACTCTGCCGTCGGGAAACTGCCGCTACGAGATCACTTACGGACGCGATCTATTCGAGGGACAGCGCACACCAGATTCGGCATGAAATTTGGGGCGTAGCACCTGGGCATCGATGGCATACGGCTTGAGGCACATTCGCGGAACGCCGTATTCAAGGTCGCTATGTGCTGGAAGATGGTCCGCCCGGGGGGATTCGAACCCACGACCCTCGGTTCCGAAGACCGATGCTCTATCCACTGAGCTACGGGCGGACGATGGCTTGGCGGTGCGGTGGAAGCGCGTCGGGCGTCGGTCGGTAGACCGTGGGCCCGCGTATCGGGGCCTCGCCCGTGAGGCCGAACCAAGCGGTTCCTATTCTACGTGCCGCAGTGCCGCTCGGCCAATCACCCAGGCTGCTCCGAGGCCAATCGCCCACCTCCACAGCGTCGACATGCGTCGGAAATCGATTGAAACAGGAATGAAATATGCGTTCTTGCGCCAAGAACTTGCGGTACCTTGCTGTTGATTCGCCGCATAGGCGGAAGAGCAACGTTCACGCATGGAGGGGATTCAATGTCAGCCGAGCATTTAGGGCCAGCCCTCGTCCACGCTTACATCCTGGTCAAAGTCGACTCCGACCAAGCGACTCCGATCGTTAAGCGCCTGAACGGTCGCATCCCCGACGCCACGATCTCCCGCGTCCAGGGTGAGTATGACATCGTCATCGATGTCGAATCCGAAGGCGAGGAGTACGTTGCTGCGATGGTTCGCGACCAGGTCCGCGCGACCCCGGGCGTCACCGGCTACGACATCCTCTGGGTGGTCGATTAGGTGTAATTCCGTCGCGATGCTGACGCGGCAGGATCGCTGCGTGACAACCGCCACTAGTGCGGTCGTGCTCGCATCTCTATCCTGGTTTCAAGCACCGCGCCAGAGAGCCAGTCCCGCCCCGTTCCCATGGTCAGAAGCGGTGGCAGCGTTCAGGAGTAAATGAGCAGAAACGAGCAGAAATGAGGCACATTAACGCGGAGAGCACCATCTGAACCAGGGTGTAGACACCCGCGTTAAACGACAGCGCACAAAAAGAGCCCTCGCTGGCAAACGAGGGCTAAGGAGGAGGAGGGGTGCCCTGGCGCGGGCACTAGAGAGGCTTTAGCTTGCCAGCGCCTCTGAGATGGTTAATCCGTTGTTGGGGAACTGGGTTGCTCCGCACTGGATGCACCGGAGTTCAGGGCCGTCCAGTTCATCGTGAAGTAGCAGTGTCCCCGTTCCGCACCTGCGGCACGTGGTCTGATTCAACTTCGTAGCTATGGTTTGTTCTTGCATCGCTTCTGCCTTTCGCCGAGTAGCTCACCCGGATCCTTTCCGGGCAGTCGCTACTTCTGATGAGCATCACCCTACCAACGATGCATCAAATTATGGTATCCAGTTCGAGTCAGTTAGGTTGCAGGTTGGTTGCAGTGGATAACCTTGCACGTGCGACATTTGCGCCTGGCGCTGTCGTACGCAGATTCGGTATCGTGTATCCACACCGCTCTTCCCCGCCACCAAACCCCCATCGGGCTTTACCTCGGAGGAGTCAAGAATGAACCAATTAATTGAAAAATTGACGGGCATCGGGAACCTGACTGTGCCGAATGACACCACCTGGGCGCATGGTCACCCTGTAAACTCGCTCCGCCGACCCACAAACATGCGTGATGCAGAGGGGATCATCCGTGGAGCAAGAGCAAGCCGTTGAAGGGAAGCCGCGCCGCAGCCTAGCCAGCGCCGCCTATTACCCCTTTGTGGTCATTGGGCTAGCCGTGCTCAGCCACGGCGGATTCGCCCTCTCGGGCCAAGGCTTCACCCCGTTCTACCCGTTCATCCAAGATGATTTCGACCTGACCCGTACCCAAGTTGGGTTCGTCACCGGGACGATCTTCGCAGCGGCCACCGTCACAAGCTCAGGCTTCGGTTGGACCATCGACCGCTTCGGTGTCCGGATCATGGCGGGCTTCATGATGATCCTCAGCGGGATCGCCGTCGCTTCGCTCTACTTCGCGTCTAGCTTCCTGCTACTGCTACTCATCGCCGCAGTTATGGGGTCGCTCCGGCCCGTGGGCCACCCCGCCGGCACTAAAGCCATCGTGGACTGGGTCGGCCCCAAGCGCCGTGGTACAGCCATGAGCATCAAGCAGGCAGGCAATCCCATCCTTGGAGCACTCGCCGCCGTTCTTGTCCCCCCGCTGGCAGTCGCGTTCGGCTGGCGCATAGCCGCAGTGGCCATGGGCGGCTTCATCGTGGCCAGTGGCATCCTCATCCTTGCGCTATATCGCGACAAGCCCGGCACCGTCAGCCGCAAAGAGTCGTCCTCGTCGTTTTTCGCTGGCATGGGCAAGGTGATACGCGACCGCGACATTTCCCTGGCGGTAGGCTTCGGCTTCCCCATGGTTGGCGCGCAAGTCGCGACCCTCACCTACTTCATCCTCTTCCTCAACGATGAACTGGGCGTGCCCGTGATCGTCGCCGGTGGCATGCTCGCCGTCCTCCAAGTCGCCAATATCGTCATGCGGATAGGGTGGGGCGTCATCAGCGACACCCTGGGTAAAGGCCGACGCAAGCCCGTGCTGTTCTTCGCTGGGGGCATGACCGCTGCTGTCCTGCTGATCGTCTCGTTTCTGCCTGATGGCACACCCACATGGGCCCTCGTGCTCATCGCCATCGCCCTAGGCGGCACCGCGACTTCGTGGGTCAGCGTCCATTCCGTTCTGTTGTCAGAGCTCAGCGACCCATCCCAGATCGGTACCACCATCGGGTACGCCTCGACCGTCTCCCGCACCGGCATCGTCATCGCACCACCGCTCTTCGGGTTCATCGCTGACACCGCCAGCTACCAGGCCGCATGGATGACCCTCGTGGGCGCCATCCTCCTCGGTATGTTGTTCCTGATGCCAGTCCGCGAAGGCGGCCGCAGCCGTCCACCGAGTACTGACCAGACGTAGAAAAGGCCGCCCATACGAGGAGCCTTCTCTGGTGTCGTATCACAGTCGCTACCGGATCATTAGCTAGCGGCGTCGCCAGCAGGAGCGGTGACCGCACCGACCTCCTCCAGGTAGTACCGGAAGCCTTGGCCGGCCCAAGGAGCGGGGTTCAGCCAAGCAGGTCGGTCCTCGTTCAGCGGAGGCAACTGCATCTTGCGACCGGAACTAGCGCCAGAGTCGCCGCCCTTCGCCTCGTTCGGCAACTCGATGCAGACATTGGTCGCCGGGTCGCGGAACACGTTCATCGGGTCGCCACCGTCTTCAACGATGCACAACTGCTCCTGCAGCATCCGACGGAACATGATGATGCCCTTGTCCGACTCGCCCAGCTTCTCCAAGTTGCGCTCAGCTATCGGCCCCTGAGTCGCCCAACCCATGTAGTCCTGGCCGAATACATAGTTCAGCACGTATTTCCCGTACTCATCAGTCAGCGGCGGGTAGTACACCTTCAACTCGTTCGGGTCAGGCGCCACCACATCGTCAGGCAGGTGCCGAACCACGTAATCGACGTGCAGCGTGTGCGTGTCGTCGATCGGAACCCGAATCTGGTTTGGGTCAGACAACATGTTCGGGAACAGGATTGGGTGCCCGATCGCCCAGTCCGGGCCCTCTTCGGAGAACCCTTCGTAGACACGGCGCTTGATGATCCCGTGCTCGAAGACGTCAAACCCGATCCGCTTGTGGTGGTTGACGGGCGGCAGGTCTTCCTGCTCCTCGCCGTCCTTCCATCGTCCGAAGTTGAAATTGTACAAGTGCATCCACTCCAGGTGGATCGGATCCAGCGAGTTCTCCTGGCATTGCAGCCAGTTGCAGGGAATCTCTAGGAAATTCACCTGCCTGTACGCGTGATCATCCACCAACCACTCCCAGCGAGGGAGCAAGGGGCGAGGTTCCGGCCCCATGTACGCAAAGATCAAGCCACCTAGAACCTCTACGGCGTAGGCCTTGATCTTGATCCGATCCTTGAACGTCGAGTCAGCGGCCTCAGCCGGCATCTCTTGGCATTGGCCAGTCTCATCGAACAGCCAGCCGTGGTAAGGACAACGTAGGCCATGCTCTTCGACGATTCCGTATTCCATGTTCATTCGACGGTGAGGGCAGCGGTCGTCAATCAGGCCGTAGTCGCCGCTGCGATCCTTGTACAGAGTCAGGTTCTCGCCGAGCAGGCGAACGGGCTTCGTCGGTGTCTTTCGTGTCAACTCCGGCACCGCCGCAATGGGGTGCCAGTACCGGCGCATCAACTCCCCCATCGGGGTTCCGGGCCCCACCTGCGTGAGACGTTCGTTCATCGCAACGCTGAGCATAAGTTGCCTCCTGGTTCGTCTGGCCCAACGGGGCCGTTACTTGTTGATGTAGGACTGCTTGTCAGTTGTGGACTGCAGTTCGTCCGAGTAAGAGGAGTTCAAGTCCTCACTCAGGATGCCTACTATCAGGAATCCGTCTTCGACCGCCTCAGTACCGAGCTTCTCGGGCTCGAATGGCGTATCCAGGTAAAGCACCTTCAAGGCTTTGCCGTCTGCGGTTTTGCCGAGCACTTGAACGACAGAACCTGTTTCCAACTCCAGCTTGTCGCCGGGAGACCATCGGTCGATGTTCATCACGTTCTCCTTGCATGCGAGTCGCGGAAGGTCGGCCCGCCGCAAGGCGTGACGTGTCATCCAACCGCTGATTAGAAGAACCGTACGGGCGGAGCGTGCGTGTCGCGTGAATTGTGCAAGCGGTGATGTGAACGAACCGTGATTGTTGGGGGGAAAGAGAACGGGCAAACTGTCAGGTACTGGTCGGTAGTAGGCGTGCCGAACCGGCCCTGAGGATGACCAGGCATGCGCGAAAAATAGAGAAGAGAACATGGGGTGAGCGGAGGGAATTGAACCCTCGATCTCCTGGGCCACAACCAGGCGTC